>Ga0209645_1001709_pt1 | contig 10809 bp, 8 predicted proteins | sample ETNvirenome_6_30_FD_184070 | JGI IMG/M metagenome (GOLD analysis project Ga0209645, IMG submission 184070) | Marine viral communities from the Pacific Ocean - ETNP_6_30 (SPAdes) (version 2) | ecosystem: Environmental > Aquatic > Marine > Oceanic | place: Pacific Ocean | collected 2013-06-19
ACAATACTCCTTCAAGAACCTCTCGTGCACAAGATCAAAAAAACAATTCTTGTTTAGGTCAACCTTGGCAGCAGCAAAAGCCTTCAGAAAAGCCTTAAGCCTATCGTTGATAGATGACCAAGCCTCTTCAAGGTGTCGAGGGCATACCTCATCAAGCGGCTTCTGCGCATACAGAAACGCATACTCAATATTATCTCGATTTTCGAGAAACTGAGAGTAGTTCCATGTGGAGGTTAGGTTGTCTGGTAGAGAGTCAAAGTGAAGCTCTCCATCAACAAACACACCTACACACTCTGACTTATTGTCTAGTGTTTGAAAAATCATTAATATGTTGGCTTAGTTTTAATTCCAGTTTCAGAGAAGTTTAATTTCTCAACTATTTTAGCAAAAGAGCCGGGATAATTATCAAAACCTACAATTGTTAAGTTTACATAATTTTGCATGGCGGTGGTGCCTTCAACCGATTGAATCTCCTTAGCATTGCGCTTTATTTCTTTCAATCTGGCCAAACTACCTGGTTTGCTTTGCTCACTGTACCTAATCTCAACATACATGTCAACCCAATTTTTGTCAGGGTATTTTCTATCAAATTGTCGCACCGAAATTGGCACTCTACACTCCCCAGCTCTTATACCAAACCCATCAACTATTGTATTTCTAGGGCTTTGGGCTATAAATTTACTATAAGTTGTAAATGAAAGTCTTTGTAGATTTTGTATGTCTCTTTGGTACGTAGACAGAAAACATCCAGATAAAATTGCAGTTTCATCGGGTATTCCATAGTTTGCAGAGTACCTTTGCATTGAGGGGCTTGCTATGTCGGCAACTAATATCCAAGGTACATTTTTATTAATGGAAAATCCATGTTTTTCTGCAGCTAGTTTAAAAAATGGAAAGTTTGGACTGTTTATGAACTCCTCTTTAATTGAGTCATCAGATGCGTCTAGGTTGGAGACATGAATTGCTAACCCAGTGTTGGCTAGGCCACAAAACCCACTAGTAATAAAAGAATTTAAGGTTATAGGAAGAGAATTGCTTATTTCTAATATAAAAGAAGAAAATAAACTAATAAAAGAAGAAAAATCATTTATTTGTTCCCTTCTTTCTTTTGTTAAAAACTTATTTATAAACAGATTGCTAAGTTTATCGTTATAAGTTTTATAATTTTTATATGGATCAACAAAACCTACATATGCTTTCAAATTTGAAAGATATGGATCATCTGCGCCTATTTTACCCGAAAATGAGGCCTTATTCATCTCTGTTACTAGTGCCTCAAAAGCATCAGCTACAAAGTTAACCACTTTTACTTGCCTTCTTTGCTTGACTCTAGAGTTTACAATTTTTAGTGTAGCCGGATTGAGTATAATTGGCCTATGATCTTTGTTTATCCTGCCGTACATTGATCTTTCCGCAAAATTAAAATCTTTTATGGTCAGATTATTATTCAATCCGCCGATAACTGTACTTCTAAACGCTCGTTTTGAGTAGTTTAGTCTTTCAAAAAACTGTTTTCTTATGTCTTGTCCGTTTTTTCCTTCAAATTTTGCCATTTATACGCACCCCATGCTTAGTTATCGCAATCCTCTTATCATTGAACTTATTTCTCTACGAGTAACACTACAAGACTCACCAGGGACACCCACTTCTGCAACAGTGTCCCCCAAATCAGCCACCGAGGCACCGGAAGACTCCCAAATAGCTGTAATATTTGTATAATATTGACCACTCTCTATAAAAGAATGAACTTTTGTTATCACATGGTAGCCGCCTATCCCTAAAACACTGGATGCAGAACCGGCCGTTGTTGGGCTACCAAAATTCGGTGACAGTCCAATTGGATTTATGTAGATTTTCATACCAGGATAGAACATTGTTGTCCCATAGCATTCTATGGTTGCATTGTAAACGTTTGCCAAGACAGACAAGCCAGTTAGTTGACCTAAGAATTCACTTTCCAGTCTTGATTCCCTTATAAATGGAATATCACTCTTTGAGAACTTAATTCTTCTAACAATCCCAGAAGATCTTCCTATGCCAAAATGGTAAATTCCTCTAATCTTATCATTATCAATATTTCCATCTAAGTCCTCCACAGCCCCCGCATTAATCGCATACAAAAGCATGTAATCGTAAATTTGTTGCTGTGGTTGGGGAGGCCTAAGAACCGGTCTTTGTGAGGGATCAATTTCATCCAAATCCACTCTTGAAAAAGATGCTTGCCTTTCTAATTCTTGGGCATCAGTCGTCGGAGATAATTGAGTTATGTCGCGCTCGGGAGCATTTCTAAGTGACAGAAGTCGCTCTTGGCCGTCACGTCCTGAGCTACCTGCTGTAAAGAAGTTTGTTCTTAGTTGAAGGTTTTGTCTTGCGACATTTCTTTCTCCGCCTTGTTGTCTCATCGCATTAGCTATCAAGTCACTTGAGACTTCTCTTATGAAGGACAGAACTGGATATATTGTTCTTTCTTGTGCAACTACTTTAGTCAAGAACCAGTCAATAAAATAAGGCACCGATATTGGAATGTCTGCAATATTTATATCGTAGATAAGCTCTTCTACATAACTTTCTGGGTCATCCTCCGCACGTCTGTTTACTTTGTATGAAATGGGGCCAAGAATAATTCTTGTGTTTTCTTCTAACTTGCTTAACTCGCCATAAGCCTCTTCAGTTGGGCCAACAGTGGTATGAACGACATCTAGAGCTGTTTCAAGTAAATCTCCAAAGTACATAAATTGCAAATAATAACTATCATCATCTGTATTATATGATAGACCCTTTAAAGACTCAAGCACAGCTGCTGAGCCAGATAAATTAGAGCCTTCTAAATTGGTATTGATTCTTGCTTCAATCTCCTCGGTTGTGGGCCCCTCATTAACATTTGAGTTTGCCAAAACGTCAAATTGCTGCAGGCTTCCTCTTAGCCCAAGCTCTTGCAGTAAGGATTGGGCTGCCGATGCCCTACTCCCAGCTAAATATGTATCAAGAAGATTAGGATCTATCTTCGTGTAGAAAACTTTGTCACCCTCATACAAGTTGTTTAGAATACGGTTCCAGCTCTCGACATTTTGTCTTCTAACTTTTTTCTTGTACTCTTCTTGCAAATCTGCAATATAAATATCAGGGCAATTTCCACTTTGAGCATCAGTTAACACCTTTAAAGCTCGCAATCTATCTGCTCTTCGCTCTGGCGTGGAAAGTATATCTGATCCGGGTCCCAGATACTTACCCTCTTGCCATGCTAGATATTCGATTGTTAAAGTTACATTACCCTCATCATTTATGTCTATATCGTGATCAAAGGCAGCTAAGTGTAGCTTCATGGTTGAAGCATTAATCGCTTCTTTAGTAGCATCCGACAAGAATGTGCTTTGTTCTCCACTTCCATCTGGCAAGTGCCACCCAACCTCTGCTTCAATTTTATAGTAATCTGGATTCCACACAAAGTTTTTATCAGGATGAGCCATGCCGATATTTACTAGATCAACGTATCTAAATTGAAGTGGCGACTTTTTTCTGAGCGGGTCATACTCTTCACCATTATCTGCGTACCTTGGAACGGGCGCATTTCGTTCTTTAATAAATTCATCCATACTTTGAAAGAATATTTCTAGTCTTGCAAAAATATCTCGACGTGCTGCAAATGGGTCTCTACCCTCAAGTCTCCATTGAAATCTCTTGATACCAACACCTTGTCCACGATCAAAAGTATTATTAAGCATGTCAGTTATTTCTTGTTGTTCAATAAATGCTCTAAATGGTATTTCATGTTTAATTTCTCTGCCTCTGAGATAATCACTGGTTGGTAGATAACTTGACTTAAACAGTCTTATTTTTGGGACCAACCCAGACAACTCAGATGTTTTTATATCCTCTAGGCTCTCTAGTGATGGGTTGTACATTAACTTATTAACAATTGTATCAGTAGGCCCATGAACCATTATAAAATGAGGATCTCCACCGTCAGTAAGATATTTCTCATTTCTTATTTGATTTTGTTTTGCATATATATCTAAGAAATCTAGCAAAAATGTTTGCTCTGCAAGTCTTCTTTGTTGAGCTAACTCAGCCTCAGTAAGGTCTGATTCATCAGCAGGAGCACCAGCTTCAACTAGTTCCTCAAGGGCCTCTTCAACAAATCCCTCAAGGGCTGCCTCAGCGGCTGCTGCGGAGGCTATCAAATCGTCTTGACTGCGAGACGAATATCTGTTAGCTTCTTCTGCTAACAGTCGTGCCGTCTCTTCCTGGACTCTCCTAGCTTCAATTGAGGCAACCAGATACTGGTGAACGCGAGCATCTTTAAATATTTGTGCTAATTGTGGGCCAACCAAATCAACACCATAAATTGGATGCGAATCAACTAAGCCTGCATCTTCAAGTGTGGCAGTTTGAGATTGGAGCGCATAGTGGACCCAAACATAATGATTATAAAAAAGATCTCTAGCATCTAGGGCCTGTTTTAAAAGTTCTTGAGCATCACGCCCGGCTAAAGAGCCTACCCTGGTGCTGTTTGGTAGAAGGGCATCGAGTTCGGAATCAATGCCCTGACGTGAGCGGACGGCCCGCCCCACAACAAGGTCTCGTAGGCCCTCAACTGAAACAGCTACGTCCTCCGGAAGATTTGGGTCTACTGATGCTGCTTCAACTAAGGATTCAAAGCTAGTCTGCGCTTTTTCAACTAGGCCATCTCTAGATGCAACACCTGCCTCAACATTATTGTACAAACCTCTTAATTCATCAGAGCCTTCTGCAGTTAGAGGGGTCGGGTCGCCTGGAAGCCCTATTGCATTGTTTCCAATGAAGTCTAAGTTAGGATCTTGCCTTAGTGTATAATATGTGACACCGTTTATAGCTATGTTTCGAAAATCAAACTGCCCTGAATTATCTGCTTGATTTATATCGTTTGCATAAAGAGGTGCATTTTCAAAACCACCAAGCCTGGATGATGGGGATGTTAGCCAAACTGGATATTCCTGTTTTCTGACCGCATCGCTAAACCAGTTATTCGTGTCGTTTATTAGGTCTGTTCTCTGCTCTTCTAAAAGAGAAATAGTTTCTTCAAGTCTTGACTCTATGCTTGAGAGGGTGTATATGTGACTAAATCCAGCATCTAATATTGCTTGATCACTTTCAGATCTAGCTGGAGCCTCGTGAAGACCCCCAGTGGTTCTTTGAGCTTCTTGGAGGGCGGCTAACTCTTCATTTACATTGACTCTATCGTCTAAAGGCATTTATAGATACCTCAACATTCCCACCACTCTGTCTAAAGGCAATGGAATGCGGATCGTGTCCCCAGTCCTACAGTGGCCCTCCGTAGGCCTCAAATTATACCAAGCTATGATCCACCAAAGGGTAGGATCTCCATAGTATCTGTGTGCTAGTTTATAAAATCTATCACCTATCTTCCAAATATGGTTTATATTTTGTAGAGACGCTCGCTCTCTAACTGTTGGGTGGCGAAGCTTTCCACTTCTAAATTGCTTAATATATTTTACTTTTCTTTCATTAAAGAATTCATCGTAAAATTCAGAATTGTTTGTAAATGGTATTTCATTTGCATATCTAGACATAATCGTTACCGCCTATTTGTGGGGCCTCCCCTGTTTCTTAAAAATGTTTGGTATTGTTCGCGGCTTAATCCAAGACGCGCCGCCGCTCTTGCACCGCTAGATGCAGAATCGGCCACCTGTTGTCCGGAATCATATTCTCTCATAAACTCTTCTTCATCTTCTCTTGTAAACCCATCAAATTGTAGGCCTTGAGCTTCGCCAAATACCCTCGTTGCCTCTTCGGTTGCACCTTCAGCCTCGGTTGCCTCCATAGAGGCCACTGCGGCGTCTGGACTTAAGTTTTGCCCTGCATTGGCAGCTGCCGCAATATTGCTTGTTGGAGTGTTTGCTGCCCCTGGTACATCGGCTTGTCCAAATGGGAAATTCTGCAGTTCTGCCGAATTAAAGCCAGTATTCGGCCCCCATCCAAGATCGTGCTCGTGAAGGGCTGTAAAGTCACAACTAATTGTAATAACCTTTGGATAGATACGTCCGACACCCTCATCAAAGAACCCTGACGAATCGTCAAAAGATGGGTTTATAGATATTGCGTTCACCGCTGCCAATAGTCCAGATACCCTGGCCCCAGGGTCAGGGCCCCCTAGAGAGTTTTTGATTAAATTTGCAAACCTTATTTTCATTAAAGGGGGCTTTGAAAGAGTTCCTGCAGTCCTACCAGAATACCCAGGATACATAAATTGTGCGAGCCTATTGCATCTTCCCAGGTTTGTCTTAGCCTCTTGTAAAGAAGAAGCCGGAACAGACCAGCTAACCGAAATTCTTCTGGCTGTGTGTTTAAAGGTGGCTATAGGGTCATTACGTCCAAAAACATGCTCCAGGTTGTATTCAGAGGAGAAAGTTTCACTGTAGTTTGTTATAAACGCCTTAAAGTTAACTTCGGCATTACTTGCTAAATGAAAAAAGCTTAAATATAAAGCTCTTTGGTTAGCATATGCGTCAGAAGCATCGCCGTCTCTGAATATCTGTTGCGCCATAATAGTATATAATCCAGAATCTAAAAAATTATGTGTAACCGTTACCGTGGTCGTCAATTATCTTAATTACAGAGGGCTTAAGCTCTCTGGCAAACCCGTCGACCCTTAAAACAAATGTTGGATTCCCGCCCATTCTACCAGCCCCCATGCCCTTAATTGCATTCTTTATTTCTTTTAATTCTCTAGCCAAGATACCACCTTCTTGTGCAGCAACAACGGTGTCATTTGAAGATGGTTGGAATACTTGCCCACCTGACACTATCTGAGTTGCCCCACCAGGCATTGACGTGTCACCAACCGGCGTTACGTTAGCTCGAATTGGGGCTGTAACATTAAGCAGGCCCTGTATTAGACCAGCAAACATGTCCACAAGTGGACTCACAGCGACAGCTAATTGCATGAAGATGAATTTCATTTTATCCACTGTTGCAGTTGCCCTCTTCGCCATATCTTCCATCTCTGCCATTGAGAAGCTGGTGTCACCTATTCTCATGGCAACATCTGCCTGTGTGTCTCCTAGAATAGCTGCAGCTTGTGCAACATCTCTAATTCCTATGGCATTTGCAATGTATAGCTTTTCATATCTCTCTAGGTTCTGGAATTCTAGCCCAGATAGGCGTAACCCCTCTTTAATCATCCTTTGTCTCTCGGCAGTATCAGCCATCAAAAGCTCCATGCCACTAAACACGTCTGATCTCAAAGCTTGATTCAACCTTCCGGCTGCCGTGACTGCACCTTCAAAAGTGTTAAATTGATCTCCAAATATACTTGTCAGGTCTGACACAGAAACGCCAGACTCGCGGGCTGCAACGCTAAGTTCCTCAAAGATTTGCACTGCTCGATCACCAAACTGTGCCAAGTGAGGAAGCGCTTGGGCAAAGTCACGAGCAATAACCGCAGGGGGTATCTTTAGCGCCTGCCCTAGTCCAATAATCTGCCTTTGTGTTGCCGCAGCCTCAGCTGCAGATTGGCCGAATGACATTGTTAGAGTATTCATTATGGATGCTGTTGTTCCAGCATCAACACCAAGTTTTTGCAATTGCGCGGCCTGCAAGGTTACGCTTTCTCTAACTCTGTCAGTTAGAAATCCAAATTGAGCAAATTGAGTTCTAAGTTCCACCTGGGCTTTAGACATTTGGTCAAAAGAAATTGCTAAGTCAAGATTACTAAGAGTGAGTCTCTCCGCCATACGCATACTATCTGATGCGTCCGCCGTTACGCCAACAAACCCGGCCCTTACTTTATCAACCTCTAGAACAGTCTCTGCTGTTTTGTTGGCAATAGCTGTTACTAACGCGACACTTGCTGTGGCAACAAAGTTAAACTTAGACATAAACTCTCTTGCTTGATTTAATGATGCCGAAAACGCTTTAGATTTATCGTTCGCTGATAGTATGTTTTCTGCGAGCTTGCCCGCCCCTGTGTTAACGAGGCCAAGTTTTGAAGCGATGCTTCCCATGACATCTTGAGTTGAGCTTTGAATATCTAAAATTTGTTGTTGCAAGCGCACAAAATCTTCATACGACTTTATACTATTTTCAAGTTCTTGTCTCGCCTTCTCTCTTTCTTCACCCTCTTTTTCTGCTAACGCTAGCTTTACTCTGGCTAAGTTTACTTCCTCTTTTTTTATATCAAGTTCTCTTTGAGTTGCTACACCAAATTCTTTACGACTCTCTGCTAGCTTTCTCTCGATTTCAAGCTGCTCCTTGGACGCTTCAAGGGCTAGTTGTTGTCTTCTTAGTTGTTCTTGGGTGGACATAATACTTACTACAGGCAAAGTTGCCCATAATTCCCTTAGTGCTTTAAGTAATTAGTTTTAAATAAAAATAAAGCCAGAACACATGTTCTGGCTTAATAATCAGGCAAATTGGATGGTATCTTGTGAGTCTTCTTGTTACCTGAAGCGTTTTCTCTCGCTTCTTTTTCATCTTCTAGTTGTTTTAAAAGCCTTTTAGTAAACCACTCTCTTAGCCCAACTGGTAAGTTGTAAGATTGTTGAAAATCCCACTTTCCATGATACATTAAGAAGAAGAACTGTTCGTAAACGTTCTCCATGTACTTATTTGTTAGGCCAAAAAAAGTCCGTTGTAAACGGAACCTCCATCTCTTGCTCATAGCCACATTCTGAGCAACTATAGTCTTGTGTTAAATCTATGTTTGGTGTTACTGCTTTAATAGCGTTTCTAATGTGACGTGAATCAAACGCTGGCATTAACTCAACAAACTGATTAATAATCGATTTATCTGTGTCACCATTGAGAGCAACAATGCATCTAGACAGTTGAGTTGTTAGGTTACTTTCAAGTGCGGACGCTTTCTTTCTTCTAGCATTATCTTTAGAGATGAATGTTTCATCTTGTCCTGTTAGAAGGCGAAATTCTGCTTGAACCTTTGTCATCGGAAGTGTGGTTGTAAAGGTACCTTCTCCCGTTTCATCTACCTCTAAATCCCCTGTGTCTTCTCCACTATAAATTGTGCTATCATTTAAATTAAAGGAAAATAGGCCCTTATTGCCACACGATGGGCAAGTTGTGCTTGTCTCGTAATCTGGGCCGTATCCCGTAATCCTTGCAGCAACAAGAATTGCATTGCGATCACCAATTAGCAGAGTGCTAGGGTTGATTGTCCTGTCAATCAAGACCCCCTGAAGAAACTTCTCCAAAGCCATACCTTTTCGAAGGAGTGTTTGGCTGGTAAGTATGTCTTCGTCTCTTGCGGTCATAAAACGAATTTCAACCGTCTCTTGTCCATGTAAAGGGTGAGACTCATCGTAAAATCTGCCGCCGCTTGGAAGCTCAACAAATTCAGTGGGGGTAACAAAATCTAAAACTGATTTTTTGACAGGAGGGGCTTTCGCCGCCTCCGTCTTCTGCGTTCTGGACGTTTTAGTGCGTCCTGTATTGTTTCTTGCCAATTTATACCTCGTACTTTACATGGCATTATAACTTGTTAAATTAAATATTTTAAATAGAAGAGGGATTATCAGGCGTAAAAAGTCTTCTTAGAACTTGTGATCCAGGGGCCTGTGGTCGACCGTCTGGGATAACGTAAGAGGCCCAGTCGTAACGGATTTCTAGATCCACCGTAGCCAACTCTTCGCCGCTGTAGTCATAATTATTAAATGAAACTCCAACAATAAATGGGTTGTTTAGTCTCCACTCTTCAAGGAAGTTTCCATCCTCGTCTAGAGCACGGAACACAATCTCTCCTAATTCGGCGTTTGCGTTACCTTTGCCGATAGTAGAGAGAGATTCGTTACCTGACGTACCATCTAGGTTGGAAGGCACGTTGTATCCGCTTCTTCTTAGGATAGAGAGAATATTACCTGTTGCATCTGGACTCACTGGATCAACCAAGGAAACTGTAACTGTGTTCCATTCCACCTTGCCAGGATAGTAGAAGGTGTGATTCAGGAACTTGTGTTGTGATTGCGTCACAGTAAAGGCAGGCTTTGTCACACTGCGAGCATAGAACTGGGCGTTTTCGGCCATACCAGGTATACTCACTAAAAATCTAAATTGCCTTTTAGGCTCAATTTGTCCAGAACTCCAGAATGGCATCTCTTATTTTCTCCTTACAAGTTTAAGTAGTATTAACTATCTTTTTTCCTTAATCATCAAATGAAGCGCCAGTTCTCGTAATAATGAAGTCTAGTGCAATGAATTCAATAGCACGGGCTGGCTTGATATAGATCTTTGCGTATAGAATGTTTCTATCAATTAGATCTTCCGTTGTTGTAGTGTTGTCAAGGACAACTCTGAAGTCTGTGAGACCAAATCTTGCCTTAACGTCGTTTAAGAAGGGGTTAACTGCTGATGTAAAGCGGTCCCATGTAGCTTGAACATTGGGATCAAACAAGATACCATTAGCAATTCTGGAAACCTCCTTCTTAAGGAAGATAAGCAATCTACGAACATTGATTCTATCAAGCGCTGAGCGTTGGACCTGCAAGGTCTTTTGTCCGAAGATTACGATGCCCTCGCTCGGGAACGAAGCGATTGGGTTAATGTTTACCGCATAAAGGTTATCACGGTCCTTGGATGTTAGTCTTAGCTTAACATTTGTAACCGGGATACCAGCGGCACCGTTAGATAGCCCACCTCTTACGAAGCCAGCAGGGGCAAACCAAAGTTCTGTTCTGGCCTGAGAACTTCCAAAGGTTCCGAGCGCAGGAACAGAGGGAGGCACGTTAACAAGCCTTCCTGTACCTGTGTCTCTTATTTGTACAAATGGGAAGAAGCAGCAACCATAGCTGGAATTTATGC
>Ga0209645_1001710_pt1 | contig 10802 bp, 13 predicted proteins | sample ETNvirenome_6_30_FD_184070 | JGI IMG/M metagenome (GOLD analysis project Ga0209645, IMG submission 184070) | Marine viral communities from the Pacific Ocean - ETNP_6_30 (SPAdes) (version 2) | ecosystem: Environmental > Aquatic > Marine > Oceanic | place: Pacific Ocean | collected 2013-06-19
ATTTAGCAATCTTCTCAAGGACAAGGCTCTTGAGTGCAGCCTCTTTCGTGGTCTTCTTCCAAGACTTCTCGTCTGGATAGTCTTTGTCGCCCGGCTTGGCAGGCTTCTCGCCACGCTTACGCTTGGCATGAACATTGTCCCACAAACCACGCTTGGCTGCTTTTTCCAAGACCGAATCAAGATAAGCGATACCAGCGGCTGCCTCTTTATCGCTACCAAGCAGCCCAGATAAAATGCCGTCAGAGCCCTGCTTGTTCCGAGGGTAAGGCGTAAAAACGCTTTGAGTAGGCGTTGAGTATCCGCCCATGGGATTGTTTTCCATGGGCTTTATGGCTTTGCGGGTGCTATTACCCGCGGCAGGCTTTGGGCCTTTTTGAAGGTCGGGCGAGTAATACTGATCGTACACCCGGCTCATATTCTTTTCTTGGGTATATCTTCCACCCGTCGCTAAGTTCTTGATCGGACTCTTGAGATAGTCCCAAACTGAAGGTTGCTCTTCATCCACATACTTTTTCTGCCACCAAACGCCAGGCTTATTGTAGAGCTGGTTAAGGTTCCTAGGGACGCTGTAGCCGTAATAGTTATCCCGTGCCAGCTGAGCTTCAGTAAGAGGAGCACCGTCGGAGCCCTGCTTGTCCAGGTGCGGCATGTACTTGCGGATAAACTTATCAAGCTTATTCCGGTCGTTGTAAACAGTCAAAAACTCATCCCATTGAGAGAGCTTTGGAGGTGCCGCCTTCTTCGCACCAGAAAGCACTCCCGGGACTTGTCCAGCTAGAGCCTTGCCTGCCTGCATGATTGCTTTAATGTTTGCCTGCTTCTCTTTCTCCATCCTCTCTTCACGTTTCTCTGCTTTAGCTTTGTCACCTGCGTCTGGATTTTCTTCCTTGGCGTCATCGTCTAACTCAAAGCCAGGGTTCTTTGCAAAAGCATCCCCGACGCCGTAACCAATAGCAGATCCAAGACCTCCGCCCAAGTAAGGCAAAAGCGTTGCAATAACTTGACGCGTTGTACTTGGGTTCTTCTGGCCTCCTAGCAACGCTTTGCTGCCAAGGTAGCCTAACCCTGAACCCGCTTGCAGCCCAGCACCCAAACCGGCACCTCGCAGTGCTCCTTGACTAGCGTACTGAGCTCTTTCAGCCACAGAAGCATCTTCAGGCAGGTTTGCAGCACCGATCACACCACCTATGCCTGCACCAACCGCACCAGCGAACGCCTGCTTTTCTGCGGCCTGATCGGCCAACCGCTGTATTTCTGTCACGTCTGTCAGTCCTTGACAAAAGAATTGAATTAGCCTCTCAGTATAGATAATTGGGATGCATTGCCCAATAGAAGCTATTCTTCCGGCAAATGCTCCAAGTCTGCCACCCTGTTCATGTGCAGGATTATCATACGGCCGTTGTCAGTTCCAGTGCAAATAGGACGAGGTAGCCGAACAGTGAACCGGGGAGTTACCGCCAAGACATCGTAGGGCTGACCAAGAATACCCAACGCGTCAATCCATTTGTCGAAAAGGCTGTCACCGCTGGTAACGATCAGCTGGAGTTTCGTAAATTCCGGATTTTGAACGACCTCCCACGCATTGAAACGTAGAGGAGCAAGCACCCTCATGCCCTTGTAAACAAGCTTACCGGCAATAGGCTTGCGACTGATGAGATGGTATTCAGGCCATTGTTGTTTCACTTCTCGGGGTGATTTACTCATTGGAAGGTGCCTGGAAGCCCCCAGTGTTCGGCCCCTTAGACCACTGAAGCTGAATATTTGTCGTGCCACGTCTAATTATCTCCAAGGCCTTTGGCGGGACACTTTGCTGACTGAAGTTGGACTCAAAGTGGTTGTTTACTCTCTGGTAGATGTGCATGTACGGCTCACGCAGATGAGCAGGCATAGCGTTAATATACTCTAACCAGCCCGTCATCATTTCACGAAACTTCACCATATCGAAAGTCGTAGAGACTTGGTCGTGGAATGTATCCAGCCCTGGCTCGAGCAAAGCGTCCGTAAACTGGTCGGTAAAGCTCTGACACAGCTTGCTCATCAAAGGCACAGTCATGTCCAGCTTGTCCACGTCGTAAGGACGGCAGTTGTATTCAGCACGTCGGCCGTCTGCCCACTGGATAAAGAAAGCCGAATGAATGCTTCGGACACGGTAAGAAGGTCGAGGAGCATTATCCACAAGCAGCTCGTTACGCACATGCAGAGCCATCGGCAAGATCGTCTCTACGGTGTTGTCCTCAAACAACTCACGAAAGGCCTCGCCAAACGTGTCCAGCTCTTCCTCGTCAAAGCTGTCTGTCTTGAACCCTTCCCACTCTTCCCACCAGTCCGGTGGCATCCAATCGCTTGGAGCAGTGAAAGCCTGCCGCACCGACAACAACGACGAATGCAGCAAGCGAGTGAACTCGCCGCTGTTGAGGCTAGGGTTGGCCTGCATCAAGTAATCAACTAGGCACCTAAATATTGGATTCATTGTTTTCACCTTGGCCTATGTGATACACGATACTGTCGCAAACGGTGAGCGTCTTCATTCCATACTTCTGTTCTAGCACGTTTTGATGGAAAAAGACGTCACCCGGCTTGTAAAACACTACGGAACTGTCAGGAGCATACTGGTAAACAAGTTTCGTGCTGTCGTCGGCAACTAGACCGCCCTCAAATACACTACCTTCCGGGTATCCGCCAGCCTCCAGAAAACGAGCTCGCTCAAACACTGCGGGCACATTAGCTCCGCCGCGTCGCACTGCATTTTGAGCTAACCTGTCGACATAAAGTTGAAAATTATCCAAATCAAGGTTAGAGGGGTGGTTGCCAAAGTCCCGTCTCACTCTGTTTCGGTCGCACATTTCTGGCCAATTGGGCTCTACCAGTCTGCTGGTCGGAATATTCACCCCGTTGTGGTGTTTGAGCAGGTTGTCCAACCACCCTTCGCTAAACGCCATGTCAGAATTGACAATGCAGACATTGTTGTAATGGCTTGACTGCACGGCGTAGTTAAAAGCCCTGAACGTTCGATTTACGTAAAACCCAGACGGATCTGGATTGTTGTACACAGAGAAAGGCACATCTAATTTGTACAACTTGTCCAGAACAGCATCTGTCGCGTCGTTGGCAATTATCCTTATGCCTACATCCCAGCCGTCAGCTTTGCCGTACTTCCTTAGCTGCGAATAAATGAAGTCCAGGTATTCCACTGACTTGTAGATCAACGTCACGACTTCAACGTTTTTAACAATAGGGCGAGGTGATGTGGCTGTCAGCGGGACTGCTGGCTTTTTCTTCAATTTCTCGTAAACAGTCTTTATCGGGTATCTGCCTCTGTTGTAATCTCCACTGAGCGTACAACCCGAAGACGGGTCAATGAAGTCCGGCAACGTAATGTCGTAAAGCTTAGCAATCTTCATTCCCCTTTCATCCAAAACCCGGTCAAGCAGCCAACCTTCTTGCCCTGCGGCTTTGTATTCTTCGTATTTGCGTATAATCTTCTCTTCTGTGCTGTGACCGTAACGGAGCACGTAGTAATCCCAGTTTTTGAAGACATGGCCATCAGGGACTTCCAGCGGCATCAGCTGACCGTCTAAAACCCTTGGCGTAGGTGGAAAAGTAAGCTCCTTTAAATTTTTCCAGAAACAAATAGGGCGATAATCGTTGTATTCGTTATCCCACCTGCAATGCCTGTTACTTCTCCACATGCTGAGACTTTGCAAAGACATCGCCTTGTACCCTAAACCTCCGCACTGTTGTAGTTGCTGTTTTAGTTCTTGGGCATTGTCCGCTAACAGCCTGCCCTCGAGCACAGAATCACCGTCCAACCAACACAACCAATCCGCATCTGGGTTGTCTTTAAGAATTGTCGGAATCTGCGGAAAGCTCCTTTCAATAAACTCTTTCGGAGCTGCAAGGCGACGCGGACCATCATCGACAAACCGGTTAACTTCTGACTGAATGACTTCCACGTTGTCGTGCTGTGCGTACACCTCGTGACTGCCGTCGTCTGACGCCTGGTCGAAGATGTATATCTTCTCGCAGAACTCCATACCTTTTAACAGATTATGCAAGTTTCCGTTTTGCAGCTCGTTCCTGATTTGACAAAACCCTATGATCTTCACAGCTTTTCCCTTTCCCACACTACGAACAAAGCCCCTTTGCTCTGTTTATTGCGGTGTTGATTTGGATCAAACGTAATGTTTGCCGGGCTCATGTCCAGCTCCTCGGCAATTTCATCTGCTAACCATGTGCTTCTATGTGTCTGGTATTTGTCAGCACCCAGTTCAAACACATCTTTTGTTTGAGGATGCAAGCCCTCAGGAATAAATAGCAGGAATTTATTGAAACTCTGCTTGATCCTTTCTACTAACTCCAAGGCCGCAGCTTTGTCAAAATGCTCTAAGACATCTATCATCATGCAGCAATCCATGTCAGCACAATCGACGAGGTCTTCAAACTCCCTCAGGTCTCCATGTATTTGAACGCAGTCATGGTATTTCGCTCTCTCAATGTAAGGCTGCCATATTTCAATGCCTATCTTCTTTGGAACGTCAGGGTGCACGCAGGCTAACTTTTGAAAAAACATTGAGCCCAGCTCAACCACGCACTGACAGCCTTCCGTATTGCTGCGAATCCACGCGGCTAGTTCTATCCTTTCTTGTTCCACGTCTCGGTTCCTACACAAAATTAAAAATGTCTGAGGTCAAGCACCAAGGCCTAGATCTAATTTCATCCAAGTCCCGGTATGCGGGTTTTAGTATTTTTACGCCCATATCGCGGTGGCTCATAAATACAAAGTTATCTGTTAAAGCAGTCCACCTTAAATCGTAGGCTTCTAGCAGGCTTTCCATGGATATGTCGTACCCTCTTTGACTCAAAAAGGCTACACACCACATCTGCTCAATAGTTGATTCAGGGTACGGATAGGTTTCAGCGTATTGAAACAGAAGGTCTTTTACTGACTGCGACGCCCAGGCTTTTATTTCGGAAGCGTAACCCCATTGAACAAAATCAGTGATTTTGAAAAAAGTCCTGTGCTGCGGTGTGCATTGACTTTGGGCTCCATACCTGAGCGGGCAAAAATAGAAATCTGGATTTATCGAAAGAAAGTCCAGCAACGTGAGCTTACCGTCCTTAATGATTTCAAAGCAGTCTACGGTGTGCATGACATCTGTTCTTGTAAGAAGGACCTTTTCTCCTTCTGCTGCGTCTACCCCGGCTTTAGCCAGGGTGATCTGCCTTTTTACGTTGTGAAGGTGACAATTCCCGGGGTCTTTGGATAAAACTATTTTGTCTACAGAAAGCACAGGCAAATCGCCCTCCCAGGTAGACAAAATAATTTCCCCATCGTGCCATTTCTTAATAGACCTGATTACGTCAAAGGTGCCGCTTGTGACAATGCCTCGCAGAATTACGCTATTCAATTCCGTACCCTCCTGGCCCACAAGCACACCGTGCGGCTATCCTTTTCTTTATTTCTGTAGTGCTTATCGACTTAAGGTATGGAACATAACACAAAACAATTTCCTGCTCATCTAACCAGTCTTGGGTAAAGCCCATTTGACTGTAGTAATCTTTCTTCGCCCAATCATCGCCGATGCAGATGATGTCTGGATTGACTTCTAGAATAGCTGGCTTACTGTCACTCCCTCCAGTATTCACAACAACCTCGTCTACCAGCCCGCTCGCCAATAGAGACCTTTTCCTTTCGTCGAAAGACAGAACGGGAGATTCTTTTTTGTACTGCTGGATAAATGCATCTGTATTTAGAGAGACCACGACCCTATCCGAAAGGACTTGGCACTGAGAAAGGAAGTGGACATGGCCAAAATGAAAAAGGTCAAATGTTCCGCCTGTGTAGAGAGTCTTCATGATCTGGTTCCTACACGAAATTGACGTGCTGCGGATTGGGATCAATGGCGTAAAGGAGCTTCTTGTTCTTGTTGTTGAACATGCACCTTTCGCAGCTTCTAGCATCAAAGTCTGCAATCTTCCGGCGTTTCCGGTCAGAGTACCAGAAGTCTTTGAACCGCTGATCCGCTATAGAACCTAGCAAACCCTGAAGGTTGTAAGCCGTCGTGCAGCAGCGATAAACATTGAGATCGCCGCCGATGTAGACATTCAACTGCTGCTGGCTGCAAAACGAGTAATTCGGTGCAGCTTGCACAAGGTCACTGTGACGCTCGCCAAAGTTGTTGAACACAGTGAAATGAGGACTTTCGTGCCTCTCTTTGGTTTCCTTGCAATATTTCGATGCAGTGTCGAAGAACGACTCGAAGTACTTCTCGTTGTCAGGCTGGAATACCGCACTCAAACGTACGTTGTCCACCCCAGCTGCTTTCGCAAGCTCTGTGAACCGGCCGACTTCACTCCAATTATCAGCCGTTACGACAAACCCCAGCCCAATAACAACGTCTGAGTCTGTACGCCTTTTCTCTGCTACCAGCTCTTGGACGTTCTTCCACATCCTCTCGTAATGCTGAGCAGACACATTACGGATCTTTGAATAAGTCTCTTGGCGGCCTGCGTCTACCGAGAAGCGAACCCAAGTTGCCTGCAACAACAAGGGAATTGTCTCTGGCTTAAAGTTGACGCCGTTGCTGACCAAAGCAAAGTCCATGCCCCGATCAAGGATAGCCTGGTATATCTTTAAATGGTCAGGATGCACAGAAGGTTCTCCGCCGCCTGTGCACTGTACGGCTTTGACGCCCATCTCGGCACAATCGTCCAAGATCTCAATGCACTTCTCGTATGGGATCTTCCTGTTGGGGTTGTTGTTTACCTTCCCAGTCTCGGGATGAACCACCTTGAATAGCTCGTTGCTGGTGTACCCTGACATCCTGTAAGCACAAAAAGCACAGTCCTGATTGCATAAGTCAGAGATAATCAGCTGCACTTGCAGCGGCGTGGTCTGCTCTCCCGCTTTCAGTTGGTCAATCTTGTCCCGGTGGTGGAAGATTTTGTCAGGGGAGTAAGCCGTCATTCCAATTCCTTCATTTTTCTTTCGTAGAGTAAACGGGAGGGTTCCACCTTTTTCCGCAGGTCGTCAGGTCGCGGGTGATCCTGGTGAAGCCCTACAACATCCGTGCGGTACTCAACCTTGCACTTTCGCTCTATCAGTTTACCTAAATACTTGTCCTCAAAGCCGGGAGATACGAAATCTTCGTCGTTACCCCCGACGTCCCAGAAGTCATACTTGTGCATGGCACCCAGGAAAAACCACGGCTCTCGTCGCTTCTCAGGGTGACAATACGCCTGTAGCTTGTTGCCGTGACTGTCTACATTCCAAACAGTAGCAAAGTGAGCTTCGCACCTTCGCATGTCAGCCAACTGAGCAATCACATCAGTAGATCCGTGCATCACGTCGTCGGATTGCATGACCAAGATGCTGCCCCTGGCCGCTCGGCAACCTAAGTTCCTGGGAACTGCCGGGTTCCTGTATCCGCCGCCATTGAGCCAAATGTAGCACACTGAGTGCTTTTTACAGACTTCGGCAGTGTTGTCCGTACTGCCGTCGTCAACAACGATTAGCTCGTAAGGGATATCCGTCGTGTTAGCACGAATGCTTGCCAGTGTGCGGTCAAGGTACGCTGCCTTGTTAAAGGTAGACATGACAATGGAAACATAAGGCACGCCGTTTGGATAAGAGCCGCTGTACTTCAGATAGCCCTCAAAGTCATGCTTACGCTTCATTCTTCTTTGTCTTCCTTTTCAGGCTTCTCCCGCTTGTAGTTCCAGGGGCAGTTCTTGCAGCCTAGCTTGCAGCACTTACCCCTGGCTAATAAATACTCACGAGATAGCGGAGCCATGCTAACCTCTGCGAGTAATGTCGATCTCTTGACCAGGATTGGCCATGTCGCCAGTCTGCGTAGGAACGCTGCCTTCTGCATCAGGGCAAAGCTTCACACGCTGGCCATTGGTCAGCAGGATGCCGTAGTTGTTGTCCACAGCAAATACCTCACTGGGCCGGTTCTCTGCGAGATACCGAGTAGCAAAACTCTTAAACGTGTCGCCCGGAAGTTGATCCTCGGCAAACTTGTTGTCCAAAAAGCTGATCAGGTCAGGCAGCTCACTGGATAGCGAGTGCGGGTCATTGGTTCCAAACATAATTTCCTTCCTTAAATTCCAGAATTAAGACTTGTTCAATTGGGCTGGCTTGATCCATACCCCTTGGCCGAACGAATACGATTTCGTCTCGTAATGCTTAAGCTCGGTTTCTAAATCGAAAACAGCATGCCACACGTCATGAGGCACGTCAGTCCGCTGCTCACGCATTAGCTTCATCACATACTGCATACGCTCATGCAGATTACCAAACTGCTTAGGCTTCGCGTTCTCGTACTGACTAATGTTTTCGGATGCCTTAAGCGTAGGTTTCGACACTCCACCCATTCAATCTGCCTCTGCTAGGGTTTTCTTGATCCAGTCCAATGTCTCTAGGCGGTCACGGGCATCCGCAACCTTGTCCAAGGCTTCTCTGGCGTTGCTCCAGAAGTCGCCTGTCGAATGATCGCCAATACCTGCTGGATGCTGTGTGAGCAGCTTCAGGGACAACATTCCCTTGGCCAAGTCACCCTCAGCATCCAGCTTTAGCGAATTAAGTACATCTTTTTGCATCAATCATTCACTCCAATATTCAGGTTTTGTCCATTCAAACGGGTAACCGTACTTCTTTTCATTCTGTTTCCGGGCCTTCTGCATCAACTCAAGCCGACTCCAGCCCTTTTCTACGAAGTAGGCGTACTTGACCTGTGTGTTGCAGTCCGTGGGATTCTTTACCCCGGGGTACAGCTCAAACCACTCCTGGAAGTGCTTTTTTGCTTTCTCCACGAGCTCCGGCGTTTTCTCCAGCGGTGCTGGTCGAATCGCTTCAGTCATCAGTCATTCACTCCAAGGAAACTTGCCAGTCCCCCGCTGAGCTGGGCTTTCGAGATGTTGGCTTCCTTTGCCAACTTGGCCAACGTGGCCACGGGTGGTTGCAGGTCGCTAATCATGGCGTAAGCCTGGAGGCCAGGAGAAGCTCCCACGTACACGCCACGGTGAACGACACTGTTCCCGCCCTTCAAAGTACGGTTCATCTGGGTAAATCCAGCGTTGAAGTAGTCCAGAGACAGCGTATCCAAGTGAGCTTGGTCGCCTACAAACAGACAAGCACCCTTGGTTCCCTTCTTAAGATCCACCTCTGCCAGCACATTTCCAGTCAGCTGGTCACGGATTGCAGACGAAATGTCCGCTGGGCTCGTGATGTTCTGCAAGCTGGCTGCTCCCATGACACAAATGCCATGGTCCAGGAGCTGAGCCAATTCGCTGCGATCGAACGTAATCAGCGGGCTATGCACAGCTGCAAGCTGGTTGAACAGGTGGAATAGCTGGCTGACAGTCTGGTTCGCCACGTTGAACAGCTGGGTCATGCCAGGCTTGTACAACTGGTGGATACGGGCATTGTCGATCAGGATCAGCGGGCTGACCTTGAGCTCGAGCAAACGCTGGAATGCTGTCACAGCATTGCGGCAAACCTGCTGACCCTCGGTGTGAGAAGGAATCGACGCAATCACACCAACACGCGGTGGCTTGCCTTTGCTCTCCAGATACTCCCGGGCAATCTCAACCAGTCGGCCACTCGTACCAGAGCCAGTTCCCCCGCCAAGTCCCACGCAGACCAAGCCGTAGTCCACGTCGTTACCCCAGGATCGCTGGAGCAAATCCCAGATCTCTTCCTCGTGTCCACTCAACGCTTGCTCAGCAAAACGGGCGTCTTTTGCCGCTCCACCAAGCTCCAAAGTGTGCCGCTCAATCTCGTCAGGAAGGCCCTGAAAATCGCTCTCAGCAGTGTTGAATAAACCGATACGCCTGTACCCTAGTCCGTGAAATGACGCTGCAAGCCTCGCACCGCCCTGTCCAGAGCCCAGAAAAGCCATGTTAAACGCCACGTCGTAGTCAAATGCGTCATTGACTTCTACCTGCTGTGCAGCCGGAGCGTGAGCACTTGGATCCAATGCAGCCGCAATATTCCCCACCTGCACCGGTGTCGGTCCCCCTGGGACACTAGCCGGTGGCGTAGGAGCTGGTGCAGCGGCTACTGGCGGTGCTGGTGCTGCTACGGGTGGTGCTGGTGCAGCCGGAGCAGGGGGCGTAGGTGCAGCTGCCTGTGGGGGGATAGGCGTTGCTTGCAATCCTCCGCCCTCTGCTTGGCTAAGTGACTCTTCCATCTTCTTATCTAGTGGGTTGGGGTTTTCTGGCGTACTCACGAGTGTTTCCTCCTCAGGTATCTCGGGTATTGGGAATGACTTTGGACCGTACTCCCCGGAGGGCCTTATTCGCTCTCTCATAGGACTAGCCCTCTCAAACTACGGAACTTAAATATTTGCTCAAAATCTCGAACCTGCCGTCCTTCACCTCAGCGTTAGTCATTGTAAACACTTTGGGGAATTGTTTCAGGTGCCCAGACAGCTTACTAACCTGATAGTCCCTGATTGTATCCAATAAACCCTCAGGAACTTTGTACGAAATTAGCCTCTGCTTGTCTTCCTCCGGTGAAGCCATTACCGCAATCACAATATCAGCTACAGACCTCCACATGTCCAAACGTGGGGCAATGTTGTAACCAGAGAAAACCACTGGCTTACCCTTAAATTGGGCAACCAACTCCTCAGGACCAGGATACGGGACTTCGTAGTAATCAGGCAAATACTCAGCAAAAGCATCAGTAGCCGCAGGGTCCATCGAATCGTGAATCCGGGCTATCTCAATGTTGAACCCATAACGCTTGAAACGCAGACCATCAAATACATCCAAATCCTGGTTCGGGTAAGTCGTAA
>Ga0209645_1001713_pt1 | contig 10785 bp, 8 predicted proteins | sample ETNvirenome_6_30_FD_184070 | JGI IMG/M metagenome (GOLD analysis project Ga0209645, IMG submission 184070) | Marine viral communities from the Pacific Ocean - ETNP_6_30 (SPAdes) (version 2) | ecosystem: Environmental > Aquatic > Marine > Oceanic | place: Pacific Ocean | collected 2013-06-19
CTGAGTTTCCTGTTTATGTGCCCTATGATAATAATTTTCATAACTTAGCACATCAATTTGCGGCTATCATAGATGGATTACCGGATCAATTAAATTCTAAAGGTTGCCATAATCATTTAAAATATCAATCTAATTTTTACAACCACTTTTATAACTGGAAAAATATTGCAGGACACTGGACACAATTCTTGAAAGGAGCTTTAAATGCACAATCCAAATGAACCAATGTGGTTTGACAAAAAAGAAAAAGATAAAAAAGTACAAGAGCTAAAACCTAAAAAATTTTCTATCTTTGTGGCAACACCTTGTCATAGTGATGTATCATTACATTACTTCCAAGCTTGCTTAGAGTTTCAAAAGGTTTGTATGAAGAATGATGTACTAGCTTCTTTTCAAATTATGAAGTCTTCGTTAGTTACACAAGGCAGAAATTTATGTGTTTCTAGTTTTATGGAAAGTAGTCATACGCATATGTTGTTTGTAGACTCTGATATAGAATTTCAAGCACAATCTGTTTTTAAAATGGTAGCTGCAGATAAAGGTGTGATCTCTGTGCCTTATCCTCTTAAACAACTTATGTGGGATAAATGTTGGGACAGACTAAATAATGGCTCAATAAAAAATGCTAAAGATTTAAAATTTAAAGGTCTTTATACATATCCTATGAAGGTTATGGATGAAAAAGATATCAGAATAGACCAAGACGGAGTTATTGAAGTAACTCACTCACCAACTGGCTGTATGTTAATCAAAAGAGAAGTTATTGAAAAAATGATAGAAGCTTATCCTGAAAAGGAGATAGTGCAAAAAACTGTTGTAAATGGAGAGTTAATTAATAGACCTTTTTTTTATAATCTTTTTGATACTGAATTTGATGAATCTACTAAAACTTACTTAGGAGAAGATTTTGCGTTCTGCAAAAGATGGAGAAATATAGGTGGTAAATGTTATGCCTTAATAACCGACCGGATTACTCATGTTGGTGAACATCAGTATCGAGGGTGTTTTGCTGATGAGTTGATAAAGGTAGACTAAAATGGTAATATTTCCTAATTAGCTAATTTAAGGAGAAATTATACAAATATGGCTTTTCAAGCTTTAATTCCATACGCACTTGCCGCCTACGGAGGATATAAAGGTTACCAAGCATCTAAAGATGCAGGTGGATCAGGACTTCAAAGATTATTAGCAGGAGCAACAGGAGCTTTCCTAGGATATCAAGGTGGTCAGATGTTTCCTGGTGTTAAAGCTTCTATTGGCACACCAGGTGGTTTTGTGCCTTTTACACAACAACCTGTTATACAAAATATAACTAGTAATATTCCTTTTCTTAACACTGGAGCTGCACAGTCAAATATTTACTCAGGTGCAGATCAATTGAAAATGTTACGACAAAGTAGCAATGCCGCTTTAGGAGATACAGGATTAGCAACAGAGACTTTAGGTCAAATAGCAAATGCTGGCGGACCACGTGGCACACCAGCTCCACAAAACTTTTTACAAAAATTATTTACAAGACAAAGAATGAACAAGGCAGGAGATATGTTCTTAAATGAATTAGAGGTAAGTCCAGGTAAAGCAGCAACAGGAGTCGCAGCCTTAGCTTATCTATCAGGTGCTTTTAAAAATCAACCACAAGATGTTTTTACTCCTACTTATAATTTAGCAGTTGCAGATTTACAAAAACAAAGAGGAGGATTTAAATATATAGATCCTGTTACAGGTGATGAGAAAACTTTTGATCAAATATATATACCTGAAGCTGATGCTAAGAACCGAGGTGATTTTCAAATGGGACCTTATGCTATTGAAAGAAATAGATTGAAAGAAGGTGGATTAGCTGAAGTAAGAAAATTTAATCAAGGTGGTATTAATTATTTACCAAGTAAAAGAACTCATGATGAAAATGATGCTAATAATTATGAAAGAGCATTAGGTTATGTTGAAGATGGGTCAGGAACAGGAGATAAAGACGAAGATACGATGTTAGCTCAATTAGCAGACGGAGAGTTTGTAACAAGAGCGGATGGAGTATTAGGCGCTGGAATCATTGCTGGTGGTAATCCTAACAGTATGAAAGACATGAGAGAAAAAGGTGCACAATACTTCTACGAACAACAAAGACGATATAAAAGAGTCTTTGATTTATTACAAGGAAGTAAAAATGCAGAAGCCAAAGCCAATTAAACCAGACATATCTGTTCTATCAGTAGAGCCAAAATACATTGATAAGTTTTGGCCACTGTGTGATTTTATGATTACAGAGGCATTAAGATATTCAGGAGACTTTGCGTCTGCAAAGGATATTAAAGATCTACTTAAAAAAGATGAGGCACAAATGTTTCTTGTTTTTGGAAGTGATGAAGAAGAACTCAATCAAGTATTCGCATTGTTTGTTACAAGAATAGCTGCTCTACCTAATTATTCTCAATTAGAAGCTATTATATGTACAGGTAGAAAGAGACACCTTTGGGAGGACAAGCTAGTGAATACTGTTACTAAATTTGCTAAACTAAATGGCTGCAAAAAATTAAGTTTTTGGGTAAGACCAGGTTGGTCAAAAGTTTCAAAAAAATGGGGATGGAAAGCTAAACATATTCAAATGGAGAAGGATTTATAATGGGATCAATTGTCAAAAGTGTTTTTGGTGGTGGTGGCGGTTCATCACCTGCACCACAAGGTGGCACAGGTTTTACTCAAACAGTAATTAGAGAAGCTCCTGGTATTGAAGAACGTAAGATAGAATTGATGGATCTTGCTCGTAGTGTTGCAGAGCAACCCGTAAATATCCCCGCGCTACAAATAGCACCTTTATCAGCTTTAGAGCAACAAGGAATAACACAAGCGGGAGCTACAGGTGTTGGTGCACCAACTGTTACAACAGGTATAGGACAATTACTTGCGGCTCAAACACCAAACATAAATCAATTTTTAAATCCATATCAATCTTTTGTAATTGATGAAATCAATAGACAAGCAGCACAAGCTCAAAATACTTTAGCAGCAAGAGCTATACAATCAGGTGCATTTGGTGGTGGTAGGGAAGGAGTTGCCCAGGCAGAATTAGAAAGAGCAAGATTAGGTCAAGTAGGTTTAGCTCAGCAAAGAGGTTTTACACAAGCTTTAGGAGCTGCGCAACAGCAACAACAACAGCAAGCTCAAATAGGTGGTTTGTTAGCTGATATTGGTGGTGCTCAACAAAGGATGGCACAAAGTGATATAAATCAATTAGTGGCAGCTGGTGGACTACAAAGACAGTTAGCTCAACAAACTTTAGATGCAGCAAGACAGTCACAATTACAACAAGCTTTTGAACCTTTCCAAAGAGCAGAATTTTTATCTAATCTTTATGCTGCTGGACCTAAATCACAATCTACGTTAACAGCTTCTACTCAGCCACAAACTAGTCCATTAGCTCAATCTATTGGAACTGGTATAGGTGCATTCCAAGCATTCCAAGGTATGCAGGGAGGGAGATAATGTCCCTAAACAAAGTTTTAAACAGACCATTATTTAGGAAAGAAGCTTTGAGAAAAGGTGCCTTAAGACCTATCAGAGCAGCGAATGGAGACTTTATAGGACCTAGACGTATGGGAGATATTATCGGTCCTATGCCTGCAGATATAAGTTTAAGAACTCAACCTATAGGACAAAGATTTAAAAATACAATTTCTACTGGTTTAGGTTCGTTAAAAAATTTTGGTAGGGATGCTTTAAGAACAGGACCTGGTGGAATAGGAATTTATAGTGGATTAGAAGCTATTGATCCAAGATTAGCAGCTGGAGTGGGTGCAGCAGAGATTGGTTTATTTGGTTCTAGTTTTATACCCGGAGCTAAAGGTACAGTAAGTAGATTACAAAGATTTACGCCTTTTGGCATGATCTCAAGAATGCCATTTGCAAGAGCTACTGGTATAGGGTTGGCTGCATTAGCAGGTGGTAAAATTTTTGAAGGTTTTAAAAATCGTAGAAGAGAAAGAGAATTTGTAAAAGAATATGCTAAAAAAAATAATTTAGATGTTGATGAAGCATTAGCTTTATATGAAAGAGATTTACCTGGAATGACTAGAGGTTTTTCAGGATTAAGAACATCAGATCTTGCAAAAGCGACTACGATAGCATCACAAGATTTTAAAACTTCTGCCACTCCCTTAACAGAAGAAGAGAAAGAAAAAATAGCAAATATAAATCAAGCTATAGAGAAAAGATATAATTATCAAGACTTAGATGCCTTAGCACAAGAGACTAAAAAAGCAAAACAAGTTTTAGATGAAGGTATTAAAGTTGATGAGTCTTTAACCTTAGACCCTGATTCAGAAATGGCATTAACTGATGAAGCTATTAGAAAAGAGCAGGCTAATTTGTTAGATACAAGAGAGAAAGCTGTAAGGCTAACTGATCAAATAATGAATAAATTTAACATAAATGATCCATTAAAAGCTTTAAATATAGCCTCTGCAATGACTGAAGGTTTAATTACAGAGTCAAATGTACAAACAATTTTAAATAATCAAGATGAGTACGCTAAACTTCCTAACAAATCTAATGATCCTAATCATCCAGCAGCTGTGGCTGAGAAACCTGAAAGTGAACAAAGCGCTAAAGAAGAGCCAAACGTTGCTTTAGCAAAAACTTTAGGAGTTGAAAATGAACAAAGCACACCATCAGGTGATAAAGAAATTGATTTAGGTAAAAAGTTCTTGGTAGATTTACAAAACCCAAGAGAGACAGAAGTTAATCCAAAGAGTTATTTTTTAACTAAATTAGCTTTAGGTTTGATATCAGGTAAAACTAACAAAAGAGGTTTAGCTGGAGCTGTAGAAATAGCGGCAAATGTTATGGGTCCTGCCTTTGATGGAGCAATAGCTCTTAAAATGAAGAACGATGAAAATTATAGAGACTTTGTTACAGCTGTTACAGAAAGAAACATGGCTTTATATAAAATGTTCAATGACGATAAAAAACAAGGTAAGTTTGATAACGGATCATTATTAATAGATGGTGTTTATTATGAAGCTAAACAAAATAGAGATACAGGAAATTACTTTTTAGTTGATGGTCAAGGTAGTTTAGTGCCTGTAAATCAAAACAGAGGCACATTCTACAAGAGGGTAATAGACAAAAATTACTTTGATCAAGTCAAACTTTTATCTGATGGATATATTTCTCAAGATATTTTAGAAGACTCAATTAGATATTTTAAAGATCCAAATATAGGCAGTAAGGTAAAAGGTCCTGCTGCAATTATTTTAAGTGCTGCAGATACGTTAAAAGCATTACCTAAAGCTGTGATTGAAGGTATTAAGGGTGCAGGTGGAGATTTTACAATGACAAATACAGAGGATCCATTATCAGATGATGAATTTAATGATTTACAAAAAAGAACAGATAATGCTTTAAAAAAATTAGAAAAAGCTTTTGAAAAGAGTTTGAATAAACCAGGTAACAAAGCGGAAGATGAAGCGGCAAAAGTATTAGGTCAATTAGAGGTTAACGCAAGATTTTTAACTTACTCATTAGCTAATGCTTTAAAAGAAAAAGATAGGTTAACAAATAGAGACTTACAACTTTTAGAAGAGTTAACTGAATTTAGATTAATTAAAAACCCAGCTCGTATTCAAGAAAAGTATGAGGAATTATTAAGAAGAGTAAAACAAAAAAATGCAGTGAGAAGAACTAGGTTTGGAACATTAGGTAATTCAGATATAGCAATTCAAAATATTATAGGTCAAATATATAAAGCAACTAAAGCTGAAGCAAGACCTGAAGAAAAAACTGTCAAACCTAAAACAACTGAGGACGCTTTTGAAATATTAATTAATAAAGCGATACCAAACTAATGGCTACTTTAAAACAACAACAATTCGCTGATAAGATTACACAAGCGATTAAAGATAACAAATTTGCACCAGAAAATTTGACTGCAAATGAAAGGGAAGCTGTAGACGTTTTAATTAGAAACGGTGTAATAAAATCTGAAAAAAATGTAAATCAAATTTTAGATGAAAGAAACAAAGCTAGAAGAGATATCGCACAAGCACAAACAGTTGCGAGAGATCCTATCTCAGCTGCATTTGAATTAGATGATTCTAAAATACCTTTTGCTGATACTATATTTACTGGCAGAACCACATCAGTTTTGGCTGGTGACGTAGGAGGAGCTGTGGCTTATCAATATTTTAACAAAGATAAAGTTATTGAACAGTACAAACAAAGAGGGAGATTAAAAACAAAAGGTATACGGTTTTTTGAAAATCTAGCAAATAGGTTGCCAGCGAGATTTAAATTTACAAAAGCCGCTGTTACAGCTGCTGCAAAATTAGGTGATACCTTTGCAGCTAGACCTATAACTAGAGCATTTAGAAGCCCCTTAGGAAGATTTGAAATAGGAACTGCGGTTGCTGGTACAGCAGGAGCAGGTGTTGGAAGTTTAGCTTATGATGCTGCCGATGCGATTTTAGGAGAGGATATTTACAATGCTATCATGGAGGACTTATCAGAAATACCATATAAGCCACCTGAAAAATTAAATGCAATTGAATCAGCTTTAGTCTCAATGAAAAACGCAGCTTTATTTAATGCAGCAGCAACAGGTATCACACCCTTGTTTATGGGTTTTGGAAAAGTTTTAAATAAATGGTTTGGTACCACAGGACCAGCACAAAAAAAATATGCAGAATTTGCTAGAGATAAAGGATTAGATGCTCCTCTTCTTGGATTTTTGAGAGATGGTAGTTTATCAGAACCAGCAAGAAATTTTTTTAAAACTATTGGTGTGTTTCCAGGTATCTCTCCAATTGCAGATAAAGCTTTATTAAAAACAGAACAAGCTACATCTAAAGTATTTTTTGATAATGTAGAATCCATAGCACCCGTTTATCATCAAGCTTTTTTAGGGCAAGAAGTTATAGATCAAATGAGAAAAGTATATGCAAAAAATGTAGCTGCCTATGACAAATTATATGATGACTTTTATAAAGCTGCAGATCTTGCTTTAGATCCAGCTATCATGAGCACTGACAATATAGTAAAAGAGGCTGAATTATTTTTATCAAGAAGAAGCGCTGAAATACCTGATGCATTTAAAGCTTTTAACGAAGGTAACTCAGCTGCAGCTCAAAAATTATTACAAGAAGGTGATCCATTAAATACATTTATGGCCATGACTGGTGCACTAAAAGGTAAAAACATAACATTTAAACAATTTAAATTTATGAATAAACTTTTGAACGATGTAGGAAACCAGACAAAATACTATGCAATGAATCAGGAATTTGGCGCGTTGAAGAATGCGTTAGAGTTAGATGTAGCAAGTTTTGGAAAAAATTTAAATGCAAATGCATTAATGAAAGATAAAGGATTTGCTGATGCTGTGACAGGAGCTGGTGGGTTGCAAAGTGCTGGAGGAAAACAAATTATAGATACAACAATAAAAGCGGGTAATTCTCTTCTCACAAAAATGAAAAATGCTAATGAAGCTTTTGCTAGAACAATGAAACTATATGATAATGAAGGATACTTTTTAAAAAGAAAATTACAGAAAGTAGATTCTAATGCTTTGACTGGTAAAGGTTTGATTAATTTTTTAGGTAGAACTAATATGCCTAAAGAAGATTTATTTAAACTTTTTGAAGACGCTGTATTTACATCAAGATCACCATCTGCACTACAAACTTACAAAAAAATGATTGGTGCACAAAAAGGTTTTGAGGGTTACAGTGAAAATGGTGTAAAATTATTTAAAGCATCTTTTTCTAAATTTTTACATGACGCTTACATAGGATCTTTTGTAGGTAAGCCATTACAAGGCGCTATAGATTTAGCTATTCCTGGTATGAAAGGTTTAGGAACACTTGGTAAACTTAGATTAGACGGAGAGCTAGCTGTAAAACCTTTTTCGAAAGTTATGGAAGACGCTAATCGTTTACAAGATTTAGCTAACACAGGTGGCAATTTTAGTTCAAAATTAAGTGCAGATAATTTAATAAACACAAAGAACTATAAATTTGGTCCAGATGATTTTAAAGAATTTGACGCTAGCACTTTTATTGATACTTTAGGTATTGGAGCAACTAGACAAGCTCAGTCTGCATCTAAAATGTTAGAGGATGCATACTTCACAATATCAGGAAGTCGACAGGCAGCTAAAAGATCTGTGCAAGATTTAAGAGATTTTGCACAACACTTGCAACTTATATCTGATGTGCCAGTCACAAACTCATCTACTTTCATACAAAGAAGACTTCAATTATCTGGATTAGGAGGTTTAACGGGAGTAGCGATTGGTGCGGGCGTTGGTTCTAAAACTGACAATCCATTACTTACATTCTTATCTTTGTTACTTGTAGGAAGATATGCTGGTAGAATTTTAACAGATCCTCAATTGTTAAGGGTTGTTAATGATGCATTAAGACCACAAGAACTTGCTCAAATTGTAGGAACAAAAGTTACACCTAAAGCAAAGGTTTTACCTGCAAAAAAAAGAGAAACATTTTTTAAAGCATTAAACAAATTTTTTAATGACGATGATGATTTCGTGCAAATCGATCCTAACAATGTGGACTTTGAGCAAATAACAAATTACTTAGATAATAAAGCTGTATCCATAGATACACCTAATTATGGTCCTAATTTAGAGAATATTCCTGAGTCTACTGTTATTGCTATGTACGATGAAGAGCTTACACAATTACCTACAGAGCAACAAAAAGATGAAGAGTTAGCATTATACAATGGTATGGCAAATAGTATTGAGCAAGCCAGAGATGCGTTTGAAGATCCAAGAGATGAATTAACACAAAGTGAAGTGCCAAACATCCCTGTACCACAAGTACCACAAATGACCACACAACCCACAGAACAGGTCACTGCACAACAAGTTCAACAATTATTCCCATTTGACACAACTGCTGCAGCTATAGCACAAAGGAGACAAAATCGTGGCTAACGGAAAAGATCCAAGAACTACAGGTGAGCATATTATTGCCCTTTACGGCCATATTTCTGGTCTAAAAAAACAACAAGATCATATGCATAAAGGTCTTGATGATGTTAGACAAAAAGTTAATTGGTTCTTTGTTGCATTAGTTGGTGGTATGGGAGCAATTATTTTGACTTTGGTAAATTTATTAGCTAATTAGTGTAATGTCACTAATTAAAATTAACAAAAAATATCCTTACAAAAAACATAATAGATTTCAATCTGAAACAGGTAGAAAGTATTTAGTTGAAGAACATCCTGTTCCAAGTGTCACGACTATATTATCAGCAACAAAGGACAGAAAAAAATTAGATGATTGGCGAAGAAGAGTAGGCCATGCTGAGGCAGACAGAATAATGAATAACGCGTCAAGTGTCGGCACAGAGATGCATAAGGTACTAGAATATTATTATAACAATGAAAAATATTATAACGAAACTGAAGAGGGTATCAAACCTAGAAAGATGGCAGCTGTTATAAAAGATAGTTTAAGAATAGATGAAGTTTGGGGTAATGAAGTATCTTTGGCTTACAATCAAGAATATGCAGGTACAACAGATTTAGTAGGAGTGGCGTACGGAAAACCCTCAATAGTCGATTTTAAGCAATCAAATAAGCCAAAAAGAGAAGAGTGGATTGAAGACTATAAATGTCAGTTGGGGGCCTATTATTTAGCCCATAAAACGCATTACGGGCCCATAGAGCAAGGTGTAGTAGCTATCGCGACCAGAGACCTGCAATATCAAGAATTCAAGCTCTCTGAGCCTCTATTGCATGAATATAGCGAAAAATTCTTAGAAAGGCTTGAATTATATAAGAAAACGATGAAAAAGGGTTAAAGAAGCCAATCCTTTGCTTTATCACCTAAAGTCTTAGCCGATAATTGATTTTTTCTTTTTAATGCCTGCACTATTTTCTCATCAATAGTATCTTTAGCCATGATATCTATGTAGACAACATTTTTTGTTTGTCCTATTCGATGAGCACGATCTTCAGATTGTTTACGCACTTCAAGATTATAATTATTTGAATAATATATTACATATTTAGCTGCCGTTAATGTTAGTCCATATCCACCTGTAGTTGGGTTACCAACAAAGAATCTGCACTTATCATCATTTTGAAAACGGTCAACGGCCAACATTCTATCTGACTGTGAAGTCTCACCAAATATAGAGACGACAGATTCAGAACCATACTTATCATTTAAGGATGCTATTATTTCATTTATATTATGCACGTAGGTTGCCCATATGATTACCTTTTGATCTGTTTCTTCTAATATTTCTAATAAAGCTTTTAATTTTTCATTATTGAATTGTAATATTTCTCCATCATCACTCTTACAATACCCATTTGCAACTTGATGTAATCTTAATAACTCTGTCAATTGATTGTGAACTGATATTGTTTCATTTTCAAATTTAGCTAAAGCCTCAATACGTAGCCTGTCGTAAACCCTTTTTTGATCACCTGTAATCATGATCTCTCTTTTTTGATAAATCTTATCAGGAATATCTAAACATTCATCCTTAGTTAATCTTATAGAAAATTGTTTTAGTTTTTGTTCTAATTCATCAAGATTGGTATATCCATCAGGAACCATAATTGCTTCACCTCTAGCAATATAAACCTCATCAAAGGTGCAATATCTATTACGAAAAGCATAATAACTTTTGAAACCTAAAAGTGCTGGATCTAAGAACGCACATTGTGTATAAAGATCTAATGGAGATTTTGTTACTGGTGAGCCTGTTAGTATACGCCTCATTTTCGCTCGCCACCTTAGTGCTAAAATGTTTTTT
>Ga0209645_1001714_pt1 | contig 10781 bp, 8 predicted proteins | sample ETNvirenome_6_30_FD_184070 | JGI IMG/M metagenome (GOLD analysis project Ga0209645, IMG submission 184070) | Marine viral communities from the Pacific Ocean - ETNP_6_30 (SPAdes) (version 2) | ecosystem: Environmental > Aquatic > Marine > Oceanic | place: Pacific Ocean | collected 2013-06-19
TTTATTTCTTAAATCGTCAACAATTGATTTTGCTTCATTGTCTTGATTTCTACCAAAGGTTAATGTTACGTTATTTTTAATTAAGTCCCCATGATTATTATCACGGAGCCAATCAAAAGCCTCGTCAGTTCTTGATGCAGGTATCCTTGCGCCATAGTATGGTTTTATCTCTACAGATGAACCATCCGTAAGCTTCAGTAAACTTACACCTGTTTTTTGCATTAAGTTTGGGATATCCGATTCGGAAAGTTTCAACTCTTCTGCTTTTTTCTTTTTCAGCTGGTCTTCTAACGTTGTTACTTCCTTCTGGATGTCCAATAACTTATTGCAGAGTTCAGCGATCTCTTGAGATGCTGATGTGTCGATTGTTATATTTTTCGACAGAGCTTCTAAGTCCATAACGACCTCCTTGATGGCCATGTAAATTAATAATTTGACTAAGTCAAGAAAAAAATATATTGATGGGATAAAATGAAATTTCACTATAAAACTAACCCGTTCCAACATCAAAGAGATGCATTGACAGCAGGTGCAAAAGAAAGAGATTTTGCATATTTTATGGAGATGGGTACAGGTAAAACTAAGGTAGCAATTGACAATGCAAACTATATGAAAAAATGTTTTTGGATAGATTGGGTTATAGTTATTGCACCTAATTCAGTTTATAGAAATTGGATAGACGAAATACAGAAACATAGTTTTGGTTGTGTCATACATGTTCACAAAGACAAAGAAGTATATGGAGATGTAAGACATCCTGAAAGACATTTAAAATGGTTTCTTATAAACGTTGAAGCATTATCACATAAGTCTGGTGTAGATAAATTAAAATTTTTATTATCTAGAAAAGATTGTCGTCATCTAATGATACTAGACGAATCAACAACAATAAAAAACAGATCAGCAAAACGAACACGAAACATTTGTAAACTAGGTAAACTAGCAGAGTTCCGAAGAATCCTAACAGGGAGCCCAATAACAAAATCTCCATTAGATCTATATACACAATGTGAATTCCTTAGTCCACAACTTTTAGGTTTTGATTCGTATTTTACTTTCAGAGCTAGATACGCAGTAATGCAACAGATTGAAATGGGTGGTAGACAAATGTTGTTTCCAAAATACTACACGAATTTAGACGAGCTTACACATAAACTTAAAGGGTTTTCATTTAGAGTTAAGAAAAAAGATTGTTTAGATTTACCCGATAAATTGTATACGATCAGAAAAATAAGTCTTACACCCAGACAAGCAGAAATCTACAACAGACTTAAAAAATTTGCCTATGCAATTATCAATCAGGACGAAGTTACTTTTGCCAACAAACTCACAGAGATATTGAGGTTACACCAGGTCACAAATGGTTTTGTTAAATCCGATGATGGTACAATTCAGGTATTTGACGATTGTCCTAAGTTAAAAGAATTGATGGAGATATTGGAAGAGACTGAAGGTAAGTTTATAATATGGGCAAATTATGTACAAAATATAAAAACTATTATTGAAAAGATTAAGGAGAAGTATGGTGCTGACTCTGTGGTTTCGATTTTTGGAGAAGTTTCAACGGAAGATAGGCAACAAGCTGTCTCCCGTTTCCAGAATGATAGTAGCTGCCGTTTTTTTGTTGGTAATCCTTCCACCGGTGGTTATGGTCTTACCCTTACAGCTGCTTCTTACGTGGTTTATTTCAGCAATTCGTATAACTTGGAAGTACGTGAACAAAGCGAAGACAGAGCTCATAGAATCGGTCAAGACAAAAATGTAACTTACATTGATTTAATTACAGAAAATACTATTGATGAGTTTATAGTATCCGCCTTAGATAAAAAATTAAAATTAAGTGCAGAAACTTTAGGTGAAGAAGTTAAGCAGTGGCTAAAGTAGAATAGTATTCATCAACCTTTTTGAACCATTTATCTTCATACTCTGATAATTTAGATTGATCCATTTTAAAACCTTGAAACAATAAATCTTTCGTACATACTGCAATGAAACCTTGCAAGATCTCGCCATGTTGCTTCTTATGTGCTAAACTATATGCTGCAATTTGATAGAAATAGTCTTCTATCCACTCTTCCCTCTTAGGTTTATTTGATTGTTTGAAGTCTATAATCGTGGGTTTATCATCAAAAATACCTACCAAATCAGTAGATCCTGCCCATTTATCTTCATATGCTAGGTTTACCTCGCTCCCATATATAGTCTTTAATGGGCCTAAGCCGTCCTCTATGACCCTATGAGCCATTAACCTGGCCTGAGCACCCTCTTTTGACAAATTGAAGTATCCTGTGCCGTTTATATAATTTTCTAGTACGTAGTGCATTTCTGTACCCCGTGTGGCTGCTTGATTCATGATTCGTTGAGCTTCTTGATGGCCTACTCTTTCTCTCCATGCATCTAGCCCTGCTTTCTTTTCTGGGCTTTGCGTAGCAGAAAGTATTGTTGTTACTGAGGGAACCTTCTTTTCACCCACCTTGTAGGTTCGTGGTCCGTGGTCATCGTCTCGAAAATAATTACTATAAGAATATTTGTTATCCCATTTGTAATCTGTAATTGTGAATTTGTTTTCTTCTCGGATAATCTTCATCCGAGATCTATACTACATATGATTTGAAAGTACAGCTAAAAGAATTGCACCCAATCCACATATTATGAATTTTTCCATTCTCATTATTCTAGCTTCCATTCTGTCTATTCTTTCAAATGTTTGTTTTTGCATATATCTGCAAATTCTTTCGTGATGTTCTATTTTTTGTAATGCAGATTTTCTAGCCATGATTATTGTTGTTTGTTTCCAGCGATCGCTGCACCCAATGGATCATTAGGAAACAGCATATTAAAATTCTGTGGAGTTATAGTTTGTGTAGCAGGAGCTTGTATTGCAGGTGCTTGTGCAGCAGGTGTTGTATTTTGAGGTAAATATCTAGGATCAACAAACTCTGAATATGCAGGAGCTGATGGATCGTAATTTACAATTTCATTAGCTTGACTAGAACCTTTAAGAGAACCATTTAGATAATTTAATCCTTTTGCTAAATCTTCTTCAGAAGCTTTATCTATAACTTTTAATTCAGGATAAAACTGATCTCTTAGTCTAGGATCAATTGCTTGTGGTGTAAAACCAAGTTCAGGGACTAAAATATTTTTATTAAGTAAATATTGAGTCACTTCTTCAAAATCAATATTCTTTGGATCTATTCTAGGAAAGTCTTTATCCTCTTCCATAGCCCAATTCAATAAACGTACCATTGACTTAGGTGGATTTCTAACATCCATTGTTTTACCTGCTTTGTTTAATCTTTCCATGTCTGTGTATACATCAAGCATATATTTTAATGATTTCGGACTAGCTAAGAAGTACCCACCACCAGCTAATAAAAGTGTCAAAGGTAAAGCAGCACCTACACCACCTTGTGCTAGACCTGCAAGTGCAGCACCACCAATAGCTGTTTGACCAATTCCTCCAAGCATAATTCTTCTCATGACAAATGAGTTTGAATCTGAAATGTATTTACCGAACTCAGCATCCATAATGTCGACAAGTTTTAAAAGATCATTAGCAGCTTCTTTTCCCTGTCTTCCTCCGCCAAACATTATTTCATATTTTTGACGAGCTGCAGTTTTTGCAGCCTGTTCTGACATACCAGGTCTATCTAAACCTAAATTCTTTTTGAATAAAGAAATATCAAACTCACCTGCAGTTTTGGCTTGTTTCTGTATATCAGCCACATCCGTTACACCTAAGCCATATCTTGTAGCTTTGATTGGATCTATTCTTTTACTTTCTTCTAACGCGGTTGTACCTGCTGCCTCGAATATTTCTTTTCTGCCTTTATAATTAATAATTCCTAACTCTCTTGCTTTATCCATAATGTCACCGATTGTTTTTTCGGCAATCATTGGTTGTTTAACATACGACTTGAATAAAGCGTCAAAAAAATATCTTGTTCTTGCTCTGTTATAAACTTCTTTACCTAATTTACTTTGTGCATTATCCACACCTAAAATAAATTTTAATTGTTCTAAACTTTGAGGGCTTGGATCTTGAAATATTTTTGAAATAGTTTGTTCCCACATCTGATCTGGTTGCAATCTTCCAAAAGGTTCCATACCCAAAGCGGCTTTATTTGCAAATACATTTTGCGTTGAGTTACCTATCTTGACTGCTGTCGGACTGCTAAATCCTGAAACGACAGTAGAAAAGAAAAGATTAGCTTGCTCAAGTTCTTTACCAAAATCATTCATTCCTTTTGTAGTTTTTAAAGCAAACGCATCTGCTGCTTCTTTTCCTGACGATTGTAAAATACTTTCGTACTCTTGTTTGAAAGGTGCGCTATTTAAATACGCTTGAACATTATCTTTAGTAGCAACTCTATTAAAATCATTTTTTGCAGCTTCACTTAGTTTAAAGAAAAAATTTCTCATATCTGTAAATTGACTACCTTCTGTGGCTCTTGATAAATCTTTCATTAATGTTTGATACTGCCTCGGTGTAATATAATCATCAATAGCTCTTGCTTTGTTTGTGAAACCAAATAAAGTATCTGCAAAAGGCGATCCTTTGTCAAACTGAGCTTCATATTTAGGAACTCTTTGTCCATATGGTAGATCTGTTTGCTTACCCATAAATGGCTCTAGGTTACCACCTTCGATTTTATTTACTATATCTTCTGCAGCTTCTTTGAAACCTTTCATTGGTATAAATTTCGGATTACCTAATCCTTCAGCGATTGTATCTACAGTTGTGTATTGATTATTTATCATATCAAAATACTTTTCAAAATTACTTCTCATTGTTGGAAGAAACTTGTAATTAAGCATTCCTGTAGCCTCAATTGGTGCTTTAGAAACTACATTGTCTAACATAGCTCGAAAGGTTTGTTCTTCTACAGCTTTTCTTTGTCTTTTAGCAAAAATATTTACTAATGGTATAATACCAAAAACTTTTTCAAACCCTCTAATAATTTTACCACCAAATGTTCCTGAGTCTGCTAAAGTTGAAATAGATAACTTAATACCCTTTTGTTCCGCTGCTTCTGCTAGAGCTTTTGTTTCTGGGCTTCCTAGACCTAGCCATCCTTTCATACCACGCATTGTAACGTTAAGAATTGGTGCAAGTGATGTTCCCGCTAAGTTAAAATAAAATGCATTACGCGATGCTTCTGCAGCATGCACTAATACTTGTTGTCCATAAGGCAGTTTCTTTATATCGTTATTTGAAACTTCAGCCAGGTCACTATTAGTTGCAACATTGATATCTGTAGCAACATTTGCAGCATCAAATAAAATTGAACCTGCTCCCGCACCTGCTGCTGATGCAACCTGTGCTTTCGCTTCTGTAACTAAAAGTTGCGATGGTGCACTACCTGCCATTCTAAAACCATCGAATATTTTACCAGCTGCTCTTGCAGTCTTTCTTAAAATTTTAATACCTCTTACAAAAGGTAATTTTTGTAATTGTCTTTCATATTTTCTGAAATCAGTTTCAACAGCTTTCATCTTATCTATCCCAAGACCTTGCTTAGGATCTCTAAGTATTGAACTAACAATTTTTGGCATGTCCTTTGAATACACATAGGCCGCACCTGCTACATCACCTGCTAATTCTAAATCAGATCTTTCTACTCCTTCTTTTGTAAGTGGTATCATACCTCTTGTAGCGACTGTGAAAGGTCTATCTCTTTTTGCTTTTTCTGTAGCAATCATTTTAGCACCAATGGCTCTTTCCTTTTCTATTTCAGATACAGAGTTGTACCCTTTCAATTGACCTGTTTGAAAAGCATTATCAACTGCAACCCTTTGCTCATTGTTTAAAGCTGATGGATCAAAGGTTTTGTTATCTAACCTAGATTGTAATTCCTCTATAGTAGCCATTATTTTATAGTGCCTAATATTTGATTATTGTTAGCCAAAATATTTTGTTTAATTATTTTGTTTTGTAAACTTTTTTGATAATTTGATATAATAGGCATGTCCTCAAATGAATTCAGATAATTAATACTTCCCCCTAATTCTATAAAGTCTCTACCTACTCTTTTGAATTGAGCTTGAAATCTTTCTGCTAATCTTTCATATGCTTTTCTTACAGCTCTATCTGACATTCCCAAACTTAAAGTTTGTGTTGCTTGTGCAGCATCTTCAATATCTGCTCTTGTCAATCTGTCTTCATCTTTCAAAGCATTTGCAAGAATATATTTCATACGTATTTCAATTAATCTTGCTTTTGTTATAGCTGCTAGATCTGGATCATCTGGTCTGAAATTTTTTCGTAAATCACCAACCTCTTTTCTATATTCAGCTTGTAATTTTGCTGTATCTTCTCTTTCATCTTTAGTTAGTGCAACTTCATTACCCTGTTCATCAATTTTTTTTCCTCCGATATAGTCATTTAAAATTATACCATCAGTTTCATCACTAAAATCTGCAAGATCAATACCGACAGTTCGTCCGATTGATGTTACTGAACCAATCAAGTTTTCCCATCCTAATCTTACTCTACCTCCAGCACCAAACGTTCCTTCTGGTAAAGCTAAAATTTCTTGAGTCATTTGATAACCTGCATTAATACTACCCAATTGTTTTCTTCTTTTATCAATTCTTGCAGGTGATTTTGATACCTCAGTGTACTCTGTGTACTTCATTGGTACCGCCATAGTGCCTCCTTTACCATCGTCTATAATCATTACATCTAAACCATTTTGGTCGACACCAACCTCAACACTTTTTGCACCAAACGGATTATTGTCTTTTACAACAACTGTTTTTCTATTTTTAACTTTTAAGGCTGCATCAGTTTTTTTCTTTTCTTGTGCTTTTAAATATGCAACTGCTAAATCATTTCTTCTATCTTTCTCTTTTTGAAATAAAGCTAACGCAAGATCAGTTGTATCTGATCCAGCTTGACCAAGCACATCCACAAAACCTTTTAAGCCACCTTGTGAAGTTTTACCTTTCATCAAACCTGTAGCTAACTTAAATAAAATTAAATTGTTTGTTTGGTCATTACCACCTGTTAAATTTGTAATTCTATCGTAAAACCTATTAAATTGAGCAGCCTCTTCACTACCTGCGCCTTTAGATACTCTATCTATTACATCTTTACCAGCTTCCCCTTCTTTATTTTGTCTATCTGCAATAGCATTGATGTCTTCAATATCCATATCTTTAGCTTCTGGATCTTTGTTGTTTGGCATGGTAGCTGTATTATTTACTTTTGTGCCACCAGGGGTAGTAAACGTCATAACATCTGCAATTCTATCTGCTGTAGCAGAAGATTTTGTACCTTCAGCTTCTTCTTGTGCATATGCTTTTGTTAAAGCTTCTGTTGCTAATTTTTTATATTCTGGTGTAGTAGTATCTATATTTGGATTTTTCTTATCCGCTTCAATTGTGCTTATGACAAGATCTACAGGCTTGTCACTTATAATTCTATTCATTTCATTAGCCTCTGCTTCTGAAGGCTTATCTCCTAAAACAAGACCTGTACCTATACCTCCAAGACCTACGGCTGTAGTTCCTTTAGGAATTCTTTTCGTAAATTCTTTACCTGTTAATCTTAATGCTTCAGCAGTCTGCGGAGCTTTTTTTGCTAAAGTTCTTTGTGACCCGAAAATTCTTGCACCTCTAGAAACTAAGGGAGTACCTAAAGCAAGACTACCAATACCCATAGCAGTTTGACCTATGTCTCCTTCTTTTACACCTTCCATTATATCTCCAACACCTTCGCCACCAAGATATAAACCTGAAGCTAATTCTGTGCTTCCTGTTGCTCCTGGAAATCTTTTCGTTCCTCTAGCCATTAAACCTTGAAGTCCTGAGCCACCCGTTCCTGTCGCTAATCCTTTACCTCTTGAACCAAGCATTCTTTGCGCAGCTGTTCCTTGAAAACCAATAGGAAAACCACCTCCACCTGCTTGGGCTGCTTTAGATGTTCCTAAGCCACCAATTTGTCTTGCTTTCTTAAAAGTTCTGTAACCTCTTACTGCTGCTGGAGCTGTACGAGCTAATGTTGAACCAATTCCCAATAATAACGGAATAAATGCTGGCACTAGTACCTCCTTTGTCCCATATTGTACGCAGCGTAAGCTCCGATACCTGTTCCTACTGCTTGTGCTAATGGGTTAGATCCTGGTGCCGTGGTCGCTGTAACGGCAGATTGTGATGTTGGTAAATTTGTCATGATGCCCTTTAAGAATTCTAATCTTTGATATGGCTCATACTCTCTCGCCATTGTGGTTGCTCTTTGTGCATCTAAGGCTTGTTGTCCTAATTGTCTTTGAACTCCACCTGCTTGTAACAAACTTGCAATGTCAGCTTGTTGCATCGCTTGTTGTTGGCCACCCAAAGCTCCTAACAATTGACCAGCTTGTTGCTGTAAACCTTGTTGCTGAGCTGCCAAGCCTGCTGCTTGTTGAAAACCACCCGCTAAAGATTGACCAATATTTGCTTGAGTTGCTCTTTGTAATTCTGCTCTTTGTACTCCTTCTCTTGCACCACCGAATGCACCCGAACCAATCGCTTGAGCAGATAACTGATTTTGTGCCATCTGTCCTTGTCTTGCAATCTCATCAGTTACATATTGTTGATAAGGATTTAAAAACTGACCTATGTTAGGTCCCATTGATGATTGTAATACAGAACCAATACCTGCACCAACAGCTTGCTGACCTACACCTGTTTGTCCTGCTTGCATAAATCCAGCTTGTTCTAAACCGCTTGGACCTGCAACATTAAATGCAGGTATACCTACAGGTCTTTCTGCAAGTTTAGCTGCTTGATCGTATAGGGCTAGTTTTCGGCTCTCTACCTCTGGAGCTTCTCTAGCTATTGATACTTGTGTTCCTGAAGTGGAGCCTCCTCCGCCACCACCTCCGCCACCGAAGATGAAACTCATATTAACTTAACTCCTTTGTATATAAATAACGTTTTACTTTCCATTGTCTACCCTCTAAAAACTTTTGCCAACCAGGTCTTGCATGTACTGCTATTCGTTTGCAATCGTTTTGATATGCAACATGCTCTATTGTTTCTGCTACCTCGTCTTGCCATAGCTCTCTTTTTTCTCCTTTTAATAATATGACTTCGCATTGTTTAAAATTTGGTAACTCCATAACTCTTGTTACAAAGACACCAAATACTTTGTACTTTACTCCGTCATCAGACCCAAACATTGTAAACAATTGAAAGGATCCGTTTTTAATTTCCTCTCGAAGATCTTCAATATTCATGGGATTTCCATCATATTTAAGACCCTCCCTCAACATAAACTCAACAAGTGACCAATACTCGTCAAGTTTTTTAGGTTCGATGTATAATACAGCGACCTCTTTTTTAATTTTTTTCTTTTCTGGCTGCATCTAGTAAATCAAATATTCGTTTGAACTTAGCTTGCTGTCCATAAAAGAAAGCTGCTCCTTTTTTTCTCATGTCTTTATAACTTGCTGGGTTGGCACCTTCCATGATACCTGCCCCTAATATTGCATCAGCTCTTGAAACAAATTCACCATCAGCTAATTGAGCTAACATTGTGTCTTCATCTTTGTCTCCATTTCCTGATCCGTCTTCTACATATCCTGTAGCTCTTACGTAATTGTTAAAATCTTTTTCATCATGATCAGTTTTAGATGGTAAATAATTTATACCACCTTGATTAAATTTTCTCACTTCTGCGATACCACCTTTATGAAAAGTGTATAAAGGATTGTTACTATAGTTGTAAGGATTCATACCTGCCTGACCCATAGCATCTGAAGTATCATATTGATATGTATCTAAAATATTTTTAATCTGTTCATCAGCTTTCTCTTTTGCTTTTTTGTAATCCTCTGGTCTTGTACCTTCAGGCATTTCAGTATCTTCATCGTCACTCGCAAGAGCTGTTAACCCTGCAGAGCCTAATCCTAATTGCATACCAGGAGATAGTCCCAAAAATCCAGAGCCTTGTGCAGCTTGTTTAGCAGCTTCACCTTTTAGTCCTGCAGCCTCGATTGCATCTGCATCCATAGCTTTTTTTCCAATTAATCTTTGTATACCACCGCCTGTAGGAGTCGATGCAAATTGTTGTCCAATAGTAGGAGCTGTTACAGGACCCATTGTTCCTGCTGCAGGATTTGCTCCTAAAAATTGTCCTGTCATTCCAGGTAATGATGTTGAACCAAAAGCTTTGAAAGGACCTATACCTGCCATACCACCTAATTGGCCTAAACCAGCTGCAATTGCAGCGTCTCTTATTGAACGTTTTGTTGATTTACCTCTAAGCTTCTGTATGCCAAAGGTTGCTAATGCTATAGTAAATGGATCCATAATATTTAAACTAGTTATTATGGTATTTTAACTTATATAGAGCTATTCTTCAATATCAGTCAACTTTATAGAATTCGTCCTTGACTTTACCTGTATATTTGTATTCCCCAATATGGCTTATTTCTTCGTCACATAAGGCGAAAAGTTTACCACCAATTGCTCTCCATAGCTGACAGAAATAAAAATCTTCTCCCATGTAAGTTTTCTTTGAAGGACTCCAATATGTGTCAAAAAAATTATAATAATTAGGTCTATCTATAAGCTCACCATTCATAAGTGTCTTTTGTTTGATGACAAGTTCTTTGTAATGCTCTTTAAGCTTATCAAACGCAGACCTTTTGATCATCATCATACCTGTTGGTCCTTTGACTACTTCTATATATCCATCTACAGGTCTAATATCTTTTATGTCTGGTATCTCAATTGGAAACAAATGACCCATACTATTTATGTCATCATCAGGTCTTGTCTCAAAATCT
>Ga0209645_1001715_pt1 | contig 10778 bp, 19 predicted proteins | sample ETNvirenome_6_30_FD_184070 | JGI IMG/M metagenome (GOLD analysis project Ga0209645, IMG submission 184070) | Marine viral communities from the Pacific Ocean - ETNP_6_30 (SPAdes) (version 2) | ecosystem: Environmental > Aquatic > Marine > Oceanic | place: Pacific Ocean | collected 2013-06-19
TATTGCTCAAGCTGCACAACAGGTCGCACAGGCAAACCAAGCTGCAGCACAAATGCAAATGGCAGCTACACCTGAAGCACAGATGGTTCAGATTGAACAGCAGCGTCTGGGTGTTGAACAACAGAAAGTTCAAACACAAATGGCAAAAGAAGCTGCTACTGCTGCTAATAAGAACCGTGAACTTGATCTTAAAGAAATGGAAATTCAGTTGGATATGTTCAAAGAGGGTGCTAATCTTTCTAATTCTAAAGAAGAAAAAGAACTAGATCGTAATGCAAAGAAAGCAATTGCAGCACTAGATGCTCTTATTGATCTTGCCAAAACAGAAGCAAGCATTGATAAGGACAAGGCATTAAAAGCAGCAGACATGCTTACTAACTTTATTGGACAGACACGTAAGGGATAATAGGTTTTGAATTTTTGGGATGAGTTAAATTTAAAGTACGAAGAAAAAATACTAGATTTAAAAAATTCGCTTGCATATGGAAACGCTTCAAGTTACGATGAGTATCGTCACACAGTGGGTGTGATTGAAGGTGTAGAATGGGCAAAGGAATGCCTAAAGCACATTGTAAAACAACGTATCTATGAAGAGGAGGATATTAACTAGATGCAAGCAGTACGTATGGACAAAGCAGTTGATGCTGCAGACTGGATAACAAATGAAGATGATATTAAGGTAGACTTAAATAGTCTTCCGAATCTTCCCGGTTATCATTTGCTGGTTCTACCAGTTGCAGTAAAGCAGAAGACAAAAGGTGGTATTATTCTTCCTGATAAAGTAAAGGATGATGTTGCTTATCTTACTACAGTCGCTAAAGTTTTAAAGAAAGGTGACTTGGCTTATAAAGACGAAGACAAGTTTCCTAATGGAGCATGGTGTGACGTAGGTGATTATGTTTGTTATGCAAAATACTCAGGACAGAAGTTTATGTACAAAGGTATGAAGCTACTTCTTATCTTTGATGATCAAGTAATTATGAAAGTAGAAAAGCCAAATCTACTTGATCCTACATATCATCTTTCAAATTAAATTTGTATATTATAATAATTTATTGTACTATACTAATACAGCGGGTAAATTAAAACCAATTCGTTAGATTCGCTGCTAACGGGTAAGAGAAAAGGAAATATATTAATGAGTGAAGAATGGTCAACGGTTGAAGTAAATTCAAATGAGGACGAAAGTCCTAAAGTTGAGTTTGAAGTTGAAGAACAACCAGAAGTACAAGAAGAACAACCAAAAGAATTAGCACCAGTAGTTGAACAGGCAGAAGAAGAAAATGAAGAAAGACCTGAAGAACTAGAAGGTATTAAAACCAAGGGTGCAGAAAAAAGAATTAAACAGTTAATTCGTCAACGTAAAGAACGTGATGAAGAATTGCAACAGTTACGTAATGAAATTCAAGGACTACGTAATCAAGTACAAGAACGAGATACACAGCTTTCTTCAAGTTTAAAAAATTCTATTGATAGCACTGAAAGTCAATTAGAATCAAACATTGAGTCAGCTAAACAGTTATACAAGCAAGCTGTTGAATCAGGTGACACAGATGGAATGCTTGCAGCGCAAGAAAGTATGAGTAAAGCGTATGCAGAGCAAAATCGTGTAGATCAACAAAAAGCAGCTTGGGAAGAATATAATCGTACTTTAGAAGCAAATGGGCAACAGGCAGCACAGATTGCACAACAACAACAGCAAGCTCAAGAGTACGATCCAAAGGCAGTAGAATGGGCAACTAAAAATTCGTGGTTTGGTCAAGATCAAATTATGACTGCTGCTGCTCTTACTATTGATCAAGAACTGAAGGGTGAAGGTTTTGATCCTTCGGATAATGATTTTTATGAGGAGGTTGATAGTCGATTACGTCAGCGTTATCCTCACAAGTTTCAGGATGCTAACTCTGAACCTGAAACACCTCGTCTGCAGGACACGGCTACAAGTTCTGCTCAAGTGGTAGCGGGTGCGTCACGCACACCAAAAACTTCTCAGAGTAACAATAAGATCAAACTTACTCAAGAAGATGTAAGGTTGGCTAATAAATGGGGTATACCACTTGAAAAATATGCTGCTGAAAAGCTGAAGGTTGAACAAGCCGATGGCGAATACACCAGTGTTTATAGTTAAGCGTGGATAAGGAAGGAAAAATACAATGGCACGAAATACAACATCACGTGAATCAAGCATGAGGGAAAATAAAACTCCGAGAGTTTTTGAAGAACCAAATTGGTTAGATATTCCTGATACTGTTCGCAATCGGTTTAAGGGTGAAGGGATGTCTCTTCGCTGGTTACGCATTACAATGAAAGGTCAAGATGACATTCAAAACATTGGTAAGCGTTTGGCTGAAGGTTGGGAACTAGTAAATCAAGAAGAAGTACCAGAAATGCTTATGTCTTCTGTCGTGAGGGAAGAAGGACGATATGCAGGAGCGGTCTGTCGTGGAGACTTGGCTTTAGGCAAAATGCCTACTGACCTAGCTGAATCTCGTCAAGAGTTTTACCAAAACAAGAGTAGAGAAGCAGTGCAAGCAGTGAACATGCAACTAATGAATAGTTCAGATTCACGTATGCCTATTTCTAACTCTAGTCGATCTAATGTCACTACAGGACGTAAACCCTCTTTTCAGGATTAGTTCTGTTTGTCAATGTATTTAACAAGGAAAGGAACATAGTGTTATGACTACTTCTAAAGCACTAAATGGACTTACTCCTTCCCGCATTCGTGGCGGTGCGCCTAACAGCAAAGCTACTAATGAATATCCAATTGCAAGCGGTCTTGCTCAGAATATTTTTACTGGTGATATTGTTGTCAACAATGCAGGGAATATTGAAGTTCTATTGTCTACGACTCAAAAAGCCGTAGGCGTTTTCATGGGTTGTCAGTATGTTGCTGATGGAGAACAAAAGTTTTCTAAATATTGGCCTTCTGGTACTTCTGCCACGGATGCGAAAGCATTTGTTGTAGATAATCCTGCTGCAACCTTTATTGTTCAGGCAGATGCTACTGTTTCTGCTGGCGATATTAATTCACAAAACTTTAATGTCACGCTTGGTTCAGGTTCGACGTTTACTGGCAAGTCCGGTTTTGGTCTTGAAGCTGGGACGCGCACGACTGGAAATGCGATGCTTCGTGCTATTGCAGTTCTTGATGAACCGGGTAATGATATTACAGTTGCTGCAGAACGCGCTTTCCCCAAACTGGAAGTTCGTATTGTTAAGCATGTAGATGCTTACATCTCTGCTGATGCTTCAGTAAACTAAGCGAGGGAAAGGAGTAATTAATAATGGCTATTAATCGCGCTAGTATTGCTAAAGAACTTCTTCCCGGCTTGAATGCCGTTTTCGGTCTTGAGTATGGTGATGTTGATAATGAACATGCACCATTGTTTGAGGTAGAAAATTCTGATCGTGCATTCGAGGAAGAAGTTCTATTCACTGGATTTGGTACTGCGCCTGTTAAGGGTGAAGGTGCTGCGGTTCAGTATGATGACGCACAGGAAAGTTTTACTGCTCGTTACACGCATGAAACGATCAGTCTTGCCTTTGCTGTGACGGAAGAGGCTATGGAAGATAACCTCTATGACACGTTTGCTAAACTTCGTGCACGTGGTCTTGCCCGTGCGATGGCGAACACCAAACAGGTAAAAGCTGCTGACGTTTTCAATAACGGCTTTAATGCATCTTTTGTTGGTGGTGATGGTCAACCGTTGTTTAGTGACAGTCATCCGGTTGTTGATGGTGGCACGCAAGACAATGATCTTGATGCTACGGACCTTTCGGAAGCTTCTCTTGAAGCTGCTCTTATCACTATCTCTAAAGCAAAAGATGATCGTGGTATTCTGATTGGTATTCGTGCCGAATCTCTTCACATTCCGCCTGATCTTGCTTTTACGGCAGATCAAATCCTTAATAGCACGTTGTCTACGACTGTTACTACGCAGGGTAGCGATGGTGTTACTAATGTCAATGACATCAATGCTATTCGTAATCAGGGTCTAGTTCCCGGTGGTTTTTTTGTAAACCATCGTTTCACTGATACGAATGCTTGGTTCTTGAAGACTGATGCGCCGAATGGAGCGAAGATGTTCGTTCGTGCGCCTTTGCAAACTAAGATGGAACCTGATTTCGATACGGGTAATCTTCGTTTCAAGGCACGTGAGCGTTATAGCTTCGGCTTTTCTGATTGGCGTGGATACTATGGTGCTTCTGGTTCTTCCTAATAGTTCCATAGAGTCTAACTAAAAGAAGTTTAGGGTAGGGGTAGAAATAACTAATAGTTTTCCCCTACCCTTCTTCTTTTGTATTTAAGTTTTATGAAGTATAATAAAACTAGTTTAATTTTAGACAAGGATAAAATAAATGCCAACCAACATTCGACAGGGTTTTATAACAGGCAGTGGTGCAGTTGTGGATGTTGCTTCAAGTGTTACAGTTGCTAATACACGTGTTCGTTCGCTAAATGCTTCAGGTGTAGGTACGTTTCTTATTACAGGTACATCTACAGATGAATATGGAACAATTAAAGGAAACAACATTAAATTTGTAAATACAACAAACAATGATGTAAATGAAGTGTATGTTCCTGAATTTGGCATTCGTATGAATGGTGTAGTGAAAGTTTCTGCTCCTACTTCTGCTTCTACAGTGACATTATTCTATGGCTAGTTACACGTATCTCGTTAATGATCTGATCAATGCATGTGAAAATGATGGTACAGAGTTTTTAGACTATGTGCCAAACATGATCAATCGTGCAGAAGAAAGACTTACCAAAGACCTAGATGACTATGGTTTGGTAACGTATACTTCTGTAGCTGTAAGTTCAGGTAATAATATTGTTACACTACCAACAGGAACACGTATTGTAAAGAATATTAATATTGTAAGTGACTCTACAAAAATTAATCTTCTTCAAAGAACTGATGAATATATTAATGACTACTGGCCTGTATCTGCTTCTACAGCAGAACCACGTTACTATGCACCACGTAACAACAGTACAGTTTTAATTGCACCTACACCTGCTTCTACACATAATGGGCAGGTTGTGCATATTAGTAGACCTACTACTCTTACATCAGCTACACCAACAAATTATTTTTCTGACTTTTGTTATGACTTATTGTTCAATGCCTCAATGGTAGAAGCAATGTTATTTCAAAAAGACTTTCCCGGTGCACAACTTTATGAACAAAGATATGCACAAGTTCTTGAACTGCAACGTAATCAGGCACGCAGGACGAGACGAGATGATATGCAAACTCCTGCAAGTCCTGCAGGTGCAGATAATAACTTAGTGCCAAATACTAATTAGGAGAATATTATGGCAAGAGAATCTACCCATGCTTTAGGAAAACGTGCTAAACCTTATAGTCAAATATCTGATAATAAAAAAGTAAAAGTTAAAGGTCAAGCAAATGTACCTACTGAACGTCAAAAAACTGCTATGGCTAGTTTAGTTGCATCAGCTGTAGGAGGTGCTTTTGGTAAACCTGTTTTAATGTTAGCAAAAAGTTTAAGCAGGCCTATGCTAGAAAAAGCATTACAACCTTTAACAAAATCAAAAACAGAACCATCAAAACAAGTTATTAAAAAACAACTTGAAAAAGTTAAACAAGCAGACTCTAAACCTACACCACAAAAGGGTGAAGCTGCAAGACTTAGAAATTTAAATCGTGCACAAACATTAAAGAAAAAACCGCGAGGAGAACCTGCATATAAGACATTAAAAAGAGAAGAATCAAGAGAGGTAGCTGCACGTACTTCTCGACTAGCAAAGAAAAAACAAGCAGAGAATCTTAAAAACTTAAAAGAAAAACAAAATAAACCAACACCACCTAAACCAACACCAACTAAACGAACACCACCATCTGCTAATGTACCTAAAAAGGTAGCAACAGCTGCACCTGTTTTTTCAGATAAGAAAGATAAAAAGAAAAGAAAGGTAGTTGGTTCAGGACAAACACCTGCTACAGGATATAAAAAATCTAAACCTAAAGCTAAAGATTCAGGAAGAGATTCAGATTTATTTGATACACCAGCAGGAGTAACTTCTGGAAAAACTCCTAAAAAAACTGATGATGGTTATCGTTACTATGGTAAGAAAGGTACTGGTCTAGGAGATTTTTCTAGAAAGTACGGAATAAAATATGCTACAGACGAACAGTTTGAAAAAGACTTTGACATGACTGGTGGTGCAAAAAAAGGTGGTTCAATTAAAAAACTTGCAAAGAAAAAACGTAAAGGATTTTCTGGGCGTGGTGCAGGTAAAGCACTCAGAGGCTTTTAATTAAAGCAAGAAAGGAAAATTACAATGTATGGTAAAAAGAAAATGATGGGTGGTGGTAAAGTCAAGAAGTACAAAGGTGGCGGCTCTATCACTCAGCAGCAGGAAATGGCTATGGGTAAAACATCCAAGTCATCAAAGAGTAAAGGTAAAAAAGGCAAAGGCGGTTGTCAAAATAGACTATATATGTAATGCCTCTAAAAAAAGGTTCAAGCCAAAAGACGGTTAGTGCAAACATTCGTAAGCTGAAAAAGGAAAAGTATCCTCAAAAGCAAGCGGTAGCTATTGCACTAAGTAAGGCAAGAAAGAGTAGGAGAAAAAGAAAACGTGGCTAAACTATGTCCAAAGGGTAAAGCTGCAGCAAAACGTAAGTTTGATGTATATCCTTCAGCTTATGCAAATATGTATGCGTCTGCTGTTTGTAGTGGTAAAGTAAAGCCGGGAGGTAAAAAGAAAACTGCTAAAAAATCTACCACTAAAAAAAGAAAAGTTGTGCGTGCGAAAACAGGTGGTGGTTTACGTAAATGGGTAGATGAGAAGTGGGTAGATATAGGTGCACCAAAGAAAGATGGTAAGTACCAACCTTGTGGCAGAAAGTCTGCTAAAGGAAGTAAACGTAAATATCCTAAGTGTGTACCTCTTGCAAAAGCAAAGCGTATGACCGCAGGTCAAAAATCATCTGCAGTAAAACGTAAAAGAGCAAAGGCACAAGGAGTTGGTGGTAAACCTACAATGGTTCGTACTTTTAAAACTGGCACTAAAACACGCAGGAAAAAATAATGGCTGTAAAAAAGAAACGTAAGTCTACTGGTAAAGGAATGAAGGGTCATACTATTGGTGGTGGGCAGAAGCGTCCTACTAAAAAAGGTGCTGGTATGACAGCTAAAGGTGTGGCAAAATATCGTAGAGAAAATCCCGGTAGTAAGCTACAGACTGCTGTAACTGAATCTAAACCCACAGGTAAACGAGCAGCACGAAGAAAGAGTTATTGTGCACGTAGCGCAGGACAAATGAAGAAGTTTCCTAAAGCTGCTAAAAATCCTAACTCAAGACTACGACAAGCACGTAAGAGATGGAAGTGTTAGATGGCTAAAGGCATGACACATTTTACTAAAGATGGTACACCCTATTATGGTGAAGTTCATAAAATGCCAGATGGGTCAATACATAGTGGAAAGACTCATACTAAAACATCAAAGAAAGTAGTGCACTTTAAAGATTTATCTAATTCTGCTAAAAATAAAGCAGGTGACAAAATGTCAAAAGCTATGTATAAGATAAAAGGTAAAAAATAATGGCTATAGGTAGATCAAGCATACCACAACAAATTACTAAAGTACCTAGTAAGAAAAGAAAAACTAAACGTAAGGTGAACAGGAGAGTTAAAAATGGCAATAAAAGAGTATACGTATAACTGGATTAAAAATCCTCGTACAGAAGAAGACCTTGTTAAGATGACAGGTCGTCCTACTGGACAAGGTTACGGTGCTGCTCGTAAAGGTCCACAAATTAAAGCTAAAGAACAGGATGTTGTTGTGGATTATGAACCGGGTAAAATTGTAGAGTATAACGACTAAGGATAACTCTAATGAGTACCAGTGGCACATATAACTTTTCAATGGATATTGATGAAGTTATTCAAGAAGCAATGGAAATGATTGGTGGTGAACAGACACTAGGGCATGAACCTAAGTCTGCTCGTCGTTCAATTAATCTTCTTTTACAAGATTGGCAAAATCGAGGCATTCTTCTATGGACTGCTGGTACAACAGTAGTTTCAGTTTCTACTAGTGTCACAGCTTATGCTCTTACTTCCAGCACAATAGATATTACAGAGGCAGTATTAAATAGAGATAATACTGATTTACAACTTGAAAGAATTAGTATGGAAGAGTATCTCAAGATACCTCGTAAAGGTCAAAAGGGAAGACCTACACAGTATGCTATTCGCCGTGACCGCGCTAATCCTACTCTTCACCTCTGGCCTGTACCAGAGAATACAACAGATACTCTTAAACTAGAACAGATAAAATATACTGAAGATGTTAATAAATCTGCTGTACAAATTGCTGATGTTTCGAGACGTTTTCTGCCCTGCCTTACAGCAGGTCTATCATATTTTATGTCAATGAAACGACCCGGTGTAGATGGTTCACGTATTCAATTTCTTAAATTAGAATATGAAGAACGTCTTGCAAGAGCAATGAATGAAGACAGAGAAAGAGCAAGTGCCTATTTTCTACCACGTTTAAATAAAGTATAATTATGGCAAGTAATAAAAGAGCAAAGGCAGAATGTGATATTTGTGGTTTTGTTTACCCTCATAGGGTAATGAAAATGAATAGTTATGGTATGCTCGTATGCCCTACAGATTATGAGGGAGCATACGATTTAAAGAACCATCCACAGAATAGGACTGCTAATGTACGTGATGACGAAAGTATTCGTAATCCTCGTCCACCATTAAATAATGATAGAAATGTTGCTTGGGAAGATGCAACCAATAATTGGGAAAATTATGACACTGATTGGAATATGGTATAATGGCAACACTTACAGGTAAACAGATAGCTAATAGTTATAAGCAACTATTACAAATAGGTTCTGATAATACAGGAATAACTACCACTCTTCAAACAGTACAAGATGGTAATGGTAATAGTTCTCCTTTACAGCTTACTAATAGTATACTTAATATTAATGGTACACTTCAATTAAATGGTGTTGCACTCACTGCTAATGCATCTACATTAAATAATGTAGCTGATCTTACTGGTGCGACAGGTCTTGTTGCAGTAAGTGGTGGTAATGTATATGGCAGGACACTTACTGCAGGTACAGGAATAACAATAGGTAATGCAAACGGCACTGAAGGTAATCCTACTATTACTCTAAGTTTAGCTGACACAACAATTAATGTTGCTAGAGTATCTGCGTCTTCTGGTGTTTTTAATGGAACTGTAAGTGCAGGGTTTTTTGTAGGTGATGGTTCAGGACTTACAAATGTTCCTTCTCTTGAAGGTGGTACAGTAAAAAGAGTTGAAGCAGGTACAGGTATACGTATTACAGTAAATGGTGGAGTATCAAGTTCAATACCTGTAAGTGGTACAATTCTTGTTTCTGCTGATCAAAACTTTGGTACAGTTTCAGTTAGTACTGCTCTTGCAGTAACAGGTGATCTTCTTATCTCTGGTGTTACCGCTGCAACAGTAAATGAAGTTGCTGCAGTATCAGCATTAACAAAAACAAATCTTGATGCTATAACGAGTATTAATACTGTTGTTGCAAATGTATCTGCTCTTACATCTGTTAATACAGCAGCTATCACTAGTATTAATGGTGTTATTGGAGATGGTAGTAATTTTGCTACTAGTGCAGAACTTGCTACAGTATCTGCTGCTCTAGCTACGAGCATTGGAAACAGCAATACAAACATTGCTGCAGTATCAGCTTTAACAAGTGTAAATACAGCGGCAGTAACAAGCATCAATACAGTAGTAGCAGCAGTATCTGCTTTAACAAAAACAAATCTTGATTCTATAACAAGTATTAATACTGTAGTAGCAGGTGTGTCAGCATTAACTAGTGTTAACACTGCTGCGGTTACTAGTATTAATACAGTGGTAGCGGCAGTATCAGCACTAACAAAAACAAACCTCGATTCTATAACTAGTATTAATACTGTAGTAAATGCTGTATCTGTATTAACTTCTGTTAATAGTGCAGCTATTACCTCTATTAATACTATACTAGGAGATGGCAGTAATTTTGCCACAAGTGCAGAATTAGCTACAGTGTCTTCTGCTTTAGCGACAAGCATTGCAAATCATTTACCTCTTGCTGGTGGTACACTAACTGGTACAGTAAGCGGCACAGACTTTTATGTAAGTGCAGTTGCTATTGGAGTGGATGCACTTCTAGGAAAAGAACTTCGTATTGGTACTGCTGCTGTAGCAGACATTGTAAGTCTCACAGATGCAGCAAGTATCGCAGTTGACTTTAATACAGGACAGAACTTTGCAATTACACTAGCAGGTAACAGAACATTAGAAAATCCAACTAATTGTGTTGCAGGTCAGGTAGGAAGTATCTTTATTGTACAAGATGGCACAGGATCAAGAACACTTGCTTATGGCTCAAGTTGGGATTTTCCTGATGGTACTGCTCCTGTTATTTCTACTTCTATCAATTCAGTAGATAGGTTAGACTATATTGTACATACATCTACAGATGTTCATGCGGTGATAACAAAGGCGTATTCATAGATGGTATTTAATAATAATCTTCTTTTAGGTGCAGGTGGTCAAAGTACTGGACCAGCACCTTTTGACACAACGCTAATTGGTAATTCAGTTTGGTTAGATGGAACTGCTGACTATTTTAGTAGGAGTTATTCAGGTTCTGGTAACTCAACAACTGAGGCTATTTTTGCATTTTGGTATCAGCGTTACAGCTTTGGAGTTGCTCAAAGTACATGGTTTGAAGCGTC
>Ga0209645_1001716_pt1 | contig 10778 bp, 21 predicted proteins | sample ETNvirenome_6_30_FD_184070 | JGI IMG/M metagenome (GOLD analysis project Ga0209645, IMG submission 184070) | Marine viral communities from the Pacific Ocean - ETNP_6_30 (SPAdes) (version 2) | ecosystem: Environmental > Aquatic > Marine > Oceanic | place: Pacific Ocean | collected 2013-06-19
TTAGAGTGAGCTAAGTTCATAGCAACTACTTCAGCATGTCTTGCTTTTGTAGAAGCTGTTCCCTTTGCAACCTTTTGGAATTTTACACTAGAACCTGACACACCGTTCACAGTTCTTACCAGATTTTTTAGTTTAGAACCCATGCGTTGATACGCCATGTGAACTTCTGACTCGAACTGAGTAATAAATGCATTAGTAATTGTACTAGCCATTTTTTATCTCCATAAGTTAAGGTTTCGATTATCTTCCGAGTCGATTGAAAGTTATCCAAAAGGGCAATCGCATTAACTCTAAAGGTCTTGAGGCGATTAATGACTAATCAAGAGATTTTTCGCAACGCACATTTATTATTTCCTCAATGCACCCACGAGGAATAATAGTTGTACGCCCCACTTCTGTATCTTGCATATCTTCAGGTATATCAGCAGATATTTTTAAATCGGTATCTGTTTCTTGTGCTATCCAACCAACACTATGAATAACAGAAGAAGCAGTTTTAACCACTTCTGCCATATCGTGCCATGTACCTGAATCTACTTCTCTTGTATCTCTCCAAATTACTTTAACTAATCTGTTATTGTTCATATTTGTTCAAATAATTTAGATACACGAGCAATATAAGCAGGGTCTTTATCGCCATCTTTCCAATAACGAGGGTCTTTCATCATAGATCGTAAATCATTTAATGAAGGTTTTGCCTCAACGGCTGTTTGACCTTGTGGCATAACACTGCCTTTATTTAAAGCCATTATTTCTTCTAACGCTTTAATTCCATCTGCTGTAGAGGATAATTTTGCAATAGTTGAATAAGCATTTTCAGATAAATGTTTTTTTGCCCATAAATCTGCTGATTCAATTCTATCTTTAGCATTATCACCCAATAATTGACTTTCTTGCTCAATATTAGGAAGTCCAGCAATTTCGTTTTGAACAAATTGGTTTATTCCTTCATTAAATTGCTCTTGTGAAAGACCCATTGATTTTGCTGTTTCACTCCACCATTGTAATAAAGGTTGATCTTCATGCACCTCAATATTAATATCTTCAGGTATTTCAGGCATTTTAATTTCATATTTTTCAGGAACTTTAGCATTACGTTCCTGCTCAATATCTGTGCGTATCTGTTTTGTTAATTCATCTGTACGCTGTCCTAACTTTTTTTCTAAAGAATTATATGATGTACTTAGCGATTCAACATTTACCTCTCCAGCTTCCTCGTTCCAAAATTTCTCTGGTATGTATTCAGGTCTGGTTGACGTTTCTTGTTTGGTGTCCTGTGATGTATTTTCTTCAGCCATTATTTCTCCTTTAAATTAGCATTTATTCTTGATTGAATAATTGCGACTAAATATCTTCTTCCTTCCAAATGAAATAATTCATTTGTTGACATATTAGGCCCAGCTACGGCTTCCGTAGTAATAGACTTTAAATATGTTAATACTTGTTTGCCATCATCACCTTTAAAAACAGAACCAAAAAGTTTATTTAATAATTTTTCTGTTTCTGGTGATCTTGCGTATCCGTCAATACTATTGACTGGTTTGGGCTGGTCTTTGTGGTGCTTGAGGGCTTCCCATGACGTCATTTATATCTCCTTCTAGTTGTCCTTGTTGTGCCATACCTTCAACTTGTTGGGCTAGAGCTTGTTGTTCCGTTGAATCTCGTAGTAGTTTCTCAGGAATATTCATAAGTTTACCGATATGTTTAGCTACCTCGTCTTGTTTAACAATAAGATTAAGAACTTGAGGGCCAAACGTAGTAGCGATAATCTCGTGAAATCTATTTATGTCACTTATATCTTGTTGATATTGTGATCTTGCTAATGGAGAGATAGCTTGTACTTTAACTTCTCTACCATTAATAATTGGCAATTCTATTCTGCCTTGATCTTTTAAAATTCTTATTACTCGTCTTAAAATTGGAATAACAAATTCTGATTGCAGTCTACCGAAAGATGAGCCAATTTGTCTTGATAAATCTGCCATACGTTCTGCTACTTCAGTTGCTGTCATTGGTGTACCTTCAGGTCTACCAAGTGTTTCCATGTATAATGCTTTTTTAATATTATTACGCATATCTTCTAACACCAGTTGTGCTACATCAAATCGTCCAGCAGAATTAACTGGTTGCAGCCCTTTTGAGTTTGGTGCGATTGGAATTAGACTGCCAGGTACTAGCTGTATGTTATCAGGATTAACAATACCATCATCTTCTACTTGGTATATTCCTGAAATTGACATTTGTGCATTTTCTAAAATTAATTGAATTGTTAAGTTTGTTGTTTTGATAGCACTCATGGCATTAAAGATTGGGCCACGTCCATACACTTCGCCTGACGCTTTATTCCATCTAAAACAAACATAAGGATTAGACCCTACGCCTTCAAACATTTCTTCTAAAATAATTACTTTTTTATCAAGTAAAATGACACAATGTTTAAACTTTTCTACGTTTGGTTCATCATACACTTGGTACACACCATCAATAATGGTGCATTTTTTATTTTCATCCATTGACTCCATTACTTCTTTTGGAATTTCAGCTTTTGGATACATAACTTGTATTTCGTTTAATTTACATTGGCGTTTTCTGTATACTGAATCAATTTTATTTGTTGGGCCGTTCATTAAAGATACATGAGGAAGTGGTATTGCATTAAATTTAATTGGATTAACAGCGTCACCTTCTTCTATAACCATAACACCTGTGCCGATTGCTAAATCCATAAATGCTTCATGCACTTCAGAATTAAAATTACTGTTTCCAATTATTTCAAAAATGTATTGAGTAATATCATCTAAAGACGCATTAACTTCTTCTTGATTTTCTTCTGGTATTTCAACACCAGCTTCAAAGTTTGCCCATCTTGCAAATGTTGGTACAATACCAGCTTGTAATCGACTAGCAAATTCTTGAATCCCTACGACAGCAGTTTCATCAAAAATTTTATCGGTACGTTTTTGACCTGCCGCTTCATCATAAAAAGATTCTCGTTGAGGTAAACAATATTCATATGCTTCTTCAAATTTATCTTTCCATTGAGATTTTAAATTATCTGCTTCTTTATAACGTTTTAAAATAGCTTCTACTTTTTTATCCTGAGAAGTATTAGGTGATATGTCTGTATTTATACTAACCATTACGCAAAGAACTCTCTAATAGATGTTGATTCATCTACTCCTGTACCAGCAAAAAAGTTACCAGTTTTTTTATGTGTTTTTCCTTTTTTCTTATTTGGAGTAGTATTAGACGCAACTTCAGTATCGCCCATAGCTAGATTTGCTGTTTCAGGATTTTGATTACTAACACTTCCCATAGCTAAATTTGCTGTTTGTGACGCTTGAAAACTTTTTAAATAATCACCATACTTACCTTTTTGATTATGAGCTTGTTCTGAACCATATGCTAAAACTGAACTAGCTGGAAAAGGAGCAACTACTGATAATGCACCTAATATAATGTTTTTCATTTTATTTTGGCTTTCAAACATTTGATCAGATAGAGGTGTATTTCCCATTACTCCTCCAGTATTTCCACCAACTGCACCAGTAGGTGTTTGAGGGCCACCTGCTGTATATGAACCATATTTTAATGCCCATCCTTTAGGAGTAAGCATATAACCACCTCCATCAGTTTTTTCTGCTTCACCAATAGAAACTAAATACTCATTAGTAGCTGTTGACAAAGTACCTCCATACATATGTGTTTGATTTCCTTCTGAATCAAAAGCGTAAGTGTTTACAATACCTTCTGTTGGATGTTTAGTTTTTGAAAAACCTATTTTATCTTGCACGGCTTCTGTTGCCGCCGCAACTTCACTAGCATTAGGTGTTACAGTATTGTTGTTATTATTACTGCCTTGATTACCACTACCAGCTTTTTTATTTGAACCATCTTTTGTACCCATTATGATATTATATTCCCTTCATCATCATAAAAACCTACACCACCAGCTTTACTAAACATAGAACGAGAACCTATCATTCCTTTAGCCATTCTTCTTTTACGTTCAGCTCTTGCTTCTTCTTTTTCTTGACGATCTTTTTCTTCTTGTTCCATCTGACGTTTAATCATTTTGTCAGTTTCTGTTTCCTGATATTTAGGTCTTTTTAAAATGCCCATTAATATTTTTTTGTTGCTTTTATTGATTTACCACTTTTTTTAGCTTCTTTTTTTGCTTGGGCTTTTCCCTTTGGAGTATAGGCAAATTTTTTCTTTCCAACTTTTGGCATTGAGAATCCTTTGTTTTAATTCTAGCGTCCACAAAAATAGCAAAATTCATTTTTCGCAACGCACAAAATAGCTGATACGGTGTAAATAACCAAAATCTCCTTAGTCCTAACATTCGTTGCATATAACTAACGCAACTATGTTCTTTAACCCACCATTCTCCTCTAAAATTAGGAGTTTCTTTTTCCGCCCCCTTAAGAACAACACCATGCAATCGTTTAACATAACTAAGCACCTTATCTACTTCATCATTATCCATTAATTCTATATGTAATCTTCCATATAATCCTTCTACCATTATCCAGCATTTAAAATTAGGGTCATAAGACATAGCTCCCACATGGGTAAATCCTTTCTTACGCCATTTTGTGTACCACGGAGGGTTAAAGGGAGTATAAAAAAATACTAGCCATTCAGACCGAATACGTTCCAAGATTTCCTTTTTGGTTTATTAATTTTATCAAAAACGTTCCAACTTGTCTTTGCTTGTGTGGGGTTCATTTGTTTTTTACCATGAATTAAGGTACGACCTTCTCCAGCTCCCATTAACATATATTGCAAAGCGTCATGGACATGGGAATATCTATTCTTATTTGGTTTTTCATCAAAACGTTCCCCTGAAGTTTGCATACGTCTATAATGATAGCCCCCATTGAATCCTTTTTTGAGGTTTAAACATCTATTATCTAATAAAAAGCAGGGTTTTCCATCTGCCATTTTATTTAACATGGACTCTACAGCTTCAATTCTAAGAGAAATATCATTACTAGGTGCTGGAATTGCTTTAATTCCAGCTTGTCTAAGCATTTGAAAAGGTGTTTTTTCATCAGTTTGCGCTCTAAAATCTCCAGCAGGGTCACCGTATATTTCTAATTCATAATTTCTAAAATATTTTGTAATATCTTGCTTCATGGCTTCTGCAAATCTAACAGCACCCATATCAAAACATACCAATTCATGTAATACTTGCCACCGACCAGTTACTAAACGCTGTCCAAAGACAGCACTAGGCGTTAATCCGAAGTCAATACCAATATAAACAGTAGAATTAGGGTCAGGAATAAGAGGTTCTTTGGCTAAATGGCTTTCTTCACGCCACGAAGGATACACTGGCTTTCCTTCTTCTAAAGAGCCAAGCTTATTTAACACATAAACATCAATCCATCCCTTTGTCTTGCCTTTTATGATGTTATTGTAATATTTCGGCGTTAAATTTTTTTTATTTTCAGCGTGTTCGTTTTCTTCGTACCCAGTTAAGTCGCCAACCTTATCTCTTTTCTCCTTCATGCCCCCACCTTGCGTATAAAACGACCAGTTATCAGGTTTAATAAGCATTAAAGCTTCATCCCTTGTTATATGATCTGGCACAGGTACGTCACCAGCCATGATAGGCCACCAATGATCTTCTTCTGGGGCGTTGGTATCGCATATTACTCCATACCAAGAAGCTCCTCCTTCTCGCATAGAAGGAAAACGACCTACCCTCATAGTACATGCGTCAATAATTGATTTAGGAATCTCTCTGGCTTCATTAACCCATACCCCTGTCAGCTCCAAAGAGAGCAATTTCTTCACATCTTCAGGTCTATCAAGGGCTAGGAAGATGACCTCTAGGTCTATATCGCCTCTCTTTAAATGGTGCGTGTAAGGAACTGACCACTTAAATCTGCCCCATACGTTCTCATCATACCAATCAAGCCATGTTTTAATAGTAGTAGTTTTAAGTTGGGGATTCGTATTCCGAATAACTGCCCATCTTGACTTGCGTACCCCTTCTTTATTCTTTTCTTGCTGTAAAGCTCTCCTAAATATTTCCACACAACAGGCAACGGACTTGCCACTTCCAACAGGCCCTCTAATCCCCCTGAAGAAGTCATCTGACTTCATAAATCGTTTCAATACTTCGCCGTAAGGCTTGTAGCTAAACTCCATTATTCTGTTTTACCTGAATCAACTCCAGCTTTAATAAATTTTTCTACTACTTCAGGAGCAAAAGACTCAATTAGCTTATCAGCTTCATAATCATTAATAAATTCGGTAGGGTAGTTCTTTAAGTGTATCTTTTTGACAACAGCTCTTAGTCTTTTTCTATCTTTGAGGGAGATCGTTTGGAGAAAACTCATGTTTGGTATCCTTATATAATTGTTTACGTAGGTCTGCTTTTTCTTCTAAATGTCGTTCTAGGCTTTCGAGGAGGGTTTTATTTTGTTCTTTGAGGTCTTTTATTTCTTTTTCTAACTGTGTCATTGTTTTATCCATTGTTTAGGGTGAAAGAAAATCACTGTAAAGATAAAAAAATATATTTGATACTCACATCCCATTACCGAGTACAGCAAACTAATCGTACTGCTCTAACGTGCTTTTTTTAAGCTCTAATGTTTGTCTAGGATATATATATGTAAACGTTGAGTGAATTTTTGCCCTACCCCCTGTTAGTTTTTGTAATTACTGGTGGGATAGACGTGAGAGTTTTTTATTAATCACGGTTGTAGTGTGGGATTAAGATTTATGTGAGGTCAATATTGATCTTTATATCACCAGTTACGTCGTGTTGCACACGTTCTGGCGCGCGTACTCCTGCTCTATCTAGTAAATCTCTTGACGCTTCTAGTTGAACGTACTCACTCTTAGCCTCTCCTGATAATTTGATTAGCTTTTGTGAGGCTTGTACTGCACCTAGTCCTATCGTGTTTGCCACTCTCTCCATCATGTACCTTTGTACATGGGGTAATCGTAACGTCCTACTTGCTACAACCCTACCTGATTCTCCCTTTGCATATCCTGCCTTTTGTGACGCTTCTGCTATACTACATCCTGTAGTTACGATTGTATCAACTAGGTCTTTTTGTTTGGTAGTCAGGTTATTCTTATTCATATCCCTTTAACACGTATAACTGCCTACATTTCATTGTCAACACACATATTGTCACGCACTATATCATGTAGTTCTTGACTCTCAATGCACAACATATGCTTTCTAAATCCACTTTTCGTATATTCAGAAAAGCTCGTCATGAATCCGTTATCCATATTTGCGTTTTAGGAACGCAAATCTGGACGGATATGCCCTCTCTTATGTTCTTGACAAGCAAGAACCAAATAGCACATGACTCAGTTTTCTTGGAATATACTTTAGGTATTTTCTTTTCAAAAGAAAACACTAAGAGCTATCCCATCCCCCTTTTTTAAATCTTTGTAGGAATGGGAACCCAAGCTCTTTTCTAAAAGAAAGTCACAGACAGCCTATCGGCTGACTCTCTCTCTTGTACCTTAACGATAACCGACAGCATACCAAGTTCGATTGGGGCTAAAGTTCCTATCACTAATTAGCTCGATTAGTGAACAGATACTGACAAGCGTAAACGCTTGTATCTATTCACGAATCTTGTAGCATGGTTCCCAATCCCTATAGCTAGGGATTGACCAAGCTTACACGAATTAGCAACAGGAATAGCTCGACTACTAAATCTGCTTAATCAGCATATTTAGAGTCTCCTAACCCCAGCCCGACTTGGTTTGCTTGGTTATTCGTAAGATACAAGAGGTATCTTATTAAATTTTAAATCAAGGATTTAATATGAAAAATAAATTAAGAAAAAATAATCAAGAATTAGCATGGCTTGTTATTAGCGCGATTCAAAACGCTATCTGCCATAATTTAGAACAAGAGTTTAAAATGTTCTACCTATCGCATAGACGTAAAGGTCACAGCGTATTTGAATCAATAGAGTATGCTAATCTTGAATGGGATTTAATTTAAGTAAAAAAGACATACGGTCTAAACAAACTTATAAATCATTAATAAAGGAGTAAAAAATGATTAATGTAATAAAAAACATGCCTGAAACAGTTCATAACTGGCTTTATCAAACGGATAAACGATACCAGAGCTTGATGATACAACTGGAACATGCACGACAAACTGAAAATGATGACGAAAAAGAAATCGTACTTCAAACCATCTATACAGAGTTTGGTAAGGAGTTCGCATGAGCAAATTCGAAAGAGTATTCATCATTTTCATAACAAGCTTTACAGCCAGTTATGTAATAGCACAAATAATCAGAGTTTTAATTTAAGGAGGTAAACATGATAACTAAAACTTTAATTGCAATAGGATATGGTGTCCAAGCAGGAGCCAATGTCACTAAATGGTTGATGAAAGACGATATTGAGAAAGGAAAGGAAATTCTGAAAAGGACACCAATCCTAAAGAATTACGAGATTCAAACGCCATTTAAACGTAAAAAAACTAAAGGAGGTAAGTAATGACTGACTCAACTAACACATTAATAGAAAATTTCAAAATCGTACTGAGCAATGCTTACAAGTTAAGTCATAAACAATTTATGGACTTATACAAAGAACGTTCAGAATCCGATTTTGAGGCGTTTGATTGTGAAAAAGATATGGAACAACATATCAGAGGTCTGGAGTTTAGACGTATGGGTTGCGAGTTGCAATTAGACAAACTTAAACAAGCAAGCATTGCCGCTGTTGAAGAAGTTGGTAATGTTAAAGACCTTAAAACCACAGACTTAGCTCAACAATCTTCTGATGACAGAGAATACAAAGCTGAGTTGTGGGATATTAAATTTAAAATCTATAACCAACGTGTAAAAGCTCTTAAAGACGTCTTTAAAGAATTACACAAGAAAACATATATCGCATATGGTGGTGTAGATGTTAACCACTCAAATAGAGTAGCAAAAGCAAAAGTGCATTTCAACAAAGCCATAGAGCAAAATGTTCAGGCAAAGATAGCTGAAACACTGGCGACTAAACATTAAGACTACTCCTTATAAAAGCTGATAGAGTCACATTTTGGCTCTATCGGCTTTTTTTTATTTTTAAAAAAAACAAGGGGAACAGACCACAAGAATACCGAATACAGAAAACAAGAATACCGAGTACCGAGCGGAGCGAGGCCAGATACATGAAAAAAAAAGCATTGAAAGAACAAATTATCAAATGTTTATTACGCTTAGGAAAGAAAGCAAAACGAGAACCGAGAACACCACAAGAGATTATAGATAGGAAATTGTGGGATAGGATAAACAAAATCTACTACAGGAGATACGAATGAGCATATACAAAACACTAGGTGAATTTGCAGGTAATAACATCATAGGAGTAGCAGGAAGTTTCATGCTTACAGAAGATAAGGGAAACTTCCGACTAGAAAGTTGTCACAGCGAAGAAGATGTGCAAACATTACACATAACCCACACAGATGGTCACCATAAGACTCATTGGAAAGTTATGTATATCAAAGAGAAAGTAGAAGTATTATGAACATAAAAACTGAAATAGAAAATTTAGAAAAAATACAAAAAGCATTAACACCTATTACAACAGATGATGTGGTGACTAATGCGTATAAACTTAGTGCTTTTGCATTAATAGTAAATGCACTCAAACATTTATCGGAGTTACAATATGAAAATAACAAAAGAATTTGACAAACAAAGCCAAAAGCTAGGCACGTTTATGATTTTATTAATCACGTTAGGTCTTGGCTTTATCGTGACACTATTAGTAATGGGAGTTAACCCAACACTTGTAATTAGTATTGTATCAGCTCCAATGTGGGTAGGTATCATTATACTATGCTTAAAACTAACTAAACACATACGAGGTAAATAATGCCAGAATATAAAGTAGTGCATTCATATAATGTGCAAAGAACATACTTCATTACTTGTTCAGAAGATGACTATGAAGAAGATAGTGGATTAAATGAATTTTGTAATTCAGAAACACTAGATGAATCTTATGATAGTTGGGAACATGAAGATTGTCTTGAATCAAAGGAGATATCAGAATGAGTGAGTTAAAAACTAAATGGGAAAATCACGCTATTGAATTATTAAAAGGTAAAACAATTACAAATGTTTTTTATACAGAAGAACAAGGTGAATCATATTTAATACCAACATTAGAATTAGATAATAAAACATTATTATATGTTCAAAGTGATGATGAAGGAAACGGAGCTGGAACGTTTCATACAAATATAGCACATCATAATTACATAATGCCTCAAATGTATAAGGAGGATTAATGAGTATAGCATTTAAGAATTGGGTAATGGATGAACAAGAAAAGGAAGAAGAAAAAATGATAGAAGAAATAAAAAACAAAGAATATTTACAAGACTTAAAAATGATATTGCGTAAAGTGTTAAACACAGAAAGTATGACAATAGACGCAAGATCACAAATATCACTCGTGATTAAAAAACTTAATCGTGAAATTATAAGGATTGAAAAATTATTAGAACAACACGAAGAACAGGAGGCACCATGTTAATGGCAGTAGCACACAAACAAGAGTCAGATATGTTAAGTAAGTTTAACATACATCCTGACGCAGATTTTGACGTTGGACTACGTAATATATACAACGTCAAACAAGAAGTTATTACAGGTAAAAAAGAAGTTTACCGTAAAGATACTGATGACGGATTAGCCGTTGTTAGCTCAACATACAAACCACGATCATACAAAAAGGCGATAGATCATTTTACAAATTTGATATTAAATTCA
>Ga0209645_1001718_pt1 | contig 10770 bp, 8 predicted proteins | sample ETNvirenome_6_30_FD_184070 | JGI IMG/M metagenome (GOLD analysis project Ga0209645, IMG submission 184070) | Marine viral communities from the Pacific Ocean - ETNP_6_30 (SPAdes) (version 2) | ecosystem: Environmental > Aquatic > Marine > Oceanic | place: Pacific Ocean | collected 2013-06-19
GCTGCTTGTGAACAGCGTTGGCGAGAAAATTGGAGAAGATTAGAAAATATTGAAAATGGTATTACCTCTCTAAATAAGTTAATTAGAAATAGTTTAATTTTTTCTCTCACTATATTTTTAGGAATTACAGGATTTCTAACAAAAGTTATCTTTTTTTAAATGCAAGAACTCATTAATTTGTTGAAGCTACACGAAGGCTTTGTAAGCCATTGTTATGATTGTAGCGAAGGCTATAAGACCATTGGTTTTGGCAGACTTATTGATAAAAAACTAGGCGGAGGTATTACAGAAGAAGAAGCAGAATATTTACTCAAGAATGACGTAAATAAATCTATAATTGTTTTAAAAAATAAATTAAATTTTTTTTCAGAACTATCAGAAGTAAGAAAAACTGTTTTAATTGATATGTATTTTAATATGGGGAACAGATTGTTTAAATTTGAAAAGACGCTTGAGCATATTAAAAACAAAAATTTTACTGAAGCCGCAGAAGAAATGTTAAACAGCAGATGGGCTGGCCAAGTTGGTCAAAGAGCTGTTAGGCTTTCTAAGATGATGGAGTCTGATGAATACCCTTTTTAAATATGACTCGCCAAACAGAACGTATTGGGAGATCTGGCGAATACGCTGTAGCTAGTTTTTTAAGTTTAGAAAGCGATACTGTACACGTTTTACCACATGGCAGTCATGCTGACATAATATTTGAAATAAATGACATTATGTACAAATGCCAAGTAAAAACCTGCTCTAAGAGGAAAATGTGTCATAAAACACATAAAAGAGTAAATTGGTGTTTTGACATGCGTAGAGGGGCTAATACAAAGCTTAGAGACTATAAAAAAGGTATGGTTGACCTTTATGCTTTTTATTGTTTGGAATACAATACAATAATATTTAAAATTTTTAAGGATGGCAAAAGAACAAAAATAACTTTTAAAGACTCTCTTATGAAAAATATAAATTCAAAAGAAAGTTTGCAAGATGCTCTTAATGAAATAAAAAATGGCTTTAATTAAATATAAATTTAAACCTGGTATAAATAGAGAGGGCACTTCTTATTCTAATGAAGGAGGTTGGTTCGATTGTAACTTAGTAAGATTTAGGATGGGCTTACCCGAAAAATTTGGAGGTTGGGCAAAACTTTTAACAGCTACGTTTAAAGGAACTGCAAGATCTATATTCAATTGGATTTCTTTGGATGGTAGTAAATACTTAGGTATAGGTACACATTTAAAATTTTATATCCAATCAGGTAACACTTTTGATGATATAACGCCTATAAGAAGAACCGTAACAGGATCTATTACTTTTACCAAAGTAGCAGATGGTTCAAGCTCTATTAAAGTTACAGATAATAATCATGGCGCTAACCCTAATGATTTTGTAACCTTTAGTGGCGCTAGTACGTTAGGCGGAGCTATAACTGCTGCAGTTTTAAATCAAGAGTACCAAATACAATCTATATCTACTACAAACGGTAATGAATATTTTATAAATGCAGTCGATACTAGCGGAAATGCAGTAACAGCAACTTCTAGTGATAGCACTAGCGGTAGTGCAAATGGCGTATATCAAATAGTAACTGGTCTTGATGTATTTGTAGATGGTACTGGTTGGGGTTCAGGTGCTTGGAGTGCAGGGGGATGGGGATCTTCTAGTCCACTATCTTCTGCAAATCAACTAAGAATATGGTCGCAAGATAACTATGGTGAAGATTTAGTAATGGCTGTTAGAGGGGGTGGTATATTTAGATGGGATGAATCATCAGGAACAGGCACAAGAGCCGTAGAATTAAGCTCAATCACAGGAGCTAATTTAGTTCCTACTAAAGCCATACAAGTTTTAACTTCTGAGACTAATAGGCATTTAATAGTATTAGGTGCAGATCCAATTTCAGCTGGTGCAAGAACTGGCTCTTTAGATCCTATGTTAGTTGCTTTTTCTTCTTCTGAAGATTTATTGGATTTTGAGCCAAGAAGCACTAATACAGCTGGCAGTGTAAGACTTTCGTCAGGTTCACAAATAGTTGGTGGTATTAAATCAAGACAAGAAATTGTAATTTTTACAGATACTTCTATTTATAGCATGACAAATATTGGGCCACCTTTGGTTTTTGCTATTAACCTTATTGATGAAGCTACGGGACTTATAGGCCCTAATGCTTGTATTAATGGTCCAGAGGGTGTTTATTTTATGGGTAAAGATGCTTTTTATGTATATAAAGGATCCGTTAGCGAACTACCTTGTACAGTCAAAAATTATGTATTTTCTGATTTTAATACAGAGCAAAGACTTAAAACTTTTGCTTTCACAAATAAAAAGCATTCTGAAATAGGTTGGTTTTATCCATCTAGCTCATCTCAAGAAATAGATAGATATGTTATCTATAATTACCAAGAAGGAGTTTGGTATTACGGACAATTAACAAGAACAGCTTGGTTAGATACTGGTGTATCAGCTTATCCACAAGCTACTGGCAACAACTACTTATATCAACATGAAGTAGGATTTAATGATGACGGTAGCGAGATGCAAAATGTATTTATTGAATCAGGTGATTTAGATATACAAGATGGAGAGAGCTTTTCTTTTCTAAGAAGGTTAATACCTGATGTTAAGTTTTTAACCTCAGATACTTCAACTAATGTAAATATAGAAACCAAAGTGAGAAACTTCCCAGGTGATAGTCTTTCTTCTGTAGCTACTTCTACAGTATCGCCTACAACAAAACAATCACACATTAGGGGTAGAGGTAGGCAAGTGGTATTTAAAATAAAATCAAATGATGGTGATTCAGGTAATAATGGTGTGGGTTGGAGATTAGGTGATACAAGACTAGATGTGCAAACAGATGGCAGACGCTAATGGCAAGATTAATCAAAACTGCTCTACCCTTAGCCACAAGAGATGTCTCTCCAGATTTATACAATAGATTAGTTAGATTACTTGAATTAAATATAGGCACCTTTGATCCTGATAGGACTCCACACTATACAGATAGCGAAATAAGTTCTTTAGATTTCCAAGAAGGTGATGTAATATGGAATACAACTGTTGGCTCTTTACAAGCTTATATAGGCAACAGATTTGTTCAGTTAACAGAACCTACCGTAGCGGGTGCTGGTTTTGAACTGCTTGGCTCAGTAGGTACGTTGAAAATAGACGTAAAACGTAGTGGTGGCATAATAATAGAGTTGTAGTCCCACTAATGCTTATAATAAAATAACAAGATGAATGAACAAATAACTGGTCTTGCAAGTTTAGGAAGATTCGAAGATAACAAGATTGCACACGTTGCTGATGGGGAAATGGTCATTCCACCATTAGCTATTTCATTAGCTACCAAAAGACAGATATTTAAAGACATGCTTGATGCTGGTATAAATCCAGCTAATTATGTTGTTGGCAGTTCTAACAGTATCAATCCTTATTCTGGCTTACCTGAGTTTTTTCTTAAAAAATTAGTAAAAAAAATAATTAAGCCAGTAAAAAAAGTAGTTAAAGCACAAACAGGTTTAGTAAAAAAAGTTGTAAAAAGTGATTTATTTAAAACATTAGCGCCTATAGGAGCTATGTTTATACCAGGTTTAGGGCCACTTGCATCTATGGCATTAAGTGGCGGGTTATCAGGATTAGCTAGTGGTGGAGGGCTAAAATCTGGTTTAGGCGGAGCTTTGACCGCAACTTTGGGAGGATTAGCTGGCGGATTAAGACCAGGGATGGCTCCTAATGTACCAGTTGGCAGCAATCCTTTTTCTTCTTTTAATTCTTTTAAAAAAGCTATAAACCCTTTTAGTGGTCTTAGTCAAAATGTAAGTAATCAATCAGGTATTATGGGTTTAAGTCAAAATGATCCTCTAATGCAATTAGTAAGTAATGTTACAGGTGGAGATGATATTTATAACCAACAAAGATTACAAAATTTTTATAACAAGGGTATGGGAGCTGCTGCTGGTTTAGCAATACCCGCTGGCATATTAAGTTATTTGGCTGCTGAAAAAGAAAGAGACAATCCTCTAAAAGATGTAAGAGATACCCTAAGACCAGATTTAAAATTAGGCGGTACCTTTGGTAAAGGTGGTTTTGATCTTGGTTTTGCTGAAGGTGGAGAAGTTTTAGATATGAGAGATGGCGGAGAATCTGAAGGCCCAGGAACTGGAACTTCTGATGATATACCAGCTATGTTGTCTGATGGCGAGTTTGTTATGACTGCCTCTGCCAACAAAGGATTAGGCGGTTACAAAATTAGTAAAAGCAAAGGTGTTGTGTCATTAACCCCAGGTGGAAAACCTGATAGAAAGAAAGGTGCTAAGAACATGATGAACTTAATGAAAACTTTTGAAAAATACAACGAGGGGTACGCATAATGGCTATTTACGGAGATCCAATGTTAAGACCAGGACAACAAGTAGTTGATACAGTAGGCGATCCTTATCTAAGAAGTCTTTTTTTTGGTACAGAAGGGACTCCAGGTTTTATTAATCAACTCCAACAAATAGCTAGAAAAAGATTTGAAACTCCTTTACCAGAACAAAAATTTGCAGATCTTACCGATTTAGAACAAGCTGGCTTAGATAGACTTAGAAGTGGTATAGGTAATTTTGAAAGATTCTTAACGTCTGGCGAAGATCAACTTAGTGCTATAAGAGATTTACAAGATCCTTTTGCTTACAAAAAGTTTGAAGATCCCTATCAACAAGCGGTTATCGACCAATATACACAAGACGCTGTAAAAGCTTTTGACATGTCTGAAAACCAAAGAAGATTTAACGCTTTAGGCGCTGGCGAGTCTGCTTTTGGCTCTAGAGCTAGACTAGGAGCACAAGACAGATTAGAGGAATTTAGTAGAGGTTTAGGTAAAGAACTTGCTGGCATACGTCAAGCTGGTTATAGAGATTCTATATCTAGGCTTAGAGATGAGATTGGCGATAGAAGAAATTTATTTGGTGATTTTAGAAATCTTGCTGGCGACACGCAAAGATTAACGCAAACTGGTATTCAGAATTTATTAGGTCTTGGCAGCACACAAAGAAAATTAGACGATATAAGAAGCGCAGCAGATTTCAATAGAGCAACTGCACAAAGAAATGATCCTTTAGAAACTATGCGAATACTATCGACAATATTGCCATCTTATTCTCCTACAACTGCAAACATAACTTCTACGTTTGGCAGAGCACCTGATCCTACGGCTGTTGGTCTCGGAAGCTTCTTAAATACTTTCTCGCAATTCATGCCAAACATAAATACGTTTGCAAAAAGACCGCAAGATCCAACTGTATATTCAACAAATCAAAATCAGAATCAAACGCCACAAATGACTCCAGCAGTTAATATTTATAATCCACAACAAACAGATTCAAGAGGATTAATTTATTAATGTCAATTTTTGATAGAAATATGTTTCGACAAACTTCAGCAGTAAGTCCTGATGTTACTGTTATTGGACAAGGCGGAAATGTCATGCCAAGACCTAAAATTGATATAGCCCCTCCAATCGATACAGGCATAGGTAGTTTGAATATAGATGCTCCAACTTTTGATGATATAAATATCAAAGAAGATTCTTTTTTGAGTGATAAGCCTACACAAACAGAAGGGCTTGGTAATATTAATACTGGCGTTAGATTAGGCCCAAATCAAATTGCTCTTTCAGACGGAACAATTCTTGATGCAACACCACTTATAAATCAAATTAATTCAAGAACAATTGATGCCACGTTAGTTAACAGATTATCTTCACAAGCTAACGTAGAAGTCCCTATGGGTGAAAATGTTCTTATGGCATTAGCAAGATATTTTGCTAGAGAGGGAGAGGGGGCTCAGAAAAGAGAAGCTGTAAGGATACCAATGTTTAATAGAGTTGGTGATTACCAAACAGTAGAAGGGGTTTTAGAAAGATTGGGTACAATAAATGCGCCACAAACAAGTTCAGGAGATCTGGCAGATGCTTTAGAAAATGTAATAACTAGACCTTTAACAAGTGCCATAGATTTTACGGCTGACCTATTTGGCGTTGGCAAAACACCAGAAGAACAAGAGGCTTTTGACAGATTTGAAGATGAAAGACAAAGGCTTGGAACTAACCTTATTGATTTAGGATCTGACGCAGAAGATTTACAAAGTATTAAAGATTTAACACAAAGACAATTACAAGAACTTGACACTAGAAAAGCTATTAATTTAGAAATTCCAGAAGTATCTCAAGAACAAATGGAAAATGATGTGTCTGAAGAACTACCAACAGATACTATAGCTGCTAACACAATTGAATTACAAGATAGTGTTCAAGAGCCTACTGCTGAAGATCTAAGAGCAGAACTAGAAAGAAGTATTAGAGAAGGTCAAGAAAGCCCACTACCGACACCTGAAGATAGGTCTCCTCCTGATGAAGTAGATTTTGTTCTTTCAAAGGAAGAAAGAGATAAATTTATATCTGATGATGAAAAATATTTAAGGGATCTAGCTATTGCAGATACTTTTGGCGGTCAAAAATTCAAAGACTTTTTAGGCAGTATGGGTAAGCAATTAGTAAGGACTGGATCATTCATGGGCATACCTTTAGGCACAGCAGACTTTGTAGAAAGCGAAACAGGCAAAAGAGCTGCTGAAGCTGAAGCAGAAATAGAATTAACAAAAGAACGAATCAAACAAACTGGTAAGGGAGGAATAAAATTAGAGCCCTCTGACTATCGTGCTTTGACAAAAAATATAAAAGAAAATGTTCCTTTTTTAGAAGGTAACATCCAATCTGTTAAATTGTTAGAAAAGGCTATTGATATTATTGAAAAAAACCCACAACAAGCTACTGGTTTTCGTGGATTAATTGCAAGTGCATTTTCTGATGTTAAAGCTTTAGTAGGTAGAGGTTCGTTAGATTTTGAAAGCTTACCGCCTTACAAACAAGTTGCAACTATTATTGAAACTATAAGACAAAAAAATCTACAAGCTGTTTTAGGCGAATCAGGTAGAACTATTTCAGATAGAGACAGGCAAATTATAACTAAAGTTTTTGGTGATCAAAGAAGTGGTTTTGCTTCTCCTGGCGAATTGAAAAAACTTTTAAAACAATCTTTGGCTGGGTTTAAAGCTAGTGGCAAACAATATAAAGATGCGATTGTAGGAGATATAGAATTGTTAAATGAAGATCCTAGATATGCAAAACAAGTGCGAGTTTTTAACACACCTGAGTATGATAAATATAATTTAGATTATGAAACTTTAACTGAAACTTTAATAAATACTAAAAGGCTTTTAGATAGCGACATTATTAATATAGATTTGTAATGATATGCCAACTTATAATGTAAATGTAACCGACACAGAATCTTTGCAAATTGAAGCTAACTCTCCTGATGAAGCTAGAGCTAAAGTAAAAGCCATAATCGCAGAAAGAACTTTAGCGCCACAAGCTGACAATATTTTTTTTGATTACGATAGCGGAGTTAAAGACGCACAATTTAGATTTGATTTAGGATTAGCAGAAAACGAAGTAGAGAGAGAAAAAATACTTAGTAAATATGTTGGTAATGAATATGCAGTAGATTCTTCAGGACAACTAGCTCTAACACCAGAAGGTATGAAAATGCTTGGTCTTGGCGATCAAGTAAAAACCATTACGTTAAAAAATGGTCAAAAGCTAGAGCAAAATACGGTTATAGATGAAAGAACTTTTGGTTTTAATAAATATGATCTTGCAGATTTTTCAGGCGTTGTAGGGCCTATATTTGGTAGTGTGGTGGCTTTAGTACCACAATTAAGGATAGCTAAGGCTTTAACTAATGTGCTAGGTGGTAGATCTGCTATGGCTAATATGTTGCTTTCAGGTTTAGGAGGAGCTGCTGGTAAAGGTGTAGAAGAAGCTTATGAAATAAACCAAGGGTATCAAGCACAAACTAGAGACGAATTAAGGACTCTCCTAGCTTATGAAGGAGCTTTGGGATTTGTTGGACAAGGTTTAGGTGAAGGTCTTTTTAAATTTTATTCTTTGCTTTTAGGCAAACAAGCACCTTTTGATAATTTAAGATTTCAACAACAAGCAATCAAAGGTAGGTCTATCTTAGATGTCATGAAACTTGATAAATCTTTAGGCAGAGAGGCTACAGAAAAAGAAATAGCTAAAGCCGTTAAAGAGGGAAAAGTTGGTAAAAATGAATTTAAGGCTTTGCCGTCTCAATCTGCTTTGAACAGAGTTATACCAGGTAGGTTACAAGCAGTTGCTGAAACAGTTTTAGGTAATAAAAGAGTTTTAAGTACCAAAGCTTATCTAAGAGAGGAGATAGATAGATTAAACAAGTTAATAAATGGAGAAAACTTTGCTGGTGAAGAATTTGTAAAAGAATCAACAAGAGAACAGATTACTGATGCTTTGAGTGCTGCAAGACAAAAATTAAATACAGCAGAAATAAAAACTAGCAAACAAGTCAATAAACTTGTAGAAGAATTAATGGAAGGTATTACTTCTGCTGATGATTTTGCTAATGCTTTAAACAGGGAACAAGTAGGAGCTTTATTAATCAACAGTCTAGATGAGGTCAACAAATCAGTAGCAGAACAACTTAACAGAAAATATATAACAGCCGATCAAAAACTTTTAGCTATAGGTAAAGGCGATCCTGATTTAGTAGAGGGTATTTCAAGAGCTTTGAATGAGCAAATTTCTGAACACATAGGAAAAATAGAACAAGCTTACGGTGTTAAATATGGAAGAAATCCTTTAGAACAAGCTATTAAAGCACCAAGAGAAATTGATGATCATACTTCAGATGAATTAACAAATTTCATAGATCAATTGTCAAAAAGAAAAGAAAGGATAGATGAAGCTTTGAATTATGAAGATGGCTTTTTAAAGTATTGGGAAGATTTAAATCCACTTGAGTTGAGTGATAAACCTATAGTAGGTAGAGCTATGAAACAAGAATTACAGTTTGGTGAAAATTTTCGAAGATTAAGAAACGACTTATCTACGTTGAAAGGTCAAAGAAGAAATAGTTTATCTGTAGGAAGAAATACAAGCTTATTAGACGATATAATTAGAATTTTGGACAATCCTGAAGATGCAATTCATAACCCAGGCTTATTTAACATTCTAGAAAGGCCAGAGTCTTTATTAAAAATGAAACGTGGTAGATTTTATAATAAAGGATTGGATAAAATTGCAGCAAAAGAAACTGCTGAAGCTTTTCAATATTTAAGAGAAACAAATAAATTAGCTAGAGAAAGACTAGAACCATTTGATTCTTTAGCAATCAAAAAAATATTGGGTAACACTATGGCTGGAGATTACAATATAAGTAGTGTTTACGATCAATTTATTTTATCTGCTTCTAAAGACACAAAGCCTTTTAAGGATTTCTTCAAAGCCATACAACAACATGAAGATTATTTGAAAACTACCTACGCTAATAATCCAACTAAATTAGCAAAAGAAATGGAAAAGTTTGGTGGTGAACAGTTTATAAAAACTCAATTACAAAGAAAGATTTTACATGATGCTTGGCGTAACTCTTACGATAAAACTACAGAATCTTTAGATTTTAAAAAGTTTGCTGACGAAATTTTAAAATTTGATAGAACCAAAGAAGGTAAAATGGAAATAATTTTTGGGCCTAGCTACAAAAACATCATAGATTCTGTTGAACAACTACGAAAGATAACTCCAAGCATGTACAACAAGCAACCTTTAGAGCTAGAAAATTTAATAAACAATATAGTAAAAACAGATGGTGGTTTGTCTGACGCTGTAAATGCACAATCTTTTTTAAACGCTTTAAAACAAAAATCCAAAGCAACAAGAGACAGAATCACTTTTGAGCAAAACTCTATTATAAAAAGATTAGATGTTTCAGGTACTGATGAGATTGCAGATGTTGTATTTAAACCTAATAGTGCTGCAAATATTCAAATTGTAAAAGAAACTGTTGATCCAGAAACATTTGTTGAAATACAACAAGCTAGTTTATCTAAATTATTGAAAGATTCTTTCGATCCTTCCAAAGAAAAAATTACAGATATATTTAAGCCAGACAGACTTAGAAGAACTTTAGATAGTTATGGAGATACAACTCTAGAAGCTATGTTTGGTAAAGAATCACTTCTTGGTTTTAGAGCATTACAATCTGCACTTGATGGTTTAACCATAGAAAAGTCAGCTGGTACACTTGTAGCTGCTGGTATTGCGGTTAATGCTTTAAGTATTGGTATGTTGCCAACGGTTGCTGGTTTAGCAATTATGAGACAAGCTTTTTCTAATCCATCTGTATTAAAATTGTTAGCTAAAAAAGACCCTGGATCTGTTGGTAGAGTAATACAATTTTTTATTAGATCTGCTAGACAACTTGGAATCAGATTGGTTGGTGATGCTATTGCAGAAGGTAGTCAACAAGCTGAAGCTGGCTTACAAAGAGGCCAAGAAGAATTACAAAATATAGAAAGACAAAACCAACAAGAGATTAAATCTTTTCAAGATTCGTTGAGAGATTTAAGAGATGAAAGTCAAAGAAATATTAGAAACCTACAAAGTAGTACACCATTACCAGAAGTTGAGCCAATAAATGTAGATCCTCTTTCTCCTGAGAGATTAGACTTTGCAGAAAGATTAGCTAACAGACCTATTGTTTAGTTTTAAAATTTCTTTTCTTTTTTTAAATAAATCCATCATATTTTCATAGCCTTTAGGATATATATCTTTACACATGTGTATAACTTGATAATTTTTATTGTAATGATCATACAAAGTATCTAAAGACTTTATGTTTGGGATATTAAAAC
>Ga0209645_1001719_pt1 | contig 10769 bp, 22 predicted proteins | sample ETNvirenome_6_30_FD_184070 | JGI IMG/M metagenome (GOLD analysis project Ga0209645, IMG submission 184070) | Marine viral communities from the Pacific Ocean - ETNP_6_30 (SPAdes) (version 2) | ecosystem: Environmental > Aquatic > Marine > Oceanic | place: Pacific Ocean | collected 2013-06-19
CCTCGAACGGATTTCGACCGATTTCGACAGTGGTCAAAATTTGACCAGCGATTGACTACAGGGCGATATGTATCCGTGGGATAGTAAATACAAAATGTATCCGTGGGATAGTAAAGCGATGATCGGCTACAGACGTAAAACCTATGCGTGGGATAGTAAAGGCTCGATTAGTAACCGTGGGATAGTAAACTGTGGGATAGTAAACCGTGGGATAGTAAATGCAGCGGTCAGATCCACTTAACATCCATTGGATTGAACTGCATCAATGGCTCAATATCGTCGGGGTTTGGCTTCCTACCTGGAGGCGTTCCACCGCCCATGATCACGTTGGGCTGGACGTCTGACCATGCACCGCCCCCATGCGCTTTAATGTATCCGATCTTGCCTTGATATCGAACGATAAACAGGAACGGCTTCTGCGTTGCCTCCGCAATACGCATACCCTCTAGGTATTTAGGCACGTTCATGTACAAGTGCAGCGCAGTTTTGTAATCCTTCACCTCCGCAAAAGCATCTACCACCCCACCACGGTACAGCACCGCGTCAATACGATACTTGCCACCGTTGCCTAGCTTCTTCCAGTCGCACTTGAACTTGTGACATAGCGCATCCAAGATTTCTGCCTCGCGCTTCAAGTCTTCTGGGGTCTCGCGGAGATACGAGCGTTGATCGCCTACTACGTCAGACATATCCGTGGGATAGTAAATTAGAGCTTCATCGTCTTTAGTGCGAAGACAAACGCATCACGGTACTCATTGTGAATGATGGAGTTATAGTGTTGTCTTGCGATGAATGGCGCATCGAACGTCTTACGCTGCTGTCGGGTTGTTCTCTTCAGAGACACCAACATCCGTAAACCATCCTCAGTTCGCATCCAGATACCTGCTACCGCTTGGTTCTTATGCCACTTCTTTTTGCCTGGCTTTGGTACTCCCGTAAAGTACAGCTTGTGCCCTTTTTTCGCCGCCATTTTGTAGAAGTTCCTGTTGATGTTCCCTTTATCGGTAAAGTGTTGAGGAGCGTACCGCTTGAAGTTTTTGGTGCTAGGCTCTGGCAATTTTGTGTGGAAAGCATCTTTTTTCCCCGAGTACATGAGTTGTTGCATATAAGCGCGTGATTTCTTTTGCGATCCATCTAAAGATTTAAACACTAATGCGCCTTCTGGATTATCTTTAGACGTAGCAAACAGCATCATACCTGTGCGGGTAAAGTACGTTGGGCCACCTTCAATGTGGTTATCCATCTCAGCCTTCACCTTCTCTCGCACACTCTTAAGTGAGTTGTTCATAGCGAGTGATGTAGCGAAGGGTATTTGATCCTTTACTATGGACTGTAGGTCGTCGATACAATCAATGAAATTGTGCTTTATATCTATCAAGGTAAGTCACCTTACAGTCGTCGAGCATTTCGCTCACTTTGCCATGATCAGCGTAAGCCTCGCAAAACTTCCGTGCCCAGTTGCAAGAAGCTGCCATCACAAAGTTGACTGCCTGTTGTTCAAAGTCTCTGTCAATAAGGTCAGCATAATCCATGTCGCACCAGTCTAAGATTTCTGCATGGTGCAGCCGATACACTAACGTAAGCCAATTCGTATCGAGAACTTCTGTGTATGCTCTGACGTCACCCATAACAAGGTCGAGTACTTGACCTACGTTGACGTTGTAGAAAACGAATGCTGGCAATTCTTCTACCAGTGTCGCAACCATGCGGTCTTTTGGTAAATAAGCTAGATCGCTCATCCTATTGTCCACCCTTTCTGTTGGGGCTGTCCGTCATACCTTACTATTTCTAAGGCAGGCTCGTCATTAGTTTTTAGTGGCACTACCGTTAGGTCATGTAAAACAGCCATGTCTTCTTCAAATCGCTTTGACATGCTCATAGCGGCTCTGATTGCTATCAACACATCTTCTTTCTCATACGTTTCTATCTTGTCTAGTACGCTCATTACCCCAGCCTTTGTTCTTGCTCCGCTATCTGTTTCTTTAGCGTTGCTATGGTCTCCAATAATTCATCGCGTTGCGGCTTCACCACTTCTTGTTTGGTGTCCCAGAGCCACTCCACAAAGTCTCTGCCATACATATCAATCATGTATAGAGTGTATTCGCCCAGCGCTCCGTTCCTGTAGCGATTGCAGTATCGACACTGCGGGTGAATGTTTTCCTCCCTTAACTTGTGCTTCTTGTGTGCTCGCGGTACGAAGTGCCCGCCGTCCAATTCCTTCCAATGTTCTTGCTTGCCACAGGTTACACATTCAGCGATGCCCATGTGATCTGCAGCCTTCATCTTGACTAACCTTTGTGTCAATTGCGCTGCTTCTTCCATTAGCGATTTTACTGTGCGTTTACGTGCCACTGGTCAGCCTCATGTATTCGGATTGCGGCGGGTTACTAAGCTCTACACCGTGATCTAGCGCCCAAGCGATACATTGATCCATAAAGTCAGTCATCTCTCCTGTGTCGAGCTTAGAAGTCTGCCTCACCTGCCCTGCAATGACTGTTTGACCTATGGTTCTGTCTTCTGTACCCAGAAACTTGTAGCACAGTAACTCCTTCATCCGCTCTTCACAGATGTCAGCGCCACGATCCGAGAAGTGCTGCGACATCTCACGACACCACAAGTGAAACAATGCGTTCTGTGAAAGTGAGCGTTTCGCCTTGTACCGCTGGGGTTCCCACATAATGGGATGGTCGCCGATGAACTCTGTTTTTAGCCACGTCTTAAAATGCTCGACACGCTCGTCGATGTGACTTTTGTCTTTTACGATCCAGAACTGTCCCATATTGCCTCCCCTATCATCATCGCTATCTGCGGCACGATTGCGTTACCTAATCCTCTAATGCGGTGTGCCCTAAAGGGTAGCCCATTAACCACTCGACCCACGTCGGGTTCAGTCTCCCAGTCTCCCCACGATACTCGATGGCGTCGGGTAAGGAGTTGGTGTCGGCATTTCTCCCCTTCGCTTCCAGTGTCTCTGGCTTCACTGCTCCCTTGTAGTCCCTGCTCGCTGGGGTAGGAAATGGCAAAGACCCGATCTCTGTGGTGTTGGGCACCAATGGCGCTAGCTGGTATGCAATGCCATTCCGCATCATACCCGAGCGAGGCCAAGTTCCCGAGAATGGTTCCAAACCAAGCTCCCCCGTCTCCAGCAAGCAAGTTTGGTACGTTCTCCAAGACTGCGTATCGAGGTCGAAGCTCGCGAATGAGTCTGGCGTACTCGAACCACAGTCCCGATCTCTCCGCATGTATGCCGCCTGTCTCAAGCCACATGGCCCCTGCAACGCTGATATCTTGGCACGGGAATCCTCCCGTAATGACATCGACTCCAATTCCGTCTGCAGCCAATCGGTCTGCTGTGAGTTCTCTGACGTCGTCATAAATAGGCACCTCTGGCCAGTTCTTTCGTAGCACCTTCTGACAGTATTTGTCAGACTCACAGAATGCCACTGTTCTCATTCCCGTTGTTTCCAAGCCCACACTGAAGCCACCGATACCACTGAACAGATCGAGAACCCTCATTCCCCGTAGTCTCCCAGACGAGGTATCTTGACTCTGAATGACTGCGGCGTCTCTTCACGTTTGAATGTTTGCCCTTTGCCCTCCCACAGCTTTATAGTGCCCTCGAAGGGCGCATGTCGCTGCTTCGCTACAATGAGCTTAAAGTTCGGCTGTTTCATGACATCAGCGCCACGCTCGCCTAGCGGTACTCCTAGCTCCTGCATTTTTTCGTACTCAGCCTTTTTCTTGTTGTGCCAACAGATAAACAGGACATGAGCCTGGTCTACTATTGTCCCGCCCCCACGTACATCGAATCTTGTCGGCACATACTCATCGCCGCCCGATTGTGGCTTCCTGACGTGGTGGATGATCGCAATGTGTATCTGGAGTGCATCGGCTAAACCGATCAACTGGTTGATGAACAGTCGCTCTCTTTCGATGTCATCGGTGACACCGCAGAACTGCAGGTTATCGACCACGACAATTTTGCACCCCGCATCCGCCATTGCAGCGATAGCTCCGAGAGCCTCTAAAGGTGTAACACCACCCAGCGCTCTGTAGAGGTAAATGCGATCTGCACTCCACCCTATAAAATCTTCTGCAAAATCTAGGGTGACATCATCGGTCGCGCCTGCTTGCTTACACATCATCTTAGCGGTATCGGTTAGACGCATTTCAAAGCTCGCAATACCTACCTTACAATGCTGTGCAGCGTGAACGGCTACTTGTGAAATGATCGTGCTTTTCTTATGCCCGTTGATACCAGCCCAAACCGACAACTCACCTTCCCGCAATCTAACTAGGTGATGGGTGTCAGCCCAAGGCAGCGGGTAGCCCACCGTCTCAGGATCAGCCTGCAGCTCGGCTAAGAGCGCAGCACGTATCTGTGGAATAGTAATGACATCGGCAGCTTCCGACTTCCGATAAATCTCTTGTAGCTTGGCATCCGTGAAATCGAATCGCCGTGGCATCTGGTTCAAATTTCCAATCCTCCCGCTGTAACTAACTCAGACACGTCTTCCCACCTACGTTGGCGTAACCATGTTGCTGGATGTGGTATATAACGTGTTTCTTTGCTGAACTCGTATGTCGTCAAACCTACGACTGCAGCTTTCTTATCTTTTTTGCTTAACGCGCCCCACGCTTGAGTCGCTGGCTTCTTAGCAGTCTTCCTAGGGTACGCTGACCAGAACTCATCGAATCCGTCTTGCTTACTCTGCGCTGCTTTTTCCTCAACTCTGACTGGCTCTCGCTGTGTGATGCACAAGTAGTATTCATTTGACTTACTGTACCTCCGCTTCCGCTGTATCAAGCCTATCTCTTCAAACTTCTTTAATGCTAACGCCACTGTCTCACGATGCGCTCCACTGCGCTCTGTGATGTCTTGGTAGCTAGGAAAGCAGTAGCCATCGGCATCTGCCCTATCCGCTAACGCTATCAGTATGGCTTTTTCAGCGGCGCGTAGCCCCCGCACTTCGTTCAGTGCCCAACTGACTGCCGCGATACTCATGTGTTATCGAGCAACTCATCAATCCAGCCTATCTCTTTACCGCCACGTAGCAGTGCTTGTCGATAGCGTTCCTTATCAGCCTTCGTTACGGCCTTTCCGACCTTCCGATCTGCGTTCCAAATCTCTACTACAAAGTCATCGACTGTATGATCTCTGACAGTACGGAAACTCCTGTAGTCTTCTTTTGTATCGGGGAATAAATCGTCGTAGCTCAACCCGATTGCAGTTAGCACATCATTGGCACCGCACCCTGCTTTGCAGTGAATCAAGATACGCCCGTCGTCTTTCTCTCGAACGTGCAAACTCGGACTTCTATCGTCGTGCGCTGGGCAAACTGCTACCCATTGGTCACTCGATGTCTTCCGTGTATGTTCGAGCCTTTCCAGTATTTTTTGTACGGACATGGTTCTGTTATATACTCCGCTTGGGACTCCTTCCCGCTCCGTGACAATTTGCCCCTCTCGTAGGGGCTTTTTTACGTCAACGAGAAGAACTCTTCTAAGGTAATGCCAAACACCTCACAAAGATCTTGGATGGTGTGCAGCTTCATATTTTCGCCGCTCTTCCAGCGCGATACTTGCTGAGGTGCAACGTCTAACCTCTCAGCTACGTCCACATTAGAAAGACCGAATTGAGATTGGGCGACACTTAAGCATCGCCCGCAGTTGATGTAGTTCAAAACGGGATATCCTCGTTTGGAAAGCTATCTTGTTTAGGCGCTGGCTTCGAGCCTTCACCATCTTTTGGTTGCACTGACAGTTTGAAATACTTCCTGCCGTCTTTGGCCTCATTGACCCAACCACTTAGCCAGTAATCTTTGCCCTCGACGTTTATGCTGCCTTTAAAGTCGGGATGCTTCTCTGACTTTTTCTCTCGCTCGCGGAACAGCACTCCGCTGTTGGTATTGTCATAGTCTTGCATATAGCTTCTCCTGTAAATTTTCATAAAACCATTTGATAGGATCCATTTCTTCCAGATCTTCTTCGCTTGCATCAAATACATACACTCGCAAATCTGCCCATCGACCAGTCTTTTCGCACTGAATGCCATCTGTCCAATCCTTGAGATTGGCTAAAAATTGACGCTTATGCTGAGATTCTGGATAACGCATTTCGATCCAGTGGAATGTTGCAACCTTCCTGCTTGGCAGTGATGGATTGTCGTCTTCAGAATAGAACCAACAACTGGGCCTGTAATGGTGAGACGTATAAAACTTATAATCGTCGTACCATTCTTTGCTTTCGGTAAAACGCCCAAACATATCATCGAGGCTATAAAAATCGCACTCTTCAATGACCTCATCATCACCATCAACCATTGGCCCGTGCTTTTTAAAGTCAGAGAATAACTTTTGCCTAAACGCTTTATGAAAACCTCCGAACTGAACTGGATATTGAGAGGCAATTTTTCTCCTTATCCATTCACCCATTTGATGTGTATTTCCCATTAGCTACATCCTTCCGTGCTTTGTTAAACTCGGGATTCGTTTTGCATTTTTCCCGCTCTTTGGTGGTAAAGAACCCACCCTCTCGTGTGGCAATGAACAACTTAGACATTGTGTCCTCGTCTATGTCCTTCCACTGCCCCGCTAACGCATACCAATCATCGTTAGCGATATGAGCCGCCGCGTTATAACACCAGTCGATGTTGTCCCGCAGCAATGCCATATACTCTACCCATTGCTTTTTAGCCGCTATTTGGGCCTCTTGCTTGTAGGTATCATTCCGCTGGTTGTAGTCGTCAGCCTCATCTTCGCTGTACACATCACCATGCAAACCTACTAGCTTTAAGATCACCCTGTCCTTAGCCCGCTTCTCAGCCATAGCATACGGATAGGTGTTCTTGTTGTTGTACTCAGCCGCCTCACCAATTGACCATTCCTCGCGACCATTAAGAGAGCCAGTGACAAGTATCGCCACACGCTTATTCTCGATGTCGTTAACTAAAATCTCTGGTGGGCCAAACTTAACTCCCTCTTCTGCCGCTACCAATTCAAGGGTCTTATGCAGCAGTACATACGTTCCGTGACAATCCCAGCCAGCAGTCGCAGGATCTGCACCAATCTTACGCAGAACCGCTCCGACCTTTTCTGGGACATTTACTTTTTTAGACATGCTCTAACTCCACTTTTTCGAACACTTCGTCTTCATTCAGTACGACATAGCCATGCCAAGTGCATTTGTATATCTCGTACTCCGTGACCGACTCGAAGCCTTTCTCACCCCAAAATTCATGGGGTTCTTTGGTTTGCCACCACTTGGCCTCGATGTCGATATCCGCTGGGTCAGCAACGACCCATAAAACGCCGTCGTCGTAATCGTCTATCGGCGCTCCCATAAACTCTTCTGAGTGCTCGCCTATCTTGTAGGCGTCCTCAACCGCGATTTGGATTATCATTTTTACTCCCGAAGTATCTGGCTTGATGGCGTACCAGTGCGGGTAAGTCTTCCTGTTGGAACTCGTCGAACTGGAACTCTAAAGCCAATATAGCAACAACTTCGTCCTGTCTGTAGCCCGCTAGGATGAGGAGCTTTGCTCGCTCCCATACGACTGTTTTAAAGGGCATTGCGTAGCTTCTCTAGGGAAAAGTCTGCATATTCGAGATGCTTGGCAATCTCTTCCATTGCAATGTGTTCAAAATCGTAATTATCGAAATTACGTGTGAGCGATTGAAGCTCTTTGATTAGGGTCTGGATTGAATCCACTTCCCTGATGATGTGATCCACATAACAGCGGTGCATTGAATTACTCATAGTCAACTCCTCCTTGTGACAGGACGAGTGAACTACAACACATTTATGTTGTCAACAGATTTGTTTAGGGATATTCGCCCATGCGGATCATGTGCGCGACTTCGATGGCTCGGTTGCCAACTTGCTTGGCCCATCGACTGTCTAGGAACTCTGCAGCGGCTCTGTGGTACTCACCACGCTCCATAGCATCCAAGGCTAGCTTAAACTGCATGAGACGGCTTAGACCGAGGTTAAAGCAAAGATTAACCATAGCGTCTTGTCTCACACCATCTAGGCTAGAAAACCAATCCAGCGCATACGCAAGCTCACGTACACACCGATTGATATCGTTTTGTAGCAGGTAGTCAATTTCGTCGGGGCTGAGACCCAAACCAGACTTAGAAATATTGCGACCGACACCGATGGTCTCAAAGCCCGCCGTGCATTTATAGACGTGTGTTTCTACGCCCTCGTGCCTTCTCAACTGCTCGATTAGTTCGCTCATTTTTTACCTGACTTGCTTGCTCCAAAGTAGAAGCTAATTACAGAAGACACGATGCCCCCCAGATAACCAAGCACCAGGTTGACGATTCCGTCATCGTTGGCATCAGGAGGTTGTATAGTAACGAGCAAGATATACCCACCAAACAACAGAACGGACATAAGCGCGATGGCTCTAGCAGTCCAATCCTCTCTAAAAGATTCCCTAGCATGTTGAGTGTCCTTCGTTTCTAGCGCAAAGACGTCAACTTCAAGCTCTTTCATTCTGACTTCAAAGTCAAGTTCAGCCTTTTTGATCTCGGCTAACTGCTCTGGGGTAGCTTGCTGTAGTGCTTTCTCAATCTTTTGTGGCGTTGGGTCACATCCGAGCACATCCGCTAGCATCGTTGCCGCAGCGCCGCCTACTGGCCCGCCAAGTGCCGCACCTAACGTCGGAGCGAGATCACCGATTAACCCTTTGATGTTGTCAAACTTCATCCGAAATACTCCATGCCCTTAAGGACAGTGACAATTCCAATGCTGTTAGCCCAGATCATACGCTCTAAGCGCGTGAAGCGAGCACCACCGTCGTCAAGACGCTTCTCGATACCTTTGAGCTTGTCGTCGATGGTCTTACGGAGTACAGCGCACTCTGCTTGATGTATCTCTATCTGTTTAAGTGCCTGCTCTGCTGTATCCATTATTCACCGCCTAGAGGGTTTGCTAATTCGTCCATTGCTCGCCACGCATCATCTATGTCACGTTGCAAGCGTTTCAATCTTTCATCAACACTACCAAGAGCCTCAATTTTAGCATTGACTGATATTACCGTCTCTCCGTTAGATTTTTCTACCGAACTTATGCGATCACGCAAATCAAGCAGCTCTCCCTGCGCTTTCATAATTGCTTCCAAATTAGTACCCAATTCGGCGAGCTTACCTTGCAGTTCAGACACATTGTTGTCGTCTAGTTGCTGTTGCATGTTAGATATTGTTACTTGATAGTCCTGTAGGGTTTTAGATTGCGCTGTACGCAAGTCTTCGAACCTACCTTCTATGACTGCTGTGCCAGCACTAGCGTCACTCACAGCGTCTTCTAGAGCTTCCAGACGGCTAAAGAATTCTGATGCCGTCCAAATACCGCCGCCAATCGTTGACGCAAACGACAGCAAGATTGCAATCCAGACGCCTTTGATCTGCGTCCCGCCTACATTTAACTCTAAGTCTTCAATCGCCATAATTTTCTTTAATACAAGCCTCGGGATCACTAGCAAACCAACAACCGCCCTCGGGGGACGTGTAGAAGAAGGGCTGAGTTTCGCCTTCAATTAGCACTTGCTCGACAGTGACATAGTAGTCAGCTAGGTTAAGCCCTTGAATAGTAGAGCCGCCATCAAACGACACCCATACCGATTGCGTGGCCGCATCAAAAAACACGCTGGCCGCTTCTTGATACGTGACCCGCAAGTCAAAAGCCATGTCATTAGCTTGCTCTAACAGCGTTTCATCGTTAGCCACCGCCATGTATGCCGCCGCTACTTGTGTCGCCTCATGCACGGCTACCAGCGCGTCGTTGTATTGCTCGACCTCTTGATCCTCAAGGGTCACGTCATTAGCGCCAATATACTCTTGGAGCGCCATAGCCTCACGGTCATCTGCCGCGCCAGCCGCATCTTGCGCCATCTCATTTACAGTCGCGACTTCAATCAGAACCTGTGCCGCGTCGACATAGGTATCTATTGCTTCACTTACCACGTCCATAGCCGCGCTTGCTTCATCTGCAAAGTATTGCTGTGCGTTAGGGTCGTAAGTGTAAGTCTGTTGCTGAACAGCTAATACAGCGGCGTTGTAGGCGTCCTGCTTGGCTTTGTCTACAAGCCCCTGATCGACAGTGCCATCAGGTGTTAGCCAGCCCTGCCCAGCGTAAGAGTCTGCGCCAGCGATTGCCTGAATGCCGTATTTAAAAGTGTCTCGAATATCTTGTGACGCATTGACGAGGTTGTCTATTTCACTCGCTTGCGCTGGAACGGTAGCGATCAGACAAACTGCCAGAAGTCTCTTGCGTCTCATCTACCTCTACCCCCATGCCTAAAATGGCGTCGTAAAACTCTCTGTTCTGTTCATAGTCGGGAATCAACAGCTTTGGTCGCTGTTTAATCTCTAGCATTGCCCTTTTGCCGACAATTATCTTTCCGTATTTTACCACTGGACAGGGTGTGGCGGCCATGAGCATCGCTCGCCAGACGTCGGCGTTTTGACACATCAAAGATACTGCCGCAATTTTCATGCCCATATTCGACAGCGTAATGCTATTTCTGCGGCGGTTGCATTCTTCATCTTGCACGTACTTGCCAGAGGACAAGCCGAAGCCCACGAGTTGCACGCCGCCAGAGATAGACTGTAAGCACGACTCTGAGCCACTCGACATCAAACTAGGGGATACGGCTGTATTTGCAGGCATACGTGAGCCAGCGTTTGGGCCAGAGTTGTTGGTGGTCACGTTCCCGTTGTTTGAGTTGATATTGTTTGTGTTGAGGTCGCCTTCGTTGCGAA
>Ga0209645_1001721_pt1 | contig 10760 bp, 6 predicted proteins | sample ETNvirenome_6_30_FD_184070 | JGI IMG/M metagenome (GOLD analysis project Ga0209645, IMG submission 184070) | Marine viral communities from the Pacific Ocean - ETNP_6_30 (SPAdes) (version 2) | ecosystem: Environmental > Aquatic > Marine > Oceanic | place: Pacific Ocean | collected 2013-06-19
TATGGAATTGATAAAGATTGGATCTATTGTCGTAGGTTCTATCATTCTAGTAGTTATCATCATAGCTATAATCATTAAGGCACTGTAATATGAGTGAAACACCAGTAGAATCAGAAGAAGAAGTTGTAACTCCAGAACCCCTTACCTCTGGTATAGGCACAACAATGAAAGAACAAGCAGGGTTAGGTGAAGATGCCCCAACACTTCCTGATGCTCAGAAGTTTGATCCAAAAGACATTGAAGTTAAAGAAGAAACTTTAATAGATGCAGAAAACAGAAAACTTGCTGATGTGACTGTGGAGACTGCACAAGCAGATATATCTGATTTAGAAGTAGTTAAACCTGCAAAAATAGATGCAAATGAAATGGAAGCATATGCTGCTCCGGACACTCCTGAAGCTATTGCAGCTAAAGGTAAGTTATCTAGTAAAGCTATCATAGGAGATATTCAAGGTGAAGTTTCTCAACAGGCTATTGCAAAAGCGGCTACTGGTGAGTTAGACGAAAAAGCTACTGTTAGGTATCAATTAGGGGAACTTTTTAAATCTTTAGAGAACTCTGAGGATTTACCTGCGTGGGCAAGTCCGGCGGTTAGAGCCGTAGGATCACAAATGGCAGCAAGAGGATTAGGTTCTTCCTCAATGGCTGCAGCAGCAATAACTCAAGCAATCTATGAAGCTGGTGTTCCTATTGCAAAAGCTGATGCTGACAAATACCAACAGATACAAATTGTAAACTTATCAAATGAACAACAAGCTACTTTACAAAATGCAGCGACATTTGCAGCTATGGATAAAGCAAATCTTGATGCTAGAATGGCAGCAGCAGTAAACAATGCAAAGTCATTTTTATCCCTTGATTTACAAAATTTAAGTAATGAACAAAAAACTAATGAGATTGACTATCAAGGTAAACTTCAAAAACTGCTGTCTGACCAAGCTGCTGAAAACGCAGCTCGACAGTTCAACGCAGAATCTAAAACACAAGTAGATCAGTTCTTTGCCCAACTAGATGCGTCTATAGATGCAGCAAATAAAAACAGAAAAACTGCAGTAGATCAGTTTAACGTAAGTTCTAAAAATTCTATGAATCAATTCGTAGCATCCTTAGACAATGACAGAGATAAGTTCAACGCAAACATGTCTCTTCAAATTGAACAATCAAATATTTTGTGGAGAAGGCAGACAACAACTGCAAACACACAGGCAGATAATGAAGCAGAAAGAATAAACGCTCAAAATCTGTTGAATATTACACAACAAGCTCAAGCTCAATTATGGCAACTGTATAGAGATAATGCTGCATGGGCTCAACAATTTGCAGAGACTGAACGAGAGAGAAACCATCAGTATGGGTTACTCGCTGCAGAAATATCTGGAAACGAAGATTTATATGAAACAAAAGCAACGTATAACGCTATAAGTGCGCTAGGCGAAGGCTTGCTATATAAATTTATATTTGGTTAAGAGAGTAAACTATGGTTAAAAAATACTACAATAGTCTTCAAAATTTTGTTCGTAATAGTTTAGGGATACAAAAATACAAGCCGGGTACAGTAGAAGAAACCAAGACCTATCAATTCATAAAACAAAAAGCAGCAGAAAGTTTTTTAACCAGTTCTGCGAATATAACCCCAGATCCTCAGATGGGAACTTTATCTTTTTTTAAAGGTGTCTCAACAAATTTGTCCAGCCCATATCCCACTATGAGTTTAGTAAAAACAAGAAATATGGAGGCTCTTCAATCCGAAATAACAAGACAATCTGTTTTGAATATAGCTGACAGAAATAACAATTTTGTTAATCAACAATTTAATTTAGCTTTAAATTCTTCTGTTCCGTATTCTAGTTTACCTAGCCCACAAAGTGTCACTACCGGAACTACAGTATCGGCTCCCACTACAGCTAGCTCTATTAAAAAAACACGTCGTAGACTATACAATCCCTATCCAAAAGGAGTTTAAAACATGGCAGTAGATAATACAATTGATATTATGGCTGGTGGTTATGATCCTAGAATGAGACCACCTCCCGGACACAGTTTAACAACTCCTTTAGGCAATGCTAAATATGAACAAGTTCCAAAATTTAGCAACTCTAAAGATTTTATAGAATACACGAGTGAAAGATTAAATATTCCTGACGTAGAGGAAGAGTTAATGAACTCCTTATCAATGGGCGTAAGTATTGAAGAAGTTGTTACCGGGATTGGTGTTGCTTCTTTTTCAGAAGGTCTTGCAAATCCAGACGTAGTTGAGAACAGTAAACCAGAACTCTTTATAATTGTTCTAGCAAAAGCTATGGAATTTTTTGAGATTACAGAGAATACGCCTCTTCCTTTTAAAATGTTCCCTACAAAAAGTGGCGGTTACGAAAAAGAAGAAGTTATGGATGACATGTCTAGACTTGAAACAGCACGTGAATTAAATCCGGTTGCATTTAAAGCCTATGAAAAAAATGAAAAACAAATTGATGAAGAAGATGCTAAAGAAATGATAGCTCAAATGTCTATGGAACTTAACAATTATCGAAACGACCAAGAAAAACAAAATAGTTTTTTGAAAGTTGAGGAGGAATAAACAATGTCTCTTGCATTAGCAGTTTTGGGTGGATTACACGGTGTTGGCGTTGGCTTAAAAGGAGCCATGATTGCGAAGACAGAGGGTGAAACAGCAATAGAGGTTGAAAAAGAAAAAACCGAACAAAAAAGACTTGACTTAATAAAAGAAGCTACTGAAAAAGAAAATGAACGTCGACAAAAAAAAGAAGACGAAAAGAAAAAATATGAGCAAAAAAAAATAGACGAACACAACAAAATAGCAGCTAGTAAGGAGCATCTTCATACTTATAATCAATCAAATTATGTAGATATGCTATCACAAGCTGGTATGATAAATCAAAACTCTATAATTAATTTTGATGTTCCGTATGGGCAAGATCCTACAGGCTACGCACTTACAGGTAAAAGGTATGTGTTATCGGCAGCAGGAGACGATGTAGGTCGTGCTGAAAACAGATTTAACACCGATCTTAACGCAGTAGTTACTTTTGGTGGTAAAGATGGTAAAAGAGTAAAACAGTGGGAACTTGCGTATTTAGCCCATGACAAAATGAAAAAGAAGTTTGGCGAAAGTCCAGATCCTTCCCAGCAAAAGATGTTGGATAAGGCTGAACAAGAGTATACAGCTGTCTTTAGAGCACTGTCTACTCAACTATCAGATATTATTGCTAGAAACCGCAGGATTGATGCAGAGACAATGGAGTTAAGCGGGGGTCGTTCAATATCTACAGGCGCATACAATGTATTAATAGAAAGTGAGGGTATAAGAAATACTCTTTTAAAATCTCAAATTCCCATCAGCGTCATAGAAGATTTTATACTCTTACCTGCCTTAGATACTACCAGACAAAATATTGAAGCTCAAGGTAAACAAGGCTATATGCTACAGTTTTATGAAGACACTCTTGAAGCAAGCGGTGAAAAAGTAATCCCCGACGACATAAACAATGACGATATTAACGAGGCTATCAACAATAAACAGAATAAAGGGGATAGTGGTATTAAAGCAAATAATAGCACAGCAGATGACCTTGACACAGCTGTAGCAGTCTCAAATTCTACTGGGGGTAACGTACAACCTAAAGCCGCTTTTCAAAGTATACAGCAATTTGAAACATTACTTGAATCTACAGACCAAAAATCACAGATGCCACTTACTGTTGTAAACGCAAGCACAACATCAGGTATAATTAGATTTGAGGTAAATCCAGAGTTATCTTTGAATAACCCTGCCGCAATAGACAACTATCAATTGACCCTTAGATCTGCAACTGGGTCTGGTACACTTGAAAAAGAGGTGGGGTTACAACGGTATCTCGGTATACAGAAAGTTGTAGCTAGAGTTATACAGAGACAAGTGCTTAAAGAAACAGACCCTTCTAGTGGTCTTATCACGAGCTTTGGTGTAAATGATGGCGTACAATATAACGAAACATTAAAAAATTTAAACCGTGTTGAACTATCAACTAAAATAGCAGCAGTAGAAGCAAGTCTAGATATGTCTAGTGAACTTCTTGGAATGACTAAAGAATACATAAGGTTGGGGGCGATGGGAGAACCCGTTCCTTTTACCAGTGGATTTGCTCAAAAAATGCTTGCTGTTAAACGTGGTGCTGTTCAACAAATGCGACAGCTTGGTTTTAGAGTAGATGATGCGGGGAACTATTTAGCGTACGAGGATGGGGAAACAGATGAAGCGTTAGCCATCTATATGGCAGATAAAGCTGAAAATGCAGGATTTACATTAGCCGCAGATGGCACTCTTATAGCACCGACAAACCCAAGTGATCTCGGAGCTTACCGTGAGTTTTTAGAAATACAATTTGTATACATGTTAGCAAGATCTCTAGAAAATCCAGAAGGTGGAGGAGCTCGACTATCTGTAGCCGATATTGAAAACATGAGACAAGCCTTCGGTTCAGGCAAATTCCTTAATGAGCCCGGAATCCAACTTATGGCTCTTCAAAGCATGACTCAACGTTTTGCGCTTCAGTATAATCATTTAAAAGCACTTGAAAATTCTGTAAATCCTTTCCAATATGCTGCTGCTATGCACTTACATGACAATCAAAAATTTAAAGGGTTTAAAAGAAATGCTACTAGTGGAGACAAAAGAAAAGCAGTCAAAAGTATAATACACGAGTTTATGGGCACAACACCTCCGGGAGACGATGACATGATCAAACCTCCGGGCGACGATAGCGACATCCAAAATCCCTATGAACCCACTCCATCTGATGACAATGATCGCGGGTACATTCCGAGTTACATTAATTAGGATTTTTTAATGGTTAATTTATCACAACAATCAGCTACAATACTACCCCCCGGACAGACTTCTAGTTCTACGACCACTGGTTCTACGACCACTGGTTCTACGTCTGCCCAATCACAGGTGAGCTCTAATCCTCCTCAATCTCCAAACCAACCTCCTAATCAAAGAGTCGTGCCCCCACGATCTGAGATAGATCCAATGACTGACTCTGAACGAAAACAACTTCTGGACAGAACATTTATGCTCCCGTATGTTGATGCAACACCAGAAGAGATGTCTCGTTTTTTATCCATGATACCAAGAGGAAAGTTACAAGACGCAACCTATGATCAGTTGTACGCTATGTATGCGAGTGGAGATGCCGTAGAGTCCCCACGACCTGATGCTAATTTTATTGGACCAATGCCACCAGACCGACACCCAGAATTTGATAATCTTCAAAAAACATTCATGAACAATGACGTGGGTATGTGGGTTCAGTACGATATGAGAAAAGGAAAACATGCCCATAAGTACCCCCTTGATCCCTCTAAATATTTGAAAGAAGACCCTAATACTGGTAAAATGCTTATAGACTATAACTGGTTAAAATCAAACGGCGGATTCATAACTCATATAGAAAATTCAAAAGGCATTGCTGTACCAATATCACGACTTAGCCCTAAACAGAAAATGGCATTAAGAAATGATTTTAGTGCTATTGCAGGATTTCAGTATGTTGACACCAAGATAGCTAAAGATGATATGATTAACCCTGTGACGGTGCGGGATGCAGTTACTAATAAAAAATATCATGGACTAATCGCTCCCTATAACTTGTTGCGAAAAAATCAGGAGGCTGTAGGTCAAACTCTTGATGCAAATATGTTCCCTACCTATACTTATGAAGAACCGAGTTGGTTTGAAAAACAGCTTGAAAATATTTTCTCAATAGGCACAGGAAAAGACATTCTTACATACTACAATGAAAAAATAGAAAAACTTAGAGGCGATACTACAATATCAGACGCTAGAAAGCAAGCTGAGATTGAACGTCTTATGACTTCAAAACAAAAAGTCATACGCAACAAAGGTTTACGTGTCGAAGAAGACACAAGTGCAGCTCAACTTCTTGACGCATATCGCGCCATTGGTCTAAACGAAAAACAAATTAATGCCATTCTCACTTCTATGGAGGGAGGAGACTATTCACGTTTACGTAGAAAAATAGTCATGGGAGATTACTACGCTGATCTTGGCAATTTAATATTATCTGGATTATACTCAATGCCTATTATCGGCACAATACAGCCCGGACAGGGTAGTCTTTTTGTATCCGGAGAGGAGTCAAGTGAAAACCCAGACCGAGAAGATCCATTCACTGTAGGTGCTTTGGTAGCTACAGGTTGGGCTTACCTGACAGATATCATAGAAGGTAGGTCACTTGAATTTAATCAAGAAGATGTTATGAAGGGCGACAAAATTGATATGTTTAAATTTTCAGATGTATCTGAGGGTTTTGCAAAAGCGATGGGTATATCTCCAGAAAAGGCTAAACAAACTCTAGCGTTACAAGAAGGGTTTTTTGACACAGTAAGAGAGGTAGGGGAAAAAGGTATTCCAGCAGCCGGAATTACTTATGTGACTATTCGTGGAGTAGGTAAAAAGTCTGTGCAAGAGGGGATGATTCCTTTTCTTCAAACTAAATTGCCCTCCAAATATGGTAACAAAACAAAACAAGAAGTTCTAGACATCTTGGGGCGCGATAAAAAAGCCTACGAAGAAGCACAGGCTTTATACTTAGACGGTAAACTTTCACCGTTTACTCCGTTTGCGATTAGAAAAAGTATGTTGATGACTGCTCAAGACATAGTTGTGCAAGGCACTCGCGGAGCTAAAAATTTAAGACTTGCTGAGTCGGCAAAAAAATCTAATAAACTCTTTGACGAGGCTAAAATTTTAAATAGAAGGGCACAAGAAGCCCCCACTGTACCCGAAAAAAATGCGTTAAAATTAAAGGCTGTGCAAAAACAGGCTCAAGGTATATGGACATCTCTTACAGGGCTTCCCGGAATATCTCCCATTGCAAAAGGTGAAATTGCATCTGAGGTAGCTTTTGCTATTGGAGGTGGTACAGGAATTTATTTCGCTCAAAAATATTTTAGTTCAGGGTATCAACCTGCTTTTGAAATAGGCGGTGGTTTTATAGGATCTTTAAGTCTTCCCACTATATCTAGGATATTGGTTGAAAGGGGAGTAGAGCCACTTTCACGTTTTACAGGAAATTTGTTGTTAGCACCAACTCAAGAAGAATTTAGTAAAGCGTTACGAACAGCAGCTGTTGATTTAAATTTATCCGCGCAAGAAACAAAACAATTATCAAATTTTTACAATAACATGATAAGTAGAATGAGTGGTAATGAACGGAGAGAATTGGTACAATCTGTAGATGAATACACGACACTTGTAAAAGAACTTTCCGAACTCCCCGGATCTACTATAACACCAGAAGATATTCCTGTTTTAATAGGAGATCTTCTTCTGAGTACATACCTTAAAGGACTAGGTGATTATCTAAGTCTTCGAGGTTTAAACTCAGGTTTAAGCGAATCCGAATTTGTACAGTTAATGACTTACAACAGAAGTCTTATAGATGCACGACAAAGTTTACAAGCTAGAATGGCTGAGACATTACAAAAAACAGAACCATTTAGAGGTAATCTATCAGAAACTTCTGAAGTTGTCTTGTCTAACATACTAAAATCTAAAGATGAGGGAATAGAGCTTCTAGACGAGTCAGTTAAGGGACTAAACGAAGTTACTAATCAGTTTAGAACAAATTTAAGTAATATTCTTAGGGAAAGTGAAACTCATGCAGGTGGTCCTATAACACAACAAGTAAGTGATCTGTTTGATCTCACTATACGTTCACTTGAAAATGATCTCGAACAGTTAGGTCTATCTAATGCTCCTGCTGAACAATTACAAAGTGTTCGAACACAAATACTTGAACTTAAAGCAGCTAGAGACGATGGTCTTAAAAAATACTTGGCTGACGTTGAAAGTGGTAAAATCCCAATGGACGCAAACACGACAGCTTCAGCACTACACAAAAAAATAAGAGATGATTTTAACGACGGTCAAAAAGACGTAAAAACTTTTTACAATACAATAGAAAAAGAATATTCAACAACATATGCTGATCAAACGGATCTCTTACTAGATCTGTACACAAAACAAGCCGAAGATAGTTCATTTTTCCCGGAGTTGTTTGAGGATTCCGTAAGAGCTAAAGCGACTAGAGTGTCCGTTAAAACTCCGAGAGAAGCACAACTAATAGGAGTTGCTAACGAATCCGCAAGTAGATTTTTTACGGAACAGCTTAAATTTAAACCTACTACAGAAATAAAAACTCCATCAGAACTTATTAAAAAGATCGTCAACCAGCTCCCTGAAGATTTAAAAAACAGATATGCTTTCTCGGGCAAAACGAACATGGACGCTTTCATGTGGTATCGGAACTTTACTCAAGAGGTAACTCCTGACGAGTTGCGAGTGTTCGGAGAACTTAATGAAGATGCACAAACGTTTTTAAGTAGAATAGGCATAGATGGTCTAGACCAGCAGTCTCTTGACGATGCCGCAAGTCTTGCCACTTTAGATTTGAGTGCACTAGAGATGGACTTAATTGTAAAAGGTTTAAACAAAAATCTTGCTAATGCAAAAGGGTCAGACTACGCTCTTATAAGCAGATTAAAAAATAGACTACTAGAAACAAAAGATGCTAATGGTAATCCAACTGTATTCATACGAGACAAGTATGGAGACAACCCTCAAGAGGATACAGAGTTTCTTGCTTTTTATAAAGACGGGATGTCAACTATTGTGCGTCCTCACTATGAAAAATTTGATGATAAACTGTTAAGTGACATTAGCATGAGTGGTCAATTAGACGGTAATTACTTCAAAGAGATAATAAAAAATCTTAATGACCCTAAAAAAACAAATCCAGTAAACCCAGAAGATACAGCAGAACATATCAACAAAACTGTTTTAGAAACAGCTAGAAGAGCCTTTGGAACATACGACCCTAAAACAAATCAATTCTATTTAGTTGCAGGAAGTGATGGAGCTATGATGTTCCGCAACTTACTCCTTAACCATTACCGAGAAGTATTTTTTAACAGTCCTCAAGGTATAAAATTAAGAGAACTTACGGGCGAAGATAAACTGCCATTGACAATAGATTTAAAAGGTGATGAGCAGCTTCGAGGTCTTGATACACTAAAGAACGTAACATTCCATAAAGTTGATGCAGATGGTAATTTTGTTCCTGATCCGGATGCGCCTATAATTACAGACGATGATATATTTAGTTTTGGCAGTTTAGATGAACTTATAAACACGCCGTATAGAACACAGATTGAAGCAGCAGAGGCTATAGCAGATAAGATATTTAAAGAATCGATTGAAGAAGCAAAGAAAGTTTCAGAGCTTACCAAAGACCGTATCAGGACTAAGTTATATGAGTGGGCAAAAAGAGGGGGAGATGCTCAATCAGGTTTATCAGATATGGATGTCTTGTTTAGAGAACTGCAAGATCCTCGAGGATTTGAACAGATTAAAAAAGTTAGGTCAGAAATAACTGATCCCGAAGAGTTAGAGTTTTTTGATAGAGAATTAAGAATGGCACTACTAACGGGGATCATTAAAGAAACAACATCCAGACCAGAGACAGGTCTTCAAGCTGGGAGGCTTCTCTTTGATATTGGAGGAGCTACTAAAATATTACAAGGTCCCGAGTACGTTAATCTTAACAAAGTTATAGACGAGTTTCATCCTGATCTTAAAAAAACATTATCATTATTTGATGACCTTTCAGACAGAGTGTTGAAGAGAGGTGCTCCTCTAGCAGTACAGTCTGGACCTAAAAATGTAGACACCCTTGCTGTTCTGAACAGAGGCCGACAAATTCAATTACGACAAGTTAGTCCATTTTACGTAGCTATGGAGATAGTAACACGAAACTCTCAGGCTCGTAAATTTAACGCAGTAGCTACAATATTGTCTGATCCAGTTTTAACACGAGAATTTATTAAAATGGTTGAATCTGGTAAAGCTCTTGACTCTCAAATAGAAAGAAGATTTTCTACTTTATTTTTAAGAACAAGTTTGCGTATGGCTGCGGACTCCTATCAAGATGAACCTGTTGTAAATGACAGCGGCAATCGTTCTGGTGAAGACATGATAAGACAATTTGAAGAAAGTTTAAAAATGAATCGTGAAAGATATGTGTCCCCTACGCAGAATGATCCCGGGATGCTTATAGAACAACTTAAAAAATACAACCCCTATTTTGTAGATTACAATTAAAAGAAGGAATAGTCCAATGAAGACCTACTACAACGGCCCGAAAGGGATGAGGTATGGCGGCAGCACTCGGAAACCGATGATGTATGGCGGTATGCCCAAAAAACGCAAGAAGAAAATGATGGGCGGCATGAACACCGGAATGTCAGCACCCATGCCTATGAACAACGCCATGAAGCCTAAGATGATGGCTGGTGGTGGTATGCCCATGACCACAGTGAAGGGTAAGAAAGTACCTGCCTTTGCAGCTGATGGTAAGGGTAAGAACGACCTAGCATAAAAAAAAGATCGGGGCTAACCCGACCTCTACACGAAAGACCCCGGCAGGTTAATTCTTGCCGGGGTTATTTTTTGTTTCTACCAATCTGGTCTTTTCTGTATCCAGTTAAAGTGTTTTTGTATCGTCTCTATCTTTTCTTCTGCAGAAGCTATCTTCTCTATCTGTGTTTCGATAGCCTCCACGATATCGGGATGCTCCCCGATACCTGCAGCGTTGTTAAGGTAGACCTCAACGTTTGCTTTCGCTACAGCTATCTCGCCTTTTAGTTTAAGTACCAGTGCTTCCAACATCTTGCGG
>Ga0209645_1001722_pt1 | contig 10760 bp, 22 predicted proteins | sample ETNvirenome_6_30_FD_184070 | JGI IMG/M metagenome (GOLD analysis project Ga0209645, IMG submission 184070) | Marine viral communities from the Pacific Ocean - ETNP_6_30 (SPAdes) (version 2) | ecosystem: Environmental > Aquatic > Marine > Oceanic | place: Pacific Ocean | collected 2013-06-19
ATCACGCGCCTGCGCAGTGTCAAGCGGTAGGGTTGATTTTGTGTGGTGCTATTTTGTACACAATGCGGCAAGCCTGCACCATTTCGTGCATCACGTTATAAATGGGTGGCCGGTCGAATATTGCGCTGGTGCTTCGGTTGCCTAATTTTGTTACGCAGACAACCTGGCAGACGAAATAATATTACTCTGCAGCGCAACTTTGTTACAACCGACATAAAACATAAGAAAAACAACGACTTAGCAGTGAGTGCGCGACGGGTACGCATGGGCCAGGGGGGCTATACCAGTTACCTGTATACGGATTCGACCCGAGATTGGGAAAATACAACCTTAAACCAGTCGGCGGCCATGTACACAAGCAACCCCCTCCGGCAAAATTTAGGCACAAAAAAAGCTAGCCGCAGCTAGCTATGCTAATATATCTATTTTATTTCTGTATTTTTGTTTTCTCGGTATTTTCTTTTTCTTGTTGATTATTATTTTGTATTTTTTGTCCCATAACGAGCGTATAGTAGGATTTGGGGGCTTTATCAGGGGTATTTGTATCTTCATATCTTTCTTCCCAGTAGCTATTTGTACATATTATTGGACTTTTGTACTTTTTTCTTCTGTTTCTTTTCATTTTCTGTATCTCGACCATAAACTTAGGTGTTACCGAAAAAGAAAAAAAGGGAAAAAAGAAAAACAAGAATTTGTACCATATTTTTGACCCCTCTGTCAAGAGGGAAAATGCATCTGGTACTACAATTAGTTATCTGGTACCACTCTCTGTAAGCGGGTACTGGTAACGTTAAGCATGTCAAGCATAAACAGCTTCACAAAGCAACAAAATTGTGGTACAATATATATACAATGGTGAAAAAGCGACAATATGGCTCGAAACTAGAGCAACTGTGTGCTGAGTATGAAACATATGGACAATATAGAGTGCATATCCCTAGTCACCACGTATATTACGTAAGGGCTGCACTACAAGAGCGTACCGGTAAGACCTTTAGCGTTGAGGATGTTGAAAAAGCGTTGGTTGCTGAGGACATGTTGCCGTACGACGGGGGATAACCCCCTCCTGCCAACACGACTTGATGCTGTACTTATTCCTGCGGGGTTCGCTATAGCCACTCAAGGGCACCACGGGACGGAATTTTGCCAACGTTGAGTTCCGTCCCATTTTTTATGAAGGTTAAAATGTTCGAGGCATCCCTACTTATCTGTTCTTTGATGGTGCCTACCGAATGTTTCAGACTAGAAGATACACGAGGCCCATACATAACGCAAGAATTATGTAAAGCTCGTGTTGATGAGATGGTACATGATGTGTGGAATGTTATTCCTGCAGGTTCATCTATAAAATACCGGTGTATCATACCGGAAGCAGACGAGGAAGTAAATGGCACGCAAACCTAGCAAGATGCCAGCCCGTAATAAGAAGAATTTCCGCTCCACTAAGTCTGGAGCGGGGATGACTCAAGCAGGGGTTAAAGCATATCGTAGAATGAATCCCGGTTCTAAGCTGAAGACAGCTGTAACCGGTAAAGTAAAACCGGGGAGTAAGGCTGCCAAACGTCGTAAGTCGTTCTGTGCGCGTTCCGCCGGTCAGATGAAGAAGTTTCCTAAAGCGGCAAAGAATCCTAATAGCCGTTTGAGACAAGCACGGAGACGCTGGAAATGCTAACAGCCCTAATAGGCCCAATAGCAAATATAGCAGGAACATGGCTGGAAGGCCGTGTCGAGAAGACTAAAGCAAAAGTCAAGGCCGATGTAGCGAAAGCTGAGGCCGAAGCCGTAGTTATGCAGAAGAAAGCTACCGGCGAAATTGACTGGGACTTGGAAATGGCTCGTAGCTCCGCATCGTCATGGAAAGACGAGTGGCTTGTAATTTTGTTTAGTATCCCACTGATTCTCGCATTCATACCTGGGATGGAAGATGTAGTAGCAAATGGATTTCAACAACTGGAGCAAATGCCTCAATGGTACCAGTACAGCTTGGGCGTTATTGTTGCTGCAAGCTTTGGGGTCAGAAGCGCGACAAAGTTTTTCGGTAAAAAATGAAGTACATAAGAAAGATATTAAGTAAGCTAGACGCCTTGATTGATGATACATTCTATTGCGAGTATCACGGGGATTTGTCAAAGCATCGTCAGCACTCAACACGCTATGACGATTTGTGCAAATGAAAATGTGGCATATGCACGACAGAACCACGCCAGAGCAAGCGGAGATAAATCGTGGCAGAAGTAACAATGGAACGTTTTCTAAGGTGGAAAATTTTACCCCGCCTTATGATGATTATGATGTCGATACAGGTATGGCGCGTGGTGGAATGGTTCATGACACTTCCCAATCCCACTATGGAGCAGTCGGCCCTTGTCAGTGTAGTGACGGGAGCGATGACGGGTGCCTTCGCGGTATGGCTGGGGCATGAGAAAAAATGACTACGATTATCTGGGCATTAGTGCTGACTGTCTGTACCAATAACGGTCAATGCTTTAACCAAACGGTACAATGGTTTGATAAAGAAAATGTCTGTATGAAGTACAAGTCTATATACGAAGAGATTCCAAAAGACGGAAGCTGGGCGTCAGTTGATTACAAATGCGGCATTGTAGGAGCTATGGATATATAATGTCTATGTTCAAGATGGAAAATACCGAGGGTGCGCCTAAAGTAAAAACCTATGCAGAAGCAGATATTAGAGCTGCGGTTAGAAGCTACGTATACACTTGGGATATCGGTACAATTATAGAATATGCCATAGAGGGTATGTACGAAGAGTATATGGACAGAAGCAAGCCGCGCATCCACATAGACAAGCTTATGGAAAAGTTTGGTAAAAAATAATGAAATATAACACTTCGCATTTCTTAGACAAACTTATTGAGCACGAAGGTATGGTGCTTAACGTATATAAAGACACACTTGGGATTGATACCATCGGTATCGGACGTAATCTTAAAGACCGGGGAATCAGCAAAGAAGAACTAGCCTATCTTGACATACCGAATATAGATGCAGTCTACCAACATGGTATCACAGAAGCAGATGCTCGCTTCTTAGCCATGAATGATATTAAGATTGTCGAAGATGAATTGTGCAGAGTGCACACGTGCGTCGAAGAACTAGACAGCGTGCGCCAGTTGATTTTGATGGATATGGCATTCAATATGGGTGTCCCACGGCTCTGTAAATTTAAGAAAATGTGGAATGCTATCCACGAAGGTAATTTTGAAGCTGCATCCTACGAGATGCTGGACTCAAGATGGGCACGGCAAGTAGGACGACGTGCTAACAAATTGTCCGATGCTATGAAATCTGGGGAATTCTAATGGGCTTCATTAAGATAATAGAAGAAGGTATTGAGCGTATTGTTGATGAAGATACACGTAAAACTGTTACCAGCGGTCAAAAATACGTAGGAAAAAAAGCTAAAGATTCTGGAGCTGAGCCTTTTAGCGGGGACATGCTCACAAAAAAAGGCAAAGAATATTTAGCAAAGCTTGGTATTAAGATAGGAAAAAATACCGGCGGAACTAAAATTCCTAAAAAACATATTATGGAGCTGCCGACAAACAGCTCACAAAAACGGAGAAAGTAATGGCTGGACTAAGTTCAAAAGACGAGGCGAAAGCCCGTAGTAATTATTTTGATTTAAAGCGTGACGAAACTATGGCACTGAGCGAGTACTTAAAAAGCCCTGTCGCTGTAAAAGATTTAAAATCTAATCCTGCAGAAAAGAAAAAGGGCGGAACTATGGCTAAGAAACATATCATGGAATTGCCTACCAACGTGCCACGGTTACAAAAAGGCGCGTCAATGATTGCAGACATTAATAAGAATGGCAAAATCGAAGGCTGGGAGCAGGCTCGTAGCGACGCTATTCAAAAGAACATGAAGAAAAGTGCATCCAGTTGAGGCTAGTATTCGGAAATGGTCTAACGACTTTCTTGAAGTTCCGAATGAAAAGTTAAATGGTATGCCCCCTTGCCCATATGCGCAGAAAGCGTGGGCAGAGAACCAAGTCATGTTTAGCATCAATAGCGGCCTTGAGGGGCTGGCGGATGCAGTCAGAGATTATAACCAACTTGGTTTTGATATTATTGTATGGGCGAGCGAGGAGCTACCTGACATAGATTACCTTGATGGGTGGTGCGACGGCATGAACGAAGCACTGTCTATCGCCGGCAAAGATATGCACCTTATGGTGTTTCACCCGAACTATGATGCGGTGGATGCTGGGTTAGATTTCCTGATTCACGATGAACAGGAAGATTTAGAATACTGTATGGTATTCGTACAGCGGTTATCGAAGCTTGATGATGCCGCAATGAGTCTGGAGAAGTCAGGGTACTACAAACACTTTCCAGATGATGTTTTTGAGAGCCTAGTGTTGGCAAGAAGGAATCTTAGATATGGTGATGAAGAAAACTAAAGCCCGTGGTGGCAAAATGAAAATGGCAGCTCGCAAGATGCGTGGCGGCACTCAGGTCAAAAAGATGCGTGGCGGCGGTGCTATGAAGATGGCATCTAAGCGTATGCGCGGCGGGATGACTAAGAAGAAATAATGCCAGACCTAAGTAAGTCCAAGTTTACTACAGAAACCAAAACAATAACTAGCACCTCATCGGGAGCTAGCGCTGATGTTATATATACTGTGCCTGATAATCATAGTGCTATTGTACGGTTTCTACATTTAAGTAACGGAACAACTAGCAGTAAGAAAGCATATGTTCAGTGGTATCACAATGATGACACCACATATTACAGCTTAGTAAACGGACTTTCTATGAGTGGGCACTCTACTCACGATGTAATCTCAGGTAATTTCATGGCGTTACACCAAAAAGATAAAGTCGTAGCTTATATTGAGACCGGCATGACATTGGATGTTACGGTATCCGTAGAAGAATATTTTGACCCAGCGAGGGCGTAACTATGGCGGCTAAGAAGAAAAAATCAAAAAAGCCTGTGCCAACAAAACCAGCTTTGTGGAGCAAAGCTAAGGCAGAGGCAAAACGTAAATTCAAAGTATACCCATCAGCGTATGCAAACGGGTATGCAGCGAAACGTTATAAGGCTATGGGCGGCGGATGGAAGTAGCCGTTACAGCCGCAATGTTTTGTATCTTGCTAACCCCCGAACAAACAAGGTGGGAAATGGATGCAAAAGTAATCAGCATGCATAATGCAATATCGACATGTCATGTTGCTTTGACTACGCACGGATTTGATAATCCTAACGATGTATGTTTCTGTACCTCTGTGACACCAAATGCCAGCGAAACTCAATGAGAATACAGAGGTTGCACTACCTCTACGTAACATCATAAGCATGGTTGCCGCCGCATCTGTGGCAACGTGGGCATACTTTGGTATCATAGAAAGACTAAATCAACTAGAAACTAACATTACTATGATGAAGGCAGACTTAGAACAGAACACAGAATTTCGTATTAAGTGGCCTCGGGGTGAAATGGGTAGCTTACCAGCAGACAGTGAACAGTTTATGTTGATTGAGCACTTAGCTAGTGAATTAGAAAAATTGCAGACAGATATCGAAGGTGGTAAAGCCCCATATGACCAACAGCAAAAACTAACGCTAGAGTTTTATGAAAAACGTATTACGAACTTAGAAGAGAATATAGAAAAACTGAGAAACGGAGATGGTTGAACTTACCTTTGTATTGTTGCTGGTGATGGGCGGGGAAAAAGTAGAATATACACCATATCAATCTCTATCTGAGTGTCTCTCTGTACGTCGCAAAATAAAACGAAATGTAGGTCCAACGAATAACTTTGACCAAAAGTGGTCATGTAAAGAACTAAAAGTAAAAATAAAAAATGGCGAAATACTGGAATTTATACAGTAAAATGCAGGGGATGAAAAATGATTGCCGAAACGTTGGCGGGTATTGCGCTTGTAAAAAGCGCAGTAGATGGCATTAAATCGACTATAAACACCGCCAATGACATTGGTGACATTGCTAAATATGTAGATAACTTGCTCGAAGGCGAACAGCAGGTTCAAAAACAAAGGTCTAAAAAATCTGGTACTAGCTTAAGCGACCAGTTTGGAATAGAATCTGTAGCGCAAGAAGTCATAGATGCTAGGTTAGCGCAAGAAAAAGTCCAAGAGATGCGTACTCTTGTCGATATGCGATTTGGCCCCGGCACATGGCAAAGTATTATAGATGAACGCGCAAAACGAATTAGAGAAGCAAAAGAAGCTGCGGCAAAAGCAAAACGAGAAGCACAGATTAAGCATGATGAATTCATAGAGAATTTAAAAATAACTGTCGCTGTAGGGCTTATGGGTTTACTAGCGGTAGGATTCTTAGTATTTGCCATGGCATCTATGGCAGCAATCACAGGAATGTAAGGGTATTACCAATGGCTTACAAAGGGGGTCTTAAGAAATGGTTCAAAGAAGATTGGCGGGATGTATCAACAGGAAAACCGTGTGGCCGCAAATCAGCAACTAAATCTAAGAGAAAGTATCCAGCGTGTCGCCCGGCGGCGACAGCAGCCAAGATGTCCAAGGGACAGAAAGCTGCAATTACCCGTAAGAAACGAAAAGCGGGAAATCCAGGTGGAAAGCCCACCTCGGTTAGATGGTCCGTTTCACCCTCTGGACGGAAACAGTCGACCAAACGGAAAAAGTCAAAAGCATGACCAGTAAACGTAACTATAGAAAAGAGTACGATAGCTACCATGCTCGGCCCAAGCAGAAAAAGCGTAGAGCTTCACGTAATGCTGCACGCGCCATCATGGCGAAAAAGGGCAAGGTTACTAAGGGTGATGGCAAAGATGTACATCATACCACAGGTAATCCGATGAATAACAAGAAGTTATCTGTAAAGTCTCGTAGCCGTAATCGGTCGTTTGCACGGACTAAGACAGGTAGAAAGAAGAACCCACGTGCCTAATCAAAGACAACTCACAGAACTACAAACTAGATTCCTTGATGCTTTGTTTACCGAGGCAAAGGGGAACTACACACAAGCTATGCGGATTGCGGGATACTCTGAGACCACAAACCCTTATGCTATTATGCAATCACTGCGCACAGAGATTATAGAGCGTGCTGAGCTGGAAATGGCCGCTAACGCGCCTAAAGCTGTTCTGTCTATGGTCGGTGTTATTGATGACCCTACAGCTATCGGTAACAGAGAAAAGCTATCCGCTTCGCAACAAATACTTGACAGAGTAGGGCTTTCTAAGGTAGAAAAGTTGAATGTGTCGGCAGAGAAGCCGATGGGTTTATTTATATTACCGGCGAAAAATGACGACAGCATCTCAGAGACTGAATCCGACGAATAGGTATGACAAAGCAAATGGCCCCAGAGTGCCTTGGGGATATAAGCGGTCAGAGTTTGACCCTCAGTTGCTGGAACCTATCGAAGAATACTTAGAAGCCTTGGAAGAAGGCATCGCATATTTAAAAACCTCGTCCTACCCAGAAGTAGCTCGGTGGCTTACGGATTACACAGGAGTACGAATCACCCCAATGGGCCTGTGGAAACGTGTAAAACGTGACGCATCGGATAGACGAAAGCATGTTGAACAAAAACGCCGTGCCGCCAAGACCGCGGCCCAAGGCAACATCCAAACCCAAAACTAAAGAACAGCGGGAACAGGAAAAACTAAAACGTGCTAAGCGGTCTGCGCGAACTCAGCTTAATATGGCTCAGAAGAAACTGGCCAAGCTGACACAGCAAGAAGAAGCGAGTAAACAGCCAGAACCCCAGCTCATTGGTAGCGGTGCTTACCAGCCTGTTGAAGAACAGCAAGATGAAATCCTATTTGAGCCAAATGCTGGCCCACAGACAGATTTCTTAGCATCGTCAGAACGAGAGGTATTATACGGCGGCGCAGCAGGGGGCGGCAAATCATACGCTCTGATTATCGACCCGTTACGCTACTGTAACAATCAGAACTTTAACGCGCTTATTCTACGTCGTACGAATGACGAATTGCGCGAACTGATACATAAGAGTCAGGAGATGTACCCTAAAGCATACCCTGGCGCAAAATGGATGGAGAAGAAGAGCCAATGGACCTTCCCATCCGGTGCTAGAATCTGGATGACATATCTAGAGCAGGACAAAGATGTTCTGCGTTACCAAGGTCAGGCGTTCACTTACATTGGCATAGACGAACTGACGCAATATTCGACACCTTATGCTTGGGATTATTTACGCTCGCGCCTTAGAACTGCAGACCCATCCCTCCCGGTATTTATGCGGGCGACGACCAACCCTGGTGGCCCAGGGCATGCGTGGGTTAAGAAGATGTTCATCGACCCTTCGCCACACAACACATCGTTTTGGGCGACTGATATCACTACGGGCGAGACGTTGGTTTATCCTGAACGCCATAGCAAAGCGGGGACGCCACTGTTTAAACGGCGTTTTATTCCGGCTAAATTGTTGGATAATCCGTACCTTTATGAGCAAGGCGACTACGAAGCCATGCTGCTCTCACTGCCTGAAGTACAGCGTAAGCAACTCTTAGAAGGCTCGTGGGATATTGCTGAGGGTGCAGCTTTCTCAGAATTTAATAGGTTATACCATGTTACAGAACCTTTCAGTATACCTAACTCATGGCGCAAATTTAGGGCTTGCGATTACGGTTACTCCTCTGCTACCGGCGTTCTGTGGTTTGCTGTAGACCCTACTGATGAAACGCTAATAGTCTACCGAGAGTTATACGTAAGTAAAGTAACTGCAAAAGAATTAGCACATATGGTGCTAGAAGCAGAAGAAGGCGAATCAATTCACTATGGCGTACTTGACTCGTCTCTGTGGCACAAGCGAGGGGATACAGGCCCAAGCCTAGCCGAACAAATGATTGTCGAGGGATGTAGGTGGCGCCCCTCTGACAGAAGCCGAGGTAGCCGCATCGCCGGTAAAAACGAAGTACACCGACGCTTACGCATAAATGATGATACTGGCAGAGCCGGCATGGAGATATTTACCAACTGTACTAATCTCATTGCACAGCTACCAAGTCTGCCACTGGATAAAACGAACCCCGAAGATGTCAACACAAAAGTAGAAGACCACCTGTATGATGCTTTGCGATATGGTATTATGTCGCGTCCCCAATCACGGTCCATTTTTGATTACCCAAGTCAAATACCAACACAAAGATGGCAACCCGCTGATGCAAACTTTGGATACTAATAATGGCTGAAGAAGAACACGTAGAAGCTCTTATCTTTGAACCTAAGTCTGGTTCAGAAGAACTTGCTGACTACATCCGTGGAAAATTTGAAATGGTTGAGTCCAGCCGGCAGGATGAAGAAGAACGCTGGCTAGATGCTTATCGGCAGTATCGTGGTTTGTATGGCCCCGAGACTCAGTTTACTTCTACGGAAAAATCTCAAGTATTTATTAAGATTACTAAGACCAAAGTTCTTGCAGCGTATGGGCAGATTATTGATGTTCTATTCGCTGGTCAACGCTTCCCTCTTGGTGTAGACCCTACGCGTATTCCCGAAGGTGTCGCAGAAGCGGTTCACTTTGACCCTAAAGACCCAGAAAACTCTATGGAAGAGTTGAGCGACAAATACGGCTACACTGGCGACGGCAAAGAGTTGCCACCGGGTGCTACGTCAAATGATTTAGAAGATTTAAACCTTGGCGTATTCTCTGAGGAGCTTTCTGAGATTAGCGAAGATTTGCGGGAAGGTTTCGGTAAGACGCCTACCGCACAGACCTACAACCCTGCGCTTGAAGCGGCGAAGCGCATGGAAAAGAAAATACTGGACCAGCTAGAAGAGTCCAGCGCATCAAAGCATCTACGCCTCACCGCATTTGAAATGGCATTGTTTGGCACCGGTATTCTAAAAGGGCCGTTTGCTATTGATAAAGAATACGCTAACTGGGATGACGAAGGCAATTACGACCCAGTATTCAAAACTATGCCTCGTGTTGAAAATGTGTCTATCTGGAACTTTTACCCAGATTCTGATGCTAAGAATATGGACGAGTGCGAATACATTATCCAACGTCATCGCATGAGCCACTCAGACTTGCGTGCTCTGAAGAAGCGTCCATACTTCCGCCACGATGCTATTGATGAAGCTATCGACATGGGCACTAACTATGTCCGTAAGTGGTGGGAAACAGATATCGAAGATTATCGTAATAGCTACGATATCGACAGATTTGAGATACTAGAGTTCTGGGGCAACATTGATAAAAGCGCTGCAGAAGAAGCAGGACTTGAGTTACCAGCAGACCTGAAAGACGTTGACACAATTCAAGTTAACTGCTGGGTATGCCACGATAAAATCTTGCGTCTGGTCATCAACCCATTTACCCCGCAACGTATTCCATACTTTGCCGCACCATATGAGCTAAATCCATATTCATTCTTTGGTATCGGCCTAGCCGAAAACATGACCGATACTCAACAGCTGATGAACGGCTTTATGCGCATGGCTGTTGATAACGCTGTTCTGTCCGGTAACTTAATTCTTGAGATTGACGAAACCAATCTTGTACCGGGGCAAGACTTAGAAGTATACCCGGGTAAGGTATTCCGTAGACAGGGTGGCGCACCGGGGCAAGCGTTGTTCGGCACTAAATATCCAAACGTCAGCTCTGAGAATATGATGATGTTTGATAAAGCTCGGATGCTGGCGGACGACGCTACTGGTATTCCGTCTTACTCGCATGGTCAAACAGGCGTTCAAGGCACTGGCCGTACAGCCGCTGGCATTTCTATGTTGATGGGTGCAGCGCAACTTAGCGTCAAAGG
>Ga0209645_1001723_pt1 | contig 10753 bp, 8 predicted proteins | sample ETNvirenome_6_30_FD_184070 | JGI IMG/M metagenome (GOLD analysis project Ga0209645, IMG submission 184070) | Marine viral communities from the Pacific Ocean - ETNP_6_30 (SPAdes) (version 2) | ecosystem: Environmental > Aquatic > Marine > Oceanic | place: Pacific Ocean | collected 2013-06-19
GTCGTTATGTCCTCGCCAGCCGTGTAACCAATGCAAGTGTTGCTGTCGCCGGTTCCTCGGTAGAACGTCAGCGTCTGGTTGTTGGCTGTTGTTGTCGCAGCAATTGAAAGCGTGAAACTGGTAACAGCAGTTGAATCGTTGACTGCGGTTACATAAGCACCATACGGAATGCCACTACCAGTTACCGATTGGCCAACTTGAATGTCGGTGTTGCTGTCACACGTTACGGTTGTTGATCCGTTTAAGTCGCAAGTGCCGTTGGTGAATGTGGAACTAAAATAAGTGCGATAACCAAGTGTTGTGTTAGCCGCAGCGTGACCAGTATGGGTTCCAGCTTGATGGCCAACCCATGTGTTATAACTGTCTACGTTTGCGTAACCCGCACTCATGCCCAGCGCCACATTGTTACCACCTGACTTATTGTGAAATAATGCTGAACTGCCAACTGCTGCATTTACAACATTAGCGTTTTGGCCAATCATTGCATTGTAGCCAACCGCTACACAATAGTCTGCGCCTGATGTTTCGCTGTATAAGGCATTACCACCAATAGCGATGTTGTAGTTTTCACCAGTGTTAGCCGTTAGGAATGCGTTGTGACCAATCGCAATATTACTAAAGTTGTCCGTGACGTTTGCGCCAGCACCACTTCCAAGTAGCACGTTGCGATAACCGCTTGTCAGATCGTAGCCAGCGCCTTTACCAACAATCGTATTGTCGTCACCAGTGATTTCTCCCAAACCGCCAGAGTTGTACCCGACAAAAACATTATCGGTTCCCGTAGTTAAGTTTGTGCCAGCTTTACTGCCAATCGCCGTGTTGTTTGCGGAGTTGACGTTTTGATCCACTAAAGCATGAAAACCAACAGCTACGGTGTTGCCGCCTTGGTCTTCAGTCTTGAGTGCGCTGTGACCTATCGCAACATTCTGGTTGGCTGACGTAATTGCAGTACCAGCGTTGTACCCAATTACAACATTGGAATAAGCCGTCGTTGCTGCATCAAGAGTATAACTACCGATTGCTATGTTGTCGTTGCCAGTTACCGCTGTAGTACCATCACCTCGCAAAGCATCACGCCCAATCGCAATACAACTGCTAATTGTAGTAGCGTCATATCCAGCATTGCGACCAAGTAGCACGTTGCTGTCACCTGTTACGTCTAAACCAGCGTTGTGACCAACAGCAGTATTGTAGTCACCAGTTTCTAAATTGGTTAAAGAATTGTATCCTATTGATACGTTTTGCGTAGCAGTAGTAACTTTGTCCAAGGCGTAACTACCAATTGCTACGTTGTAGTCGCCGACAGTTGTACCACCATCTATACCAAGCAATGCGTTTCGGCCAATGGCAATACAATGGTCAATGTCGCCAGCGTAATAAGCGGCTTGCATACCGATCATCACGTTATTTTCGCCTGTTACGTTAAATCCAGCATGTGAGCCGACTGCGGTGTTACCTACTTCTGTTGTACAAGTTCCTAATGCGTGCGATCCTACGGCTGTGCTGTAGTTACCGCTTGTTATCGCTCCAGCCGCGTTCGCGCCAACAGCGGTTAAATTGGTTGCATTGACTGCTGCATCGGCTGCACCACTACCAACGGCAGTTGCCTCTGAGCCGGTAAAAGATAATAGTGCATTAGAACCAATAGCGGTGTTGAAGTCAGTAGTAGTGATTGAACTTAATGCTGAGTCACCAACAGCGGTGTTTGACGCGCCCTCTGTAATTGAGTCTCCAGCGTATGCGCCCACGGCTGTGTTTCTATCGGCGTCCGCGTGATTAAGGTCGTTTAACGCATCATAACCAATAGCGGTGTTTCGCGTTGACGTTGAAAGGCTTGCGGCTAAAGCGTTTGTGCCAACAGCCGTGCCTGATATAGCACCACCTAAACCGTGACCGATGTTGAGTGAACCAACTGTCACTGAGCCAGACATGGTGACTGCGCCGAGTTCGTTTACGCTGAATAGCGTGGCTGAACCATTGTCTCGGCTAACTACAAAAGCGCGATCAGTCGAACTGTCATCATTGTCAATATCTATCCGAACAGACCCGTTTGACTGTATCCACCCAGCAACACTTGCGTCATCGAGTTTTAGTTTACCAGCGAGTGTTGTGTCGCCGCTGGAGTCTATGGTGAGACGGTCAGCAGTTGAGCCGCCGGTCGCTTGCGTCTGAAACACCAGTTTGGCTGAGTCGTTAGCACCATCGTGGTATGCGACAATATTGGCTAAATTACTGTCTACATTTGTATTCCCGAACCGCACCATTCCAATGTCGGAACTCGTTGATGCTGTCGTTCTGGTAAGTGCTAGAATACTGACTGAATCGTCGCGTATTTGAAGATTACCGACAGTAGGTGTGGGAGTTCCGATGCCTACGTTTCCATTGGAGGCAATCGTAAGACGCTCGGTGTTTGTTCCAGCATCGGGACAAGTTGAAAACACAAGTGAAGTTGACTCGTCAGCGTCTGTTGCCGTCTCTTTTTTCGCCGCTATCGAAGCACCTTCAAACGAAGCCGTGCTGTGCGGAATGTAGAAACTTTGTTTCGGCCCCATTCCTGCGACCAAGTTCACGCCTTCATCTTTAACCTCCAACCGCGCAACTTCTAATGGAGACGATCCGGTTGTTGCTGGGACTTTGGCGTGAAACGCAACAGCCGGTGAAATACCAATTCCTAATTCGGCAGCACCACTGCTTGCGTCTTGTATTATGTAGACGCCATCAGCACCGCCATCAGACGGTTGCCATTGCATGATCTCGCCAGAACCATCTGATCTGACAATCGGCTCGTTCTCAAAAGAAACCCCTGATGTGGTGATTACACCCTGCTGTACAATCCGTGCCATGATTAAGAGACGTTAGGTAAATTAGTGTGTGATGTGTCTGGTGAAGCAAGAGTTAAAACAACCTTGCCGCCAGCGGCACTAGAAATTGCGTTTAGGCTACTGCGAACTGTATCAGTTAACTCTACTTGCGTGCCGGGAGTAAGTTTAGTGTGATAAACTGACGTAGTTGCTGCTCCACCATAGCGTATAAAAATATTTGTAGAACCTACGTTTTGCAGCAATGCATAACGATAATCTACGCTAGTGTCCCAACCAAGAGACGAGTCTGCAACATTTGATGTACCAACAGTTACCTCAGAAGGTGTGTTGTAAGTAACATCGTAATTTCTGTGAACCTGTGCTTTTACAATAGCCATAATAAAAAAGGGGGGAGGAAAGCCTCCCCCCATGTTAGAATTAAGAAGTACGACGACGACGGAAGACGATCGGTAAACAATGCCTTGCGTCACCGGGAATACCCCCGTGAATTGTCTGCGAAATGAACTTCAAGAAGTCACCATACACGTTCAAGTCGTACCCTTCAGCACCACTATCTGCCGTGTCAGTAGTTGAAGCAGTCGGAACCAAGAACTGATCGGTCAAATCAATCTGACCATTCCAGTTCATGCCGTACAGCTTCTTCTTGGAGATGTTCTTACCAGCAAACTCGCGTGGGGGCGGCCCAACGGAGATTGTCTTAAACGCATCTGCACCACACAAGAACGCAACCTCGTTAGAGGCGATGTCCTTATTAGCTGTTGCGCTAATCTTGGTGTAGTTGGGATTCGGAACAACCTTGTTACCAGAAACAGTCTGTGGAGCAACAAAGTCACCACCTGTTGTAGCAAAATCAGTAAACCGAAGCGGATACGGATCGTACTTGACTGTGATCTTGCCAAACAAGTCACCAGCAAAACCATCTTTGATGTAGTCTTTGCCCGTGGAAGCAAGTTCGTGACCACCAGACTTCTTCAAGTCGTCATCCCACAAGAGCGATGCCCAAGCCTCTGTAGAACAAACAAGAACATACTTGCCCTTGATCATTTCAGAAGTTTTAGGAACGCCAAACTGACGATCAAACGTCGGAGCTTGTACGTCTTCCTGCAAGACAAGCATAGCTTTATACAAGTCTTTCAGAGTCAATGCACCGGCGCGGTTGCCAGAGGTAGAAGCACCAAGACTGATTTGACGACGAAAGTTCTGACCTTTGGCATTCGAGATTGCGGCTGAAGTCGATCCAGTTGAATCGTCATCACCATCAATTGTACGAATCTGAGTCTGAGTCAATGCACCAACAGATGCACTAGAATCAAGAGTCAAGCCACTAGCAAGGTCACCAGAACCACCTTGAGCAATGTAAACATCCGGTGTCTGATAGTACATGAGTGTACGAACAAACTGGTTGTTTGCATTCTGAATCTGACGAACAATGTCAGCGTGAGCGTAAGACAACTGGTCACGCCAGAAAGCCTCAAAGCTATTCAAGAAACGAAAACGCGTACTCTCATACCGATGGTAAGAAAGTTTTGCAGACTCGTTTCTTTCGCCAATCTTGTAGATGTCCTTTAACGGTGCGTCAGCAAGCACATTTGGTGCAAACGTAGACCGTGAAACTGGACTCGGAGTTGGAGTCAACCCTTGAAGGGTGTCTCCCATATTAGGCTCCCACTTGATTGAACCGTACATGGAATCATAAACATTCCATTTCGGAAATAGGGCAACCTCGTTCTTAACTAGGTAGAAATCCAACTTATTAAAGTTGTTGGAATTTACCGTAGTAGCCATCGCTTGAGCGAAACTACTGCTAGGATCAACTGCTGTTACTGCCATTTTACTATATAATTAAGTGTTTAACGTGTGATGCCCTTCACAAGTAGAAGCGTGCCATGCCCTTGGCGTAGAAGCGAATGTATTCTAGCAAACTTCGTGCCACTATTTTATGAGAAATAGTCTGCCATGTCGTCTGAAATAGAAATCATATCGTCGTCTTCTACACCAGATGTTGTTGCTTTAGGTTCTCCACGAAGCATATCTTTCTTGTTTTTATTCTGCTTCTTAATCTTTTGAGTTAATTCATGCTGTTGTTTTGCAAGAATCTGGTTCATTACCCAAAGATTTGTGGCAAGTTCTGACATAGGATGGTTTGTGAATACTTTGGGAATAGCTTCACCAAACGTCTTTCTGAGCTTATTTATCGAGGTTTTTCCGAGATTCGGTATGTCGATAACTTTCTTGCCCATCTCCTTATCTTGTAGCCACTTGAACTGTTTACGCTGTTCTTCCTCCAGCATATCAGTAGACTCTTTGTAGTCTTTCGTGTGATTCTTCTGGATGTCGTGCGCACGTTTGCTGTAGCTTTTACTCAATGTTTGAGCTTCTGTCAGCGCAGATTGTACATCAATTTCAGCTTCACCCGTTGGCTTGTATTCTTCTTTGCCGAGTACAAGTTTACCGTTCTTGTCGTAGCCTTCAATTGATCGCCAAGAATCTCCGTTACGAATAGCAACAAGCTGACGTTTCCAATGCGCCTGTTCTTGCGATGCTTTATCGTAATCAGTAACAAGTTCTTGATACTCTGGATTTAACGTGTACGCCTCTGGGTGAGACATTAAATCCTGCGTTTCTTCTGCTGCTTCTTTTTTGGACTTTAATTCCTTGAGCTTTTTCGAGAAGTGTTCATACGCATTGTTAGACATCTGCTTTGCGTATTGTTTATCTTCATCGTCAAAACCTTCATAGCTTCGTCCATCAGACTTTTCTTCTTTTTCTTCTAGCGGATCACCAAGAATATCTTCAGTCGATAATTCTTCACTAGATTCTTCGGACGAATCTTCGCTAGGTTCTTCATTAGATTCTTCAGACGAATCTTCTGTAGATTCTTCTGTAGTTTCCTCTGATGATTCCTCTGGTGTTTCTTCAGTAGGTTCTTCTGGTTCTTTCGCTTCAATAAGTTGCTCTGGTTCAAGACTTTCACCTACTTCGATGTCGCCAAAGTTGAACTCAACTTCCTTTGTATCTGTTTCTGTCATTTATGGTTTCTATTATGTCGTCTGTTGTTTTTAATTGTGCAGCAATAATACGAACTTCCGAGTCCGATACTCCACGCTTAACCGCAACATATTCTATATCTTTAACCAAGCGTTCACGCTCCTGCTTGAGGAGGTTGAGGAATACCTTGGTTGTTGGGTTGTCCAGCCATTGCTGATGGGCTTGCTCCTCCAGCACCTTTCTGGTCGCCTCCCGAAAGTGCTTGGACTTGTTGTTGTAATTGTTGTAGCTGTTGGGCATACGGTTGTGCTTCTTGGTTTAGTTGTCCTGTTTGTGGGTCTGTAACTAGACTTTGAATTATCGTCATCATCTGCTGAATCAATTGAGCGCGAGCCGTATCCTCTTGCATCATGTTGATATACTTTGGCGCTTCGTCAGGGAATAGCATACTCAACATATCCTTCATGTAGTCTATTGCAAGTGCGCTATTCTGTTGAATTACCGGCCAAACTTGCAGCATCTTTGACGCTTTCTCCTGTCGCTCTACAACATCGGTGTCACCCGCTGGTTTCATGTTGTACTTGTGATCGGTAAAGTATTCTAACGAAATGTTTGGTTCGATTAGACCGTCAAGAACGCGAGAGTTATATATGTCGAAACACTTTTCGTAGATGCGTTTGATGGCGATGCTAAATAGTGCAACTTGTGTTGCAGATAACATTTGCGCTTCAGCGGTTGCTGTCTGAATCTCTGTTGCTGTTTTGCGTGAGTCTTGTCGATTCATCGCAGCATAGTTCATCTGAGATTGCTCCTGTGCATTCTGTGTTACCAATGTTTGTATCGCTGATAACATCTGCGCATTAGGCGGTGACAGTTGGAATTGCCTGACGTTTGAGTCTATTAGTGCGCCGGGAACAAACTGTACGTTTGTTTGCTCGTTGCTTTGATTCGGATCGTCAGAGTCTTTGGCAAAGTAAAAGTTAGACGCACGACGATGCGCAGTCACAAACGATGACATCATTGAGCTAACTGCTTCTTGCGTGTGCTTGTCGAGAAATGCGCGACCAACAGAGTTCTTGATGGTCATGTCCTCTGCTATCGTGTAATGAAATACGACGTATGGATATTCTGTCTCGTAAATTTCTCCCTCTGCATCTCGCTTGCCCAAAAAGAGGGGACGTGGCTTGCGCAACCAGTCGTTGCATCTAGCTGCGCAAGACCACCCCACTTGAACTATCCCCTTGCTTCTGAACATGACCTTCTCAATCTTAAACAAGGATTCCGTCTGCTCGTCAACAGGCTCGCCTACTAAAGCCTCGACTTCCGATTTGCTAAAGTCTCGTGTCTTGACCATGTCCAACAGTTGCTCACGAGTAAAGTAATGTCGATGAACTAGCATACCACACGCTTGTATGTCGCGAGTGTCATCTGGAAATGCAATGTCCTCGTAGTTTACAGATTCTATTCCAAAATGGCCGGGCTTCGTGTCATCAAATTCTACTTCTGCAATACAATAGCCGTGTAACTGCATACAGTCTATGACTCGGAATAATGGTATCTGCCAACCGTCGTAGCGCGAGCGTTCTGTAAAGTCTCGTTCTAGTGGGCCGGTGTTAAACGCAGGGTCTGTCGAGCTTGAGAAAATCGCTGTGCGTCTTGAATTTACAATGTATGAAACATACTTGGCTTGTTCACGACGAATGTTTGTGTCGATGATGTGCGTTGGTATGTAAATTTCATCCGGTGCTAGATAGCCATCGCGACGTTCTAAATCGAGATCGACATTAAGACGACGTTGCTGACGTTGGTCGTTGGCACGAACACTTTGGACATCACATATACCGACTAACTTGTGTATGTTAGTTGCGGCTTCTTGATAATTCTTGTAGTTGTTGTATTTCATCTTGTAACCACGGATTTGGTCTTACTTGAAAGCCGAATACCGCTCTTTGTCTGTTTGATGTTAAATTAAATTGTTTTGGTGTAAATTTTTCTGTGCGCTTTTTACGCAGTTTCTTGGGCTTAATACCACGGTAGTCTGCGAACGCAAGTACGAAAGCATCTGCTCTGTCAGGCGATACATGACCTTTTGATCGTGCCTGTTTCTTGCTTTCGAGTTGTAGTTTGTTTTGCGGTGTTACTACGAAGTAGCGAGATGCTAGTTGTTTGCGGAGCTTTGATTCTCTAGGAACCATGATTTCTCCATATTCTATTAGCTTGCCCACACTAAACCAAAGTTCTGCGCCTCGGTTTAAGTAAGCTAAATTGTTGTATGGCTTTGCTTGGTTTAAGACGTAGACGATATTCCAGTTAGCTTTTAGTTGGTCGAGTATAGGTTTGCCTAAACCTCCTGCATCACCGTAGATTACTGACTGTTCGTGATCTAGTTTGTACTTTCTAAATAGATGTTCTAGGTGATTTATTAGGGCGACTGTATCGCGAAAGTTAAATGCTTCGACTGCAAGAGTTTTGTTGCCGTTTCGGATTACTAGAACTTGCTCGTCACCTCCTGCTGATAAATCGAGGCCAGCTATATTGTATTCTTCTTCTAGGTGTTCTATTTCGTGTTTGTCCAAGTCTACGAGTTTCTGGTGGTTTATTACGACTTGTTCGTCCATACCACCAAACTCAGCAAGTATCATAGACTTGTATAAAGCAGAAGTTTCTCCATACGAGTCTTTGATTTCACTTATGTATTCTTCTGATAGATGGGGGCAGTCAAAGGCTGTGACATGGTATTGCTTCCAGTTACCTCCAGTACACATATTGTAGAAGTGACCGGAAGGTGGGCCGGGACTAGATACGTCCACTCGTTTGGTAAAACCTGTGCAACGAGCCAACGCTGTAAATATGTCGTCGGGTACTGACTTGGCTTCCGAAACAAAGATTGCTAGTTCCCCGCCGGGAACTACCGGATGCCAACCTTCTGCTCTACCAGCCTCGTCCGTTACAAATAGCTCGATTGTTGATCCATTTAGTAGGTTCGTGTAATGACGATAATTCATCTTCCAGACTTGTGTACCAAACATTTTGTTAATGGTGTTCATTAGCTGTTTGATGTACTTGTCTGTCTGACGGTCTAGCTGATTACCGGATGCGGTTGTAACTATCGCGACTGCATTAGCTGATGCCATGCAAGTCCATAAGGCGCAAGGGGCTATAACAAATTGATCTTTGCCAGAACCATTCGCCGCTCTTACTGCGGCCTTGAATGGTTTACTGGCATCTGATGGCTTGCCGTAATCCTCTAGGATTTCACGCTGCCATTTGTGTAGAGAAATGCGTCCCTCCAAGATGTCGTCGTCAATAACGGTCAACATCTCGTAAGGGTCTTTGAATTGTATGTTACCGCTTTTCTCCATGGTAAGGTTCTGCGTAACCTTCTTCTACCAGAGTCTCGTTTAGGTTTTTGTCGTCGATGAATAATGTGCCTAACACACGACCGTATTTACCTTTCTTGTCGAGTGACGTTTTTATAATGCACTTGTTTTTGTTTTCCTTGAGCATCTCAACTAAACGTCTCGTCGCAGCTTTACCATGTTTCTTCTCGATCAAATCGCGAGTTCGTGTCTCCGGTGCGTTAATACCGTAAAGACGTACACGCTGCTTTGAATGCATATCAAAACCAAGATCAATAAAAGCGTCAACAGTATCACCGTCAACAACTCTGGTAACTTCTGCTTTATAATTGTATAGTTCCATTAATCAAACCAGTCAGTTAACAAGTCTTTTTCGAGCAAGTCTTCTGGATTATCTTCAGCACGTTTTCGTGCCACTCGTAACTGGCTTGGCGTGAATAAGTAAGGTAACTCGTTGTCACCGTTACTGTCTTCAAGGTACGTGAATACGTATTTGTTTGTCGCACCGAATTTTCGGCTCTTGTTCTTTACGGCGAATAGCCGTCCGTTTTTTACTGTCATACTTCTATGGCTTTATTCATAACCTCTCGCGCTTTTTCTAGTCGGAGGTTAAAATCTGATATGTTCACGTTAGTTGTACCATGAGGTGTCTTGAGTCCCTGCCTCTGGTCAAGAACGTAAAAAGCAGCTTTCAACGCAGGAGCATTCGCTGTTCCTGTTTGTAGCGCAACACGAACTACGTCTAGTGCCGTGTCTTCCAGTTCTTCAAATTTTTTGGCAAGCGGAGTATCTTTAGCTTTCTTGTTTCCTGCTAGGATTAACTCGACGTTCTCACGTTCATACCCAAGGTCTTCTACAATTTCTTCAACCGAGAAACCTTCCTTCGCTAATCTAACTACTTGATGACTACTCATGGACTAGGTGGATCATCTAAATCAATTGTTTCGCCGTAAACCGGAGCGTCAAGATCAGAGGCTTCCATTATACCTTGTATAGTGTTTGGTCGTCGCTTACTTGAGCCAGAACCTTCGGCTGTTTTGTCAGGCCCATATTCTAGTGCGCCGTCTTTATATTTTTCTAGGAATTCTGCGTCGTCTTCGCTGATGTATGCGTAGCCTTTAATCTCACCTTCTTTATTCTTTTGAGGGACGATCCTGCCATCTCCACCTTTATATAAAATTTGTAGACCTCCTTCTGTCTTGGAAATTAAATCTGCTATTTCTTCCTGTGCGTCTGCTTCCTCTTGCGTCATTAAGCCCATCCTAACAAGCTGATCTCGATCAGATTTTAAGTAGCCTTTAATCGCACCTAGAATCTTTTCTGCGTTTTCTTGCTCTTGTTTTTGCAGCTCATCACGTTTTTGATTTAAGTCTTCAATTTGTTTCTGCCCATCTTTAATGTTTTGTATCGCATCTTCAGATTGAACTCTACCTTCTTCAACTTGTTTTAACGTATTTTCTATGAGTGTGTCAGCAAGTTTGAACTGAAAGTCTTGTGAGCTTTGTTCGTAATTAGCTTTGCTTCTGTCTAATTGATCTTCTTGTTGTTGCTTTGCTTTTGTGTAGTAATCATTAAACATATCAA
>Ga0209645_1001724_pt1 | contig 10753 bp, 5 predicted proteins | sample ETNvirenome_6_30_FD_184070 | JGI IMG/M metagenome (GOLD analysis project Ga0209645, IMG submission 184070) | Marine viral communities from the Pacific Ocean - ETNP_6_30 (SPAdes) (version 2) | ecosystem: Environmental > Aquatic > Marine > Oceanic | place: Pacific Ocean | collected 2013-06-19
CATCAAAGAAGATCGTGCCATGGCCAAGTCCTTACTAATGGACGTAATGGCTGATATGAAAGCCTCTCCTGCCGATAGAAGAGAGATGGGTCCAATTGCGGCCAAGTATGTAGAAAACCTTCAAAGATCCAATGAGCAGATGGTGAAGCTTGCTGCAATTCTGCAACGCCAAAAGACTGGTCAAGTGGGACTCACAGACGACGATAAAGAGCAGCTATTTGACTTGTTGAACGAGAGCAAAGAAGATGGCTAACGAAATAACACCCCAACAGATATTTAGCCAATACGGTGTCCTGAATGATCTTAGACCAGCTGACGGTCTTTCTGGAGATAGAAGATCGTTAACTACAACCGATGCTATATCTGCTGTTCTGGAGCAAGCATTCACTCCTGATGCTATTGGAAATAAAACGGTTTTCGGTGGTATTGTTTTTGGCACTTATTATGGGGACCAACCAGTAATATCCAATCCGGTGGAAAATTTGGAGTACGTCTCTAAACAGCTTGCGCTAGCAGATAGTCCAGAATTAACTGGCGAAGCAGTATATTACAAATATAAGGTTTATGTCCATGAGGGTGATCCTAGAGTTCTCATAGATATTGATGAGCTTCTAAAAGACAATGCAACCGGGAAGTTGAATCTTCCAGGCATGTCTTTGGCTGATCGAGTTGATTCGTTGCCAGAAGCGTCTTTATCGCTTGATGCTAGCATACCCAACGGTCAGTTGGCTATTTTGCCTGGAACACTGGTTAGCGTAATATATGCCGACGAAAAGTTTCAAAAACCTCAGATCGTAAAAGTAGGTCCTAAAATATTTGACATTAACCTTCAAAATTCATCAATAAAGATGGATTTCAAAGACAAAAAATCTATGGTTATGGGACCTAGAGGTACAGTTTCCAAAGATGATCCAGGCATCTTTAGTTGGTCTAATAGAGCCAAGCAGAAAAGTGCTATCTATATCCCAACAGGTGAGACAATTTATAACGGAGAGTTGGAAAACTCAGGCTTATTGTACAAGGATCCAGCCTCTGGCGCTCGAATAATAAAAGATGCTAAAGATGATTGGCTTAGATTAACTGCTGCCTATAAGAGAAAATTTGGCAAACAATTGAAAGGTAGCGGCTACCGACCTTATAACACTCAAATTAAGGTGCGGATGATTAGGGTTGGTGGAGATCAAGCAGGATGCCGTGGACCGCATGGTAATGGCATAAAAGGTGAAGGTGCAGGACAGTACAATGAAAATTGTAAATTTGTTGGATATGCAGCAATTCCTGGCACATCCAATCACGGATGGGGATCTGCGGTAGATATAGATAGACCGGGCAGCGGCTGGACCGGAGATCAAGCGGGGAACTCACCAGAATTTAAGTGGTTGAATAAATTTGCCCCTGACAAATTTAACTTTAATTTTGGCGTATCAAACGAACATTGGCATCTGGATTGGGTCGGCTTTAATAAAGTAGTTAAGGGCGTTTCTGTAAACACTAAACGTTGGACTCAAGAGGGTGTCAATGATGCACAGGTAACATTTGAAGGAGTCCCACCCGCCGATCCACCCGCCACAGCATGACCTACTGCATTATCTTAGGAGAAAAAAGTGTCTAAAGTAAAAACAACGTCAGCCATACAAGAACCAACAGACCCAATTGAAAAAAGAAAGCTGGACAAAGCATCCCCAGCCGAAGAGGCTGATATACGCGGAGTTGGCTCAAAAGAGACAGAAAACTATGACACACCGGATTTAATCCTGACTTCTAATGAGAAAGTTATAAGAAAAGGCAACGCATCTATTAAATTAGGAAAAGACAGAAACTCTAATAGACTCTCTGGTACTGGAGGCAAAGGTCAGTCTCATTGCGCTGCAATCGATATTGTTGCTGGAACTTTGGGACATAGCGCGCGAAGTAGAGATCGAAAGGGTAACAAACTTTATGCAGATCCCAACTTTGTTCTGGACTCGGCAAGAATCTATGTCAGTCAAAAGGCAGATATCGATGGGTATTTTAGACTCAAAAAGCCGAATGGCGCAGGATCTACTTCTTCGGTAACACCCAGATCTAGTATCGCCCTCAAGGCAGATAGCATTAGAGTTATTGGTCGCGAAAACATTCGACTTATTACTCGCACGGACTCTATCAACTCACAGGGCGGCGAATTGTCAAACGCTGATAAGAGTGGATACGGAATTGATTTGATTGCAATGAACGACCCAGAAGATCTTCAGCCGATGGTAAAAGGTGAAAATCTTAAGGATTGCCTGAACGCTATGCTTCAGGTTATAGAAAATGTAAGCACAATATTAGATAACTTTATGTCGTATCAACAAAGCTTCAATAGAACCGTTCAGAATCACACACATATGTCACCATTTTATGGAACTGAGACGGCACCTGATTTCAAGCAGACTATGAGTGCGGGAATAGAGAATATGATCAATGTTACTTTAAATTGTCAAGTGCCAATGATTGCAGACATACCTTTAAATAACGTTGCTATTGTAAATGATTATTTGGACAACTCCGGGGTCGCCGGCGATAAGTATATCCTAAGCTTATATAACAGGACAAACTAATGGCAATACCAGAAATACAAGCTATATCTCTACAAACTTTAATCTCCAAAACTTTACCGGGGATACCATTTGTCAATAAAGTAGACAACATAATGAACTTTTATGTTAATGTCACGAGCCGCGGCAACAGAGAGGTCCAAGAGCGTTTATGCACAGATTACTTTATTGAACATTATTTTCCAGAGTACTATCCTTTAGTAGTTGACAGAGATAATGCTGAGTTCGCTAGTTTTGGTGGTTTCTATGACGAGCTTCGTAATACAATTTCAGACTCGCTTTTTTTGGAAAAAGTTGGTCCATTTAACGTCAAAGATACATTTAAGTTATCCCTACAGGAAGGAAATATCTATGACCTTAAAGAAGCTTATGAAGAAGAAGAAAAGTTACCCGATTTCTTAGATGCTCTGGCGTACTTTAATGCTGAAAGAGGCGCAGGGGCTGAGACAGGTGCAACAAGCTTTGAGTTTACAAATGTACCAAGTTCCTTAGACAAGTTGACAGGAACGATTAGTGACTTTTCCACCGCTATCTCATTGTTCAAGGGGATAGTGCCTTTATCTTTGGATGCCAATAGTCTTGGAACCTTTACCAATAGGATTGTTAACGCGCTGCTAAGAGTTATCTACGAGGGCTTAGATTTTAAGCTCCAAGAAAGTAACTTCTTCGACTCCGATTATTTAACAATGTATTTTGATAGTGATTCAAACATAGTCCGAGTTGATTACTTTGTTTTGAACGTAACTCGTGGAGAAACCAAGCAAGCTAAGATCGGGTTTATCACAAACTCTAAATACAATCCAATTTTTAGTGACCCCTTGGCTCTAAAGACGGTTCAAAATTACAAAGAGATTATTGAATCATCGGAGCAACAGTCGAACTTAACAAAGCAGCAGTCAATAACAGACTTTTTCTCGACGCTTGGAATTGAAGGCTCCTTCACTGCACCACAGATAGGAGACATTCCTGGCTCTATCACTCCCGGTAACAATATCTTTGGGAACAGATCCTCAGATGATCTGATTGACATCAGTAATATACAACAGCTTGAGGATACGTTTAATTCACTTAAAACCAAAGAAGAGTTACTGAAAGAGATCGAAGAGGCTGAGAATGAAGAGACAAAAAAGAATATCCTTCAGGCAGAGAAAGCTAAGAAACTCAACGCCGCAGTTCAGATTGTAGACACAATAGATGCCGTTCTAAATTTTAACGTTCCAATATTTGGACCCAATGCCACAAAAGAACAAAAAATTGTAAATCAAATCCTAAATCAGTTCGGCATACAAGCGCTAGCTAAAGAGGCAATTATTTGTTTAACACTGGGTCTTGGAGCGACAGCCTCAAGAATAACGCAATCGGTTAGGAACTCTATTATACAGACAGCCTCTTCACTCCAATCAGAACCAACACCTCCATCTGAAGAGATAAATATAAAAAGACCGAATTTAAAAGAACTGTTTGCGGATCAATTCAAGCCGTTTTCTGTTAATGGCGATATCAAAGATCAAATAAAAGATATTATTCTAGGTGCTATCGCTAATGCTGCATTTGAAGTTATTAAGTCCCTAGTGGAATTAATACAATTTAATTGTGGCGCTATTTTAAGAGGCAATACGGGTGCCATTGATGTAGGAAGTAGAATAAGGGACGAGAACCAAAGGGCAGCCGTTAGCTTCCCAAACCTTGAGGAGCTTCTGGAGGCTGAATTTGCCCAGGATGGTTTGGCTTTAGATCAGGTTTATACTTATTTCTCAGATGTATCAAGTGTATTGAATCCCATAGAAGTATGTCGTTTACTCAACTCTCAGAGGGAAGTTGAGCCGTCTACTCATGCAAAAATTCTTGACTTTAATTCAGATTATCCTTCACCGCAAATTAGAAACAACATCAATACAGTCGGTTCTATTAATAGTTACTTTTCGAGAATCTCTCAGTATGTCGACACAGTGACATTCTGCAACGATATTATCAATAATAATATCTTACAGGTCGTAGAAAACTGTAATATATGTTTGGACGAAGATTTCTTCGATTCTACACCGGAACTGGACGAATTAATAAGGATTGCCGAAGACGGAATTCAAATCGCCCCGCCGCCGCTTGATTTCTTGTGCCCGGATTCTCCAAATTATTTAGAGAGCCCCATAGCCACCACAATTTTGCCTAACATGTTTAATAATATCCTAGGCACCACCAAAACATATATGGCCGGCTCACTGGAAGCAGCCCGCACTTCGTTGTTGGAGCCCACAGTTACTAACGTGCCAAACCCAGATCTTTCCGGAGCATTTGGATTCCTCGGAATTCAGCCTCCAACTGCGTCCATGGATCCGGCGGTCCTAGACTTTATCACGGGAATATTTGACTTCTTTGGAGATGCTGCTGGCGCGATTGAAACGGCGACGGAGCAGGGAGTCTGTCAAGACATTGACAATGCTAAGGTTCAAAACATTATCAATAATGTCAACACGGTGGTTGCTACTCTCGATTCGGCTTTAAGTGAAGTTCCCGGAGTTATCGAGGAAGTAAACGAAAAGATGACGTCAATTCAGAACCAGACTTCTGGTTCGGGCGTGCTGCACACAGAGTATATCTTCCCAGAGGCGTTTAAGAGCAGATTTGAAAATGCCATTCAGCCATACAATCTCGCGCCTTCGTATACAACATCGTATCCAATGCTTATAAATGATGGTTCAATATTTTCGTATTATGTTGAAGCTAATGATAATAGCGCTCCCGCGCCTTTTGAATCCATATCAATTCGGTTGTTGTATAATTTGCAACCCGGGTCCTTTACTAGTGCTTCTGGAGCCCTCGCGGACACGGTCACCGGTCAGGTACAGGGAGCTGCAGATCAGTATCTGCACATAAACTATCCCAAATACCAGCCTAATGCGAGCACCTTTTTAAGCTTAGAATATGATTTAAGCCGCTCGGTTGATGGAGCCTTGAAGGGTGAGGTAGAGAATCTCGTCCCTGGTGAAGCGCCCCCATTGCCGGCAAACACAGCATATGCCACAAAAGAATTTAATCCGTATGTGTTTAGGTTTGTAGATCAGATAGAGCAGCAACTCACCCCCAACGGCTCCTTCCTTTTTGCATCTAACAAAAATATCATAAACAGAGTTAGGGGCATGTACATCCCAGCGTATGGCACCCTTTATGCCAATCTATTTGATTATATCCTAGAAAATGGAGCCTTCAGCGCTGATAAAATAAACAACCTTAAGTTCTTTACCAATAATGAAAACTGCCCCCCAGAAAATATCGGGGATCTATTTGATGCCGAGGGCATTCTTGATCAGATGAAGAAAGAATTTGCAGCTGCCGCATGTTACGATCAGGGATCTGTAAAAGATAAAACAAGAAATACTTTGTATTACGGACTTATATTGATGCTAATACAAGCCGCGATAGATGAATTCATAATTAAAAATATTGTTGTTTTCTCCGCGTTTAACATGAATTCCATATTAGAACTGCCTTTTGTAAAAGAATTTATGGTCAATCAGGTGATGAAATCTATTGAGGCAGTGCGACTTGATGGCAATTCTGTTCTTGAGAGGGAAATCTTTAATTACTTTGATAGAGTGTCGATTAGACAATCTACTATCAATAATGGAGGCATCGCTCACACATATCCTCCCTACGATATACCAGAAGGCTTTGGATTAAATGAAGCTCAAGGTAGAGCCAACTTTCCTTTAAATGATACAGCCTCTCTAATACGGTTCTTGGTGGAGGAAAGACTGTATTATACTTGGGATTCTGGGCAAAGGTCCACACTTAATTCCATAAATAATATTATAGACCCACAGGGTAAAAACAAAACGTTTGACGACGTTTTCATAGAAGACGTCATAGGGATCTATAATATCCCAGACCAACTAGTAGAGTTCGATGACACCCCATTCCCGGACGACAACGACCCTGTGGATATGGCAGCTATACTTCCACAGTCATATACAGACTTTGGTCTCGGATTATATTTCCAAAATGTTCTTTCAGCTGCTGATACACCAGCTGGAACAATTAGGTTTAATTTTAGTATAGTATCGGAAGATCCAGAAAATTTCCCGCCGCCGACCGCTACTTTGTTTGAAATTCCAACTGGATTGACGAATGATTTAGTAGGAGTCATCAAAAACAGTTCGGCGTATCAGATCTTCAAACAACAAGTATTCAATCAAGACGCAATTTTGATGGGTCCACTTCTGTACAACTTCTACTTAACAGAATTGTTCTTCTCAGACATAACCGATTCTTTTAGAGGAACAAAGCGGGCTATCATAAACTTTATGAATATGACGGATGCTTCCACCCGTCCACCACTGCCTGACGGATTGAATGATGAGTATTCCAATACTTTGGCCAACAATGGTCAACAAGATATGAATTCTCTGGCGCGTGAAATATTCTTGAAGTTCCTAAAGGAAACTCCAATTCAAATTCTCAAGGGCTTGGTTGAGCTTATCGATCCGCACATTGCAATCTCAAAGATTGTTAAGGACGTAACAGCCGGTGCCTTCGTAAAGGTCTCTCAAGCGATTACGACGTCTATCAACACCCTTCCAGACGATTCTCCACTGAGGACAGCAAACATCAATGGAGATGATATGTTGTCATTGTTGTTCTGTTTATACTCAGTTGCCAATAATGCTGGTGGTCAAACGCTTTCTGCCACAGTAGGCGAGAACGTCCCGGGCTCCCAAGGGGCGCCCCTATTTGGCCCAAGAATTAGCCTTGATGGTGTTGACTTCAAGGGTACAATTTCCGGCATGTTTATGGCACCACCGTCGCCTCTGGGTATTTTGTATTTGTTGCTTGAATTACTTAAGATAAAGATCGATGAGGGTCTTTCTGATGACAATGTTGATGCAACTGCACCACCACCTTCTGAGGAGTGCTAAAATAAATAAATCAACTATTTAAGAAGGAGGATCGCACATGGCTTCTGGATTGGCACCAAGATTACCGCTGGTTTTTGATGATGTATATGGTCCGTATGGACTGATCACTGATTTTAGTTCTCTCGCAAAGCAAAACTTAAAAATGCTTATTTTGACAAATCCTGGCGAGAGGGTAATGGATACCGACTTTGGAGTCGGCTTGAAGAAATATTTATTTGAACAGAACACGGCGTCTACTTATTCTGAGATTGACAGCAATATCAGACAACAGGTACAGAGATATTTGCCTTATATTGGCATTGATAGAATCGACTTTACTGTCCCCGAAAACAACCCGGATCTTTTTCCTAACAATATATCAGTTTCTATATTGTTTACGATATTACCACTTCAAACCAATGCGATTCTAAATGTAGAAGTTAATAATAACACTAACTAATTATAAAAGGTGCAGAAGTAGATGTCCAAAAAGAACGTTGCAATCAATTATACAAGTAGAGATTTTGAATCTATCCGTCGCGATTTAGAGGAGTTTGCCAAAAGATACTATCCAAACACCTATAAAGATTTCAATAGAGCTTCATTTGGATCATTGATGCTTGATTCTGTCTCTTATATCGGAGACATTTTATCATTCTATCTTGATTATCAAATGAACGAGACATTCTTGGATAGTGCCGTCGAATACAACAATGTTGTAAAGCTAGCCAGACAGCTCGGATACAAACTTCAGACAAGCCCATCATCATATGGGAAAATGACATTTTTTATTGAGGTCCCCGCCGGTAGCTCTGGCTTAGGACCTGACCCGGCACTTATCCCTATTTTGCAGGCTGGTTCTACTTTTACATCAACTGGTGGTGGATTCTACACTCTTTTAGAAGACGTTGACTTCGATAAAGAGGGCAATCAGGTGGTTGTTGGTTCTGCCGATTCTACAACAGGAGCACCGCTCACATATGTAATCAGAGCGGTAGGAACCGCCGTTTCGGGGAGATCCGGAACCGAAAGCTTTACAATCGGAGGCTTTGAGAGATTTAGAAAAGTTCCTTTAGGGGTAACAAACGTATCCAATATCGTTAGCGTGACAGATTCCGAAGGCAATGAATATTTTGAGGTCGACCATCTCTCACAGAACGTCATATACAAAGCAATAAGAAATACTACAGCAACGCGGTCGACAGTGCCCAATTTGCTGAAGGCTACACCGGTAGCCAGAAGGTTTGTTGTCGAGACAGTTGACAACCAGACATTTATACAATTTGGTTATGGATCAGATAGTAACAAACTCACCAATCCTGTTGTAGATCCAACAGAGGTTGTATTAGACTTAAACGGTAGGAATTACACTACTGATGCAGACTTTGACCCCACTAAGCTTATTGACACAGACAAATTTGGCATTGGACCATCGAACACTACATTAACAGTCCGGTACCGTTTTAATACGACATCAGACGTTAACGCTGCCGTGGATACAATTACGGGCATAGCATCGTCCAACTTTAAATTCGGTAACCAAGGGGCCATATCCTTGACCAACAGAAATGCAGTTATCAACTCTTTGGAGGTGACAAATGAAGAGCAATTTGTTGGAAGTGTGTCGCTACCCTCATCCGAAGAGATACGACAAAGAGCGTTCAGTTACTTTGCGACACAGAATAGAGCGGTTACAGCACAAGATTATCAAGCTATTTGCTACGGCATGCCAGCAAAGTTTGGAATGATTAAGAGAGTTGCCATTCTAAAAGACCCAGATGAATTTAAGAGAAATGTCAACATTTATGTAATGTCGGAGAATAGCGCCGGAAAGCTGGTTGCCGCCAACACAACACTTAAAAATAATTTAAAAAATTGGATTACCCAATATAAAATGATATCTGATACGGTTGATATTCTAGATGCTGAGATTGTTAATTTTGACATTAGTTATGAAATACTAATCGATGTTAATGTGAATCGATTTGATGTTATTAGTACTTGCAACCAAAGATTGGCGAACAAATTCGCTATGAAGCAGGATATCGGAGAGCCAATAAGAATCACGGATGTCTACAAAGAACTGCAAAAAGTAGATGGTGTTGTAGACGTCACGTCTGTTGATGTTGGGCTAAAGTCAGGCGGGATATATTCTGAATCCAACTACGATTTTGATGCATCCTTATCGTCGGATGGTAGGATGATTGAAGCACAGCCAAATGTCATTTTTGAACTGAAGTATCCAAATATAGATATTAAGGGATCTATTAGATAATGGCTATTTTAAGATATACGGCAAGTGCCGACAATACAATCACAAACGCTTATGAAGCCAACTTGGTGACAAGAGGTACAGGCTCCAATATGGGCTATGCAGATTCTCTTGAAGTCTTCTCAATCTATGCACAAGAGTCGGGCTCTAATGGGCAGTCTCAAGAACTTTCTAGAATTCTAATTCAATTTCCTGTGTCTTCTATCTCTGCAGACAGAACTGCCGGCACAATCCCAGCATCTGGCTCAGTATCGTTTTATCTTAAGATGTTCAACGCAGAACATCCCTTTACACTTCCGCAAGATTTTAATTTAATTGTTGCTCCCGTCTCACGCTCTTGGACTGAAGGAGCGGGACTGGACATGGATGAATATCAGGATCTCGGAGAATCTAATTGGATGAAATCCGATTCAAGTACATCTTGGTCTAGCGTCGGAGGCGATTACTTAGCTCAAGACAACTATAACGTTAGTTTTCCACAGGGGTACGAAAATCTAGAAGTCGATGTTACAACTGTTGTGGAAAACTGGATTACTGGAGCAGCAGGAGGAGAATATAACAACTACGGATTCGGTATTCGTCTAACTGCCTCACAGGAAGCTTACTTTTCATCATCTCTCGGCACAGATTCTGGCTCTGTAATTCAGAATACTGGAGGCGCAACCCAATCATATTACACAAAGAAATTCTTTGCTCGCTCAAGTGAGTTCTTCTTTAAGCGCCCGGTCATTGAGGCTCGTTGGGATTCTCGCACAATGGACGATAGAGAAAACTTTTTCTTCTCCTCATCGCGAGCACCAGCAGCTGACAACCTGAATACTTTACAATTCTATAACTATGGTCGACGTGGCTTGAATAATGTTCCGGCTGTTGGAACAAACAACATACTTGTCTCTTTCTACTCAAGCTCATTTGGTACTCCGACAGGATCCAAGCTGTCTCTCCAGGGGGGCGGTAGCGTCGTCTCTACGGGCGATGTAAACGCTACAGGAAGTTATGTGAGTCCTGGCATC
>Ga0209645_1001725_pt1 | contig 10751 bp, 11 predicted proteins | sample ETNvirenome_6_30_FD_184070 | JGI IMG/M metagenome (GOLD analysis project Ga0209645, IMG submission 184070) | Marine viral communities from the Pacific Ocean - ETNP_6_30 (SPAdes) (version 2) | ecosystem: Environmental > Aquatic > Marine > Oceanic | place: Pacific Ocean | collected 2013-06-19
AATCCTCAAGCAGTAATTGAACCAAGATTTATTGACAAAATTACATATAACTTCAAACCTTTTTCTAAAGTATTTATTGGTAATAGGTCACAATATGCAGCAAGAGCTTTAGCTTCTCCAAATAGTCAAATACCTCAATATATTCAAGGAAAATTAAAACCACTTATAGATAGCATATTTACTGAAAAACCAAAACTAGGTATTGCTGCCTTTGGTACTGGAGTCAGAGGTAAATCTGGTAATGTTAGATTTCAAGGAGGTGGTATTGGTTCATTTAGTGATCCTAGTTCAGTATTTGTTGATTACGAAAATTTATGACTTTAGTTAACACAAGAGCAGCTTTTGAAAAAGCAGTAACAGATGCAGTTGCAGCAGTAGATGCTACTGTCGAAATGGTTTATGACAATATGGTGTATAAAACACCAGGTAAGACTAAAAAATATATTCTTATGTCTGTTGATTTTGCACAGGCAACAACACAGACTCAAGGTGCATCACAGGATTTTTATTCTGGTGTTATTCAATGTAATATCTATGTTCCGAGAGGAAAAGGCACTGCAACTTTATCTGCATTAGGAGAAGCTGTTATTAATGGGCTTACTTCTGTTAATGCTTCTGATTATACAGATACTTTCAGTTGTGATCCTAGAGTATTGGATATTGTTGGTCCTGCTCCTATCGAATTAGATGACTCTTCACATTTTCTTGGCTTAATATCTTGCCAATTTACCGCTAACGCTTAGTATACTAAAGTAAGTATATTAATTTTATGACTAGAGCAGTTGATTTGTTAAAAAACAAGTTTGGAGTTTCACAACTTTACAAGCATGATATAAAACAAAATGATGAGATTATTCTTAGTATCTATTGGCATCCTTTAACTATTGCTGAAAGAGAATCTATAGTTAAAAAAAGTGGTTCTGATGAGTTAAATGATTATGCATTGTTAATGATGATAGAGAAAGCATTAGATAAAGATGGTAATAAATTATTTCAAGATGGAGATAAACCTTCTCTAAGAAGAGAAATTCAATCATCTGTTCTTGAGGAAATACAAATGGCAATGGTTAATTCTGGTGCTGATAAGGAGGTTAAAGAGGCTAAAGCCGATTTGAAAAGCTAATAAGGATTGGCAGTTTTTATTTTCTTTAGCAAAGACATTACATAAAACTGTAGCTGAGTTATGTGATACTTTGACTATTGAAGAAATGATAGGTTGGGCTGCTTATAATGAACTTGAACATGAAGAATATAATAAACAAAAAGAACAAGCACAAAGAGCTAGTGCTTTACGAGGTAAAAAGAGGTAATATAGAGAAAATGTTTTGATTTTTATAGCAAGTGGCTAATTATAATGTTGATATTAGTATTGCCATAAGAAATACTGAGAAATTAACTGCTTTTAATAAACAATTAGATAATTCAGCAAAAAGAGCAAAAGAACTTAATCAAGGTTTATCAGAGATAACTAGAACTGCAGATAGTAATTTTGCAAGTTTTAATAATTTATCTAAAGCTTTAAGAGAAGCTCAAAAAGCATTTAATGACAGTGTTTTAGGAACAAAAGCTAGTGTTTTGGCTGCTAGAGATTTAGCTACAGCAGAAAGAATGGTTAATAAAGAGCTTAAAGAAAGAACAGCTTTAATGAGTAAATTTAGATTTCAAGGTGGTGGAAGTGGATTTAAAAGTTTTAGTCAATCAGCAAGTCAAATAAAATCTCCAAATGTTTTAACTACTGCACAACAGAAATCTATAAATAGACATAATAAAAAATTTGGTATACTTCCATCTGTTTTTGGACCTCAACAATTTATTGGTCCAATGCCTATGCAAGGTCCACTACCAATGCAAGGTCCTATGTTTGGCCCTATGCAAGGTCCAATGCCAATGCAAGGCCCATTGCAAATGATGACAGTAGATAATAACCCAAGAATTTTAAGAAATATTGCTGCTAGTCAAGCTGGAAGACAAGGAAGTAATTTTGGTTTTGGTTTAGCTGGAGATCCTATTGCTAAATCTATAAGACGAAATAGACAATTAAAATTCAAACATTTTTTACGAGAAAAAAAAGAAAATAAAGAAATTAGAGATCTTAAAGCACAGCAGTTAAAGCTTGAAAGAGCAAATAATAAAGCTGTAAAAGAACGTGTTAACACCACAAAAACATTAGCTAAAACTACTAAAGCTGTTGGCTCTGCTAGAACTCCTGGTGCTTCAAGAACAGGTGGAGGATTTTTCAGAGGAGGAGCTAGGGGTGCTTTGAGTAATGCGATGATTGGTGGTGGTTTTCCTCTGTTATTTGGTCAGGGTGCTCTAGGTGCTGCTGGTGGTGGTATTGGTGGTGCTCTCGGTGGAGCAATAGGTGGAGGATTTGGTTTTTCATTATCAATTATTGGAACTGCTATAGCTCAGAGAATACAAGAGGCTATTGATTTTAGAAAAGAAATTGAAAAAGTAAATACAGTTATTCAAGAAACTGGAGGTACTTCAAAAATTTCTGCTTATGATATTACTTCTTTATCAAAATCTTTAAAAATTACTAAAGAGGAAGCATTAGAAGCCGCGAATGCTTTTGCTGCTTTTGGTGCTCAATCTGCGTTGGCATTAGCAGAAACATTTAAAGATAGATCAACATTTGATTTATATGCAAATTTAAATAAAGATGCACAAACTTTTATAGGAACAGTTGAAACTTTATTTAAAAACAATGAATTAGGAATTAAGCAAGCAAAAGAAGCATTAGGAATATTAGATCAAAGAGGTTTAAAAGAAGCTTCTGTATTTATTGAATCTTTAAAATTTCAAAAATCAATTAAAAAAGAAATATCTGAACAGGTTCCTTTACAAAGGGATATTAACGCTGCTCAAGCTACTTATGAATCTTTCTTTGATAGAATGAGTGGTCGACCTTTACAAAATTATATGTTATTGAATGAAGAGAGAAAAAAAGAAATTCAAATGTTAATAACAGCAGAAGGACAGATGGAAGCAAGAGAGGGAACAGAAGAAGAACGATTTAATAAAAAAATGGCTAATGTTCGAGCAGAAATTGAGGCACAAAGAGAATTAACAAAAACAATAGAAAGACAATTGATTATTCAACAACCTAGAGATGAATTAGAAAGATTAATAGATCCATTAATTCAAGTTGATGCTTTGGGTAAAAGTATTGGAGCAAGTTTTTCTGAATCATTTAAAGGTATTGTTCGTGGCTCAATGACTGCTCAACAAGCACTAGCCAACTTATTTCAACGAACAGCAGATCATTTCTTGGATATGTCTGCACAAATCTTAGCAGCACAAATAAGATCAGGTATTTTTGGCATATTTAGTAGTTTTATAAAAAAACCAACACCGACTTTTAATAATCCCCCTCCAATGCAGTCTGGAGCTTACAACACTGGTATTCCTTACAAATTAGAAGAGGGTTCTTTTAATATTACCAAAAAAGCGATGGGTGGTCCTGTAAAAGGAGGCGGTAGTTATATGGTTGGTGAGAAAGGCCCAGAATTGTTTACACCAGGTGTATCCGGTAATATAACTCCAAACCATGCTCTTGGAGGTTCAACTAACGTGGTGGTCAACGTAGACGCCTCTGGGTCGTCTGTACAAGGTGATGACCAATCCGCAACAGCTTTAGGTGAACTTATAGGAGCAGCAGTGCAAGCTGAAATTATTAATCAAAAAATGGATGGAGGTTTATTAAGCTAATGGCTAGTTTTCCAATAACTGTTAATCCTACTTATGGATCAAGAAAAAATTCACAGCCAAATATTCGCATTGCACAGTTTGGTGATGGTTATCAACAGAGGTCTACTTTTGGTATAAACCAAAATTTAAAAATTTACCAATTTACTTGGCAAAATATAAGTGAAACAGATGCAGATGAAATAGAAACTTTTTTAGATGCCAGAGCAGGTGTAGAAAATTTTGATTACACTCCTGCTGGTGAAAGTGCCAGCAAGAAGATGATTTGTAGACAATGGAACAAAACTATACCTTACTTAAATAGAGCTACGATTACAGCAACATTTGAGGAGGTTGCCGAAGCATGATTTCCTTAGATGGAACTTTTGTAATTAACAGTTCCGCAACTGAACAATTAATAGTAAATATTACTAACCATCCTTTTAAAGATGGAGATGCTGTTAAATTTTCATCCACTGATTCACAATTAACACACTGGGGAGACAATTATATTGTTGTTGTACAAGACAGTAACACAATAAAATTTCAAGTACCAGAAGATGATCCAGCAGGTAATACAAGTAAGACAATAACAGAATTAAACGGTGAAACTGGTGATTGCACAATAACTTCATTATCAATACAGATTCCAGCTTCAAAAGCTGTAAGTCCAGAATTACAGTCACTTGAACCGTCTGCTGAAATAGAATTATTTAAATTAACATTTAACAAAAAAGTAAATGGGTTAACTGAAGATGATGCTGATGTTGTGTATTACTATCATGCAGGTACAAACGAAATTAAAACAAATATTCTTTTCAATGGACAATCATATACTCCGTTACCTGTAAAAGTAACAGGTTTCAACAAAACAACTAAAGGTACTTTACCAAGACCAAAATTTGAAATTGCAAATACTAATAGTGCTATTTCTGCATTGTTACTTTTATATAACCCCATACACGCTGAATTATTAAGAATAAAGACCTGTAAAAAGTTTTTAGATAAAGAAAATTTTATTAATTCAGGTAGTCATACAACAGCAGATCCTACTGCAATATTTGAAGCTGACGATAGATGGTACGTTGACAGGATAGTAAATGAAAATCCAGTAACAGTTGTTTTTGAATTGACAGGAAAAATTGATATGACAAATTTAAGATTACCTAAAAGAAGATTTAGAGAATCAAAGGTTAAGATTCAGTGAAAAAATTTTTAAACGATGCAAAACAACACGCAATAAAAAACGCACCAGAAGAATCTTGCGGTATTGTTGTTGATGATATTTATTATCCCTGCGATAATATCTCTGATACACCAAAAGATAATTTTGCAATACATCCAAAAGATTTCTTGAGAGCCAGATCAAAAGGAGTTTTTCAATATATCATCCATAGTCACCCAGAAGGAGGAGATGCAAGCGAACCAGATAAAAAGGCTTGCAAGGCAAGTAAAACACCTTGGTACGTTTACCTTATACCACAAGACGAATGGCAGATTATAAATCCTTAGTAGGTCGTCAATGGCTTTACGGAAAATTTGACTGTTATACTATCGTTAGAGATTACTATAAATTGTTAGGAATAATCATGCCAGATTATGAAAGGCCAAAAGATTTAATAACAAGTAAAAGTATTTTTTTAGATCAGGCAAAAAACTGTAATTTTAAACAAGTAAATTTTGAAGAGAGAAGTAAAGATGATGTTTTAATTATGAAATTAGGTACAAAAAATCCTATGCATGCAGCGATTTTTCTTGGCGATAATCGCATTTTGCATCAGAAATATGAATCTTTAAGTTGTACTGAAAACTATAGCGATTATTATAGAAGAAGTACAAAAGCAGTTTTTAGATATGGAAAATAAAGTTCTGCTTTTAGATGATTTAGGAAAAAAATATGGGGAAACTCATGTTTACCATAATTTAAAAACACCAGCAGAAGCTATAAAACTTCTATGTATAAATTATCCAGAATTTGCAAAAGATTTAGCAACTTCGCATGAACAAGGTATTTTTTATAAAGTTCAACAGGTAGATATTGATTTAGAATTATCAGATTTATTTTTACCATTAGGTTCACATGATTTAGTTGTTACTCCTGTCATTAGTGGTAGTGGTGATGTAGGTAAAATTTTGCTTGGTGTAGGTCTTATTTTTGCAACAGGAGGTTTTGGTTCATTTGGTACTCAATTTTTTGGAAAAACATTTGAAGAAGGAGCTAAAGCATTATTATTTACAAAGGCAGCAGCAAATTTTGGTGGTTTTTTGGTTTTAAGTGGTATTACAGGATTGATTACACCGCAACCAACACTTTCATTGATGGATACTGAAGGTGCTTTTACTAATTTTAATAGTGGGCCAGCTTCTTTAACAAAAGGTGCTGATGGTATGCAAACATTTGCATATACTGGTGCGACAAATTCATCTGGTTTAGGGAAAACAATTCCTGTTGCTTATGGAAAAGTTTTGGCTGGTAGTTTAGTAATTGGAGCTCAGATTGAACCTGATGGTGAAGATGACAAAAGCAAGAAAAATTTTTTTAGACAACCTGGACTTAGCACTTTTACTATAAATGGAGATAAACCAGAAAATAAGTTTCGAGATTGTGGTGGAATAGTTGCAAAATTCAAAAAACCTCCAAAACAAAAAAGTGTAAAAAAACAGGGGAAAAAAGGCAATTTATTATATGTAAAAAACAAGACTAAAAATTTAGATGTTAAAACTGAAAGTGAACAACATATAACAACAAGTGCTTTAGTTAAAGGAAGTTTAGCTTCTATAAAAGGTCAACAATTTACAAACGAAGGATTTGGAACCAAACTATTTTGCATTGCTTTTTCTATAAAAGGTCTTATTAATCAAATTGGTGATGAAAATTCTACAAAAATTGATGGTTTTATAACTTTTCAAGTAATTATTAAAGAACAAACTCAGAACAATGTAGTAGGTAAACATCAAATGACAATACAAGGTCTTATGACAAAATCTAATTCAAATAAAAGATTATTTATTGTAAAACTTCCTTATTCTCATGTATCAGGTAAAGATCGTTATCGAGTGTTCATTAAAATAATTGACAAGTCAATAATTGATGATGACTGTACATTTAAAGTTGAACAACTTGGATATAGGTTAAGATAAAGTATGCCTTTAAGATCAACCTCAACTATAAAAATTTTAGACCTTTTATGTGAAGGTCCTATTGAAGGTTTTGCAGATTCACTGAATAAAGATAATTTATCTAATTCTGTTTTATTAAACGACCAACCTGCCAAATTTTCTGGACAATCAAATTTTAACAAAGAAGATGTAGATGTCTTTTTAAGAACTGGTTCTGAGAATCAAGATGTTTTGGATGATTTTCAAGAAGCCAGAAAAACTGAAATTATAAGTATTGATGAAGAAGTTGGTACAAATTATTCAGAAAAATTAACTCTTAACAATACGGTTCAAGAAAAAGGGGGAAGAGATTATGGCGGTGGTCAAATTGTAAAAAAGATAACTGATGCTGATGCGAAAAACTTACAAATAATATTTACAATTCCAGCTTTATTTTGTCAGGCTGTAGAAGGTATTGCAAGGGGTCAATTATTTTCAGCAACAATAACAATAGGAGTTTTTATAAAATCTAAGGTTAAAGGTTTTAAAAAGAAACCTGATTTTAAAAAAACAATAAAAGGCATTTCAACATCAAATTATCAATTTAAAACTTCAAATATTGAATTAGATGGTCATCCACCTTATGTAATAAAAATAAAAAAAATTACAGATAAAGAACAAGATTATGAAATTAGAAAAGGCGATTTTAAAACATTACCAGAAAATACACCGTTAGAAGGAAAAAGAGCAAACAGATTAATTTGTACTTCTTTTTTATTAAAAACTCCATCACCAGAAAATTTCAAAAATACAGCTTGTGTAGGATTAAGGTTTACCAGCGAAGCATTTCCACAGTTACCAAGAAGAAGTTATTTAATAAAGGGAAAAAAAGTAAGAATATTTTCAAACGCAAATGTGGAAGATGATGGCAGATTAACATTTCCAGAGGATACTGAATTTGATGGTAATTTTAAACAAAGTGAAGATGATGATGGAAATCTAGTTGATCTTCTTGTATGGACTACTTGCCCTGTATGTATTTTTCTAGATATGTTGACTAATACAACCTATGGTGCTGGAGATTTTGTAAGCATAGATAATATTAGCCTAGTTGATTTATATCCTATTGCCAAATACTGCAATGAATTAGTAAAAACACCAGATGGTGAAGAACCAAGATTTGCTGTTAATACTGTTATAGGAGATCAAGTTTCTGCTTACAAATTACTGCAATATCTTGCAAGTACATTTAGAGGTATAACTTATTGGGCATCAAATACAGTTAATGTAGGAGCAGATCATGGAAATTTAGGTGGGCCAAATGCACCTGATATTGACCCTGTTCATATTTATAACAATTCAAATGTTATAGACGGAGTATTTTCATATTCTGGAACGTCAGTAAAAACTAGATCAACAATAATCAGAGTAAATTATAACGATCCAGATAATAAGTATAAAGTTGACCAAATTGTAGTTAAAGATCAATCTTTAATTGATAAATTTGGAGTGCAGGAAAAAGAGATAGTTGCCTTTGGTTGTACCTCTAAACATCAAGCAAAAAGAATGGGTCAATATATGTTAAAAACTGAAGAATTAGATGCTGAAATTGTTACTTTCAGCACTGGTTTAGATGGTCTTTTTGTTTTACCTAGTCAAGTATTTGCAATTGCTGATCTTATGAGAGCAGGTCAGAGAACAGGTGGAAGAGTCAGTAGTGCGACAACAACTGTAATAACAACAGATCAAACTGTAGCATTACCAGCAGGGGATAATAAAAAATTAAGTTGTATTTTATCTGACGGAACTTTAGAAACAAAAGATATATCTAGCAGCTCTGGTACGACTATTACTGTTTCATCAGCATTTACTTCCGCACCTTTAGCTCAATCAGTCTATGTAATATCAACTGATAATGTACAAAAGCAAAAATTTAGATGTATTGATATTAAAGATAATAATAATGGAACTTATACAATCACAGGAGTACAGCATAATGACAGTATTTATGATGCTGCTGACGATACAACAGGAAAACCAACTGATTTAGAGGTAGATAACAGATCAATAACTACTTTTGACGAGACCCCACAAAAACCTGTTGATGGAGTTGTGACTTTTTTAGACGTAAAAATTAATAATAATACTGTTACTAGAGGTTTATTTCAGTGGAGTCGTGGAACAAATGCTCAAGTTGTTAAATTTAATTTAGAATTTTCAGTAAACGACGATGTAAAAACTATTTTGACAGATTATACTGCAACCACTTTTGAGTATGACGGTTTAGAAGAAGGTCAAACTGCAAAGTTAACCGTAGCTTCTGTTGGCTATGATCCAACAAAAGTTTCTGACCCTCTTGAGATAGAGAAAGTGGTCACGGCTTCAGCAACTAACAGTTCTACTGGTTCAGTTGATATTACTGCTGATGTTCCACCAGATCCAGAATAATCATGCCAACAATACAGGCCACTACAAAAAATGAAGTAATTTTTAAATGGAAAATTCCTGATGACTTTACTGGAAATAGAAATGAATTAGTTGCTATTGTTAGACATTCACAACTAACAGATGGAACTGCGATTTGGCCTGAAACTACATTTTTAAGAGAAGTACAAGCAAATACTGATTATGTAATACTGCCTTTAATGAATGGCACATATTTAGTTAAATTTAAAAATACAAATAATGTAAAGTCTGTTAATGCTGGAAGTGCAATTATAAATCTGCCAGATGATCTACCAAAATTATTACATTCTACTGTTAGAGAAGATACAACATCACCAGAATTTCAAGGCCAAAAAAATGATGTTTTTTATTCTTCGCAATATGATGCTTTAGTTTTAAATAATAAAGATTTAATCGATGATAAGGAAGATTTCGAACAGGGTTATTTAGGTAGTATTGATTTTGGTGGAGAATTATTCAAAAGTGGAACTTATTTTTTTAAAGATAAAATTGATCTTGGTGGGATATTTACTGTTGAATTAAAAAGAATTTTAAAGACTAGAGGTTTATATCCAAACGATACGATAGATTTACATTTTGCAAATATAGATACTTGGACAGATTTTGATGGTGCTTTACCTGATGAGACAAATTGTGTGATCTCATTTAGAAAAAGTAATGACGCACCAAGCGATGATGAGATAGAAGATGAGAATAGTGAGTTTATTCTACTTGAAGATGGAAATAAATTTTCTCAGGAGGATTCTCAGAGTTATGACGAGTTTGTACCACTTGAGAACGGACGCTTTACAGGTAGAGTTTTTCAATTTAAGGCAGATTTAACAACAAACTTTACAGATCAAACACCTTTGGTAGATCAATTAGGTTTTGAAATGCAATTTGAAAATAGAACTGAGAGTGATTCTACAACTAGCGGTGCTGGTGCAAAAGTGATAACTTTTAACAAAGCCTTTTATCAAACACCTAAAATTGGTATAACTGCTAGTAATATGGCTACAGGTGACTATTATGTAATTAGTAGTGAAAGTCGTACAGGCTTTACCATTACTTTTTTCAATAGTTCAAATGCAGCTATTGACCGCACATTTTCATATCATGCAAATGGTTTTGGTGCGGAAGGTGCTTAAACTCTCAAACCCATTGGTATAACTGACTTATGGCAACACATGATTATAATTTGGCGAACCAGTCTGGGGCCAGTTTTAGATCAGATTTAAATGACGCTTTACAGGCAATATTGACAAACAACAGTAGTGCATCTGCTCCCAGCACGACTGCTGCTTATATGTTTTGGGCTGATACTAATACAGGAATTTTAAAAATAAGAAATAGTGCCAATGATGCGTGGGTAGAATTATTACAACTTGATGGTACGTTAACACTTGAAGATGGTTCTGCCAGTGCTGTTGCTCTTGGGTTTAGAGATGAATTAAATACAGGTATTTTTAGTTCTGGTGCAAGTAATTTTGATGTTTCAATAGCTGGTACAACAAGATTAA
>Ga0209645_1001726_pt1 | contig 10751 bp, 9 predicted proteins | sample ETNvirenome_6_30_FD_184070 | JGI IMG/M metagenome (GOLD analysis project Ga0209645, IMG submission 184070) | Marine viral communities from the Pacific Ocean - ETNP_6_30 (SPAdes) (version 2) | ecosystem: Environmental > Aquatic > Marine > Oceanic | place: Pacific Ocean | collected 2013-06-19
GCTTGGTCCTGTCTGACCGGCCGCAAACTGCATGAATGGCATTATCTGCTGATACTGCTGTAGAGGCGCCTGCTGTGCTTGTAGCAAGCCAGCACGTTGCGCATCAAGCTGTTGCTGACGCAATTGCTGTTGCATCCCACCAATACCCATTAGGGCCTGAGCATCTTGCTGTCCAGCCTGAGCAAACTGTCCGCCAAGCCCTTGCAACTGCTGACCGTAGCCCTGCATTGCCTGACCAACCTGTTGACCCGCCTGACTCTGTACTCCGCCAAGCTGACCATAACCTTGCGCCAACTGACCGGCAGTACCAAGAGCGGCTTGTCCTGCACCCATTCTAGCTTGCATACCCTGCTGTCCGAGCTGACCCATAGTTTGACCAAGCCCTGTACGAGCGCCAAACATTTGTTGAGCCTGCTGTCCGAGCAAGCCGCCGAACTGTTGTTGTGCACCAAGACGTTGCCCTGCGGCACCCATTTGTTGACCGCCAAGCTGTTGCTGAGAGGCGAGCTGTTGTCCCGCCAATCCCTGCTGGAACTGACCCAACTGCTGACCTGCGCCCAGTCTTTGCTGTGCCATCTGCTGTTGTTGAGCCGCCAACTGCTGTTGGCTTTGTAACTGTTGTGCGGCAGTTTGCCCAAGTTGACCCTGTAAAGCCTGCTGTGCCGCAAGCTGAGCCTGATTGCGCTGTCCCATGTCAGAAGCAAGCGTCTGGCTGATACCAAAGCGTTGTTGTGCCTGCTGGCCCATAAGTTGGCCTAAGCCACGTTGAGCGGCCAACTGCTGTTGTGCTGTCTGACCTAGCTGACCCTGTAATGCCTGACGTGCACCCAACTGTCCTTGAGCCGCCGCCATTTGTTGTGAGGTAAGAGCCTGACCCGCACCAAACCGCTGACTACCTATCGCCGCCAGTCGGTTTGCGAGGCTTTGTTCTGCCGCCAACCGCTGTCCTGCTTCTTGGCCCATTTGGCCAACAAGCGCCTGCTGTGCACCAAGTCTTTGCTGTGATACGTCACCGAGACGCCCAGCCAATCTTTCTCTACCGGCCGCTAATTGCTGTGCTTGAGATCCAAGCTGTCCTGCAAATGCCTGTCCTGCGCCAAATCGTGTCTGTGCACCACTACCAAGCATTTGAGCGGCTCGTTCTTGTGCGCCAAGCCTTTGTCCGCTTAGCCCCGCTAATCCAGAAGCGGCGGCACGTTCTGCGTCACGTTGTCGCGCAAACTCGCCCATAGCTGTCTGTTGAGCGCGCTGGAAGCCTCCTGAGCGTATTCCAGCTAGTTCTTTGGCCAATCCACGGCCTAGCGCTTCGCGCCTCTCTGCGGCGTTTAAGCGCGCCCTAGAGCCAAATGCTGACTCTCCAGCCGATCGCACATCGCTTGCTTGTTGTGCAATGTCAGCCTGATCCGCGCTTTTCATGGCGTCTTCAATCGTCTGTTGCACTACCCTTTGCTCAAACGGATCATAAAACTGTTCCGTCATGCTGGGATCAAACCCGCCAGTTGTGCCTCGGAGCAACCTTTCGGATTCTACAAGTCTTCCCCCGAAGTCCTGTGTAGCGCCTAGCTGTCGTTGCTCAGCCGCGCTTAATCCACGACCCAACCTGCCGACTTCACCGGCTAATTGACCTGTTGCTTGGCCTAAACCTCGCCGCAATCCAGCTTGTGCCAAGCGTTGCTCGCCAATACTTTGGCCTAAACCGCCTTCAAATTGGCCAATGCCCCGTCGCAACTGTTTGGTGGCCTGTCCGATTCCTTGACCAAACCGGTTGACAGCTCCTCGTTCTTGTCCAAGCGCTTGAGCCAACTGTTGATCTAACTGTTGCTGTGCGGTCTGAAGGCCGCGAGTAGCTTGACCCACACCCTGACCAAATTGTTGCTCAGCTTGACGAGCTAACCTGTCAACCCCCGCTGTCTGACGCCCAAATCTATCGACAGCGGCCCGTTCTAAACCGAGCTGTTGTGGTAACTCTCCTCGGTAGGCCTGTGCGCCTGCGCGCAATTCAGCGCCTTGGGCGCCTAATCCACGGCCAAACCTGTTGGTCGCCGCGAGCGCTCTTCGATCGATGCCTGCGGTCTGACGACCAAATCTGTCAGCCGCCGCACGTCCTCTACCAAAAGCACCGCCTAATTCACGGCCAAACCGCCCGGTGACCCCAGCCTGCTGTCGTGACAGCCCACGAGCTTGACGACCAAAACGATCTGCCGCGCCGCCCAATGTTGCAAGGCCCTGACCAAGGCCGCCCTCAAACTGACCAAGCGCCTGCTCCTGAAAGCGTTGTTGTGCGCCTAAATCTCTACCAAGACCCCTCACGGCGCCTGTTGATAGTGCGCGCTGTTGTTGAATGCCTCGTAAAGCGTCAGCTAAGCCGCCCCGCCTTTGGAGCGCCTCTTCCATGGCGCCACGTTGCAACTGGCTTAAACCCATTTGCTGTGATTGTAGTTGCTGTCCTGCACCCTGCCGGATTGCGTCAAGGCCTCCACTGAACTGTTGCTGTGCCGCTCTTAGGAAAGGCTCCTGTCGACCCACCTGTTCACGCGCCAACTGCATGGCGGCAACCTGATCAGGCGCAAAACCTGCAATTTCTTGCGGAATAACAATCGGTCTGCCTTGCTCATCAAAGAAGGTTCTCTCTGCGGCGCGCATAGCTCCCGGCAGAAAACCGCCTTGCATTTGACCAGAAGCGTCTGGAGTACCAAACAGCAACTGCTGAACGATGGGGTCCATCTGGCGCTCTTGTCGGGTGACACTGGCAACATAAGGTTGTACATCACCACCCTCCTGATATCTTTTCAATTTTTTAGGGGGCATTATCATGCGACGGCCTCCGGCTCTTCCGCGAACTCTTTGAACAAGTCCATCATCTCATACATCAACTTGGTGCCCCGCTCGCGATCTTCGCCATTGCCGGGAGTCAATGTAATGATTCCGTTGTTGTTCTTCATATCAAACGAGCCAGCCCCTCTAACTGCTCGTCCCGTCATCACGAACTCTCCATCGGAGAGCATCGCAGGAATGTCATCACTAACCTCGGTGCCCTCACCGTTGATGTCACCATTCATGCGCTTAAAGTCTTTCTCGTCTACATTACCACCGTCTGCGAAAGCCATGACAGGGCCGCCGTAGCGCATACCTGTGGCTTTTTGCTCTTCAAGCTCTGCCTGAGCTGTTGTCGGCACTCTGCCTCCGCTCATAGTTGGAATCGCGCTAGGCGGCAACATTCCGAACTCAACAGGGTTTGGGGCTTGTGTGCCAGACCTACGAGCAATTTCGTTTTCGAGATTGAATCTTCCCGCCGCGTTCATGACGACAGAAGGGGTCAGCGGTACGCCTTTACGGTTTTTGGCTTCGTCGTAAGCAAGCTTGCCAATTAATCCAGCGAGTCCTGCCGCGCCCAATGCGCCCATGTTGAAGCCACCGCCGCCGCCACCGCCACCGGCACCGCCAGCTAGGCCGTAATTTGTCAGACCAAGGCGATCGGTAACGCCGCCAGCTAAATCGCCTAGAAGCCCCATGTTGCCTACGCCGTCTCGACCACCGCCGCTAAACAGACCGCCAAGGCCGCTTTGCTGAGCACCCTGAAGCTCTGCAACAATTTCTTCGTCACTCAGCCCCATTTGGCGCAAAGTGTCTATTTTCAGTGCAGTGGTCGGATCTTGTGCCGCCTGCTCTAAGACCGCGCTTGGATCGGCCATACCAGCGTAATCCGTTAGGCCGACCGCATCACCGATTCCGCCGAGGAAATCACCGACACGGCCAAAGTTACCGACGCCATCTGCGCCACCACCACTAATAAGGCCGCCAATACCTCCGCCTGAGCCACTGGCGCCGCCAAGAATGTCACCCAAGCGACCAAAGTTGCCGACACCGTCAGCGCCACCACCGCTTATGAGCCCGGTAATGCCTCTACCCGCACTGCTTGCGCCGCCTAAAATATCGCCTAAACGACCAAAGTTGCCGACACCGTCTGCACCGCCGCCGCTAATTAAACCGCGCAAGCCACTTGTTAAACCTCCGATGCCTCGACTTGCCGCCGCTCCTGCGGCCTGTCCAGCCGCTCCAGCTCCACCGGGCAAAGGCGCAAAAGCCCCGGCCAAAGCCAAGGGGCTTGCTCGACCTTTTGCTACGTCATAAACAGTGCCTGCACGAGAAATAAGTGCCGCCGCTGGTTGCCATGGTCCGGGGACGAACTGGGCTACTTTCGCGATAGGGCGGACAACCTTTTTAACAACCTTCTTGACGCCCTTCGCAACTTTTTTAATGAACTTACCTAAGCCAAACTCTTCAAGTCCGGTAATCGGGTTAAGAGACGCAATGCCAAGACCTGCAACGTATTCTTCTGGATTCAAATCCATCTGATCGAAGCGATTCAAAACAGCCTTTTCAACCGCCGGGTCGTCCATGATCCCTATCGGCAAAATCATTTCGCCCGGCGTCAAATGAGCAAGCATGGTATCCCCGCCACGACCGGCCTGAGATAACTCTAGCGCCATATCCCCCATGGGGGCCTCTGACCCTACAGCCGCCGCTTCCATCATTTGTTGCGCTTTTGCGGCCTCAAATGGGTCTTCTGCGGTCTCTTGAGCCACCATTAACTGATCAATCGCTTCGCGAAGATCAGCATTGGGGTCTGTGACAGGAGACTCCATCGCCATGGAGGCTTCTGCCATAAATTCGGGATCATCATCTACCTCAAACACCTCACCACCTTGGGCCATCATCATGGGGTCGTTATAGGTGGGCTCTGGGCCCATTAAGTTAGCTATTCTTTGCTCTAAAAACTGGTTCATGACGTCGTTACCGTTACGGCCCCCAATGTTGCCGACATTCCGATGCCGGTTGGATAGGTCTGATGATCGTATAAATCCCTAAATTGTACCCCATCAAAAGCCTGATGAATTGAATTAGTAGTATTGAATATGATAGCGCCCGTGGCAAATTGTAATTCAGAGATCTCAGTCGCGTTAAAGTGCGGTGAAATACTGAAATTAACTCCGCCAAGGTTGAGCTCAAGCACTCGAATCAGTCGGTTAAACGTATCCGAAGATACCGTTTCGCCTTGCGACAACGGTAACCGAGTAGGTAATAACACGCTCATGCACGTCTACCACTTGGCTGTAAGTCAAGGCGCGTTGCTCCAACCCGCCACTTATACCCCTTCTGATCCACTGCCGAAGCGTCATCATCACTTTCAAATCTTAAAACGATCTGTCGACCGCGCGTCCTTACGCTCTTGAAGGTTGTCGTCTGCGTAATCTGGCTTGTGCTATCTGTAACCAACGACTGGCCGGGAAACTCACGGCGCTTCAAGACAATGTTCATGACAGGATTCGTACTGATTCCAGCCTCAATGACAAAAGCCATGTCAGGTATTAGCTTTTTGACAAAGGCTAAACTGTCGCCAGCGCTAATATCGATATCAGCCGACTCAATAAACACGCCAGTCATGGCGTCTTCATAAGCATCAAATCCAGTTTCATGCTGGAATATGCACTGTTGAGATGAGTCTTCTGCTGAGGCGTAGGGCTGGTCTTCAATCCCAGCATCAAGCCATGCGTAACGAATCAAGGAGCCAATCGACCAATGGTTCTCTTCGTAGTTGTAAATAACGTAGCGCGATATTTCACCCGTGCCATCTTCGATGCTCGGGTAGAAGAACCACACCTCGCCGAACTCTGAGTTCACGCCCATGTGGCACTTAAATGCTTGACCTAAATCCAAGTCGTTAAACACGTACTCCTGCACCGAGCAGGGAAGTTTTTGCACTGAGCCGTTATAGAAGTAGAAGCCGGTCTTACTCGCAAAGTAGACGCCGTTTGGCGCGTTACAGGCCGCTTTGGGACCGACAAGACCGGAGCCCTCATTGACTAAGTTCATAGCAAAAGTCAGTGGTGGGCCAATAAATGTCATTGAGTAGAGGCTTGTGTCAGTCCAAATCAACACTTCCTGTCGAGACTTGATGCCGCCGACAATGAAAGAACCGCTAGACAAACGAACATCGCCAGCGCTGTTAGTGGCTGTAGGCGTAAAGTCCAGCTCGTTTTCTGAATCCGAGAAGGCGACCAGCATAGGGTCAATGACACCTGTTCGAGTGCCGCCGACCAACGGATCTACGCCCATACAAATTAAGTGCCGGTTGGTTTCTGACGTCAAAACTTGCAGTGCTACAGTCGGAACACCGTTTGCACCAGCCGCCTGCGACAGTTCTTGCGCTCTCACACTTACGCCATCGTTTTCTACCCAACGATAAATACCGCCGCCGCGCGGATTGATAATCAAATTTTCGCCGTAATTATCGTGCGTCCAGAGACGTAGCTGTCCAGTAGCAGAAATAGAGCTTGATGATCCCCAGCCGCCAGCGCCCCATGTTCCTACGCCCCAGCCGGTGGACGTTACGAAAGTATCGAGGCCGACATTGATTTGGTACGTGCCCACCACCGATGATCCGCCATTACCGCTATCACTGCTATTTGCCGTGACGGTAGCGCCGCTTGCGTCTTTAGCGATCAATTCATAGGTGTTGAGGCTTGTGACAAGGCTGATTTGGTACTCTTGATTTAACACCTCAGCAGTAATGTTACCTCCAAGGGAGGAAGCGCCACTAAAAGTAACAAAATCATTCGTCACAGCTCCATGCGCCGTGTCGGTTACTGTAATTGTGGATGATCCGCTTGTGGCACTAAAAGTAACATCGCCTGCCGATGTGGTGGTTCTTATGGGGGTGACGTCGTTAAACGACTGTCCTTCTTCGACGTAATACTTGAACGTCGTACCCAATCCCAGAAAGCGAGTGCCGCCGAGAGCAATCCAACTATGGAGAGCGCGAGCAATGCCAAGGTAATAGCTAGAGCCAAGCTTATCCCAGCCGCCAACTTTTTCGACACGTCCTTTACGAAATCTAATGAGGTTTCCATCAACCCAGCCGCCTTTGGCCGCATAGTCGGTAGACTCCTTGTCAATTCCCGGCTTGAATTCTATGGTCTGGAGGGGCATACCAAGGCATCACGCAAGCCGAATAATTGCACCCGTTGCCGTAGGCGACGGAAATACAATTGTGAAATTGCCTGCCGTGCTGGTTTTGTCTCCTCCAAAGTCAATCGCGGCCACTGCTTTGTCTGAATTCGTGTCGTTGTAAATCAAACAACCACGAGCTGTAACCGTAGCGGTTCCAAAGGTCAGATCCGCAAAATCTACGATTGCAGTCGTCCCAGACGTTGTGGGGGTGACATTGGTAAGCGCATTACCGCCAGCGGTGTAGTTTGTGCCACTGACCTCGTTTGAGGTGGTGTAAGCCGTAGTCGATGCACCAAGGCTCGCCGAGCTAGTGTAAAGAGCCAACTTAAACGTGTTGCCAGAACTGGCAGTAAAGTTGTGAGTGCCTACTAACAATTCCTGCTTAAACGATGTACAGATCGCCGATGTGATAGCCATTTTATAGCTCCTTCAGTAAATCAGCCATTTGGTTATGACCTTGACGCCGCAGAATAACCGATAATGTGGTCCGATCACTCGCAATAGCGCTTTGAATCCCCCTCAATACTACTTCATAAACCTGTTGCCGGAAAGCCTCAGCTTGTTGCCTGACATGAGGATCGGCGTTTTCTGAAATGCTTACAAGTCTTTTTGTGACCACTTCGGCCCAAAACTCTGGCTCATGTCCGCCATTATCGGACGTTGCCACCATAACACTGCCTAGTGCGGCGTCTGCGTTTTGCGAGATCATCCCTTGTACGGCTCCGGTGAGGCAGGCATTTCAACCTTTTGAAAGTTGAACTGACGCCGCGCGCTTTCAAATTCTGATTCTGGGCACACTAAAAACTGACCTTCTTGGTCTGTCATCACCATCAAAGGGTCATCAAGCCGGTGATATCCGTACAGCCTCTCCTTTGGATCTACGTTGCTATCGAGCAAAGCAGACTTTTGGCTTACACCCACACCCACTCCCTGCGAGATACATCGAGAGACCCAGAATTCGAGACATCCTCGGCCTGCTTCTGCAAAGTGGATGTTGTGTTTGTAGCTAAAATCCATGCCAAAGAGATCGATATGAGCCACTTTGTTATACAAAGCGAAGGCGATGGCGTAAGCAACCGTGTTGTTAAGGTAGGCGCAACGCTGATCATCAATGACCTCTTTAATGGGAAACTCAATGATCGCAGGCACACGCTCGTCAAGCTCACATGAATAGATTGGCTTTTCAAAATTAGGTAAGCGCTGACGCATGACGTCTGTCTGGCCACCTGCGTCATCGGTATCCAAATACCGTGATGCCGGGTCCATCATAAACACTCGATCACAATCAAACACAGACAAAGCGGCGTTTACGCACCAAACCTCATCCCATGTTTTGCTGTTTTCTACTCCAATAACGTAGTCAATTTGAGAGGCGCCAAGGCCTATCAGGGCGACACGAGCCCCCTCCAACTCTGGTATTCGTGACATTAACTAACACCTGTCCTCAACAAGTCGTATCTATATTCATCACGAGTAGCGCGGCCTTCGCTCACGTTCTTCATCCTCGCGATCCCCTCCTTGAATCGAGTCTCAAACGTCTGGATAACGTCAGGAGCCTCTTTTAGGAATATCGCCGCCTCAACCAACGTGCCATACAGCAAAGGATCTGGATGGTCTGTGGATAAGATGGTTGTTCCTGAGTCTGCACCCGCCGTCAACGAGGCTGGCTTATATAGATAATGAAGCTCTACCGAATAACCAGAATCCGGTACAGGCGACAATTCAAAAGCCGTGTCATCAAACAGCGAGTAATACTTGGGTTGTGCTGTGGTTGTTGTCAATGGGCTGTACTCTTTAACAAACGACGGATGCTTGTAATCCAAGTAGTAATACCGATTGTTGCTAATTACAGCCAAAGAGAATGGGGCAAAGAAGTCTGACGGTGTAGCGAGAAATCTGTTGCCTGTGGTAAGCGTTCCTGTGACGTTTTTGCGTTGCTCAGGTAGCTGTACCAGCTTAAAAATGCGGCTCTCCGCCTCCTCAATGAAGGTGTTGAGGTTGTTATTGAAGGTTGTCTCATCAACCTGCAAGTAGTCTTGGACCGTCGATTTAAGAGTCGCTAATGTAAAACTCATGACGTGGTTACCTCAACCGTGCCTAAGCCGCTGTTTATTTGATAGGTCGTAAGCTCTGTGCCCAGTATACCCTCGCCTACGTTAGTGTAGACAGTAAAAAAATTTCCGTCGTTGCCGTCTGCCGCTTGATCTATTCGTGGATCTCGTAAGGCTTCTGGATCAACAGGAGTTGGCTTGCGCATCAATTGAGGGTGTTTTGGCGACCACTGATCAGGGCCCACGAGCAAGCCGTCCCAAGTCTTCTTCATGTCCTTGAGGCGATAACGGAACCCGGTAATGTCACAGATTCCATAAGCTCGTCTGTTAGATGCAAACGCCATTACGCAATCTCGTAGCTTCTAATATCGGGAGCTATGCGGAAACTTGACCGTGGCTCATCTTGAGAAAGCGCGCGCTGAAACTCTTCTTCGTACAGCGGCTTAAGCAACTGAACCTTGTCGGGTGCTCGCTTCAAAGCCAAGTAATAAGCGAGTCCTGCCGCTAAACACGGATAAAACCGGAAGGGTACTTCTAGCGTGTTAGCCCCTACGTCAGCGTCATCCATGCGACTAAGTACGTTCAAGTACACGGTATACGTGCTGTTCTTATCTGGCACCGGCCATACCGTAATCGTAGGCGACAACTGCTTGTCGATGAAATACTGGTTGGGCTTTCCTGTCGTCGATTTTGTTGCAAGGTGCGCATATTCAGCGCGTGACATACGACTCAACGGGATGTCTGTAGTAACGCCTTGTGACGTTTCGCGAACAAAAACGTCCAAAACATCGATGGTTGCAGTAGGGTTAGTAGCGTCGATCGTGTACTTGTCTGTACCTTGAACCATAGCGACGGTCTTTTCTTTGACCGTCCACTGATTTAATCCACGGTTAGCCCACTCTGCAAGCATGAGGTTGAGCGATCGCTGGGCGGTCTTCAGGTCGTAGCCAGTCCGAAGCTCTAAGCCGCAACGCTCAAACGCCTCTTCAACGTAGTCTGCTACGTCTAACTCGAAATCTTTACTCCCGCTCGTCGCCATTTTCTGCACCCGCGTATAGGTTATCGAACACTTGATTTACGTCTAAAGTGTAGTCTAAGTCAGATTTGCTGTAATGGATATGTTGCGAGGGCCTAAAATCAGGGGCACCGTCGCCTAGCTCAAACTGTGCTGGCCTCGTCACTCTGACTCGATTATTCGGCAATGCAACGATGTTGCCAGTCCAATCACCCGCATCAAGTAGCTCTAAGACATGGCTTTGCTTGTGTTGAGCCGGGTCGTCAGCGGTATCTGACTCGGTGTAATCCACTGTGAAATAGTATTTTGCCGGGTAAAACTCGCCGTCTATCTTGGCAATCCAAGGGCACGGGTCGCAGTTTTCTAGCTTGTAAACACTGTGGGTCCGAGATGCGCAGTCCCATGGTTGCGCCGCCCATACAGGCATTGGCTCAGGCCATTTCTCGAAGGGGGTGTCCCCCACGAGAGCGGTGATAGGCATACGAGCCCACATTGCGCCCCCGTGGAGGTTTGGCTCATCGGTATCGTAAGTCTCAGCTCCAGTAAATATGACCTGAAAAGACAGGCATCGCTTCGGTAGCGTCGTGACACCGATGACCATGGCATGAAGAAACTCGCCATGGTATTTCTCGTGATTGTGCGTGTACTCGCGTCGGACCCAACACTTAAAGTAA
>Ga0209645_1001727_pt1 | contig 10751 bp, 11 predicted proteins | sample ETNvirenome_6_30_FD_184070 | JGI IMG/M metagenome (GOLD analysis project Ga0209645, IMG submission 184070) | Marine viral communities from the Pacific Ocean - ETNP_6_30 (SPAdes) (version 2) | ecosystem: Environmental > Aquatic > Marine > Oceanic | place: Pacific Ocean | collected 2013-06-19
GAGCTGAATGGGAATCTATGTTTGAAAGAGGATTTGATTTATTAGGATTAAAGATACAAGATACAACAGAACCATTTGAAGGTGCATGTACAGCAGTTCATCCTCTCCTTATAGAATCTGCTGTAAAGTTTCAATCAAAAGCATCACAAGAATTATTTCCATCTAAAGGACCAGTTAAAACTCAGATACTTGGTAAAGTAACTCCTGAAAAAGAAATACAAGCTACAAGAGTACAAGACTTTATGAACTATCAGGTAACAGAACAAATGCCTGAATACTTTGATGAGTTTGAAAGAATGCTTTTTCATTTACCTTTATTAGGTTCAGCATTTAAAAAAATATATTATGATGAAACTTTAAAGCGTCCTGTATCAGAGTTTGTACCTATAGACCAGTTTTATGTTTCTTATTATGCAAGTAATTTAAGTAAAGCAGAACGATATACACATTTAATATATCGTAACCCTATTGATTTAGCAAAAGAAATTCGTAATGAAGTTTATTTAGATTTAGAATTACCAGACCCAACAAGTCCAATACAAACTACATTAGCAGAAAAAATGGATACAATTCTAGGATTATCTCCTAGTTCAGATATTGACCCACAATATGTTTTATTAGAACAGCATTGTTATTTAGATATAAAAGATTCAGAAAGTGAAGATGGAGAAGCTTGTCCATACATTGTAACAATAGAAGAACAGTCAAGAAAAGTTTTAAGTATAAGAAGAAATTGGAAACCTAACGATACAACAAAAACTAAAAAATTACATTTTGTTCATTATCGTTTTGTACCAGGATTTAGTTTCTATGGTTTAGGGCTAATGCATTTCTTAGGAAATATAACAATGACTGCAACTGCAGCTATGAGAAGTTTAGTAGATGCAGGACAATTTGCTAACCTACCAGGTGGCTTTAAAGCAAAAGGAGTTCGTATGGTAGGTGATAATGAACCTATAGCTCCAGGTGAGTTTAAAGAAATAGAAGCACTAGGTACAGATTTATCTAAAGCTATTGTGCCATTACCTTATAAAGAACCTTCTAATACACTATATCAAATGTTAGGATTTATGACTGCAGCAGGACAAAAGTTTGCTGATAGTACAGAACAAGTAATATCAGATGGTTCTAACTATGGACCAGTTGGTACTACTATGGCATTACTAGAAGCTTCAAGTAAATTTTTTAGTGCAATACATAAACGATTACATAAATCACAAAAAGATGAATTTAGAATTCTAGCTCAAATTGACCATGATTATTTACCAGAAGAATATCCTTATGATGTTCCAATGGCAGAAAGAAATATTTTTAAAACAGACTTTGATGGTAAAGTAGATATTATTCCTGTAAGCGACCCTAACATTCCTTCTAATGCACATAGATTAATGTTAGCACAGATGGCTTTACAAATGGCACAGCAATCACCACCAGGAATGTTTAACTTAGAAGCATTAAATAGAACAATATTACATGCAAGTAATCTGCCTAACATAGATGAAATTTTACCACCAAAAGTAGAACCACAAGAGATGGACCCAGTATCAGATATTATGGCAGCTTCAAAAGGAATTCCTATTGCAGCATTTGCAGGACAAGACCATGATGCTCATGTAAAAGTAAAGATGGCATACTTACAAGACCCTCAGAATGGAGCTAATCCTATTATGGCAAAGATACAACCTATCTTAGCTGCTAATATACAAGAACATTCTGTAATGAAATATCAAGAACAAATTAATGGTTTAACACAACAGAAGCTACAACAAAATGTTTCGCCACAAGATGCACAGAATCCTGCAGTAGTACAAGGTGCTATGGCAGAAGCTGCACAAGAAGTAACAAATGCAAACATGGCAATGGGTAAAGTAGAATCTCCAGAGCAACAAATGGTAGAATTAGAAAAATTAAAAGTACAGTTAGAACAACAGAAGTTACAATTAAAAGCTGCTCAAGATAATGCAAAAGCAATATTAGATGCACAGAAACTTGAAATGGAACAAAGTGAAATAATGTTAAAAGTAGCTGACCAGCAACAAACAAAACAATTTAAAGAACAAAAGGCTCAAGCAGATAGATTAAGTAAACAACAAATAAAAGCATTAGAAGCATTAATGAATATGTCTATTGAAGAAAAGAAACAAGAAACAGAGCAAGATAAAATTGCAAGTAATGAAAAAATGAAAGCTGCAGAGCTTTTAGAAAAAATGTCTAGTAAATCTTAATGGATATTTTTGATGAAATTATCAAAAGATATGCTGATGAAATTCAAAACTTAAAGAATTCCTTAGCAGATGGTAGTGCAGATTCTTATGAAAGCTATAAGCAAATTGTAGGAACTATTACTGGTATTGAATGGGCACGAACCCAATTTATTGAAACTATAAAAAAACGTAATAATACAGAAGAGGAGTAATATGCAACAAGTTCAAGTAGGTAAATCAATTAAGAATGATACATGGATTACACAAGAAGAAGTACCTAATCCAGATGTTTTACCAGAATTACCAGGTTATCATGTTTTAGTGCGACCTGTTAGTATTAAATCAAAAACAAAGGGTGGAATTTTATTGCCAGATTCTACTAAAGAAGATATGGCATATCTTACTACAGTAGGTCAAGTAGTAGCTATAGGAGATTTAGCTTATCATGATATGGAAAAGTTTCAAAAAGGACCTTGGTGTCAAGTTAATGACTATGTCTGTTATGGAAAACATGCAGGTCAAAAGATAAAATATAAAGGTATACGATATATTTTATTATATGATGACCAAATTATAATGAAAGTAGAAAGCCCTAAAACACTGGACCCAACATTTAATTTGTCTGCTGCTTCAGTTTAGATTTCTATAAATAAAATTTTTATGCTATAATTATTTTAAACGTAAATACGTTTGTCTCGTAAACAACGGAGGTAGTAATGACAAAAGAAGAAAACTGGGAGAAAGTAGAAACTCCTCAAAAAGAAGAAGAAGAAAAAATAGAAGTAGAAGTAGAAAAAGATGATGCTGCTCCTTCTTCTGTAGAACCTGAAGTAGAAAAACCTAAAGAAAAAGAACTAGAAGGTATTGAAACTAAAGGTGCTCAAAAAAGAATTAGACAATTAATTAAACAGAGAAAAGATAAAGAAGACCAAATATCTCAACTTGTTCAACAAAATGAACAATTAAAAAATTTAGTTCAACAAAAAGAGCAAGAATTTTCTACTGTTAGTCAAAGAAATTTAGACGTAACACAAAAACAATTAACTGATAAATTACAAATGGCTCGTACAGCATATAAAAATGCTTATGAAGCAGGTGACCAAGACAAACTTTTATCAGCTCAAGAAATGCTTAATGAAGCACAAGTTGATTTAAAGAATGTTCATGTTACAAAAGAAAGATATAAAAACGTGCAACAAGCACCAACACAGCCTGCACCATCACAACAACAACCTGTTCAACAGCAAGTAGACCCTAAAGCACAAGAATGGTCTTTAAAGAATGAATGGTTTGGTAAAGATAACGTAATGACTGCTGCAGCTTTAGCAATAGATGCTGAGTTAAAAGCAGAAGGTTATGAAACAACTGATGATGAATTTTATCAGGAAGTTGACAAAAGAATTCGAGATGCATTTCCTACAAAGTTTCAAGAAGTGCAAGAGAATAATCGCCAGCAGGTTACGTCAAAGCCTGCTCAGGTGGTAGCTGGAGCATCACGTTCTGCTCCTTCCAAAAAAGTTAGATTATCTAAAGATGATGTTAATCTAGCTAATAAATGGAATATACCCCTTGATAAGTATGCTCAAGAAAAACTAAAAGCTAATCAAGCTGATGGTGAGTATACAACTATTAATACGCAACGTGGAGGAAAATAATGACAACACGAACAAATACACGTAGTTCACAACTTAGAGAAAACAACATTAAAGCCGAAACTGACTATACATTTGAAGAGCCGAATCAACTTGAAATACCAAAAGCGATTGAAGAACGCTTCGCCAGCGAGGGCATATCTTTAGGATGGATAAGACTAACTATCAAAGGTCAAGAAGATTATGCACATATAGGACGCAAGATGCAAGAGGGATGGCAGTTTGTCAATAGTGAAGAAGTACCTGAGATGGGAACAACATCTATCGTGAGGGATGAGGGTCGATACAAAGGAGCTGTCTGTCGTGGAGACTTGGCGTTAGGTAAAATACCTACTGGACGTATTGACGCAAGAAAGGCACACTATAAAACTAAAGCTGACAAATTAATGGAAGCTGTTAATTCTCAACTTATGGGAACTAATAATTCTAGGATGCCAATCAGTAATTCAAGTAAGACTCAAACAATCAGAGGACGAACTCCTAAATTTCAAGAGTAAGTTCTCTACAATTTTTTAATAGGAGAAAATAATGGCACACTCAAAGGCGTTCCAAGGTTTTGTTCCTGCTAGAAAAAAAGGTGGAGCTTACAACACTGGTTCTTTCACAGAAGTATTTTCACCTACCTCAGGTGGAGCATGTAATAATAACATATATTCTGGAGACCCTGTTGTATTGCCTGGTGCAAACTTTGCAACTATCTCACCTTTTATCGCAGCGACTTTAAAACCTTCAGGAGTATTTGCTGGATGTTCTTATGTTCAAAATGGCGAACAAAAATTTGCTCGTTATTGGGGTCAAGGAACTTCAGCTCAAGGTTATTCAGATGTTAAATTTTTTATAATAACTGACCCTAACCAAACTTATTACATTCAATGTTCATTGTCACTTTCAGCAAATGAATTAATGGTACAAAAAAATTACAATGTAACTGTTAGTTCAACTGCTAGTTCTGGAGACACAACCACAGGGCAATCAAGTTATTACTTGTTAGCAGCTTCTGGTGGTGAAACCGAGCAAGCAGCAAGAGTCATTGGCAAGAAAAGAGATGGAGAAGAGAATGATGATTCTGATGCTTATCCAATCGTTGAAGTATTTTTAAACACGCATAGAGACAGATATGTCACTGCTACTGCGTCAACTGCATAATTTAAAGGAGAATAATATATGGCTATAAATAGAGCAAGTATTGCTAAAGAACTCCTACCAGGATTAAATGCAGTTTTTGGTACGGAGTATGGTGAGGTAGCTGACGAACATGCACCTCTTTTTGAAATAGAAAACTCAGATAGAGCTTTTGAAGAAGAAGTTCTATTTACAGGGTTTGGCACTGCACCTACTAAAGGTGAAGGTGAATCCATTTCTTATGATAACGCACAAGAAAGTTATACAGCTCGTTATGACAACGAGACTATAGCTTTAGCTTTTGCAGTTACCGAAGAAGCAATGGAGGACAACCTTTATGATACTTTTGCTAAATTAAGAGCAAAAGGTTTAGCTAGAGCAATGGCAAACACAAAACAGGTAAAGGCTGCTAAAATCTATAATAATGGTTTTAGTACAGCAGCAGCTGATGCAATAGGTGATGGACAACCATTCTTTAGTTCAAGTCACCCAACTATATCAGCAGGTACGCAAACTAATACTGCTACTGATGCAGCTTTATCTGAAGCAGCTATTGAGACTGCAGTAATACAAATTCAGAAACAAGAAGATGATAGAGGTATCTTAATTGGTGCTCAATCAGTATCACTTCATGTTCCTACTGATTTAATTTTTACTGCTAATCAAATCTTAGGTAGTGATTATTCAACAACTATTGGAGTCAATCCGACTACAGCAGCTAATGGTGCTACCAATGTTAATGATATAAACGCTGTTAGAAGTATGGGAGTATTACCAGGTGGTATCTTTGTAAACAGAAGATTTTCAGATACTAATGCATGGTTTATTAAAACTGATATACCTAATGGTACTAAAATGTTTAATAGAACTCCTCTACAAACTAAGATGGAGCCTGATTTCGATACTGGCAATCTCAGATTCAAAGCAAGAGAAAGATATTCTTTTGGTGTTTCTGATTGGAGAAGTTGGTTTGGTAACGCAGGTGCGTAAGCATTAATAACTTAGGGAGGGTATTTAGTTATCCTCCCTAATACTAAGGATTTAATATGGCTAATAATATAACATCAAAATTTTTTACTGGTGCTACTAATGGAGTTATTGTTACAACAACAGACGTTACTAGAGTTGTAGCTATTCATGCAACAGCAGTTACTGCTACAGGTACTTTTGCATTAAAAGATGCTACAGGAGGCGACAGAATAAAATTTTCAGTACCTGCAAGTAGCATGGCAGATATTTATATAGGTGACCAAGGTATAAAATTTACTGCATCAGTAAGTGTATCTATGCCTTCTGATGGTAGTTCATGCACTTTATTTTTAGGATAATATAGTGCCTAATTATGCATATCTTAAAACAGATATAATCAATACAACAGAAAACGATTCAGTAGAATTTGAAAATCAAATTCCTTACTTAGTTGAAAAAGCTGAAATACGTTTAACAAAAGATTTAGATGATGTAGGGCTAACTGAGTTTAGCTCTTTTTCTTTTACAGCTTCTAATCCTGTCGTTAGCTTACCAGCTGATACAAGAATAGTAAGAAGTGTAAATTATAAAACAAGTGCATCTTCTAATATAACAACTCTTCTACAACGACCTTATGAGTATGCTATAGATTACTTTCCTCATGCAAGTGCATCTACAGGTACTCCTAGGTATTATTCACGAAAAACACAAACAGCTATTTATGTAGTACCTACTCCTGCATCTGCTTTATCAGGAGAAATATCTTATGTACGTAGACCTTTAGGTTTAGCTAGTGCAACAGGTGTAAGTGTAACTACATCTAATTACTTTAGTGAGTTTTGTTATGATGCATTATTTTATGCATGTATGATGGAAGCAGCAAGATTTAATAAAAGTTCAGAAGATTTACAACTATATCAAGGTGACTATGTAAATGCAGTAGAAGGTTTACGTAATCAAGCAAGAAGGTCAAGACAAGATAATATGGAAACTGCAGCTAATCCTAGTGGTGGTCCTAATGTTTTAGTTAAAGGGAGTAATTAATTATGAGTAAAAAGAAAACATGGAAAAAACCTAAAATAAAAGACATAACAAGTGAAGTTCCACTAGATGAATTAATGGTTGAAGATTATGATGGAAATTTAATAACGATAGATGAAATGTTTGGAGAAAAAGGAGTAGACTATGCTCAAGGTGGTATAGTAAAAACTAAAAAGAAAAAAAAGAAAATGAAAAAACCTAGAGGTGTAGGAGCAGCATTAAAAGGTTATGGAAGAGTATCTAGATAATGACAATAGGTAGGTCAAATATTAAAATGCAATTAACTAAAAGATTACAAAATAAAAAAAATAAAAAAAAGAATAAAAAGAAAAAGAAAAAATAATGAAATTTAATACAGTAGCCTTATCAAGATATTTAGCAAAGTTAGCACAGGTTTCACCCAATGACCCTGTAATTAAAAAACTGGATGATTTTGGAAAAGAACCTGCTAATTATACAGCTAAAAGTATTTCTAAAAAAGCTCAAGAGATGTCTGGTACAAGAAGAAAAGATATGAATAATGTCTTTAAAGAATATAAAGCAATGTATAAAAGTATGAGACCAGGAGCTTCACAAAAAGAAATAGATAAGTTAGCTAAGAATGCTGTAATAAAACAAGCTGAAGAAGGCAACCTTACGCCTTTAAAAATTAAAAGAATAGTTGAAGAAGAAGGTCCTTTATATCGAGTACCTCAAACTCAAGAATTAATTCCACTTAAAAAAGATATTTATACTAAACCTACAGAAATAGCTCGTATCGGAGATAATAAAGGACCTATAATGTTTGGAGATACTATGGGTCCTGAGACTGTAGAAAGTGTTGTTAGACCTGGTGTTGCTCAATTAAAAGACCCACCAAAATCAACAGGTCCTTTTTCACTAGTAAGTGGTGCAGATGATATTAGTTCTCGTATAAGGGTACAAGATGAATTTGGCGAACCAAGTCAAATTGGTGGAGTAGGTACAGGTAGAACTACATATGTAAAAGCAAAAGATTTACCTGGTGCTCCTTTGAAAGGAACAGGTGAATTTGTTAAAAGAGCAGATATGATAGAAGAAGACTCTTTGATGTTTGATGAAAAGTTAGGTATTTTAGTTCCTAAAGGTAAAACAGTTAGAACTGTAAAAGGGGAACAAAGAAGTATGGGAGGAGAAGAGCTTGATAGAAAAGAATTTTCAGAAATGGTTTTTGATAAAAAAGATGGATTATTAACATTAGTACGTGATATAAATCAAATTCAACAAGGTAAAGAAGATAAAGAAGCAAGAAAATTAAGAACAAGAATTGGTGATATGCTTAAAGATTTAGCTAATAGAAAACAAGGAGAAACAAAACTTGTAGCTAAAACAAATAAAAGTGGTAAAGTATTAAAAGATAAAAAAGGTAATGTTATTAAAGAAAAAAAATATGTTGCTTTTTCAACAGATAATCCAAAAAATTGGAATCAAGTTGTTGGAGGATTTGCTCTTAAAGATGAATTTTCAAATCTTTTATCAAGTTCAACTTTTAAAAATATTGTTGATGCAAATAAACAAGGAGTAGATGCTTTACCTAAAGTACAACGATATTTAAAAGAAGTAGGAACTCCAGCAGAAAAAGAAGCATTTGATGCATTACCTCCTTCACAACCAACAGAAAAATCTAAAGTATTAGCTCCTTTATATAAAGTATTAGATAGTATGTTAACTAAACCTAAGTATAAAGTAAATGAAAAAACAGCTAAAGAAATAGGAATTAGTCGCTATCAACCTGTTGTAGATAAACAAGGAAATGTTGTTAAAACTAAAAAAGGTGAAATAAAAAGAGATATTAATAAACCTTATACAAAAGATGATTATCTAGATTTAGTTATTAATGCTATTGCAAAAAGTGAAAAAAAGAAAAGAACTTCTGCAGAAACTAAAGAACTCTTTGAGATATTAGGTGGTCAAAGAATTATGGCTGATGATGTAGGACAAACTTATGCTTCTCCTCAAGAAATTAGATTTAATCCAAATTTACAAAAAATACAACGTGTACGTAAAGATAAATTAAAAGAAGAAGAAAGAGTAAGTGAATTAGAAGGAACAGCTACTGATGTTCTTGCAGATTTAGATGCTCCTCAAGCTAAAGATATGTATGATGAAAATGTATTTAATCCAGCTAGACCAGACGAAGGAATGGCATCTGCCCTCAGTGAAACAGGAGCAGGCATTACAGCTTTAACACCATCTCGAGGTGGACCAGATATAAAACAATTATTAGGAAAATATATTAAAGCAGATGATAAAAAAGCTTATAGTAAATTATCTACAGAAGATAAAGCAATAGTTCAAGCAGCTACAAGAACATATAGAGATACTAAAAGAAGATTACGACAAGAAAATAAAGAATTTAAAGAAACAACACCACAAAAAGTAGCATATGATACAGATGGTAATTTAATATCTGTTGATGCTCCTTTAAGAAGAGATACAAAAGGTAATATATTATATCCTGAAAAATATAGTAAATTTCAAATTGAAGATATAGCAGAACAAACAGCATTAGCTTCTGTAATGCAAAACATAAATCAAGCTGAAAGGTCTATTTTCTTTTCACCAGAAAAAATGTTAAAAGCATCTGATGCAGAGTTAGCAGCATTTCTTCAACCAACAGAAAAAGATATAGGACGAGGAGTTACAGGACCTGACTTTACTCAACTTGATTTACAAAAACCTAATGTTGAACGAAATATACGAACAAGAAAAGGTGAAATATTACCTGATACAGAATTAACAGCACCTTTTACAACTTTTAAACCTTTAAATGTAAAAGAATATACAGAACTTTTAACAGGTCCACCAGAAGTTAAAGCTCCTGTTTTTAATGCACTAAATGAATTTTTAAAAAATCCTGAACTTTATAAAGATACAATTAAACAAAAAGAATATTTAGATATTCTTAAAGATTTAATGAGTACTAAATTAGGATTAAAAAAAACCAAACCAACTAAAAAAGAACAAGCAGCATTAAAAAAATCTACAGCAAAACTTAATAAAGTTTTAAAAGAAATAAATGCTAAACGAATTCAAAGAGAAACTATAGACACTGAAGAACTTGTTGAAGCACCTCCTGCTCATTTTAATATTAAAAAAAGTCCAGCTAATCTTGTTACAATTGTTAAAAAATTAGAACGTAATAAAAAATTAATTCGAGAAGGTTTTGATGATGAAGTTGAAAGTTTAAGCCCACAAGAAAAAGAATTATATAATAGAGCAGTTCAAGAAGGTGTAATTAAAAAAAGTAATACAGGTGGATTAGTAAGTTTAAAAAATAGAAAAAAGAAAAGTTTTATTCCTAAAATTATTCAAAATAAAAAATTAAAAAAACGACAACAAACTAAACCAAAAGGTGTTGGAGCAGCACTTAGAGGATATGGAGCAGTATGTGGCTAAAAAAAGAAAAATAAAAGGTAAAGGAATGAAAGGCATGACTATTGGTGGAGGTCATAAACGACCTACCAAAAGTGGTGCAGGATTAACAGCAGCAGGTGTTGCTAAATATAGAAGACAGAATCCAGGCAGTAAATTAAAAACTGCTGTAACGGAAAAAAGCCCAACAGGAAAAAGAGCTAAAAGAAGAAAGAGTTTTTGTGCTAGGTCAGCAGGACAAATGAAGAAGTTTCCTAAAGCAGCCAAAAACCCTAATTCAAGATTAAGACAAGCAAGGAGAAGATGGAGGTGTTAATTGTCATATCTAATAAGCAATATTCCACATTTCAAATGTTGGGTAAGAAAAGAG
>Ga0209645_1001728_pt1 | contig 10749 bp, 12 predicted proteins | sample ETNvirenome_6_30_FD_184070 | JGI IMG/M metagenome (GOLD analysis project Ga0209645, IMG submission 184070) | Marine viral communities from the Pacific Ocean - ETNP_6_30 (SPAdes) (version 2) | ecosystem: Environmental > Aquatic > Marine > Oceanic | place: Pacific Ocean | collected 2013-06-19
GAGCGTACACTGGAAAAGATGGTGCGAGCACACATCGCTATGGAGTTCCCACCTGACCCGTACTTGGGTAGACTGATAAAGGGTGTACCCCTTGAAGAACAGAAACTCAAATGTAACTGGTGCGACTACAAAGACCACTGCGAGTTTTGGTCGGTAACAGATGAATATTTAGATAAGATAATGGAGGACGAACAATGAAAGAAGCAGCAATAGCAATAAAAAAATACCTATCGGAGAAAGTAGACGAACAACATGTTGTACACATCGTAGTACAGAAGACAGGCAACTTACCAAAACGAGTTCCTTTCACATGTAATGTATACAGGCAGACAACCCTTGACAAGTTCATGGATGAAGAAACAGGCTACCCTGATTATGTTGGTCCGTATCACGTACACTTCACTGTTCACGCTCGATTCATGCAAGCGGAAAAAATCATTGACACGATGAATATGTTGGCTGAACACCTTGAAGGTTTGCTGTATCTCAAGCGGTGATTGTATGCCCTTTGTACCGATAGACTTCCCTCGTGAAGTCTTAGAACTCCCTGCCAACGGCATGAAGGGTTGGCGACGTATCGTACGCAATGCTGATGAGTTGCAACAGTACTGGAAAGGGAAGAACGGTTCAGGTAATGTATACTTCACAGCGTACGGCTACAGCGAAACACAAGCACCAAAGCATCATCGAGTCGATTACAATACTCCAAAGATACATCACTTCGTGATGGACTTCGATTGCAAGGACTTCAAGAATCGTGGTGCGGAGGTACACTTTGAAGTGCCTCAAGAAGAGGTACGTCGCCTTCACCAATACTTGAAAGGTAAGAACATTGAACACTTTGTATGGTTTAGTGGTGGTGGTTTTCACGTATGGATTCCGTTTGCTGAATCAATAAATCCGACAAGCGGTTCTGAACTTTCAAGGGTAAAGTATTCAGGTGCAATGCTATTGAACCAGTGGGAGAAAGACATCGGTGGACTGCGGTGCAATGACCCGACAGTAGCATTCGATACCAGTGGTATGATTCGCATCCCTAACTCATACAATGCAAGACGAGATTGTTGGTCGATACCACTATCGAGCGAAGACCTGATGGCCCTCTCATATGATGACCTACAAGACAAAGCAATGGATGCACACGAAGGCTACATCAGTATGGGTGGTGAGCCGTTGGAGTTCAAGATAGTTGAAAACCAACTGATGACAATGAACGACATCAAGCCTGTTGATTTACCGACCATATCCTATGACGACATTCACATTCTTCCATGCTTGGCACAAGCGGCTATGGGTGGGGGCAACCCTACCGACCGAGCAAGATACCACTTCGTATCGTACCTTGCTGACCGATTCCGCATGTTCTTCCCTGCATGGAAAGTCAAGGAGGAGGACAGAATGAAGCACGTCGCACCCATTGTAAGCATTTGCTCACAACAAAATTGGGTAGACTTCGACCATGATTATACGACAATGCGTGTATCGCATATTGTCAAAGCGGGTCACACACATGCTTCATGTGCAACTTTATACCGTGAAGGTTTTTGCGTTGGTAAGTGCAATTATCATGACGGCACAACGGATGAGTGATGAATATGAAAAAAACAAAAACAATTGATTTTGCAAAAAGGGTATTGAACGAAAAAGGCAATATGACGACTGATGAAATCATAAATTCCATCAAAGAAAGATGGCCTAAACGCACACCATCTGTGAACTCGCTTTCAAACATTTTAGCAAAAAATCCTGACTTTATTGTAGTGGGCGTAGTCATGAAAAAGAGTATGCTTAGTGGTAGTTACGAGGCAAACATATGGGGGCTTGCAGATGAGTAAACCTGATTTGATTATTGACAGCAATGAACGAGGAACACTTTGCGAATCTATAGAACGACGTGCTGAAAAGATGGGCATGACTGTTGCACGCCAAGTGTTGGTGGTCGGTGACTACCAATTAGGCGGGGCATGTGTCGAGGCCAAGAGCATCAGCGACTTGTTTCAGTCATCGCACAATGGTCATCTATGGCGACAACTGGACAACATGGATGCCAACTACGAAAGGTTCTTCCTTCTCGTACACGGTTCTATAGAAAAACACGTAAGCATAATGAAGAACAAGGGAAGTAAGAATGTCACATACTCACGAGTTCAAAGCGAATTGATTGGCACTATCGCACGCATTATGTCTGATTTCAACTGCCAAGTATTTTACACTCCACACGTTAGTGAAGCGGCTATGTTTGTCGTTAAACTACACGACAAGTTGCACAAACCTGCAAGTAAGCATGGTGCTCAAGCAGTACGTCGTGTAGCGTCCAACGACATACGCATGGACGTGCTGATGGCTATACCCTCCGTAGGACGAGAGATTGCTGAACGCTTGCTTGACAAGTGCGGTAGTATCGAGGAGATGGCCTTCCCTGAATCGTTGAAGCAGGTGAAAGGGCTTGGTGAAGCACGACGTAAATTACTGTTGAAAGTATTAACGAGTGAAGCAGAAGTAAGACAAGAGCGTAAAGTCCGTCGTTGATTTATAAACTGGCAAAGAGAAAGGAAGTGTGAAAATATGACAGAAGCAACCAAATACAAAGCAGTACAAAAGTTCCCCGTTCTTGATGCATACTTGCATCACTTTTCGAGAACTTCAATGAACAATGAGATACCGGGCTTACTGTCCTTTTTCTATATTCAAGGACAACTGGCACTACCTTACATTCGTATACCAACAGGCGACACGCACCTTGACCCTCGTGTACACGTTTTTTGGATTCAACCATCAAGAACAGGTAAGTCGATTGCATGGAACTTCATTGGTGACATCATGGAGAATGTTGATTTACCAACCGAGTTGTTTGCTTCGGGTACAGACGCAGGTCTGATTGGTTCAACGAATGTCGTTATGGATGAAAACGGCAAACCAACAAGCGAGGTTGAAACGGTCGAAGGGCTTCTTGCAGGGCGCAAGGGTATCAACTTCGATGAAGGTTCTATTCTTCTTACTCCAAACAAGCACAGTCAAGAAACTGTTCTGTATCTTCAAACCGCCTGTAATCCTGTGGGTAGCGGAAACAACGTACTCGTGAAGCACATGAAGGGCAACAAGATTGAGTGTCCTTCACTGGTGTCGCTATGGATTACAACGTACCCACCAAAGGGTGTCAAGGAGTATGTCTTGACGAAGGGTATCTTTCAGCGTGTATTGCTGTACTGGGCGCATTGGGATATGGACATGCGTCAAGAGGTGAGCAATACTCGACTGGGTACATTCTTCCGTAAACCAAAACAAGTTGAATACACAAAGGACGACATCTATGATTATTTCATAACGACCGAGAAACGTATACGTGACCGCCTTCTCAACATGGGTGAGATAACATTCACGCAATGGGACGAGATGACAAATGATGAGAAAGAAGACCTCGTTCAAGAAAAGATGTGGGAGATGTTTACTGCTTCAAGTGACTATGAAACTGCACTGTATCAAGCGTCTGATGAGATATATGACCTCCTACGCAACATGGATGCGGCAATGTCTGAAATCGTAGCATCCTTCACACCTGCGGTTGAGAACTATCTTGGTATCTTTTCAGTACACATGGCTTTGCTTGACAACAAGTGGGAAGTCACGCCCCAACACGTAGACATGGCACATGAGATTCTTTTCGACCTCTTCCAAAACCTCATTGCATGGCTTGAGGATTCTGTTGAAATTGGTGGCAACAAGGCAAAGGAAGCCAAGTTGCAAGATGATATGCTTAAGGCATATGGCGAATGTGCGGGATATGAGTTGGATGGTCATGGCGATGGTTGGCGAATGCAATCAAGCGTATGGAATCAGTACATGGCACACACAGGAGTGAGCAAGAGTACTGTCCAACGTCACTTCAAAGACTACGGACCTAAACTATTCAACCGCAAAAAGAGCAACGGACGAATGTACTATCGACGTAAAGGTGATAATGGTGAGCGATAACGTAATGGCACTTGATATTGAAACTGGCAACTTCTCTTGGGAGATAGGTGGTTGGGACAAGACGGCTTCGTTTGAGCCTACAGTCGTGGCTACATGGAATGGTGATAGTGGTAATGTATACTGCAACAAGTCCCTTTCAATTGATGCTACGGTCAAAGCCCTACACCCACGTACACTCGGTGAGGATTTAGCCGAACACGTTGAAAAGGGTGGCTCAATCATCGGTCATAACATCAAGTCCTTTGACCTCCCAGTGCTACGAGATGCACTGGACTGTTGGACAGCAGGTGACATGCTCAAGAGCGATAGTGTCATCGACACAAAGAATCTCGTGAACAAGGCATCCCTGTCGCAACAGAAGGTGATGACCGACTTAAATTCCCTTGTCAAACACACGTTGGGCGACAGTAAGTTAATGAACAGCGAAGATGCGCCTACGGCTTGGAGGAACGGACGATACGACGAGGTGGCGAAGTACTGCTTGAGCGATGCTCGGCTTACTTACGACCTCTACAGTTTCGGCAAGAGCGAAGGCTATGTACGTTCTCGTGCTGTTGATACGGGACAAATAATTGAAGTTGAGGTGAACTGGAATTGAAGAAAGATACAGAACAAACAAGAACAAATGCACAGGCGATGAACATACGGGCGGCAAGGACGATTGCTGAAACCGTCAAGTCTACGCTTGGACCGATGGGTATGGACAAGATGTTGGTCGATGGACACGGCAACGTCATCGTAACGAATGACGGGGCTACCATCCTCCGTGAAGTCGATGTGTCACATCCGGGTGGTAAGATGATTGCCGAAGTAGCAAAGACACAAGAGAACCTATGCTACGACGGAACAACAAGTACAGTCGTACTTTCAGGAGCATTGCTTGGACATACCGAGTCTTTGTTTGCTAAGGGCTTGCACCCGAATGTGATTTGTCGTGGGTATCACGAGGCTTCGCAAATGGCAACCAAGTACTTGCAAGATGAAATTACAATGCTTGCCGAAGGACGTGATGAAACACTGTCTGTTGCTAAGACAGCAATCACTGGTAAGACCCTTGAGCATTCGCTTGACCAAGTAGCCGAACTATGTGTATCGGCTGTTGAGCAAGCGGGTGATGCGAAGTCTGTACGTGTGGTATCGTTTCCGGGTGGCTCGGTCAATGACTCATCCTTGTTCAACGGTGTCATCGTGAGTAAAGACTTCGTGATTGAAGACGAGTCTGATGCAAGCGAGTACTACCACATGATGCTCATCAATACTGGCCTTGACGTTGAGAAGAACGAAGAGAACGTGCAAGTGCAACTCGATGCACAGTCATACAGTACGTACAAGTCGGCGGGTAAGGCTGATTTGCTTGCAAGAGCCAAAGAGATTGTTGATGGTTTCAAAGGTAAAGTAGGTATTGTTTTCGTACGTGATGGGGTCAATGACCACGTTTGTGCGTACCTCAAGAAGAACGGTATCTATGTCGTACGTCGTACGCCTGAATCCGCTATGCGTGCTATGAAGCGTGCTACAAACAGCACCATCTACCAAACCGTCGATGACATCGAAGACTTGACCATGACGAAAGTCGTACGTGAGATGCACAACGATGTATGGTATTTGTTCGTACATTCAAATCACAAAGAGAGCAAAGAGGCTACGCTTGTCTTGCGTGGTGCGACTACGCACACACTGGAAGAAGTCGAGCGTGGGTTTGATGATGCTCTTGGTGTTGTATCAATGGTGATTGGTGATGAGAAGGTCGTCGTGGGTGGAGGTAACGCCTACGCTCGTATGGCCGTCTACCTACGCCAACATGCGGCACAGGTAGGGGGTAGAGCACAGATGGCTATTGAGGCGTTTGCTGATGCCTTAGAAACCATCCCTGCGACCATTGCCGAGAATGCAGGTCATGACCCACTCGATACCATCCTTGAACTACGTCATCGTCTGATGGAGGGTGAACTCACGGTTGGTCCTGATGTTGAGAACGGAGGTGTGTGCGACATGCTCAAGTTGGGTGTGCTTGAACCTGCTGAACTCGTACGTCAAGCAGTGCTTAGTGCGGCTGAAGTCACGAATGCTATCCTACGCATTGATGACATCATTGCACGACGAGGCGTTGAGTGATGGGACGCTTGCTTGACCGCTTGAAGGTCAAGTGCCGAAGATGCACACACTGGCACATACCGAGAAGGCTCACTGCTCGCTACATAGATGGTGATAAGAAGCGACTACATATGTTGCAGTGCAAAGAGTGCGGTCACTTTTGGATTGACAGTGCGTTCAATCGTCAATAGTGCCAAGCCATGTTAGGACAAACCCTGCGATAAAAGATATAATAGAAAGTAAAATAACTTCTATTACACTCATATGAATCATAGCCAACTCAATACTGTTTCTATCGTAGGACATGCGCCCCAACCTGACGGCCATAAGTCACTTAGGATAACGAGTCCATCCCCGTCGTCACGGATTAAGTGCAAATGTTCATCATAAACGTAAAGAGGGTATCTTGCTTCCATTGCTTCTTTTACTGACGGCATCAAATCAACTCCGAGACTCTAAAGTATGTAAGTGCAGTGTTACCATCTTGTACTTTGTGTGTACCTGATGAAAAACTGGCATTAGCGTAGTGGCGTAATCTGTCATTTGCGTCTAATTTGATGATGGTTGATAATTGGTTTTTTTGTCCCGAACCCGATACTTCTCGTAGAACAGTATCACTGTACGATGAGCCGCCATTTGGTTTTTTGTAAACTATTGAGAATGACCAAGTGGGGGTAAGATTCAGATAAAATCCTACACTAACAAGATAGTAGCCATCTCTTGGTGCGACAAAGGCATAGTCGCTACTGTCGAAGTTGCTACCTACATCGTATTCTGTAGTGCTGTGTTGTATGACAGCAGGGACTGTACTTGATAGTGCCGCACCTTCTGTTGTTATTTTCGCAAACATGTGTGCTCTCGTAGTAGGTATTGCATCTAATTTCGTCTTGTCGGCACTCGACATCGAACCTGCCGCACTGGTTGTAGCCGCACTGATACCGATTGTACCGGATGAAGTTATTGTTCCACCAGTGATTGGTGCAGTGGTCGCAATAGAAGTTACCGTACCTGTACCAAGCACTTCGATACTGTTCCAAGATGTGTTAGTTTTATCGTAAACGTATTGTTTTACTGTTTGACCAAAAGCACCCAGTGAGTTGAAATTAACAGTATTACTACCATGTAGATTCTTGATTGTAATAACGTGACCATCAGGGAATGTACCACTTGATGTCACTGTACAAGTCCCACCGGGTGTGAGCATAAGCACATTCTCATCAGCCGACGTAATAGTTATACTGGTGGCCGTAGAAGACAAGACCGAGTTGAAGATACGACGAGTAAACCGATTACCGCCTGAATCCTTACCTGAATAGAACATGACTTGGTTGCCTTCGCTATCATAGGATTGCCACATAGCACCCATACGACTACCTGATAATGCACCTACTTCTTCTCCCCCTCCATGAAGGTTATCGAGGTCTGTATGTGAATCAACAGCAGTTGTTGCGGCGACTGCTCCACTTGTCACTGGTGTAAAATAAATCGGCGTTGGTTTAATAAAAACACGCTTGTCGTTAATTTCAGTTACTTTAAGATTTAAATCACCTGAACCACTTTCATACACGCAACGTAATACCGCAAGCACTACCGATTGTTTTACGTCTTGTGATGCGCCCTTTTGTGTTGGGGTATTCAAGAATGAATGTGGGGCTAATGGATAACCACTACTTACAGGTGTACCCATCTCCCAGTATATGCGCTTGTTAGCGTTTGATGAATCATCTACAGAAGATACGTAAATGACGACTAATGCTTCTTGTCCTGAACTAAGTGCCGATACTGTTCCGCTAATTGATTTGAAGTTACTTGCGTTTTGTATATCTACATCAACAGTAGTACCACCACCGAATTGATACATTACACCGTCGATAACAGCATAACCTCCTCGCACTACAACTTCGTAGTGATTAGACGATGCTTTACCATTTACATTACCCGCTAAATTAAGTGGGTTGTTACGGTCACTGTCACCCGATGCAGTGTCTTCTTCAAGAAGAATACCGTTACCATGCACCCCTTCGTATAGGTTTGTTAGCGTGGGACTGATGATGTGCTCACCATCAAACAACCCATCTTCCGCAGTAGGCGTAGCCAAACTGGTGTGCGTTGTAAGCGTCATGTTTCCTTTCGTGTGTCCTGATAATGGATTCCCTGTCATACTTTCACCTTTCTTATACAGACATCTGTCTTAAATTTTCCACCATCTGATTGTATTGTGGATTGTCACCGTACTCAAAGAGTTTCTTTTGTTGCGGGTCTTGTTTTATGGAATTTAAGAACGATAATGTATTTGATGTACGAAGATAATCATTCATTTGCTGTTGCCAACTTCTTAAATCACCATGTTCTCTCCATGCATCGAATGCGGGTCGATAGTCCTTCACTCGTTGGGTTAAATCATTCAGTTCTTCGGCATCAACATGAGGAAAATTTTCTGTGATATTACCACTAACAAAACCTTGCTTGTAATCTATTGGTTTTTTGTAAGGACTGGCAAAGGTACGATAGGATGGGTCAAAAATTTGTACCTGTCCGTCCTTTATACCTACGTTTGGTCCTTTTACATCGGCTAAACCAAGTAAACTCATAATTGGTTCATTCAATATGTTACTAACCTGTTGCGGGTAATGGGGAAATTGTGCGGATTTTGGCGAATCATTGATACTACCATAGTCAAATTTACCACGTTTACCAAACACTTCATCCATTTGTACTTGTTCAGTCTTTCCACCTCTAATTGGTGTTTCAGGAATTATAGGTTTACCCATATCAGCAAGTGCTTGTGATATTGCAAGACTACCAAAGCGGTCAGCGAATGGACGTTCTACAAGGTTACTTGATACCTTTGTAACTGGTTTCCTTTTATCGAAAGGTATTGTGGCTTCTCGATACATACCACTTGCTTTATCGGAATCATCAGCCTTGAGGAAAGCCCATGCATCTTCAAAAGCAAACATCATGCCACCTCAATTGTAATTTCAATTTTGACTTCGTTACTCGTCGTTTTCGATATTGGTTTAACTGTGAATCTACCTACAGGTGTGAAGTCATTAGTGTTTCGTAATTGTAGATACACTTCCTTTATTGACTCGGTAAATGATTGTGTTTGAGGCACAATAGCCTCTACCAGTAGGCTTGCGTCGTCTACAATAGTGATGGTGGGTGTAAGGGTCATTGCAGGGCGACCAGTGCCACCATCGTCGCTGGTAGCAGGTGTACCGTCAAATCCTATGATGACTTCATTGATGTTGTCACGGATTGTTTCAAGCAATAAACGTCGTAAATGGTTACTTACTGGGATTCGTACACCTCCTTTGTTTGTGCTAAGTGTTGGCTTTTGTTACCACCGAGTGGTTCATTACCACCACCAATCTTACCCCTTGAGTTGCCACCAATCAAGATTGCGGTTGAATAGACAGCATTTTCAATAACTTTGGTTTCAAATCGCAACTCCACCTTACCAAATAATGCCAAGTTTGTATCAACTACTTGCATGTACGTAGCGGGATTTGTTTCATTGGCTTCGACTGTAGAGCCTTCATTAAGCCCTTGAAGTATGCCTTCAAGTCCAACTTCTACATTCATAAGAGAAAAGTCACTACGGTTTAAAAGAGGATAATGACGTACTTCTGTAATGAGTTTGTTTTGTCCTTCATGTACAACAGTCATTCCGGGTCGTACATTGAGTGAATCGTAGTTGTGGTTAATAGTTTGCGAGCCTTTCATGAGTGATTGACCACGTAGTATCTTACGTGCTACTCTACGTGCGCCCATTTTACTTCGTACGGTGTGGTCTACGATAGGTGCAGGTGCTTCACGTACATCCGTAACCTGCGATTCGGTATCGTCTACTGTGACGATTACAAGGTCGTTAAGAGCCATTGGTAACCCTTGTATCGTTACACGATTGAATGTGTTATCAACAGGGTTTGATTGTGTAGTGTTTGATAGTTTGTCGGTGATGTTGATTGCGCTCTCGGAGAATGTAAGTGGGATGTACAGTAGATTACCAAAAGCATCGAGCAATACCATACGACCATCATGACGAGCAAGATAGCGCAGTGATGTCATGAGGTTTGTATTTTGGAAGTCCTTAGCAATGAAGCGTGTGCTATGATGACGGTGTGTAGCGACTGTACTTTCAGGTCGTGCGATATTGACGCTCGTTACACCACTGTCCACCGACTCACCCAATTTGATAGCCAAGTCCGTTGTACGTAGCCCTACGTCCACTGGTTGTCCGAGTTTTACAATATCACTGCTAAACCCAATGTCTTGCAGTGTGCGGCCTTTCATGTTACGTAGGTTACCAAACACACCGATGGTGCTGTTCTCGACATCGCTCAATACGATGCGCTCGGATGGGTTGTCGGCGTTGTAAAGGAGGATAGGTATGTTACTCGAAGACAAAGTTTCCCCGTTAAAGTATGGAACGCCAGTATATTCGTGACCTGATTTTTGTACGTGTGTGAGTTGTACGCCGCCCTCACTCTCAACAATCTGATAGCGGGTTTGAGGCATGACTTGCAGGTTACGGGTGTTGTTTTTCTCGACCGTAATCTTTGCCTTGTTTGACGTTTGCACGCTTATGCGACCATGATGAACAGCGTTATCGACAAAGACTGGCTTACGTACGTGGTCCATGACCTCGTTGGCATCGGTGTCATAACGCCCAGTGCT
>Ga0209645_1001729_pt1 | contig 10746 bp, 9 predicted proteins | sample ETNvirenome_6_30_FD_184070 | JGI IMG/M metagenome (GOLD analysis project Ga0209645, IMG submission 184070) | Marine viral communities from the Pacific Ocean - ETNP_6_30 (SPAdes) (version 2) | ecosystem: Environmental > Aquatic > Marine > Oceanic | place: Pacific Ocean | collected 2013-06-19
GTTGATTTAGGACAATTAAAAGATAACTTAGTATCTCAAGCTAAAGATACCGCTAATCTTGTCGGTTCAACTCTAGCACAAGTACCTCTGAATGGGACTGGAACACATCTGGTTCATAAATTTAGAAAAGAAGAAAATACCTACACAGGTACACTTGCTGCTCCGGCTATCAAAAGCGGTAAAAGAAGGATTTCTGCCAAAACTCCTAGTAAAGTAAAAATAAAAACCGGTAATGATCTGTTAGTTGATGAGTACGATTTTGATAATACAGACTCTACTTATCTTAAAGATAAAATTAATTTACAATCTCCTAAAAGATTAGAATTTATTAATGAGAGTGAAGATGAGTTAATACAGAAAGATTTAGCTCCTTTACGTTTTACTTTAATTACACCTGATTCTAATATTTTTGTTCAATTTCGAGCCTATATTACTCAATTTAGTGATAGTTACAGCGGTACTTGGAATTCTTACAATTATTTAGGGAGAGGAGAAAATTTCTATACTTATAATACTTTTGACAGAGGTGTTAGTTTAGGATTTAAAATTGTAGCGTTGTCAGGAGATGAAATGAGACCTCTTTACGCTAAAATAGATACATTAGCTTCATCTACAGCTCCTACTTATAATCAAGCAGGTTTTATGAGAGGTACTTTAGCTAAAATGTCTGTTGGTGGGTATGTTAAAAATTTACCTGGCTTCATAGAAAAAGTAGATTTTACTATCAACCAAGATGATCAATGGGATATTGGTTCCTCTTTTACAAATGGAGAATCTATGCCTATGAGTTTAGATTGCACAATTAATTTTAAACCTATCCATACATTTATACCTCAAACAGGAGTTAAAGACGGAAAACGAGGTTCTACCAAATTTGTTGCGAATAATTTAATACAGTTGCAAGATAAGTTAGACGGTGCTAACTTAGGAGTTAAGTTAAACGATGTAGAAAAACCTAAATCGTTACCTTTTGCAGGAGAAGGTAGAGACGGAATACTAATTACACCCCCAACAGCAAACCCGGTTACTTTTAATCCACCTGCACCAATAGCAGATATACCATCAAATATCCCACTACCAGGTTAAAAGTTATGAATAGATATAAAACCATAGAAACATATAGAAGTGAAACTGGACAAAGATTGAAATCTAATCCTATCTATCCTAACATTCCTGAATCACCAGATGATATTTACCTTATATCTACTTCTGGGGATCGTTATGATATATTAGCAAGAGAATACTATGGAGATCAAACCTTATGGTGGGTTATAGCTTCGGCTAATAACTCTCAAAAAGCTTCTTTGGCTTTAGAACCCGGTATTCAAATTAGGATTCCTGCAGATAAATCATTAGCTTTAAGATTGTACGAACAAGTAAATAAAGCAAGATGATATGGCTGGACTTTCTTACAATCAATTTAATGATGATGAAAAGCTTTTTGGCCCACTAACTTCGGGTTCTGCTATTCAACTAAAAGCACGTGAGGAACTTCTTAAAAAGAGTAACAGAACTGCTGATGATTTACTTTATTTAAACTCCAACAATATATGGGTTAAACTTTCATCAGGAGTAGACACTTTTACTGTAGAGACCGCAAATTTTGGATTCCCTCCAACTATTACTAAAATAGGCTTTTCTTCTAATTTAGCTAATGATAATATTTTACGTAATATACCTATTAAAGAAGGTGAATTTACTGGAGGTATATTTAACGAACAGGGTGGGTCGGATTATATTTTAGACGAAAATTTAGGATTTAGACCAAAAGCCGGTATTACAAACTTTACAGTTACACATCAAAATTTATACGGTAGTATTAGAAATGCTAAAGTTGAATTTACTGTCCCTTCAAAGACTGAATTTGATATTTTAGAAAAGCTATACCTAAGACCTGGTTTTAGTATGTTACTTGAATTTGGACATTCAATTTATATAGAAAATGATGGTGATTTAGTTAAGACTGGTGTAAACAGAACTTTACCAGTTGAAGAATGGTTCTCTGATAAACTTATAAAAGATATAAATAAATCTATAATAAAACAAAGAGCTATTTCTGATTACAATTACGATGCAGTAGTCGGTATGGTAAAAAACTTCAGTTGGAGTGTTGACAGTAATGGAGGATATACTTGTAGTTTAGAAATAATTTCTTATGGAGATCTTTTAGAACAGTTAAGATTATCTACAGTTACTGGATACGCAGGTTTTTTAGCTAAAAAGAAGGAAAAAGAGAAAGAAGTAAATGAGTTATTTAAAAATGTGCAATGTTCTCTGATATCCAAAATAGTAGAAAACGAAATTCTACCTGAAACTCCAAATAGTTATGGGTTTGAATTTAAAACTACTTATACCCCCTCTTTATCAGAAGCTACTACTAAAGCAGTTACAAACAGATACATACCGTTTTATAAATTTTTAGAATATGCAAATCAAGTGATTGCAGAAGATTTAAAAATAAAAGCATTCAAATTTTCAACAAAATTAGGACTTTCTTCTTTTGTGACCTTTTCTGAACACACATCTGCTAATCCTTTTGAAATACTTTTACCTAAAAAAAATATAAATAAAGAAGTTACTTATAATATTGCTAGAGAACCTGAAAAAGGAGAAGTAAATGATACCTTGAACATATTTTTAAACGTAGACTGGCTAACCAACCAGATTAAAAATATAATTTCTGATTTAGAACCTACGGGAGATTCCTATTTTAATCTAATGTCTACTATAGTCAAGACTATGAACAAAAGGTTGGGAAATGTAAATGATTTTGATATTACGTATGATGAAGATCTATTAGAGTGGATTATTATAGATAGAAAAGTTCTACCGGAAAAACAAGATCTTCCAGTTTTAAATTTATACGGGATTGGCTCGACTGCTTTTAATATTGACCTATCCTCCAAGATAAGCAGCGAATTAAGCAGTATGATTGCTATTGCTGCAGGAACAGGTAACAGCTTTACCGGCATTGGCGGTTTTAATCTCAAACAATGGAATTCTGATATATCTCAAAGACATCGGTATGATAATGATACTACCGATTACGAGGAAAAGAGGAAAAAAGAAGTAGCTGATATTATTAAAGAGTATAAAGAAAATTTAAGAACTTTTAATACTAATGTTCAAGCAGCGGAATTTGCAGTACTAAGACAAGCAATAGTTGATTCTAACATAGTTTCTACCGATCCTAATAACAGTCCTGATAATCTAGACCTATCAGGATTTGAAAGTACCCAACGTAAAGCTATGCAAATATATTTTGAAAATTACTTTTCGAAAGAAAACAGTGCTCCTGGCTTGATACCATTTGAATTATCTTTCGATCTTAAAGGAATATCAGGAATAAAAATAGGACAGAGCTTCTTAATTGATGAAACTATACTTCTTCCAGAAAATTATAAAGATAGGGTAGGTTTTGTAGTTACCGGCCTTTCACAAAAAGTTTTAAATGATAACTGGATTACTTCTGTAAAATCTCAATTGATAATTCTGGATAAAAAGTTTGAGCAAAAACCTTTATTGGAAGTAGAAGAGGAATCAGAAGTATTAGAAGAAGAAAAAACTTTAGTATATAAGAATCCTCTAGGTAATCTTCCTCTTCAGTTAAGAGAGGATAGTCAAGGAAGCGGTAGGTATAATCCTACACGTAAAAGAGGAGAAGATGGTTCTGAAAGTAAAATACATGCTGCATGGGATGTACTTGCAAGTGCCGGTACACCGGTCTATTCTCCGATAGATGGAAAAGTAGAACCAATTCCAGTATGGACTAGTCCTTTAAATGCACCTGCTCCTCTTACAGCTATAAGAGTTATTGGTACAGGAGACTATACTGGACAGCAATGGAGATTGGGTTATACTAAGATTTTAGATAAGTTTAATAGCGTGTTTGGCGGTACTGTAACAAAAGGACAGCAAGTAGGGAATGTTATTGAAATGGCTTCATTCTACGGCTTTGGTATGAAAAATCACCTGCATATCGATATAAAAAGATCAACTGATTCTGAATTTAAAGGAAAAGATCCAAGTACACTAACTTATACTTAAAATGTATTTACCAAAATCAAAATATAAACCGCCAAAATATACTCAAGGAGATAAGCTACAATACTCTGATGATAATGTATATGTAGGATGGTACTTTGAGACTTACCAAAAAAAATTCTTTACAGGTAAATTACCCGGTTCCAACAATAAAGAGCTGTTTTTAATTAAAGAGGAAGAACCTAAAGTTCCTAGATTCTTATCTGACGAGATTGGCCCTTCATTAGATGATTATGATAAAAAATATTTTATCAGATACATTCTTTCAGATACAAGAAATGGAACTATTATTGAAGTAAATAAAATAAAGTTTGATTACTTTAGAAAATTTACTTATATTAAAGCTATAGAGTTAAAGTGGGACTTAAGTACCCCGATAGAAAATGTTATAGTAAACGGTTATGAGTATAAAGGTTCTGCTTATAAAAATGAGCAGACAGTTTTAGAAGTTAAAAAACAAATACCTGATATAGATAATATTATAACCGATTACTCTGAATTTATTATAGAGTAGTAAATGTTTTATATAGTAGAGACTGAAGATCAGATACAGCATCTTCAAAATTTACATCATAAAGGTTGTTTTGTTCATGTAGTTTCTACACATGATGAATATCACCCTATACTTTCAGATACAGTAGCAGTTTACATTAGACCTTTAGATCATAAAGAGGGATATATTATACCTATTTCTCATCCGGAAGGTATAAATACTACAAAAGATAAGGTCTCCCGCATTTTATCAAGTTATAGTAACGTTTATGTAGCAGATAAGAAAGAATTGCTCTACCACTTTAATATACAGCATGCTATAGATGTATCGTTACTCTATTCTATGACATATTATGATAGATTAGATATCAAGTCTTTAAATTTATTTTGGTTTTACAACAAGTATAAAAACTCTAAGGATGTTAATAGGTATATACCTCTTTCAAAGCTACATGAATGCTGTGAAATAGTATTTGAAAGCTGTGAACCTTACCTGAATATTAAAAAACCAGAAGGTTTTGATTTTTATAATACTACTGCTACTAATGTTTTTTACTTAATAGAACAGAATGGATTGGGTATTTATTATAAAGAGTTTAACGAACTGTTTAAACCTAAGAATCCGCTCTATAACATAGATAATAATGTTACATACACTAGTTACAACTTATATAACCCAACTTCTAGACCTACTAATGCTTTCAATAGCGTTAATTTCGCAGCTATACCTAAAGAAGATAGCTATAGGAGGAGTTTTCGGCCTACCAACGACTATTTCGTGGAATTCGACTTTGATGGCTACCATCTTCGTTTACTTTCTGAGCAGATTGACTATGATTTAACCGAAGAATCGGCACATAAACAGCTGGCTAGACTGTACTTCGACAAAGAAGATATTACCGAAGATGAATATTCCCAGGCAAAACAGATAAATTTCCATGCTATTTACGGAAAAATCCCGGAAGAGCATAAAAATTTAAAGATTTTTGAATTAATTCAAGAATATATCGATAATATGTGGGAAATGTTTACTAAAGAAGGGGTAGTATGGAATCCTCAGTCAGGAAAACCCTTTACCAAAAAGTTAAAAGACATGCATCCGGCTAAACTCATGAATTACATGATGCAAAGTTTGGAGACCTCGAGAAATATACTTATATTAAAAGAACTACTAAGGTACCTAAAAGATAAACAAAGTAAAGTAGCTTTATACATATACGATGCTATCATTATTGACTTTAGTAAGGAAGACGGTAAACAAACATTACAGGAAATAAAAGATATATTAGAAGAATCGAAAAAATACCCTGTAAAGTTTAAATTTAGTGAGAATTTAGTTTTATGAAACAGTTAAATATTTATAAATGGAAGTAGGAACGATGAAAAAGGTTTTCGATTACGATATCGAACCATTTTATTTAAGCGAAGATATGTCAAACAAACTGTTTTGTACTTTTGCCAAAGAAGATACTTTGGAAGAGGTACTAAAAACTATCACTGAACAATACAAAATCATATACAATAAGGTATTTGTACTATACTCGGCATCTCAAGATGAGTATATCTGTACCTATAATGTAGATCATGGTAATGTTAACTCTTTTTTAGAGCATACTATTTTAGTGCATAGAAAAAAAGAAACCAACACCCTTTATACAATAAATGCCTTAAATACTCTTATCAAGGAACTGAACGGAGGCGTTATAGATAAATCTTTCATAGTCAACTGGAATGATTACCGCAATTGTATATTACTTACCAAAGGTGATGAACTCAGAAAAGTAAGCACAAAACTTCACAGAATAATAGAGTTGGAGCAATAGGATTTTTTTCCTATATTAATAATAAGTTATAAAAAATGTTATATTATGGATATCAACGCAATAAAGGCGAAGCTCGATGCCTTAAATAATAATGGGCAAGAAAGAGAAAAAACTGACTTTACACAAATTTTTTGGAAACCTGAAGTAGGAAAGCAAACAGTACGGATAGTACCTTCTGTTTACGATCCTGCAATGCCATTTAAAGAAGTAAAATTCCATTATGGAGTAGGAAAATATCCTATGGCTTCTTTATCTAATTTCGGTAAGCAAGATCCTATCGAAGAATTTGTAAAAGAGTTAAAAAAGACTTCTGATAAAGATAACTGGTCTTTAGCAGGTAAACTCAACCCTAAAACTCGTATCTTTGCTCCTGTAGTAGTTAGAGGAGAAGAAGATAAGGGAGTTAGATTATGGGGATTCGGTGTTACAATCTATAAAGCGTTACTTGCTTTAGCTGAAGACGAAGATGTAGGAGACTATACTGATGTTATTAACGGATGGGACTTAGTAGTAGAAATGAGACAAGGTAACCCTTACCCTGAAACATCAGTTAGAATTAAACCTAAACAGACACCACTTTCAGACAACAACGATTTAGTAGAATCTTGGTTAAAAGAGCAGCCTAATCCTATGGAAGTTCATAGAGAGTTAGACTACGAATTCATTAAAAAGCAACTTCAAAATTACTTAAATCCTGGTTCGGTTGAAGAAGAAGCACCGACTCCTCAAGCACCTCAGCAGGATGCTACTTATACGTTAGAAAATAACGTTAAAACTAAGAGTGATAAAGTAAGTGAGTTTGATGATTTATTTAATGAATAATGGCCAAAAAAGCAGAGACTAAAAAAGCAGCTACTGAAGCTGTAAGAAAGAATTTCAATCTTTCTAATTTTAAAAAGAAGAAAGGTTATTCTAATACCTCAGTCAAGTTTAAAGAACAGGGATGGATTCCTTTATCTAAAGCATTTCAAGATATTACCTCCCTTCCCGGTATTCCTACCGGACACATCACTTTATTGCGTGGACATAGTGATACGGGCAAAACTACTGCCCTAATAGAAGCAGCGGTGAGTGCCCAGAAAATGGGCATTCTCCCAGTCTTCATTATTACTGAGATGAAGTGGGCATGGGAGCATGCTAAAGAGATGGGACTTGACGTACAAGAGGTTAAAGATGAAAACGGAACGGTTACAGATTATGAAGGTCATTTTCTATATGCCGATAGAGGAACGTTAAATACTATAGAAGATGTTGCAGTTTATATTGCCGATCTTATGGACGAGCAGTCTAAAGGAAATCTACCATACGATCTACTCTTTTTGTGGGACTCTATTGGATCAGTTCCTTGCGATCTATCAGTCAGATCCAACAAGAACAATAATGAATGGAATGCTGGTGCTATGTCTACTCAGTTTGGTAATAATCTTAATCAGAAAATTCTTCTCTCTCGTAAAGAAAACTCTGCTTATACTAATACTATGGTGGCTATTAACAAGGTTTGGACTATGAAACCTGAATCACCTATGGGACAGCCTAAACTTCAAAATAAAGGAGGTATGTCTATGTGGTATGATGCTACTTTAGTAGTTACTTTCGGTAACATCACCAATCCAGGTACGTCTAAGATTAAGGCTATCAAATCTGGAATGCAGGTAGAGTTTGCCAAACGTACTAATATACAGGTAGAAAAGAACCATATCTCAGGTGTTCAGTCTAGAGGTAGAATAGTTATGACCCAGCATGGTTTTATACCAGATGAGAAAAGAGCTATCGATAAGTATAAAGATGAACATAAAGACCATTGGTTAAAACTTGTAGGTTCGGTTGATTTTGATTTGATTGAAGAAGGAGATTTAGAAGAAGAGAATATCAGCCCTAACTTACTGGATTAATGGCAAATTACAATAACATTTTAGATAACCTTGAACAAAAACCACCTCGTCGACTAAACGATCATATAGTATTGATAGATGCGATGAATATGCTCATAAGAAGCTTTTCTCTCATCAAGTCTATGAATCCAGATGGTGCACATGTCGGCGGGATTATTGGTTTTTTAAGGTCTTTAGGGTATGTTAATCGTATCTTAGATCCTTCAAGAGTTATAATAGTATGGGACGGTAAAGGCGGGTCAGGAAATAGAAAAAATATCAATCCTGATTATAAAGCCCAACGTGCCACCTCTAGAATTACTCATTGGGGACTGTACGACACTAAAGAACAGGAGACTGAAGCTTTAATCGGACAGCTTTATAGAGTTCAAGACTATTTAGAATGTCTGCCGGTACAGCAGATAGGTTTAGAAAAGTTAGAAGCAGACGATATTATAGCATATCTGGCTAAAAGAGCTTCAAATTCTAATAAAAAAGTTACCATAGTATCTTCAGATAAAGATTTCTTCCAACTTATAGATGATAACATAAGTATTTATGCTCCTATAAAGAAAAAAGTTTTCACAAAAGAAAACGTAGTTGAAGAGTTAAAAGTATTGCCGGAAAATTACAATATTGTTAAGGCTCTACTTGGAGATAATTCAGATAATTTAAGAGGTATAAAAGGATTAGGAATAAAGACTATTTTATCTGAATGGAAAAGCTTTGCATACGATCCTCTAGCTTCTTTACAAGATGTTTGGGACCATTGTGAAACTCAACTGGAGCAAGAGAAATCTAAAAAGATATTTGCTAAGATTATACACGATTGGGATAGAGTTTTATCTAACTACGAGATTATGAACCTACATGACTCAGTGTTGGATGATAGCGAAGAATCTCATATATTAGAAGTAGTAAAAAGCGATATACCAGACTTACAGACAGGTGCTTTTTTACATCTTTTAAGTCAAGACGGTATTGAAGGAATTACTAAGAATACAGAAGGGTGGCTTGAAGGCTATAGAAGTTTAACAGTTTTTGAAGAATGACAAATTATAAAGATTTTCTTATAGGATTTACTCTTTTTCTAATAGCTCAAAGTTTAGCCTGGTATCAGACAAACGGTCAATTTATTAACAGTTGGATGAAAGATAATCCTATCATAGTCTCCGGTTTATTCGGTATCCCTGTAGGGTTAGGTTACATATACGGTACATCTTATACAGTTAGTGCATTTAACGGTACTTTATGGTCGGCTAGATTAATAGGATTTGCTACAGGAGTTAGTACTTTTGCTTTACTAACTTACTTATACATGAACGAAGGAATTAATATTAAAACAGGAGTAATTTTACTTCTAGCAGTTACAATAGTTTTGCTACAAGTATTTTGGAAAGTAAATTAAAAGGTTATGACATTAAAAGCGTTACAAGCATACGGTAAAGGATTTCAATTAAAAGTATTAGGTTCTTTACTTACTGACAAATCATTCTTACTTAACATCAGAGACGTACTTAGAGAAGAGTACTTTGATGCAGATTCTCATAAGTGGATCATAGGTCAAATCGTAAGCTATTTTGATAAGTACCATACTAACATTACTATGGATGTTCTTAAAGTAGAACTTCAAAAAGTAGAAAATGAAGTACTGCAAGTGGCTTTAAAAGAAGAGCTGAGAAACTCTTACGAAGCATCACAAGATGATTTACAGTATGTACAAGAAGAATTCTTAGGTTTTTGTAAGAATCAAGAAATGAAACAAGCAATACTAGCTTCAGCAGATTTACTTAAGCAAGGTGATTTCGACGGTATTAGAAATATGGTTGAAAAAGCTATGAGAGCTGGTATGGATAAAAATATAGGACATGAATACAACAAAGATATCGAAACTCGGTACCGTACTGATTATCGCCCTACTATTCCTTCACCTTGGCCTATCCTTAATGATGGAATCCAAGGCGGGTTCGGACCTGGCGATCTTACTATTGTTTTCGGGAATCCAGGGGGTGGTAAATCTTGGACTATGGTGGCTATCGCTGCTCATGCTGTTAAGATGGGCTTTAAAGTAAATTACTATACTCTTGAGTTAGGTGAAGATTATGTTGGTAAGAGATTTGATTGCTACTTTACCGGTTATTCTATTGATGAGGTAAATAAACATAGAGATGAAGTTCAGAAGTTTGTAGAGGGTTTAAAAGGAAGCTTAATTGTAAAAGAATATGCTCCTAAATCAGCTTCTGTAAATACAGTTAAATCTCATATACAGAAATGTATAGATATGGACCATAAACCTGATTTGGTTATTATTGACTATGTAGACTATTTGAGAGCACCGTCTAAAGGTAAGTTTTCCGAGCGTAAAGATGAGATCGATGATGTATTTATAGCAACTAAAGGACTAGCAAAAGACTTCAAGATACCCGTTCTTACACCGTCTCAGGTAAATAGAATGGGTGCTAGAGATAGCATTATAGAAGGAGATAAAGCAGCAGGTAGTTACGATAAAATGATGG
>Ga0209645_1001730_pt1 | contig 10742 bp, 9 predicted proteins | sample ETNvirenome_6_30_FD_184070 | JGI IMG/M metagenome (GOLD analysis project Ga0209645, IMG submission 184070) | Marine viral communities from the Pacific Ocean - ETNP_6_30 (SPAdes) (version 2) | ecosystem: Environmental > Aquatic > Marine > Oceanic | place: Pacific Ocean | collected 2013-06-19
ACGTGGAACGATATAATACCAGGAGCAACAATGGTTTGGACACCAATAAAACCGTACTAATATGGCATCAACATTTTCAACAGATTTATCATTAGAACTTGTAGCAACCGGTGAAAAAGCTGGTCTATGGGGAGCAATCACAAACACAAATTTACAATTATTACAAACAGCAGTCTCGGGTTATGTGGAGGTAACTTTAAGTTCAGGGGATGTTGAATTAAGTTTAGCTGATGGAGACGCAACTGCTAATGGTAAGAACTTATACATAAAGGTTGTAGGGACTTTATCAGGTGACGCTACTCTAACAATGCCAGCATCTACAACAGGTGGTAATGCTAACAGAGTATTTTTTGTAGAAGATGGAACTACTAGAGGTGGTGCCGCAGACAGCCATACAATAAAAATATTAACGAAAGGTCAGAGCGCATCTACACAAGTACCTTTACCTGAAGGTGCAAAAGTTTTAGTTTATTCTAGAGGTAGTGTGCCAGCAACAACATTAGGTATGTTAGAAAAAGGATTTACAGAAGTAACAGCAGCTAGTAAAACCGCATACACAGCAGTAGCTGGTGATCAAATTGGTGTAGACACAGTTGCAAACATTGTAACAATAACATTGCCTGCTTCACCATCTCAAGGTGATGAAGTAACAATAATGGATGTATCCGCATCAAATGGTTTTGCAACTAACAAATGTGTAGTTGCAAGAAACGGATCTAATATTCAAGGTGGCACATCTGATTTAGACTTAACTGCTAATAATCAATGTGTAACATTAATTTTTACAACTGCTACAAAAGGCTGGCAAATAAAAACCAATAGCACATCATAGGAGTAAAACATGCCGCTTACTCAAATTAAGTTTGCTCCAGGAATTGACAAACAAGACACAAGTGTTGGTGCAGAAGGTAGATGGGTCGATTCTGACAATGTAAGATTTAGATATGGTCTACCAGAAAAAGTTGGTGGTTGGCAATCATTATTATCTGATTCTATTGTAGGTGTTGCTAGAAAACAACACGCTTTTGTTGATACTGAAGGCAATAGATATGTTGCAATAGGAACAGATAAATTTTTACTTTTATATTTTGAGGGACAACTTTTTGATATCACACCTTTTAGATGTAGCAATGCTGGCGTTGTAGATACTTTAACTAGTTCAACATTAGCTACAAATAGTACATCTGTTAAAACTTGTACAATTACAACTACTAGTGATCATGATTTATCAGTAGGAGATATTGTGCAGTTATCATCTGTTACTTTACCAAGTGGTACAGGATTAAATGCGAGTGATTTTGAAGACAAATTATTTCAAGTGCTAACAGTTCCAACACCTACAACTTTTACAATTGACTCTTTAAATCAAGCAAGTGCCGTCGTATCAACAGGTGGTAGTATGACTGTTAAAGTTTATGAGACTGTGGGTCCTGCAGCACAAACCTATGGTTATGGTTTTGGTATTGGTAATTATGGTGGTACTATTACAGGTGCTTTACAGAATGATTTAGATGGAGCGTTGAGCGCGGATACACAAGGTAATAATGGATCGGCAACACAGATTAGATTAACATCTACAACAGGTTTTCCAACAGCAGGAACAATAGCTGTTGGCAATGAATTAATAACATATACAAATATAGCAGGTAATGAATTAACAGGTATAACTAGAGGTGCAGCAGGAACCGCAACTTTTGGTACATCAAACGGACAAGCTCATAGTGATGGCGCCGTAGTTACTAATGCTACAAATTTTTCTGGATTTGGTAGTGCTGTTGAAGCATCATCAGTAACACTAGAACCAGGACTGTGGTCACTAAGTAATTTTGGTGAAGTATTGGTTGCAACTGTAGCTAACGGTAAAACATTTACATGGAACTCTGGTATTACAGCAAGACTTACAACAAGAGCATCTATGTTAACATCTGGTTTTGAAACAAGAATAGATGCAGCAACAGATAGTGGTAATCCAACCGCAACAAGAGTTACACTTATATCACCAACAACAAGACACTTAATTCATCTTGGAACAGAAGAGACTATCGGCACACCATCATCACAGGATGATATGTTTATAAGATTTTCTGAAGATGAAAATATAAATAAATATACACCACAAGCGACTAACACAGCAGGCACACAAAGATTACAAGACGGTACAAAAATCATGGGTGGTCTTGTTGCAAAAGAAAATATACTGATATGGACAGACAATGCTTTGTATACAATGAAGTTTGTCGGAGCTCCTTTTACATTTGGTTTTGAACAGGTAGGTACAAACTGTGGATTGATAGGTAAGAATGCAGCCATAGAGATAGATGGTGTTGCATACTGGATGGGTAATAATGGATTCTTTTCTTTTGATGGTACGGTTAATACACTACCGTGTTCTGTTGAAGACTTTGTTTATGATGATGCAGATACTACAAAAGGCCAACAAATAAATGCAGGTATTAACAATTTATTTACAGAAGTAATTTGGTGGTATCCAACATCAGGATCTGATTTTAATAATAGATATGTTGTATATAATTATGGACAAGATAATGCAAGATTACCAATGGGTAATTGGTACACAGGTACAAATACAAATTCTATAAGAACTAGTTGGATAGATTCTTTAGTATACCCTAAACCATATGCAACAGCATACAACAGCGCTAACACAGGAACATTCCCGCAAGTCATTGGTGAAACAGGTCTAGGTCAAACTGTATTCTTTGAACACGAGACGGGGACCGATCAAGTAAATCCAGATGGAAGTGTGACCACACTTACATCTTTTATACAATCATTTAGTTTTTCATTACAAAAAGATCAGAGCGAGGTATTTCTTGCGATGCGTAGATTTTTACCAAACTTCAAAGTGTTAACAGGTAATAATCAAATAACATTAGCTATAAAAGATTTTCCTGCACAGGATGATCAAGAAACAACGTTAAGTCCTTTTACAATAAATTCATCAACAACTAAAGTTGACACCAGAGCAAGAGGACGATATGCAAACATAAAAATAGAAAATACAGGTGTTAGTGAATCCTGGAGATTTGGTACATTCCAGGTAGATCTACAACCAGATGGAAGGAGAGGATAATGACAAAAGTAGTGGTAAGGTTACCAGAACCTAAAAAAGAATACAGTGAGGATAACCAAAGACAGATCAATAGAGCGTTAACTACAATTATAGAACAATTAAACTCAACATATTTAACACAACAAAAAGAGGACCAGGAAAGATTTACCTGGTTAGGATTAGGATAATGGCAAATATATATAAAAACGATAAAGTAAGTTTAACAAATACAGATCTTACAACTTTGTACACGGTGCCAGGTAATTCTAGAGCCATTGTTAAATCTCTTTTGGTTGTAGAAGATGCAGCGGGATCAGCAGTTGTTAAAGTAACATTAACCAATGCAGCAGGCACAGCTTTTGTGGTTGATAATGATGTAAATTTAACATCGGGTCAAAAAGAACAAGTATTAAGTGAACCCTTGATTATGTTAGAAAGTGAGATATTAAAGGTGCAAGCCACAAGTGGTAATGTAGATGTTATCGCATCTATATTAGAAATTAATAGGGAGGATAGATAATGCCGTTTATAGAAACAGAAGCTTCTGTTAGGTATGAAACAATTAATGGTAAAAGAGTACCAGTAATTACGCCTAAATGTGAAGTAACACTAACCAATACAGAAACAGGCCAAGAATATATGTCAGATGCGGAGGCGTTAGCGGATGTACAAAATCCAAATACGAACACCAAATCAGAACATATACGAAGAGACGTAAATGTGACTGTAGAGGAGATAAAAATAGGCGCTGACTTTAATATCAGCGATTGATTATTAGGAAAAAAACAAGTAAATTAATAAATCATGGGAATATTAAGAAAAGCAAAAAAAGCGGTTAAAAAGATTACCAAGCCAATATCAAGGTTTTTAGGTAAAGTTGTACCTAGAGAGATCAAACCTTTCTTACCTTTTGCGGCTGCAGCAGTACCTTTTTTAGCTCCAGCAACAGCTGGTGGTATTTTTAGTTCAATGGCTGGACGAGCCGCCTTATCAGGAGGTGCAAACATACTTTCACAATTAGCACAAGAAGGTAGCGAAGGAGATTTTTCTGGTTTATCTGCATTGTTAGCGGCAGGCACAGGTGCGTTATCAGCACCTACTGCAAAATCAGCTATTGCACAAAGATTTGGTTCACCTGCAGCTACAGGAGCAGATGCAGGATTTTTTGTTTCAGAAGGAATAAATCCAGGACAGGCGGTTATAAACCCTGGAACATCTTTTGTTGGTGAAGGTTTAACTTCACTGGCAGAGGCAGCTGGTAAAACAAGAGACATATTAAGTCCTGGTGGTATTACTGCAAAATTAGACAAAGCAACACTTGCGGCAGCAGCAGTGCCACTTGGTCAAGGAACAACAGACCTTGCTATGTCTACAGCTAGAAAAGCTTTGAAAGACTATGAAGATGAATTAGCAGCTTACGAACTAGAGACAGGAGAGGCACAGACAGCCTCTGATGATGCCAGAAGAACAGCTATTATTAATGCTATGACAGCAGGACAACACTCACAAGACGTTATTGATGAGACATTAGCATTATTAGGACTAAAAGATGGTGGTGTTGTAAAAATGAAAGATGGTGGTATAATGGATCTTGGCGGTAAAGAAATGGATCTACGAGGTGGTGGATTCGTGCCAATAGGTAAAAAAGAGAGAGCGGACGATGTCCCTGCAAGATTAAGCAAAAATGAATTTGTTATGACAGCCGATGCTGTGAGAGCAGCAGGCGGTGGAAATATTAATGAGGGTGCAAGAAGAATGTACGAAACAATGAACCGATTAGAGGCGCGAGCATAATGGCTGAAACAACCACGATAACACGACCGGCACCGGTACTAGAAGCATCACTAACTAATTTTTTAAAAAAACTTGATCCGTTAGTAGGTCAACAGATAAACGTAGGTGCATTTGCACCACAGATCGCAGCAGAGTCACAACTACAACAAGATGCCAGAACCGCAGCAGCAGGATTAGGATCACTTACAGGTCCAGAAGCTTTCAGACCTTTTATGTCACCTTACCAACAGGAGGTGATTGATACAACTTTAACAGAATTTGACAGACAACAAGCAATAGCAGATACAGCAAGACGTGATGCAGCTATAAGAGCAGGAGCTTTTGGCGGTGGTAGAGAAGGTGTACTTGCAGCAGAAGCAGCAAGAGGAGCAGCACAAAGCAGAGCAGGATTACAGGCACAATTATTAGCACAAGGATTTCAACAAGCACAAGCAGCAGCGGCACAAGACTTAGCTGCAAGACAAGGTCTTGGCACTTACCAGACTCAACTAGGTCAAGCTGGTCAGGCACAACAACAGGCAACTCTAGATGCAGCGGCAGCGGCAGCAAGAGAAGCAGAATTCGAACCTTTCACTAGACTAGGTTTAGTTGGTCAACAACTTGCACAGGTACAACCTGGTGCATTTCCGACTCAAACAGTCGGATATCAACCACCAGCAGCTCCAGTCAGTCCATTACAGACTGCATTAGGTGTTGGAACTGGTCTTGCTAGTATTGGTTCTAAACTAGGAATATTTGGCTAATGAGTAGAATTTTAAGACGACCTATGTTTAGAGGTGGACCGGTAGATAGCCGTGGCACGGGGATTACATCAGGATTAGGTTATGAAAATGGTGGTAGAGTTGGTTTTGCAACTGGTGGAGATTTTTTTAGAAAATACATTTTAGGTCCTAAATTTGGTGGCATAGGCACACAGCTCCAACAAGATAGAGCTCTGCAATCTACACTACTTCCTCCTGGAGCAAGTGAACAAGACAGATTTAAAATGTTTGCAGATTTAGTATCTGAACAAGAGACAGGAACTCCTATAACAGGAGATACAGGATTAGCCCCTTCTTATCTAACAGGGACAGAATTTTATGAACAAGCTTATGGATCTGATCCAAGCGCAGCTGAAGGTTTGTTAGCTAGTATAGACACTATAGGTGCAGGAAAAAAAGTAGGTGAAGAGGAGGCAAGTGAAGTATCTATAGGACCTAAAACTGGTATAGAAAAATTAGATAAAATTACTCCTGTTGAAAAACCAAAAATTAATACAAAAGATGATCCTGACGAACCAGAAGTAACTATGACGGATCTTGAGAAAGCTTTAGGATTAGATAGAGCTAGACAAGAGTATGCAGCGGACGCATTGGCTGCAGCATCAAAAGCATTCTTTGAAGGTAAAGGTTTTGGTGCGATAGCAGACGCAGCAGCTGTTAAGAGTAAAGCACCAGATATCAAGAGACTTGCAGCACTAGAAGAATTTAAAATGAAAGGTGCAAAAGATATTGCTCAACTTAAAAAACAACAGAAAGAATTTGCACCAGGTAATTTTGAAAAGAATGACAGATATTTACAAAAAAAATATCCTAAGTTAGATGAAAGAGAAAGATTAAAAATATTGCAGAAAAAACCATCAACTTTTGCTGAACAATACATAGAGTTATCTAAAGATTTTGGTTACAAAAATGCTGACATATTTAAAGATGCTGCGTTTTTATATTTTGGAAATGATTATATATCAGATGTAGCAACAGATGGTGACATGACAATTGGAGAACCTACTCCTACTTTAAGTGATGGAATATACACTGATGCAACAAACGAATTAATATTCGTAGTTAAAGATAAAAAAGTTACAAGTAGAAAAAAATTTTAAGGGGGAAAAATGGCCCTTATTGATCCACTTAACAATCCCGCGAAAACAATCGCACCAGAAGACAACAATGAAGTAAGTACAATTGCTTCTATCTTTGCAGGCATAGGATCTGGTTTTATTGATATACCAAAAGGTTTATTCTCACTAGGTGCAAGTATCTATGATCTAACAAACGATACTAACAAAGCAGCAGAGATAGAAAAATACTTTGATGATCTTACAAATTTAGATGAGATAGCGGAGGCTACAGCTGCAGGTAAGATTACAAAACTTTTAACTAACGTTGGTTTACCTGGAGGTCTTGCATTTAAGGCAGGAACAAGTTTAGCAGGTAAAGCAGTACAAGCCAAAAAGGCCGGTAACTATTTTAAAGTAACAGGAGCAGATGGTAAAGCTTTACGTAATGCTGCAAACACAGCAGATCAACTAAACAGAAAAGGTAAAACTGCAAAATTTATTGGTGGTGCTACAGCCGGTGGTGTTGCTGAAGGTGTATTTGTTGGTGATGTAGAAGAGGCAGGCACATTTGGTGATCTATTAGGTGGACCTACAGAATTAGAAAGAGGAGAGGACGATGCAGATTACGATCCAAATAGAGAATTAATCAACAGAGTTAAGTTTGGTACAGAGGGTGCATTATTTACAGGATTGATTGGTGGTGTTGGTTCTACATTAAAAGGACTAGCTAAAAGAGGTAAAGATATGCGGTTCTCTAATTCTAAACTAGATAGGTTTTATGATAAACTTGCATCTAAATTTAGAGCAAGAGGTGGTAAGACACAAGAATTTTTTGATATAGAAAGACAACAGGTGGGTGCAAGATCAGCTGACGTAAACTTTGCACAACAGGTTTCAAGAGAACTTGATAAAAATATAGATGCTATCTTTCCTGCATATAAAACAGTTTCAAATAAATTAATTGCAAAAGATAGAAACAATTTATTAAGAGCTTTGAATGAAGCAATGTTATCAGGTTCACCTAAAGTTAGTGAGAGAACAGGTAAAGTTGTATTTGGTGAGATAGATGCAGCAAAGAAAAAAGTTGTTGATGAATTACTAGATAAAGCACAGGCCAAACCACAGGTAAGAACAGCTATATATGGCAATCTAGATTCTATTAGAACAGGGTGGGGTGATATGTTTAGTGCACTTGGTGGTAAGATTGCAAGAGATAAAACAGCGTTTAAAGAATTCAAACAATTATTTGGTAAAAAATTTCAAGACTATTTAGGTTCTACATACGATAGATTTTCTAACAACTCAGTATTACCTTTTTTAAGTTACAGACCTACAGACGAGGCTGTGCAAAAAACAATAACTTTATTCAGAGATGTTGCAAGACAGAATGGTAAACCAATTTCAAAAGAACAAGCAGAGTATTACGTAAATAGATTAGTTAAGACAGCACAACTACCAAAAGGATTTAAGATGGATAAACCATCTGATGTTGTATTTCAGATACCAGATTTTTTTGTGGGTAAAACTGTTTTAGATGATGCGGTTACATCAAAAGGTTATGCTAATTTAGTAAACCTACCAGCAAATGCACAAAAAGTTATTAAAGAATTATTAGGAGAACAAAAGAATCCTATGCAAACAATACTTGCAGGTACAAGCAGATTATCTTTAATTACAAGACGTAATGAATTTTTTGATGATTTAGTTAAACAATCTGATGCTGACAAAGCTGCAGGTAAACGTGGTATGTTTTATGATGATGAAGCAGAGGCATTTGCTGCTTTGGGTCCAAATATCAGAAAGATAAATGTAGATCCAAACAAAGCATTAGAGGCTGGTATCACAAACCCTATCAATGGTAAGTTTGCAATCGATGAGATAGCTGATGCACTAGAGGAGACGAACAACGCATACACTAAAAAAGGCACCGGTGCACAGATCTATGAAGGATTAGTATTATATCCAAAAGCCACATCACAGATTGCTAAAACAATTTTATCACCTGTAACACATGCAAGAAACTTTGTATCTGCAGGAGCGTTTGCAACAGCAAATGGTATCATACCATCACCGACTGCAATCAAAGATGCATATCAGGCACTACAGACAGGATTAAAAGGCACAAGAAAACAAAATGATTTTTATAGAAAACTTTTAAAATTAGGAGTTGTAAACTCTAATGTAAGATTAGGAGATCTACGAGGACTATTAGAGGATATTGATTTTGGTGCAACTGTTACGTCAGACAAAGCGTTAAGAGGATTATTAAAACCATTGTCCAAACTAAAACAGGTATCACAAGATTTATACACAGCTGAAGATGACTTTTGGAAAATAGTATCCTGGGCAGGCGAGAAAGCTAGATTAGGCAAAGCATATGCCGCAAAAGGTATTACGAGGACCGCGGATCAACTAGATGAAGAAGCAGCTAGTATTGTAAGAAACAATATACCTAACTATGATTATGTGGGTTCTTTTATTAAAGGACTTAGAAGATTTCCTGTTGGTAACTTTGTATCGTTTCCTGCAGAGATAATCAGAACAAGCACAAACATTGTAAGACGTGGTCTTGATGAGATATTTACAACCATGAAAAATGACAAAGGTGAAACAGTCAGACCTTTGTTTAAAATAGGTATGCAAAGATTATTAGGTATGGGTGTAACGACAGCAGCTGTACCATACGCAACCGTTGAAATGGCAAAAGCTTTACACAACGTAACTCAAGATGAATTAAATGCGATGAGAAGGTATGTTGCTGACTGGTCTAAAAATTCAACACTTGTGCCATTAAGAGATGCTGCAGGTAAATTAAAATACATAGATTTTTCACATGCAAATGCTTATGACACTATATCTAGACCAGTTCAAACAGTTATAAATGCAGTGCAGGCTGGTGAAAAAGACAAAGATGGTATCATGGACGACTTTTTAAAAGGAGTGGTTGTGGCAACATCAGAATTAGGAGAACCGTTTTTATCAGAATCTATCTGGACAGAGGCTATATTAGATCTTGTAGCAAGAGGAGGTAGAACAAGAAGAGGCACAAGAGTATTTAACGAAGATGATACAGACGGAACAAAAATATCAAAAAGTATAAAACATTTAGTTGAAGCACAAATGCCTTTTTCTGCAAAACAACTAGAGAGGTTAGGACTTGCATTTAAAAATAAAGCGGAACCTGTGGGTGTTGTAACCAAAGGTAAGTTTGATGATTATGGTGAGACTTATGAATTAGGTAATGAGGCATTAGGATTTATTGGTGCAAGAGCCATACCTGTAAAACCAGAGAGAAGTTTTAAATTTAAGATTGCTCAATATCAAAAAGGAGTTAGAAACTCTAGACAATTATTTACAACAGAAGTTTTAAAAGGTGGACCTGTATCGCCAGAGGCAATCGTTGATGCATATATAAATGCAAACAGAGCTTTGTTTGAAAACACAAGAGATTTCTATAGAGATATGGAAGCAGCAGAAATTTTAGATATGCCAGAAGATGAACTAGCTAAACAAGCTATTGAAAGAGTTGGTAGAAAAACTTATGGAAGTGTAAAATCTGCTGTGTTTAGACCTCTTAATATTTCAGATAAAGTAATACAAGCTTTTGCAGAAAATGCTAGAAAGTTAGGATTAGAAAATCCTTTCATAGCTGCAGCACCTGTTTTAGGAGATATAAAATCAAGACTATTTCAAATACCACTAACAGAAGAAGGTATACCAGAAATAATAAATCCATTTGCAAACTTACCTGAACCTACATTAGGTCCGGTAAGTCAATTACCACCTGTTGTAACTGGTGCAAATCCTACGGTTATGAATACAAATCAAAGATTAATACCAGGGAACTTTAACAGCTTGACACAAGCACAGAAATACGAAATACTTTTTGGCGGAAATTAATATGGCAATAGAACCTAAAACAACTAGAGAACACATTTTATCTTTGTACGGACACATATCAGGTGTCAAAAAAAATTTAAAACATGTACACGAAGACGTCGAGAAATTGGGCGGTAAGATAGATAAAGTCTATTGGGTTCTCTTAGCGGCTGCGGG
>Ga0209645_1001731_pt1 | contig 10736 bp, 10 predicted proteins | sample ETNvirenome_6_30_FD_184070 | JGI IMG/M metagenome (GOLD analysis project Ga0209645, IMG submission 184070) | Marine viral communities from the Pacific Ocean - ETNP_6_30 (SPAdes) (version 2) | ecosystem: Environmental > Aquatic > Marine > Oceanic | place: Pacific Ocean | collected 2013-06-19
CTTCAAAGAGATATTAGAATAGATGACGCATGGTCAGTAAGTTATAAGAAAGGTGATTATCACTCTGTGCATAATCACGGTTCAACAGGTCTATCAGGTATATTATATCTTGATCAACCTAAAGATGCACCCATGACAAACTATATGCAACCTTGGAATGATTATATTTCTGATAGAACAGTATATTATCCTATACCTGTACTAGAAGGCACAATTGTTGTAGTGCCTCAATTCATACAACATTTCAGTCCACCTAACGAAAGTAAGAAACTAAAAAGAATAATATCTTGGGATTTAAGTGTAATTTAATTTATAAATAGTTGAATGGCAATTTCTAAGGTAGGTTCAAGAGGTATTGTAGATTGTTCAGTATTAGCGGCAGATTTTGCCCCTGGTACAATAACAGGTGCAAAACTAGCAGGTTCTATTGGTAATGATAAACTAGCAAACTCTACAATTACAATAGGTGGAGAAGCGATATCTTTAGGCGGTACTGATAATTCTCTTAATCTTATAGATTGGCAATCTAAAATTACATCAGATGGTTCGACTGTGACTACTATGGTCGCAGGTCGTGGTTATGTAGTAGATAACTCTAGTGCTGCAGGTATTGTAAAATTACCTTCAAGTGCAACAATAGGTCAAACAATCGCTATCAAAGACTATGCAGGAAAATTTGGCACAAATAATCTTACCATACAAAGAAATGGTCATAACATACAAGGTCAAGCAGTTGATAGTTTAATAACAACAAATCGTGCTAGTGTTGTTTTAGTTTATGTCGATAGCACAAAAGGTTGGTTATTTCAAACAGAATCTAATGTAGGTACTTTTACTGCTGCAACAGGTGGTACTATTACTACATCAGGCGATTTTAAAGTACATACTTTTACAGGTGATGGAAACTTTGTTGTAAGTCAAATAGGTAGTTCAACAGGTGGTGGAGATACTGTTGATTATCTAGTTGTCGCAGGTGGAGGTTCTGGTGGTGTTGGTGCTGGTCCTTCTGGTTCTGCTGGTGGTGGAGGAGGTGCCGGAGGTTTAAGATACTCTGCTTCTACTTATTGTAATCCATCTCCGTCAGGTGGAGCAGCAGGTTCTGCCGTGACAGTCACAGCAACAACATTTCCTATCACAGTAGGTGGTGGTGGTTCTGCTGTTGGTTCAGTTGGTGGTGCGCCTAGAGGTAATTCAGGTTCAAATTCAGTTTTCAGTACAATCACATCTGCTGGGGGAGGTGGCGGTGGTTCTCGTTTAGCAGACCCTGCTAGTCCTGGTGGTTCTGGCGGAGGTGGTTCTAATAATGGTTCAGGTACAGGTAATACACCTCCAGTTAGTCCTTCGCAAGGAAATAATGGAGCTTCTAATGTTGGTGGTGGTACCGGCGGTGGAGGTCATGGAACAGCCGGTAAAGGTAAAGCAGAATGTTCGCCTAACGGACATGGTGCAGGAGGTCAAGGTTCAGCAATTCACATAAATGGAGGCACTAGTTCATTTGCTGGTGGTGGTGGCGGTGGATTTGATGGTTGTAATCAAGGAAGTATTAATGCACCTGCGCCTGCAGGTGGTGGTGGAAGAAGTGGACCAAATATAACTTCATCAGGCTCAGCAGGTAGTACGAATAGTGGTTCTGGTGGCGGTGGTGGCCCAGCAGGTTTTCCTAGTGGTTCTGGTGGATCTGGTGCTGGTGGTTCAGGTATAGTAATTATTAGGTATAGGTTTCAATAGAGTATAAATAGTGTTATGGCAGTAGATCAAATAGGTACAAAAGGTTTAGTAGATTGTTCAGTAGCAGCAGCAGATATTGCTCCTGGAACAATTACAAGTGCAAAATTAGCGGGTTCTATCGCTAATGCAAAGTTATCAAATTCAAGTATTACAGTAAACGGACAATCAATAGCACTAGGGGCTAGTGGTACTGTGCCACCTGTTCAATGGCAATCAGTCGTTGTATCAGACGGAAGTACAGTCACTACAATGGTTGCAGGTAGAGGATATTTTGTAAACAATTCAAGTGCAGCAGGTATTGTTAAATTACCTGCAAGTGCAGCCGCAGGAGATTTAGTGTCAATCAAAGATTATGCTGGTAATTTTGGCACAAATAATTTAACAATTCAAAGAAATAGTCATAAGATACAAGGTCAAACTTCAGATTCTACTCTATCAACCAATCGTGCTTCTGTTTCATTAGTTTACATTGATGCAACGAAAGGTTGGTTATTTACAAATGAAAGCAATGTCGGAGATTTAAGATCACCTTTATTTACAGAAGCAACAGGTGGTACAGTCACTACTTCAGGTGATTTTAAAATACATTCTTTTACTGGTGACGGAAACTTTGTTGTAAGTCAAGTAGGTAATTCACCCGTGCCAGGCGGTGGCCCTGCTAATGTAGATTATGTCGTTGTTGCCGGTGGTGGTGGATCTGGTAATGGTTCACCAGTAGGTCGTGGTGGCGGCGCAGGTGGCGCTGGTGGTTTTAGAACAACATTTCCAAGTCCTAGTTGTAATGCAGGTGCCTTTCCTGTTGCAGCACAAACATACCCAATCACAGTAGGTGGTGGTGGCACTGCTGCACCTTCACCCGTGGCTAACAGAAAAGGATCAAATTCAGTTTTTTCAACAATTACATCAACTGGTGGTGGTGCCGGTGGTACTGCTTATCAAAACAGTCCTTCAGTTCCGGCTGACTTAACAGGTGGTTCTGGTGGTGGTGGCGGTGGTTCAAATGCAGCTGCTCTCATAGGTCAAGGTGGTGCAGGTAATACTCCTCCAGTCAGTCCTTCACAAGGTAATAGTGGTGGTAATGGTGGAGGTGGTAATGATAACGGCGGCGCTGGTGGCGGCGGCGGAGGTATTGGTGGCGGTGGTGGTACCGGCGGTAATAATGCTTCAGGTACAGGTGGAACTGCTGGTTCTGGTAGTCCAAATAGTATAACAGGTACAGGTGTCACATACGCTGCAGGCGGTGCTGGTGGTAATGGTAGTGGAAGTGGTGCCGGAACAGCAGGAACTACAAATAGAGGAAACGGCGCTAGTGGTGGTGGTGCTACAGGTGGTGCCGGTGCAGCTGGTGGTTCAGGTATTGTTATTATACGATATAAGTTTCAGTAATTAGTCTTTTTTTAAGACTACTATATATTAAAAAGGTGATTATAAAATGAATTTAAGAAATTATTATTATTATTTTCAATCAGCATTAACCCCTCGCATGTGTGATGAGATAATACAATATGGATTGCAACATAAACCAGAAATGGCATTGACTGGTGGTATGCAAGATGATCTAAAAAATAAAACCAAATCTGGTAAAATTAAAAAATCAGCAGTTAAACAGCTTCATGTAAAAAGAAAATCTGATATTGTTTGGATGAATGATACTTGGTTGTATAAAGAAATACACCCATATGTTAGAGAAGCAAATAGATTAGCTGGTTGGAACTTTGATTGGGATTGGTCAGAATCTTGTCAGTTTACAAAATACGGACCTGGACAATATTATGGTTGGCATTGTGATTCATGGGATGTGCCTTATAATAAACCAGATGAACCTGCCTCACACGGAAAAATAAGAAAATTGTCAGTCACAATATCATTATCAAATCCTGATGAATATGAAGGTGGTAATTTAGAATTTGATATGAGAAATCAAAAAGATTGGGAACAAGATAAAAAGAAAGCGATACATGAATGTCATGAGATTAGACCTCGTGGTTCTATTATTGTTTTCCCAAGTTTTGTATGGCATAGAGTTGCACCAGTCACAAAAGGAACTAGATATTCATTAGTCGTATGGAATCTAGGTTATCCATTTAGATAGGAGTATATAATGACAGTAATAACAAGTCAAGAACAATTACAAACAGAAAATTTTTTTTCTTGTCCTGTTTACACAATTGAAAAACCTGAATGGGTTGCAAAGATTGACAAAGCATGTGACAAACATATAAAAGAAGCATACAAAAGAGAAAAACCTAAACAACAACAAAGAAAAAAAGATTTAGGAACTAAACACTACAATGCTGTAAAAGATCATGGCATGTCTTATCATTCAGGACCAATAGAAAGAGAACCTGCGTTAAAAGAGTTTGTTGATTTTTGTGGTAATACAGCGTGGAATATATTAGATGGTCAAGGTTTTGATATGACAAAATATACAATGTATTTTACAGAGTGTTGGGTTCAAGAGTTTAGTAAGAATGGTGGTGGTCATCATAATACACATATTCATTCAGATAATCACATATCTGGTTTTTATTATCTTAAATGTTCACCTAATACATCATTACCTGTTTTTCATGACCCAAGACCTGGTGCATTGATGACTGGGTTAAAACAAAAAGATAAAACATCAGTCACATATGCGAATGATCAAGTACACTATATTCCTAAACCAGGTTCATTAATTTTCTTTAATTCATATATGCCACATCAATATACAGTTCATGATGGTTTTGAAGATTTTAGATTTATACATTTTAACATTCAGGCAATTCGTAATGAAATAGTACAAGGAGTAAAAGATGGCGCCTACTAAAACAGACTTTGATAAAAATAATTATACTGTAATTAAAAAAGCATTAGACCCAAAGATTGCAGAATTTGTTTATAATTATTTTTTAATGAAAAGACAAGTCGCAAGAACAATGTTTGATACAAGATATATCTCACCATATACCACAGAGTTTGGAGTATGGAATGATGAACAAGTACCAGAAACATATTCACATTATGGTGATATTGCAATGGATACTTTATTACTCAAAACACAACCTGTCATGGAAAAACACACAGGAATGAAACTGATACCAACATATTCATATGCTCGTATCTATAAAAAAGGTGATGTATTACACAGACATAAAGATAGATTTTCTTGTGAGATATCAACGACAATGAATCTTGGTGGTGATGATTGGCCTATTTACATTGAACCTAATCCTAAAAAAGGTGGATTAAAAGATGGTCAATACAAATCAGATATGACTGATGGTAAGAAAGTTATTCTAAAACCAGGAGATATGTTAGTTTATAAGGGTAATTTATGTGAACATTGGCGTGAAGCATTCGAAGGGGAAGATTGTGGTCAAGTATTTTTACACTATAATAATGCGAAAACAAAAGGTGCTAGTGATAATATTTACGATAATAGAATACATTTGGGTTTACCTTCTTGGTTTAAAACACACAAACCATAATTGATATACTAAAATACATAAATAGTATGAACAGGAGAATTTTAGTATGCCAACAACCACAGTCACGACTTCACCAAATGTCGCCGCCATTGCAAATTTGACAATGGATCAAGGGGCTACATTTAGTACAGTTATAACAGTATATCAAAATGATAGTATCTTAGATTTATCTGGTTATTCTGCTGCGGCACAAATTCGTAAATCATATTCTTCATCTACATCAACATCTTTTACAACAGCAATAGATTCTGATACCTCTACTGGTAAAATTACGCTAAGTTTAACACCAACTCAAACAGCAGCTTTAGAAGAAGGTAGATATGTTTACGATTTAGAAATAACTGCGTCTGATAGCACCGTGACTAGACCTATACAAGGAACAGTCATAGTAAGACCAAATGTCACAAGGTAAACATGAGTAATAATAATGTTGACGTTTCATCTGATTTAAGTACACTATTAAGTGAACTTGCAAAAATAAAAACAGAAGAAAAAAAAGCAGAACAAAAAAAGGTAGAAGAAATTAACAAAGATAGTTCTTTTGCATCTATGATGGCCGAATTGTCGCAGGTAGCAAAAGATACTAAAAAGAAAAAACAAAAATTACTTCTTGAACCTGAAAAGAAAAAAGAAGATGTCACTACTAAAGAAGAAAAGGTAGGACTATTATCTCAACTATCACAACTTGCAAAAGAAACAAAGCCTAAAGAAGAAAGTTATGCTATTGGCACGAAAGACTATGTTGATCATACAAAAGAAATTACACCTGGTCAAGAGAAACCAAAAAAGAAAAAAGTAGAAGTTAGTAAAGTTAAAAAAGTTTCACCTATTATAGAACTAACTACAAAAGAATTAGATAAAATAGAAAAGGCACAAAAACCTAAGAAGGTACCACCATCAGTCGAAAATTTAGAAAAACGATTAGACAATTTATCAAAACAATTAATTAAAGTTTCTCAATCACATAGTAGTGGAGGTGGTGCAGGTGCATTAAAAGATTTAGATGATGTTGATACATCTACTCAACAAAATAACTTTGCATTAAAATTTAATTCATCAACAGGTAAGTATGACTTCGGTGAAGTAGCAACAGATTTTAGTGCTATTGATGAAGATATCATACCTGATGGTAATGGCACTAGAAGTCTAGGTAGTTCTTCTAAAAGATTTAAAGATATATTTTTGGCAGGAGAAACAATTAATCTAGGTGGTGCAACAATTAGTTCAGATGGAACAGGATCAATAGCAATCGCAGCAACAGGTGCAACATTACCTGCTGGTTCAAAGGCAGGTGCAAATCAACTTGCTGTTGTGTCATCTGGTGGTGACACATTGCAGGCTGCTCGTATTGTGCCATTCTTTAGTGCGAGTGGTGGATTAAGTACAGAAAATACAAGCTTTGAATTTAATGCAACAGTAGATAGTAGATTTACTTTTACAGGAACAAAAACTTTTACATTGGCAAATGGTAGTGCGTTAGCAGACAGCGATCCTACCCTTTTTCAATTCTAAATATAAGATATGGCAAATAAAACACCAATTAGAGCAGTCTTTAATGACAGTAATGTAGCAACTGGACTTGCAGAGTTTCAGTCTGGAGATACAGTAGCATTAACACATGGTGGTCTTGGTGTATCTTTATCTATTGGTAGTGCAGGTCAAGTATTAAAAGTTAATTCAGGCGCTAGTGCATTAGAGTTTGGTAATGTAGAGGCAATCGTTAATATTGATGGTGCAACTGATAAGACTGGTGCAACATTAGCAACGACTGATTTACTACTTGCTTCTGATGGTGGTTCTGAAGGTCGTGTCACACTTGCACAATTAGATACTTTATTTTCTGGTACATCTAAAACACTTACAAATAAAACATTAACAGCACCTACTATTTCAACTCCTGCTATCACAGGTAATACAACCACAACTGGTAGTTTTATATTTGAAGGTAGCACAGCAGATAGTTTCGAAACAACATTAACAGTCACAGACCCAACAGCAGATAGAACAATTACAATACCTAATGTCACAGGTACAATTGTCACCACAGGCGATACAGGTTCAGTCACGAATACTATGTTGGCAGGTTCTATTGCTGCCTCTAAACTTGCCGGTAGTATTGGTAATAGTAAATTAAGCAATTCATCAATCACAGTTTCAGACGGTTCTAATACAAGTGCCGTATCATTAGGTGGCACATTAACTTTTGCTGGTACATCAAACGAAGTGACTGTTGCAGAAGATTCAGGCACAGTCACAGTAAGTTTACCTGATAATGTCACGATAGGTGGCAATATGACTGTCACAGGAAATTTAACTGTTTCAGGTTCAACTACAACTGTCGATTCTACAACTGTTAGTATTCAAAATGCTTTTGTATTTGAAGGTGCAACAGCAGATAGTTTTGAAACAACATTATCAACTGTTGATCCTACAGCAGATAGAACAATTTTATTACCAAATGCAAGTGATACTCTTGTTGGTAAAGCAACTACTGATACATTAACAAATAAAACTATCGCTTTAGGAAGTAATTCAGTTTCAGGTACACTTGCACAATTTAATAGTGCTGTATCAAACGCAACTTTGGTATCAACAACTGGTTCTGAAACATTAACAAATAAAACATTAACTAGTCCTACAGTCAATAGTCCATCTATTGCAACACCAACTGTTTCTGGTTTAACACTTTCAGATAGTTCAATCGTATTTGAAGGTAGCACAGCAGATAGTTTTGAAACTACATTAACAGTCACAGATCCAACTGCTGATAGAACACTTACTTTACCAAATGCAACTGATACATTAGTAGGTAAAGCAACAACTGATACTTTGACAAACAAATCTATTGATTTAGGTAGTAATACACTTACAGGTTCACTTGCAGAATTTAATGCTGCTTTACAATCAGAAAGTTTTGCTTCTTTAACAGGTTCAGAAACACTAACAAATAAAACATTAACATCACCTGTTATAAACAATCCTACTATTACAGGTATGGCAGTTAATGCAGCATCATTTACTTTTGAAGGTAGCACAGCAGATAGTTTTGAAACTACTTTAACAGTAGTAGATCCAACAGCAGATAGAACAATTACATTACCTAACGCAACAGGTACGGTTGCTTTAATTGCAGAAACACAAACACTTACAAATAAATCTATTGACTTAGCAAACAACACATTAACAGGTTCAGTAGCAGAGTTTAATAGTGCATTACAAAGTGATAGTTTTGCAACCCTAGCAGGTTCTAACACATTAACAAATAAAACACTTACAAGTCCTATTATTAATACACCAACTGTAGGTACTTCATTAACTTTACTTGAAGACGCAGTTATGATATTTGAAGGTGCAACAAATGATAGTTTCGAAACTACATTAACAGTCGTAGATCCTACAGCAGATAGAACAGTATCACTACCTAACGCAACTGATACATTAGTAGGTAAAGCAACAACTGATACACTCACAAACAAAAGTATTGATAGTGATAATAACACTATTACAAACTTAGTAAATGCAGATATTAAATCTAGTGCTGCAATAGAATTTAGTAAGATGGAAAACCTTACTGCCTCTAGAGCATTAGTTTCAGATGGTAGTGGTGATGTATCTGTAAGTGCTGTGACATCAACTGAAATAGGTCATTTAGATGGTGTATCAAGTAATATTCAAACACAATTAGACACAAAAACTACTGCTGCATTTGCTATTGCTCAAGCCGTGGCGCTAGGTTAATATAAATAGTCTAATAGAAGGACTATAACATGGCACAACAAAACCCAATTACCAGTAGAGAAACATTGAAACAATATGCCCTTCGTGCATTAGGTAAACCTGTTATTGAAATAAACGTAGAAGATGATCAGGTTGAAGATAGAATAGATGAAGCGCTACAATATTTTGCTCAATATCACTATGATGGTGTAGAAAGAATGTATCTTAAATATGAGGTGCAATCAGCAGATATCACAAGAGCAAGAAGTGATGAAACATTATCTACTGTGACAGATAGTAGAGATTCCACAGTCACAGCAAGTTTCAAAGAAGGTAAAAATTATATACCTATGCCTTCAAATGTCATGTCCGTAGTTCAAGTATTTCCTTTTACAGATAAGGCCGCATTAAATTTATTTGACGTAAGATATCAATTAAGATTAAATGACTTGTATGATTTTTCATCTACAAGTATAATTCATTATGATATGACACTAAGACATTTAGATTTATTAGATCATATACTTGTTGGTGAAAGACCAGTAAGATTTAATCAACACACTAACAGATTATACATTGATATGGATTGGGCAAATGATGTTGATGCAGGTGATTTTTTAATTATAGAATGTTATCGTAAATTAGATGGTACAAATTTTTCTGATGTATTTGATGATATCTTTTTAAAAAAATATCTTATACAATTAATTAAAAAACAATGGGGAACAAACTTATCTAAGTTTCAAGGTGTAGCAATGTTAGGTGGTGTTCAATTAAATGGTGAACAGATTTACACACAAGCTCAAGAGGAACTAACTAAATTAGAAGAACAAATACAACTTGCATATGAATTACCACCACATTATATGGTAGGATAATACCATGAGAAATACATATTTCAGTCATGGCACACAAGCAGAAAAAAATCTTTACGAAGACTTAATCATAGAACAATTAAAAATCTATGGTCAAGATACTTACTATTTACCTAGAGAAGAAATAACCAGAGATAGTGTATTAGGTAATACCACAGATAAATTTACAGACGCATATGCCATTGAGATGTATGTTGAAGACGTAAATGGTTTTGCTGGTCAAGGTGATCTAATAGGTAAGTTTGGTTTAGAAGTTAGAGATGAATTAACCTTTGTAGTTTCAAGAAGAACATTTGAAATACTGGTTGATAATTCTTCAAACACTCTTTCAATTAATAGACCAAGAGAAGGTGATATTATATGGATGCCATTATTTAAAAAGTTTTGGCAAATTGATTTTGTTGAAGATGAAGATCCAATGTATCAGATTAATGATCTTCCTATATTTAAACTTAAATGTTCTGTATGGGAATATGAATCACAATCTGTCGAAACAGGTGTACTTGATATTGACACTCGTTTGGACAAAGATACCATGGACTTATTGGTTAATCAAATATCACTAGAAAGTGGAACTACATCATCAGGTGCTTTACTTTCTGAAAATATTGTTGGCGATGTAGAAGCAGTATTAACAGAAGCAGGTGAGTTCTTAATTGATGAAACAGATGGCGATAATATACTATACGAAGATGATCCAGAATATGTCGAATATATATTACTAGAAGACGCCGCAACAGAAAACATGAACGAAGACCCAATTGGTGGAGACAACGCTGCCTTTGATACAGCTGCTGGACTTGATGATTTCGATTCTAATAACGATATCTTTGATTTCACAGAAAAAAATCCATTTGGTGATCCAAGAGATAATTAGGAGATATAATGTTTAAAGACGCACAATACCATGAATTGATACGAAAGACCGTTGTTGCTTTTGGTACTT
>Ga0209645_1001733_pt1 | contig 10735 bp, 20 predicted proteins | sample ETNvirenome_6_30_FD_184070 | JGI IMG/M metagenome (GOLD analysis project Ga0209645, IMG submission 184070) | Marine viral communities from the Pacific Ocean - ETNP_6_30 (SPAdes) (version 2) | ecosystem: Environmental > Aquatic > Marine > Oceanic | place: Pacific Ocean | collected 2013-06-19
CGATGATGGAGATAAAGATTTACAAGATGTAATCAATGGGGATGAGCCTTCATCTTTAAGTCCAATAGGTACTGATGAAGTATTAGGGGTAAATCCAATTATAAATATGTCGGATTCACAAAAAGAATCTCTTTTTAACACCGCTACTAATTTTTATAAGGGAGGTGCAAGACCTTCCGAATCCTTTTTACAAAAATTAAAAGAGAAAAGAGAAATTGCTCTTGCAAAGATAAAAGCAATAGGGCTTTTAGATGAGTTTGAGAAATGGAAGGAAAATCGAAAGAAAAAAGATAAAGATTTACCACCGCCTATGTTCAGAGTTGGAGATATGAGAACATTAGGTGGAGATGTAATTCTTATGAGTGCATCAAGAGGGGGTTCTCGACCTCCACTACCCGATAGAAGTAGAAGATAAAATTTTAATTTAAAAATAGAGTAAGATGAAAAAAATGAATGTAGTTCAATACGCTTTAGGATTAGTAGGATTAGCAGTAACAGTCTATGTAGTAGGCTATGCTTTTAAGAAAGGTTCAGAAGCGGGAGAAAAAGCGTAAGTTTATGAGATATGTTGCTTTTTTGTTAGGTGGGGTAGCAACTTTCTTTTTATTGGTTAGTTCAACAAAACCTAAATTTTTAAGTAGAGATGGCAAAGGTGTAGCCCGATTCCTTATGGGGTTGGGCTATTCTAAATCTAATGCTTCGGGTATTGCGGGAAATCTTTATACTGAATCAAAGTTTAATCCACAAGCCATCGGAGATAATGGAACATCTTTTGGACTTGCTCAATGGCACAAAAGTCGTTGGCAAAGATTAAGAAATTGGAGTAAAGAAAGAGGTTTGAATATCAACTCTTTTGAAACTCAATTAAGATATATTGATTGGGAATTAAATAATACTGAAAAGAAAGCTAAAAGAGAGTTATTAAAACAAACTACTCCAAGAGATTCAGCTTTTGCATTTGCAAAGTATTATGAAAGACCGCAACGAATATCACAAGAAAGAATGAATAAAGCAGAAGAAATATATAATGCCTTATAACAATAAAAAAAATGATGATGAAAGACAAGAAGCTAAATACAAAGTTACATTGTGGTCAATGCTTGGCATATTGTTCTGTTTGTTGTATATGTTAATGACTAAATAAAATCACAAGATGAATAAAAATTTAATTCAACAATCTACTCCAATTCTAATAGTATTAGGTGTTTTGGTGTATTTTGAGTTTTTTAGAAAGAAATAGATGGAAACAAAAAAACAAACAATAAGAAAATCCTCTACAAACACAAGGTATAAAGGTGTATCTAAATTTTTAGGTGTGAATCAAGGAATGGAAAGTTTTAATGCCATATATGGTTATTTAGCTTTAGGTGTAGCAGTTGGTCTTTTTACGGGTACTTCTTTAGTTAGTAAAGCCCGTAGAGTAGTAATATTTGGACTTGGATTTCCATTAGGTGCTACGATTATTGGAGGTGTTGCGGATAATGTAATAGATAAAGTAAAAAATTAAATTGTGAAAGAACCCGTAAATACAGAAGATTGGAGTGGAAAGGTAAAATCTGATAAAGCACCTTTAAACACAGATGTTTGGAGTGGTGGAAATGGTATGCTTTCTAATTCTATTGTATATGACCAAAAAAGACAAAGAACACAGACAAGATTAATCATAGCAACTTTTGTTGGTGTTTTTATTCTTGGATACTTAATGAATAAAGAGTTAAAAGATATTGTTTAGAGATATGAAGAATAAGAAACTAATATATGGTCTTGGAGTAGCGGTATTGTTATACTTTTTGTTTAAGAGTAAAAAAGGGAAGCAAGTAACAGAAAAGGTTACTGAAAAGGTAAAAGAAACTATAACCCCAAATCCAAATGAAAAAATTTATAAGGGGATGGAGGTAGATGGAAGTGCAACTAATATGCGTATGCAGTATGTTCAAATTCCTCCGACAATAATGGAAAAGGTTGGATTTACAAGTCCAATGTTTACTACACCAAAAGAGTTATTTTTTATAGAAAACTCTAAAGGGGAACGAAGGGATGTAGTTAGAGCATCCAAAAGAGGTGTAGTAATATCGGAAATGGTAGGAGATGGAAAGGAAAGCACCTTCCTTCCAAGAGGCGGTAGTTTTGTTTTATATAAAGAGAAATTAACTTGACACAATGGCAAAAATTATAACAAGCAACACTAAAGTAAGACACAAGAAAAAACGAAAAGGAGTTCACGCAAAAAGCAAGAGTTCCAAATCTAAAACGAGTGTTAATTATGTTAAGCCCTATAATGGGCAAGGTAAAAAGTAAGTTATGAAAGTATTTAGTGATAAAGAGTTAAGAGGTTATTTAGGTTCTGCAACAGTATTTTTATTGGTAATGGGGCTATTGTTATTCTTGGCTTTTGTAGAAATCCCCGAAACCAATAATGATATTTTTAAAGTTATTGTTGGTATGGTGGTAGGTTCTCTTTCTTTGGTTATTACAACATTTGTTGGTAAAGACCCATCAGAAGTAGAGAATTTAAAATCGAAAGTTCAGAGTTATGAAAAACAACTTGAAAACTTGACAGAAGAAAAACAGAAATTAGAAAGTATGTTAAGAGATTATCAAGCAACAGTAATAGAGAAATTAGCTATTGCGGGTAACAACTTTAATTATAAAAAATAAAATAGAATATTATGAGTTTAATGAGATGGACATATAAACAACAAATGAGCGGAGTTGCTTTAAAGGAATTTCAAGTTCCAAGTGTTGGTAAAAGTCTAAAAGTAGTCAAAGTGGGAGAGAAAATTCCTATTCAAGTATGGGAACTTTATTCACATAGTAGAGGAATGCCCGAAGCACAAATCACAACAGAATTTCATTATGGTAATGCACCTATGCCCGAAGAAGCACCCGCACCTCCTCCAACTTTACAATCGCCAAGCGGTAAAAGGTTGGAAATCAAAAAAGATTTCACTTTTGATGTACTTGAATCAAATGCTATGCCTAAAGGTAGGCTAAAAAAAGAGAATTTATCGAATAACAAAACTGTGATGTGGTTAGGTCTTATAGTTGTGGGTTACTTCGCATATAAATATTACAATAAAAAATAAGTTATGAAAAATACAAAAATGGTTTTAGGAGTAGTTGGTCTTGTGGTTTTATTGGCTTTGTATGGTGCAGTAAAACGAACAGATGTTACTAAAAAAGATAAGTAATGAAAAACAAAAATTTAATAATCGGTGGAGTTGCAGTTTTGATTCTATACTTTTTGTATAAGAAAAAATCAAAGCAAACAGTTGAACAACCTAAAGAAAATCAAAAGACATACTTTAAATCAGATGATGGAAGCATTAGGGAATGCCCTCCTAATCTTGTAGGTGGAACTTTTGAAAATCCAACCGCAGTTTGTGAAATTAAATAAATAATTAGATATGAATAGAAAAGCAATATATTGGACAGTAGGCGGTGTTGCAGTAGCAGTATTAGGCTATTTTGCATATAAAAAAATAACCGCACCAACAATTACGTTTGGGGAATTTGAAGATGATGATTCAAGTCCATCTCCATCCTCAACTCCCGCACAACCTAAAGATGATTTACCATTAAAAGTCGGTAGCAGAGGCGATAAAGTAAAGCAACTTCAAAGATTTTTGGTTGCAGAAGGTTATGATATTGGAAAGTTTGGTGTAAATAAAGATGGAGTTGATGGTATGTTTGGCAGTATGACAAGACGAGCAGTCGTTGAAAATCAGCAACCATTTTCAGTATTTAAGTCAATGTACCCAAGTGCGGTAGAAGGTCAAGTTTCGGCAGACTTTTATAACACTAATATTAAGGGTAGATACTAATTGGCAAAAACCAAAAACATAGTATTCTTTGGAATAGGTGCAGTAATAGGTGTTACTGCCTTAATTCTTATTCTTCGCAAAGTTTTAGTGAAGTATCGAGTTGTGTCCATTGCCAAAAAAGAATGGGAAGGTTGGGGGCAACCAACTATTCAAATTGATGGAAAGCAAACCCGCAAAGGTGGTTTTGAAGCACAAAAAGGTTTTGCTGATAGAGTTGGTCTTTATTGGCGAAAAGGAACGGGAAATAGGTATGATGGTAGAGATACGGGAGTTGCTTGGTCAAGTGCTTTTATTTCATACATTATGAAAGAAGCGGGAGCGGGAGATAAATTCGTTTACAACCCCTCGCATTCTAAATACATTACAGATAGCATAGCAAATCGAAAAAATAAAAACTATAAAGCCCCGTTTGTTGGTTATAGAATAAATGAGGTTTCTCCAAAGGTTGGGGATTTAGTGTGCTATTCAAGACAAAAAGGAGTTGGCTACGATACTAAAGGAAGTTACAAAAGCCATTGTGATTTAGTTGTATCTGTAAAGCCAAAGGAAATCGAAGTTATTGGAGGAAACGTAAATGATTCCGTAACTAAAAAGATTTTGAGGACTGATTCAAAAGGAAGGTTACAAGATAAAAAGTATGATTGGTTTGCAGTAATTAAAACCAATATATAAAAGGAAACCCACCTTATGGGAGATGGGTTTTACGGATAATAGAGATGTAATCAAATGCATCCAACCTATTATAATCAAACTAAACTTGAAATTATCCCTCAAAGTTAAGAATAATTTATTATCTTTGAAACTATTAATTGACTTTTATTGTGGCGAAAAAATCAAACAACTTTAAAAAGTTTGGAAAACTTGCATCTCTTGTAAAAAGAATAGCAGATAAAAACCCCGAACTCAAACAAAGGATTTTAGAAGAATCCGAAAGCACTTCTAAAAATAGTTGGAATAAAATCCAAAAATGGACTTCTAAAAATCTCTTTCCATCTTTTAAGCAATTACCCTTAAAGGATTTCACATTAAAAAAAGTAGAACAAGCACTCAATGAAGATGAGGCTTCTGCAAAAAAATCTAAATGTCATAATGTATTTTCAATACCCGATTCAGATTTAGGAGTTATTGACCCCTTTACATTAGAAGAAACATTAAGACAATTACCTCCAAACACACAAATACAAATAGGGCTTGAAGGAGGCGATGGTTTTGTTAATACGGGAATTGTAAAAAGAAAAGATGCAACAAGCGTAGGCAATGGAGAACTTACTGCGGGTATTAGAGAAATGTATCCAAATATCAGAAACATTGTTTTCTTTAGGTTAAGAAAAAAAGGTAAAAAGCAAGGCGATAAAGCAAATTGTAGTTACTATATAAAAGCAGTTTTTGTTGGCGATGAAGATGCAAACGAAACACTTGATGAGTTTCTAACTGATGATGAAAAAGAAAGAAGGGTCGTAAAAGGTGTAAACCTTTCTGATTTATCCGAGAAACAGAAAAAAGACAGACAACAACTTAAAGATTTAATAAAAAAAGAAACTAAAGCTAAAAAGTCAAAGGCTAAAAAAAGAGAGTTTAAAACTCCCGATAAAGTTGTTGGCAAAAAAGAAGATAAGAAGATTCAAAAAAAGATAGCTGATAAAAAAGACAACAAAGCTGAAAGAATAAAAGAGTTTAGGTTAGCAGTCAAAGACTTAAAAGAATTATTAAACGATGGTCTTATTACAAAGAAGCAGTTTAAAAAATCTTTTGATAAGCTAAATGATAATTTAGAAAAAGGTGGCGAAATATGAGTAATGCACTTACAAGAAAATATATAAGGTCGGGCAATGTAGATTCTTATGTAGATGATTTGATAAACAAAAAGTTGAGTTTTTCAGTAAGAAGGGCTTCGGAATGTACAGAGGTTTTATTAGATGATAAATATATGGTTTTTGCCTCTCAAACTAATTTTCCAAAAAAGAAAATCTATTTATTTAATAATGTGAAGCAACAAGTTATAAGATGGCTTTCTAAAAATCAAGTTACTATGCCACCTAACCATCACTCTATTAAATATAACTATGATTACGATACTGATGATGGAGTTATGTGTGGAACGGATTTAAACCACGCATATTGGCGAATAGCTTATCTATACGGGATGATTTCTGAAAAAACATATATTGGTGGGTTAGACACGGATTGTAAAGCCCTACGACTTGCTACGCTATCAGTATTGGGTCGAGAAAAGACTTTTACAAGGTATGAAAAGGGTAAAAATGTAGAAACGTATGTACATCAAGCGGAAAATGTAGATTTGAAGAATGTTTTCAAGTTTATAAGATTGACTTGTTTCAACTTTATGAAAGAAGCCTCTGATATTTTAGGGGATGACTTCTTTGCTTGGAAAACCGATTGCATATATTATAGAGAATCGCTAACGAACATAAAAAATGTTCAAGCGTATTTTGATAAGCACAATTTAACATACAAGCAATTAGGCTATTGAATCGCCACTCGATAACTAATTGTTCGGGGGAGGATTAAGTTCTTCCCCCTTTTGTATGTTTTTATTTTTTAAAATAAAAATTATTTTGTATGTTTGCTATCGTAATCAGATAAAATCAAATTATGGATGATTTAAAACTAACTCCATTTTCATCTAAAGAAATGGATAATGAATACTCTACCCAAACTTTTAACGAAAGGGGAATAGAGTTTACTATACTACGTTTGACTAATCAATTAAAACCTCAAAGCGGTAATCTATATAAGTTTGGACTTGTAGATAAGGATTATAACTTCTTTTGGTTTTTTAATAATAAAGCGATTGTAAAGGGTCGATTAAAAGCACTTGAAACATTTCACTTACTATCACAATACTGTAATGAAAAACAAATTGGTAGCCCATTTGCATACAAGGTTTCTAAATAAAAAAAGAGGAAAAGGGCTTTCAACTCCTTCTCCCCCTCTCGTTTACAAGAAACTTTCGCAAGACACAAAATTAGCGAATAACCAAATATAATATATTATGAACCCAATTTTATTAGATTTTGAAAAATTATTTGCAACAATAAAAAATGATAAAAACAATGTTTCTCATTTACCAATAATTTGGAATATGGTGCAATTATTTGAAAGGAAATATAAAGAAGAATATGCTATATCTACAAAACTTTTAGTGGAGTATTTAAAGCATCAATATCACTTATTAGAATCAAAACTAAACTCTTTTGGAAAAGATAAAGAGGTATAAATATTACTTTCAACAACTGAAAGAACCTATTATTATCGAAGCAGAAAGTAGAAACAAAGCAGATTCTATTTTGATTTCGCTTAATAACAAAAGTGGTAATTGGTTAGATATAAAAGACCTTTTTGATTTAAGAGTTGAATCTTTGGTCATCGGTGTTTCTAATAAAAAAATAAAAGGCAAAAACTATTTATGGGTTGGAAAAAAGTACACTAAAAATGGTTGGATGGAAGAAGAAAAATATTTAAAAATTGTAATTAATAACCAAAAGCAACATAATGAAAAGTAAAAAAATAAGTCAATCTTTCTTAAAAGACTACAATGAGTATAAAGGAAAAAGACTATGTGGACTAAAGTTTAAAGCAAAACACTTTGATAATGTAGAATTTCCTACAAGTGAAGCTATGGACTTGGGTAATTACTTTGAATATCTTGCTACGGGTTGTTTGCCCCGAAACGGAAAAGAACCGCTACCAAAACTTTCTTATGCGGGTACTAAAAGAGAATCTATATCAACACCTTTTAAAAGAGCAAAAGAATCAGCCGAACTTTTCAAAAAGATTAAAGAGGCTTATAGTATTAAAATCAAAGATGTTGGACTAAAGTTAGAAACTAAAAATAAAAATGGTATTTTAGATATATGGGGCGAAATGGATGGCAGACCTTGTATTATTGATTTAAAATATAGCGGTCTTATAGATGACAAGTGGTCAGAAGTAGGTTGGGAAACTGAAAGTTTACACTACAAAGAAAAACTACTCGTTCAAGCTATTCAGTATAAAATGCTCGTAAAAGAATGCTATGGATTAGACTATGATGAATTTGACTTTTATTTTATGGTCTTTTCATCAAAAGAAGTTCGTAATGTTAAGTTCATCAGAATAAATATTGATGATGATGCTTATAGTGTTCACGAAACTCACATAGAATCCATTTTTAAGCAGATTAACGCAATGAATATTGAAAAAGACTTCGTTGCTTATCCAAGTATTAAAGAATGCTCTAAATGTCCTTTATACGACAAATGTGAGCATAAATCAGATTTTCCTCTTATTGAGGATGTTTATTATGGAGGATAGACAGTTATATGTAAGTAAGAAAATTTACGACTATCAAGTTGAAATGCTTTATTGGGATAGGTATATATGCGGTTTAGAGGATTATATTCTTTACTGCAAACCCGATAAAGCAGATAAATTTAGATTACAACACGAAATAACGAGAGTTAAATTCCATATTTTCAGACAAGAAATAAAAATCAAGAAGTATTTGAAAAAACATAAATTTTCAAAAGAATTTGAACAGAAAATTAAAACCTTTTACAATGACACAAAAATCAAAAAGTGAATTAACACCGAAACAAACGCTAATCAACAACTTTACCTCAACAATTTCAAGGTATGAGCAAAAGAATTTAGCTGAACTATTAGAAACCCACAACATAACCCCTTCGCAGTTTAAAAACATTGTGATTAACGAGGTTAAGAAAAGCGAACAGATGCAACAAGCGTTTTTGCATAACCCCGCTTCTTTATTTGCCTCTATATTGCTTTGTGCTGAACTCGGACTTAACCCATCCGCAGATGTTGGAGAGTTTTATTTCTTGCCTTTTGGCAAAAAGATTACTCCAATTTTAGGATATAAGGGAGTAATTAACTTGATATTACGAAGTGGAGAAATTTCAAAGATTTGGAGTGAAATAGTTTATGAGGATGATGATTTTGAATATGAACTTGGTCTTGAACCAAAACTAACCCATATTCCTAATCTTGATAGAGATAATAAAAACATTAAATATGTTTATGCAGTTGCGAAACTAACTAATGGCGAATTGATGTTTAAAGTAATGTCCAAAAAGGAGATTATGGAAATCGTACAAATGTCCAAATACCCAAATCAACTGTATGGCTCAAACAAAGACCCGCAAGGATGGATGTATAAGAAAACAGTTATAAAACAACTATCAAAAACACTTCCTAAAGATTACTATGGTAAAAGAGGTTTAAGTGTAGATGATAAAGTTGAAGGAGGCGGATATTTAAAGTTAGACGAGGATAACAATATAATGTTTGTAGATGGCAAAAAGATTATTCCAAAGCGTAGTAAATCGGTATATGCTAATCTTGATGTAGATATTGAACCATTAGATATTTCTAACATTGAAGTTATTGAACCCGAAAATATTATTGCAAAAGATAAAAAAAGTAAAAAAGATTCATTAACTTTGGATTTGAAAACCGACACTTCTGTAAGTTAGAGTTTTACCTTGTTATTTAGTTTTTAAAGGAATTAAAAGGGTTGTTGATGAAATTCGTTTCTTGACAACTCTTTTTTTATGATGGAACATTGCCCGTAACTGTCCAACCTTTGACAATCAAATTATTATATGCCGTACCACTAACTCCAATGTTTGGACTTGCACCTCCCGTTTGATTTGCATAATCTAATGTTCCTCCCGTTAAGCCATTATTATCAAGAGTAACAATAATATCATCTAAATCAGCAGAAGGCAAATTATTATCATTACAACGGAAGTTATTACACAAAGGTAAAGCAGAAGTCAAAGCTAAATTTGTTATATTATAATCTTGAAGATTTATTGTTGTAATGTTATTGTTGTTAGTAAACGTAACTGTACTTGCGGGTGGAAGTGCGGTTGCATTATTTATTAAAGTAACCCCGATTAATTGACTATTATTTATAAAGGTTAAACTATTAAAGGAATTACCCAAACCATTATAGTTTGTAAACAACTCAATACTATCTATTCCTCCCGAACCTAAAAAAGTTGTATTACTTATTCTACTATCTCCCAATAAGGCAATTTGACTACCATTATTATCATTCACATTAAATCTTATTGAAGGCAATAATGGTGGATTTCCATAGTTAAAAGAAGAATTTAAAAACTCAATACCATCTACCAATACTAAATCATCTTCAAAAAGTGTACTTAAAGGTTCTGCAAGAAACGAAGTATCAGTTTCGCCTAATGAATGAAAGTCGCAATTATTAAAAGTAACATCTAATGGTGGGTTTGCGGTATCAAAATTGAACACTTTATTACTACCAAAAGGGTATTTAGAAGGGTCTAAATTACTATCTACTATTTGAGTGCTATTTAAAGTGAATTTTTCAAAAGTTATACTTTCTGCAACTGTACTATCAATACCGCTAAAATCTCTTTTATACAAACCTATTGCTCTTACTTGGGCATCTATTTGTACGGGTAAATTTAATGTTAAACCGCTAATAGTTAATGAACCCAAATCAGCCCCATAAATTCCATTACCAATATAAAAAGTTGTAAGTGCATCCGTAAACGAGAACGGAGGATTTGAACCTATATATACATCTGTACAAGCGATTGTAGGGTCAAGTGTAAATATAGCATTTCGTATTGGGTTAGTTATAGGAAGTGCCAATGTTAGTGTTTCTGTATTAAGGGCAAAGAAACTTGAATTGTCCACATCTTCGACTGCACCACTTCCTTCTTCTGCTGATGTTACTTGAAAATTTGATTGACCACCACCCGTTGTAGTTCTAATAAATACATCTACATTTTCTTGTGTAAAAGAAAAAAGACTTGGTGTTATAGCACCTACGGGAGTAATACTTGTTTGAAAAGCATCGCTTTGAAAATATCCGTATAATCCATTTCCACTTAATACAAATG
>Ga0209645_1001734_pt1 | contig 10730 bp, 16 predicted proteins | sample ETNvirenome_6_30_FD_184070 | JGI IMG/M metagenome (GOLD analysis project Ga0209645, IMG submission 184070) | Marine viral communities from the Pacific Ocean - ETNP_6_30 (SPAdes) (version 2) | ecosystem: Environmental > Aquatic > Marine > Oceanic | place: Pacific Ocean | collected 2013-06-19
TTGAAGCCGTTAGGTGCGTCTGTCTTAACAAAGAAAGCGTCTGTATCCGTTAGGAAGTGGTTTACCACTGCACCTTCAGGAAGCATTCCCATATTCTTCATTGCGTTGTTGTCGTTGTCCGCAGTTCCTGAACGTAGGTTTGAGTTAATAACCCGCTCTGCAATAAATTGCAGTTCTTTAGGGATAATCAACTTTGTACCACGAACAGCGATCTTTAGACCACGCTCATCGGTAAGACCTGCAATGTCAATAAGCATCTGCTCAAGAGAAGTCTCGTTGAGGTCAGACGCTGTTGACAATACGTTACGCTGGTTACCAGAAAGGCTTGGGTGAGATGAAGAACAAAGAGCTGCTCCATCACCTACAGGGTTGGCTGTATTGAACGCATTGTTCAAGATAGCAGCCGCCTTGATTTGCTTTGTCTGGGCCATTGAACGTGCAAGAGCCTTTGTGTATCGCGAAGCAAGTCGATCATAAAGGTTGTCTTCGACAGCCTCTTCTGTAATCGAGAAAGCAAGCGCGATTGTGTCGTGTGTGTAACGAGCTGTAAACGTTTCCTGTGCATCGTCAAAACTAATGGCATTGCCTTCGTTTTTAACAGGTGCTGTAGAAAAGCCAGCAAGCATTACTTCTTCTTCAAAAGCTCTGTCAGAAGACTCTTCTTCAAAGATTTCAGCATGCTCATTTTCGTAACGGTTATATTCGAGCCCGAACAAGGCATTAAGGCCGGGTTCTAGCTCTTTCGCCAGTTGTGCGCGAGAAATAGCCATGTTTTAACCCTCCTTAAATACCGGTAGAATCCGCAGTGGTTTGTGAATCAAACCTACGGGTTCCGGCGTTGAAATGTGCGTTCAATCGAACAATAAGCGGAATACCCGCAGCAGTGTAATCACTGTTTGCTTCATCGTCCATAATACCAACGATTCTAAGTGGTAATGTAGCTGTTGTTGCGATAGTAGACACGCCAAGAGCACCACTGGCAACACCTGTGTCGGAGCTTCCAGTTCGTGCGGAGGTTCCAAGAGAAGCGTTAGCAAACACTGCTGTCAGAGCCGTTGCACGGTCTGTTAGCGAAGCGTCTGAAGCTACCTTGAAAAGTTGGTTAGGGTTATCTGCTACGAAGGCTTTAACTGGATAGTTAGTATCAACGCTAACAGAGCCCGAACCAGGCCAATAGTTTATCCATACAGGTTTTTTCTGTACAGAGTCATGGTATTGAACGCCCATTAGGACACCCAATGCTTGCGTGGTTCCACCATCTGTGGCACCTGCTTGATCAATAACACCTGCGGCAAGAGGCACACAGATAGAATACTGATAAATAGCATTGGTATTGTTCGAAGCAATCTCATACTCTGTTACACCAGTAGAGTTTGGACCACTTCCAACCATCCCGATAGGACGAAGACCATAGGCGGTTGTTGCATTTGCCATAAGTTTTTCTCCTAAAAGGGGCAGTCCTTAATTATTTTTTCGGACCACCAAAAGTTACACGAGATTGACGATCAGGTTTATTAATCGTCATAGTCGAATGTGAGTTCTCGCGCATCATGTCATGGTCTACCGCATCCATCTGATCTTGACTTCGTCTTCTAAAGTGTTCAGTTCTTTCAGCAACAGTTTCCAATGGCATTCTTGCGAGAATTAAACCACCCTGTCCAAACACACCGGAATATTTACCTGATTCTATTACAGGGCCTTCAAAGTCAGGATATTCATCTTTACGAACCAATTCCCAACCTTCCCTTAATTTTGAACTGACGTTTTTTTGATCATCGAATCCTCGCGTTTCCGCTCGAATCCAACGATGCGTATAACCGTCAGGTGCAGGTGGTGCATCTAATACAGAGGGGGGAGCCCAAGGTTTACGCACGGCTTGTTTCTCCCTAGTTTTAGTTGCGCGAGGGGCTCTATCGATCTTAGTTTGTTCAGTCATCTTTATCACTCCTTCACGTATTTCGCGTATTCTTCAAGTGGCACACCCAATTTTTTCGCTATTGCGACTTGGCTAGGGGTGAGTCTAACCTTTTTCCCACTGCGCCCAGTTGAGCTTGTTCTAGATGCAGAAGCAACCGTCTGGGCGGGACGTTTACTTTTACCTTTCAACTTATGCGGAAACTCCTCCGACATTCGTCGATCTAGTTCAGTATAGTACTCATCACTTTGGGGGTCAAACTTTTCTTCTTCAACTAATTTTTTATGTATGCCAAAAACCGCATACGTCATAGCTTGATCCTCTCCAAACCATTTATTTCTGGTGGCCCAATCCTCGGCTTTAGGATCTGGTCTTCTAGGTTGTTGGGTTTGAGGCGCTTGTTGTCCTTGAGCGGCTTGTTGTTGCTGGACTTGCTCTATATATTGAGCTTGTTGCGCTTTTGCCTGCTGCGCTCGGTCGGCTTGAATAGCTAAAGCGGTTATTTTGCGCTGTGCCTCTACCGCCGCTTTGGTATCTCCAAGCTCCATAGCTCGCGATAAATCAGCCTCAGCTTGGTCCATTTGAGCGGTAACTCGCGTACTAAACTCAGAAACATAGCTGTTATCTAAGTTATTCATACGTTGTTTTAACTGTTCGGACTCTGTTTGTACGTTACGAGCATAATTAATAGCCTCTTGCTCCCGACGTTCCGCCTCCCGCATTTTTTTAGTCAGACGATCTATTCTTTTCTGAGTGGCAGATTCAGCTTTTTTAAACTGATCTTCAGAAGTATTTTCGTCATCTACTTGTAAAGATACATCTTTTTCTGTTTCTTCTGTTTCAGGGACCTCTACCTCAGTATCGGCCCCCTCTTCTATTTCGTAACTAGCTTCTGCTTCGGCCATTGTTTATTCCTTATAAGTGGTGAATATCTTCAGGATCAAGAATAGAAGCAAGAATTTCGTCATCATTTAAAATTCTTACCTCCCCTCCGTCTATTTGAAACCTAGAACCAGCATAACGGGCAAACATTACCCACTGCTTTTCTTGGCACCAAGGCCCTGACGGAAACTTTTCTTTATCTTGGTAAGCTAAAGGACCTAATTTCAAGACATACCCTACTTGGGTGGAAATTTGCTTTTTGTCTTGAACCTCGTCTGGCAAAAAAATGCCACTTTCTGTCTTAGCTTTACCTTTATAAGGGAGAATTAAAACACGCCATCCTGTAGGTTGCGGTAGTCGTTCCAATAAGGGGGCAGATATTAATTCGGGATTTAGTACAGGCTTGTCTACATAAGCTTCAGCCAAATTAGGCTTTTTCTTTGTTACTTCTTCAGTCATCAGATTGCTCCTGTTTTTCTAGCAGGCCCTTGAGTTCCTGTTCCACGTGATTAAGGGAATCTAAGTTTCCCATAAGTTCACGATATTGCTCCATTGATTTTACGTTACCGTACTGCAATAAATCTACAATTCCGGTGCGTCGTTCACGAATAATCCTAAATACTGCTTCCGCTACGTATATCTCATCCATCGCTCCTCGCATATTGTCTAATAATGTCGTAGATTATCTTAGCATATCTTATACAGAGTATGCTAGTTTTTATGCAAGTTCAAAATGAGGAGCGTCTATAAAAGGTCTACGATTCTGTGAACGGCGTAAGTCTACGTACTCATTCATTAACTCTTCTGCGGACAAATCTGAGTCAGTAAGATTCCTGTGCCATGCCGCGCCCCAACGCAAAGTGACCTCCAACTCTTTGGCAGCTTGCCGCATCGCATCTGCTATGTCATCATAAACTTTTAATTCCCAACTAACACGAGGGCCTATATAAGCTACTAGGTCTACTGCTTTTCCGCTTATGTGTTTACTTTTCATAGTCTGACTAGCGCCTTTTTCTATTAATGCTTTTTGACGCTCTATACTTCGTAACCCTTCACTTACCCCAAAGTCTACTTCGGTAAGGGTTATCGCTCTTTTTACGACATCCACCAAAGAAACATCCACTCCCTCCAAACGATCTAAACTTCTTTGAGAAAGTTTAAAGCTCATCGGCCCTGTCCTCGATATTTTTTAAAATTACGCTTGTCATGCTTATTTCGCGGCCTAGAGTTAACAGAACTTCCGACAGACGTTTTTTTCTTAAAGTGAACTCTGGGGATTTTATCACCAACCCCCAATTTAACCCTTGCCATTACTTCGCCACATGTTTGTACTTCTCAAAGCTACGCAAGCCTCCAAGTCCTAGCATACCCATCAACACAGTCATTAACTGCCCCATGTCGAAATTTGGTAAAGGAGGTACTTCCATACCATAGGCAGCGAGACCAAAAATAGCCAAAGGCTGGAGCACAAAATGATAAGCAAAGGCAGCGCCGCAAACCCAGCCCACAAAAGGTCTCCAACCCCCTTTCCAGACAGAGTTACTAGCTGCTTCCGCTTTATTGACTTCAACTTGTGCAAGGGCAAGTTCCTGTGCATGCCGATCTGCCATGGTTGAAATTTCATGAGCTAGTTTCGCTTTCTGATCTTTATCTTCAACAAATTTATCTAGTAGCCCTGATACTGGCCCGATAAGTGCATTTAGTAGCGCCATGTAGCCCCCTATTTATCACACTTACAGATATCAATACCTAGCTTTGCTAGAACCCAAATAACTAACCTTTTTACTTTGTCGTAACACCATATTACTAAATCTTGTATGGTTTCAACTACCCAAAGAACAAGATCCATAACTTTTTGCATCAGTTTGTCTATTGCTCTGAAAATCATATAAGCCTCCTATTAGGCTGATTTTTTACTATGTTTTGAACTAGAACGACCTGCTTCAGATAAAGCTATAGCGATGGCTTGCTTTTGCTTATAGCCCTCTTCCATAAGTTTTTTTATGTTAGCGCTGACCGTTTTATCACTTTTACCTTTTTGTAAAGGCATATTAATATCCAGTAAACTTCGTACCTTTGATCGCGGCTCCCGCTCCACGCATAGTCATACGCTTTGGAGTGTCACCTGCCATAGGGGGAACTGCTGTTTTCCCGTAAGGCACACGACCTTGATCTTTAACATCCGCATACTCCACTGCTTTTGGTGGATTTTTTGGGGCAGAACCGGTGTATTTTACTTTTGATTTCATGCTGGTCTCCTAAAAGGATTAACGTAAGGTCTGTTTTCAGACTCTTCTCTTTCCATTCGGGCATTTACAAAAGCTTGATATGGACTAATGACCTGTGGTGGATTAGAGAGTCTATTTAAATAACTATTGTAAGCAGTTTGATATTCTGGGCTTCTTAAAAAATTTTGATTAAGGGTATTCTGAACAGGAGGCGACGGAAGAGGGGCTACTGTTTGCTTTTCAGGACCCATCGATTCAACCTTTTGCGCCGGAGAGGATAAATTAAGTCGTGCCCTTATTGCAGGATCAGCTAACAAAGACATCAAACCTGAATTAAAACCTCCACCTTCTGCAACAGCCGGAGCTCCCGCAGGAGAGGCAACAGCTACTCCAGAACCTTGCAGGGGTCCTACCGCCCTAGCTTGAACCACAGGAGCCATTCCTCCTCCGGGGGCTCTAGCTGGAGTGTCTGCTTGCTTAAATTGACCACTCGCTACCATTTGCGGGATCATTTGTTTTAGCGAACTTATCATGGTTATCTTCCTCTTTCCTCTAATAACTTAACTCTGACTTTTAAGTCATGTATGTGTTCTAGCATTTCTTCTTTTAACTCTTGCCTCGCAAAAGCATTTCCGGGCGAAGGAACAATCTCGCCACTAGGGCTGATTAATTGCATCTGATTAGCGCGTATGAGTTGAATATCCGATTGTATTTGACCTATAGACGAAATGACCCACCACATCGCAGCCAATAAAACTGGTACTAAACTAGCTAAAGCTTTGGGTATGTCAAAATTTTTCATTTCATCTTATTAAGAATCTCAAAAATTGTTTTTACCTTCTCTTCTAATATTTTAACGCGAACAGTTATTTCCGCTCTAAAGGCCACACCAATAGCTGCTACAGCTATGAGGCCGGATATTACCGGCCAAAAGTCCATAAAACTTTCCATTACCGTGACCTTTGTTTAAGTAACTCACGTTCCATCGCAGATTGTATTCTAGCAGCAGTTTGAGCTTCTTGTGATGCAAGACGCTGTTCAAATTGATCTTTCCTGTTCTGCATAGCTTGAGCATCCAAATTAAGCTTTTGAGCATCTAACTGAGCATCGTTCTGTTCCGCCTGAGCTTTTAGCTGTAATTCAGCTTCTTTTAACTTGACCAACGGATCAGGCTGACCTGCTCCAGATAGCTGACCAGACAACTGTTTAACTTGCTGCATGCCCTCTGCGACAAATTGAGCTACCAACTGCTCCATCTGAAGCATTTCTTCTTCAGGAGAAACCGCTTGTCCTGACTGCGCCCTTTGTTGAGAGTAAGCCGTCATGGCTTGTTCTTGTGCCGCAATCTTTACATGCTCCATTACGTGTTTTTGTAAAGACATTGCTACCGGAGGCAAAGCGGACACCATTGGACTAGACCCAAAGACTAAGTGTGCCGTAATGTGCGCTTGATGATTCTGTCCTTCAAAAGCTTTCAAAGGAAGCATGTCTAGAGAGTCAATGTTTTCCTGTGCCGGATCAATAGGGATAGGTTCCTCTTCAGGAACCGACTTCATAATCCGGTCCGTATCGGTCACACCTAACGCTTCGTACATGTCACGATAAACTTCGTGCATGTTGTGCAATTCCGGTGCAGCACCCGCCAATTGTAATTTTGTTTGCGCTAGAACAATACGTTGCGCCTGACTGAAAACGTTCGGATTGCTTACCGGAATTACGTCTACTCTATCATCAAAATCCTCACGCATAACACTTGCATCTGCGCCCTGAACAGAGTAGGGATATTCCTGCGGTAAGCTTTCACTCATTACACGAGACAGAATCTTAAACTCTTGCCTCATCCCATAATGTAATCGTTTGTGAACAGCGCTCATCACACGAGAGCCTTGCTCCAACATCGCAATCGTAGTTCCTACCGCAGCATTTTGATTACCGTCACCCACTTTCATATCAGTAATGGTGGCAAAGCGCTGACCCGCTTGAACTACAAAACCTAATAATTGAAATAACGTCGAATCCGGCCCTTTAAACGGTAAGGGCATGAGGGAGTCACGGATGGCACCGCCCGGAGCATCCACATCTCTAAATTCACCAGGCTGGAGTGGATCATCGTCGTCCCTGATACGAAGTCCTCTGGCTTTGAAACCAGCAGGCAGATTGGACAAAGTACCAGCATCGATCAATTGTCTCAACGCAGCAGTAGCCGTCCGTGACAAACCGCCAATGGTGTGTATTAAGCCTAAGCCGTAAAAACCAAAACCCGGTAAAAACTTAAAATGAGTAAAGTATTGAATCTTTTTCTTTAACTCATCGTCTTCCCGATAATTACGTCTAATAGCTAAAACTTCACCATTGTCTTCAGAAATGGTAACAATGTAAGGAACCTTGATTCCAGTAGGTTCTCCATCTTCTCCAACCTCTTCGTATCCTTCTAAATCTAAATCAACGTGACACTCTAATAACGTACAGTCGTAATCAATCTGAGAGGGCTCTACACCATCAATCTTGTTTATCTCTTCGGTTACGCCGCTAACTTCTGACTGCGCGGGAATAACATTTATATCCCTATAAAAACCAGCAATCTGTTTCTTCCGTAAATCATTAAGACTCATCCTGAAAACTTGCGTGATATTGGGGCAAGTGTCTAAATCAGCCGTCTCATACGGTACGACCAAATTCTCCGCCGGTACAAACTTAGATACCGCACGACCCATTGTTTCATCAAAATAAGTCTTCTTAAACGTAGAACCCGCCAATGGCAAATAAAATAACATCTGGTCCATGTCCGGCGTGTAATCCTCCATCACATTCGTGATGTAGTAATTCATAAAATTCTTTACGCGCTTGGCTTGATCAACTTTGTCTCGCGTCTCTTTGCCCATGACCACTGTACGAACAGGACCCGACGCGGGTAACAGTTCGTTAAACGCTTGCGCCTGAAATTGCGTCGCGGCCTCTGCCAATAAAGGATGCGTCACGGACGACGCGCCTTGGAACGGTTGCGTTCGTTCCTCATAAGAAAAACCAAGTAATTCTAAACCGTTGGCATACGCCTCTTCCCACTCTTGACGACTAGCCTTGTTCGCATCAAATTCTCCCAGTAACTCACCGGCAATGCGTTGTAACTCTCTAGCTGGAATATCCTCAGCAAGATTATCGTAAAAATCCCCGCCGCCTTCACGCGCCTCCATCGGCTCAAAATCAATTGTAACGCTCCCGTCGTTGTCTTGTTCAATCTCAATTTGTCCAACGTCTTCTGCTTCAATCATCGCTTGGACCGTGTTCCGTGAGCCGGGGAGCTCTAGCTCTAGTTCGGCATCCAAATCCGCTTCGTCAAGTTGCGAAGGAACCGCATTTTCCATGAAGGTTCCAAATCCTTTTTTAGCTTCAGTCATTTAATGTATCCTTACGCGTTAGCCCCCGCCCATACGGACGTTAAAGGTTCCATCGGGGTATCTTGGAAAATAAATATCGGGTCCCTTTTCTGGAGAATAATAATTATAAGGAGCTTCTTCAGGAGCTCCGGCAGGTGCTTGTTGTTGATCTGCTGTTCTGGAAATAACCTGATCCAGTTGATTAAGAATAAGATCATCGGCAGCCTTAGCCACTTCTTGAGGAGTAACATCTCTACCTAACTGTTTGCCTAATTCTACGCCTACACGGTTATTCCGTGCGTCCATGCTGAAGTCCCCAAAACTTGATCCGCCTACTGTATTAAGAACTTCTTTAGCGGTACCTAAAAAGCTTACCGCGCCGGGAGCGTAACCTTGTGAGACGTATAGCGCAGGACCTAACACATGAGCACGAGCATCTATTAATTCTTGAACGGTAGGAAGATCCCTTCTAGGTCGGCCATCTTCGCTGAAAGCGTAACCTCTAGCGCGAAGCCTGTCTATAAAATCAGGATTATCCCCATACAAATCTTGAGAGTACGGTCTATCCGCATCATCATCACCGTAATGGTCATATAATCCGGCGGAATACCTAATATCCCCTTGAGACGGAACATCACCTCTAAGATAATCTAAAAATAAACTTCCAACGCCTTTGTCGTCAGCTTCAGGCATTTTTTCTCCTTTAAACGTTTCTTACCGCTCGTGTTTTGCCTCTAACAGCGCAACCGTCAATACTCTTACGTGCCGATTTCCGTGAGCCACGGACCGCGCCTCCTGATTTCATTTTCTTGACTTCACCACCAGAGGCTATTCTTCTAGACGCTGACTTACCTGTAATAAAATCAACTCCCTCTTTTAGTTGATTTTTTATCGAGTCGGGAAGTTTTTTTTCAGTGGAAGACCCTTTTTTTGGTTTTCTTTCCTTATTAAGTAACTCTATTTCTTTTTGAGAGAGCCGTCCGGGTTTTCTAAACTGTTCCATTAATTCTTTTTCTTTTTTGTTCCCCTCTATCTTTGGCATATTGCTTTTAAAGTTTTTATCGCCGCTTACTCTGGGCATTGGCGCAGGTTTTGAGTTTTTTACTTTACTTTTAAGTTCAGCCATTGTTTCCCTTCCTAAAAAACATGAACGCAACTATACTAGATTAGTAATATACCCGTACTCTAGCAGAACTTTCATCATTTTCCCAATTATCTGTGGGTAATTGAACAAAATTTCCTTGTCGATAACGCATTAAAGCCTGCGTCATACTATCCACCAAGTCGTCATATTCGCCATTTGGAAAGGCCGCAACCTCTTCAATTAACTCGTCCGCGAATACTTCGTCGGGGACCCAGACCATTCCCGCCTCAAATAACGGCGAAACACTATGCACCCGCGATACCTTATCGTTACCTTTACTCGGTGTGAAGTTCACAACCGGTATACCCATGTTCCGTAGCTCGTGGGTCAAGGGCAAACCACTCGCCTTCGCCTCAACAATGACGGTGTCGGGGTCCCAGAACTTATAGTTGTCCAAAGCCACCTCTTTTAACTCGGGAAAGTCCCATCGACCCTTCTTGCTATCCAAAAGTATAAGTCCCGGCTGCCCCGATTCGTTAGGATAAAACACGCCCCACGTCGTAATGGCCGAATAATCCGACGTTTCGCGCTTGGTAAACGCCGTATCGTAGCTCTGAATCACAAATTGTAAGTTAGGAACCGTCTTTTTTTCCCATTTTTTCCACCACTCGCGTGGAATAATCGCGTTTTCCTCACCCGTAGGGTTCTGCTGGTACTGCGCGTTCCATTTACTAGGAGGAATCGACGCTTTTACCGCCGTTAAGTCCTCCAAACTCCAATATTCCGGCCAACACGGCTTACCATCATCAAAAATAGCCGGTAATTCCACGACTTCCCACTGATCGGCCAACGGATCTTTAGCCATCGCCCTCAATAATTGACCCGTCATGTCCTTCTCCGACCAACGGGTCTGCACCAACACAATACTCCCACCCGGCTGGAGCCTCTGACGGGGGCCCCCTGTGTACCAATCCCACGCATCATCAAATCCACTAACACTCATCGCCGTTTGCTCAGAGTGCGGATCGTCAATAATCACCAAATCTCCACCACGACCCGCCAAGTTAGAACCTACACCCACCGCGTAGTACATCCCACCCTTGCTTGTGTCCCAACGGCCCGAAGCCTTACTGTCCGCAGCCAACTGTACTTCAGGAAAAATCTCCTTGTACTCGTCACTATCAATCAAATTCTTCGTCTTACGGCCAAAGTTAACCGCCAACTCCGTCGTGTGCGTCGCCTGAATA
>Ga0209645_1001735_pt1 | contig 10718 bp, 8 predicted proteins | sample ETNvirenome_6_30_FD_184070 | JGI IMG/M metagenome (GOLD analysis project Ga0209645, IMG submission 184070) | Marine viral communities from the Pacific Ocean - ETNP_6_30 (SPAdes) (version 2) | ecosystem: Environmental > Aquatic > Marine > Oceanic | place: Pacific Ocean | collected 2013-06-19
CTACTAACTTACCTGCTTCTATCCATCTTTCACAGGTTTCTTTATCTAGTATTTCTTCGTATAGTAACCAGTTTGGGTACTGCATATACAAATCAGCCTGTATTGCTTATTTAAGGTGTATCTAAGCCCACCAACTACCAATATTAGTTACATAACTACCATATCTTTCTTCCATTAGTTCTTTGTATGCTTTCATAGTTAATGGATTGTCATAAACCCAAGTATCAAACCAACCTACATCCCAAGAAGAATCTGCCGGTGGATTCCAAGTTTCTATATCTGCTTTTATTAAGGTAAAAGTATCATCTTTAGCACAATGTTCCCAAACTAAATCTATCACATCTTGACTGTTTTCTATTATAGTTACAGAGGTTACATCGGGATTATCAATTAACTTTTGATGCACTAGACCGATACCTAAGCCCCCAATTAACACATCTCCTGTTGCATTATCCCAAAGCCATTGATGTTCTGCGTATTCAGCATATGAATCTTGCATAATTGGCATACGGCATCCTTCTTTTGTTAATACTGTATATTCTTCTGCACTTTCGTTTTTCATATTTACATAAGTTTCCCACATATAATCTGTGGTCTGCATTGTAAAATGTCTTATTGCGAAGTCTCCCGATGTTCCTTCCGGTAAAATTACCCTTTGTCTCTCTGCCATGTTAATCAACTCACATAATCATAAACTATTCTTACTTTAGGGGCTGCAACTGTGCTTCCATTAGCATTAGTAGCCGTTGCCTTAACTAAAAGTTTCAATTCATCTCCCGCAGCAGGGCCGGTTAAACCACCTCTTCCGCCACCAAAAGTAAAAGTACAAACATTAGCATCTGTACCGCCTGTGCAATCTTGCGCTGTTGCGTTAGTACCCATAGAAACTGTACAGGAATTACTTAGACTAGAAGATTCAACCGAACAATCCCAAGCAAAACTTGTTGCATTTAAGGCTCTAATATATCCTTTAATTCGTATTAGGTCGTTCGTACTACAACCTTCAAACGCTAGAGTAGTACTAACATCTGCTGAATGAGTGTATTGGCTTGTAGTACCACTATCAACACTAGACCAACCACTACTTGTTCCTGTTTGGTCTATACTGTGCATAGCACTTGCGCCCGGACACCCTGCACCTGCACTAACCCAAGCAGCATCATCTGTATTACCACTTGCATTATTTACCGCAGTAGCGATAGATACAGCGTTAGGGGGTGCGCCCGCTTGAGCCTGTTGTGCTACAACACCTACTACACCAATAAAACTCATAGTATCACCCAACTTGTACCCAATTTGTAGAAGATACACAAATGTACGCAGTTGATTCATTATCTGCTACTGCTGCATTAGTAGCCCAATTACTTACAATAGAGTTACTTGAACCAAGACCTACTGTTGCACTAGAACCAGTATTGTTGAATATAGTGAACTGTGTACCAACTGTTGCACTTCCGGGTAATGTTAGTGTACCTGCTGTCCAATAAACATATGACCCTGATTGTGCTTCTGTTAATGTTGTATTACTTGATACTGCTACAACTTGTGCTTTAGATGCAATGCCACCATTAGAATCTCCTGTAATCCAAGTAACGCTATTACTACCATCGTGGCTTCCTATTGTTAATTGTAAATCTCCTGTATTAGATGCAGCCTCAGTATGAGAACCAATTATAACATTACCATCTCCGGTAGTTAATGAATCTCCGGCTCTAGTTCCTATTAGTGTATTATTTCTTCCTGTTTGAACATTCATTCCGGCCATAAAACCAAGAGCAACATTTTCAACACCTGTAACGTGAGTGCTTGAACTACCCTTTAATGCTTCAAGTCCTATTGCTATTGAATTACCACCATCTAAATATTCAGCAGCACCATAACCTAATGCTACTGATTGTGTTGAATCTGAATCATAACCTGCTCTATAACCTAAAAATACGTTGTAAGAACCTGTACCTGTTTCTTGTGCTAAAGAACCTATAACTACACTATAACCTGCCGTAGCCGCTTCTGCTGCATTATGTCCTATTGCTACCATATCAGTTCCAGTTGAGTTTGTTTTGAATGTATGGTCTCCAATAGCAATATTTCTAGTACCAGTAGTAGTGTTTTGGCCTGTTCTCATTCCAAGCCCAATATTGTAAGAACCGCTAGTTACATTTGTAAATGATTGATAACCTACCGCTACGTTAGCAGCACCACTTGTAATATCTTCTAGTGCATTACCACCTACTGCTGTATTTTGAGAACCACTTATTGCGGTACTACTTGTTGCACCACGCATGGCTTGATAACCTACTGCTGTATTGGATGAACCTGTACCTGCTGCTTCTTGAGAATATAGAGCCTCATGTCCTATACCCGTATTCCCCCAACCTGTTGTAAAGTTACTAAGACTTCTAACACCAAATGCACTTGTACCAAAAGTACCACCTGCTAAATCTTCTGCTGCTAAATATCCTACTGCTGTTGCTTCGTTTTGTGTTGTTGTTGATTTTAGAGCGTTATAACCAATAGCAACTGAATTATCTCCTGTTGTAATTGCAGTTCCGGCATTGACTCCTACTGCTACGTTGTAATTACCACTACTTGCTGTTAATGAATCTAAAGCGGCACTACCTAAACCTATGTTAGAAGTAGCAGTTGTAATTGCATCTGATAAATCACCAATAGCACCTGCTACACCACTTGGGCCTGTCGGTCCAGTTGGACCAGTAGGACCAGTAGGACCTGTTGGTCCTGTACCACCGTCGCTACCATCTGAACCTGCCGGACCTGTCGGTCCTGTAGGGCCTGTTGCTCCCGTAGGACCTGTCGGACCTGTTGCACCACTAGGTATAGAGAAAGCAAATACTTTGGCTGTGTCAGGACCGCTAGCCGTTACTCCTATTGGTCCTGTTGATGCAGACGGAGTTCCGAATCCGGCAGCAGCACCATTACTTCCCGTAGGACCAGTAGGTCCCGTAGGTCCCGTAGGTCCGGTAGGTCCAGTACTACCATCTGAACCATCATCTCCGGCAGGTCCAGTTGGTCCGGTAGGTCCAGTTGGACCCGTAGGACCAGTTGGTCCAGTAGCGCCTTGAGGAATGCTAAACGCAAAGACTTTAGATGTGTTTGGTCCACTAGCGGTCACTCCGATAGGTCCTGTAGAGGCTGTGGGTGTTCCAAAGCCCGCAGCAGTTCCAGTTGGGCCAGTTGGTCCAGTCGGTCCAGTTGAACCGTCAGACCCGTCTGAGCCATCACTTCCCGCAGGTCCGGTAGGACCAGTAGGGCCAGTCGGTCCTGTTGGGCCGGTAGCACCGGCAGGTATAGAAAATGCGAAAACTTTAGCAGTATCAGGACCGCTTGCTGTTACTCCAATAGGACCTGTACTAGCACTAGGTGTACCAAAACCTGCCGCAGTACCAGTAGGTCCTGTCGGTCCATTTGGACCTGTCGGCCCAGTAGGTCCAGTAGGACCATCCGGCCCAGTAGGTCCTGTTGCTCCGGTAGGACCAGTAGGTCCAGTCGGACCTGTATCTCCGGCTGAGGCTAATACACTCCAATAAGAAGTATTAGTAGGTAATATAGAGCCGGATGAAGTATGTGCTTGAATACAAATGTATGATGATTCATCAACAGAATAATAAACTGCGTCGTCTACTTGGTAAGATACCGAACCATTAGACCATGTTCCTTCCCAAACTAAACCTTCCGGTCCTGTGCTACCTGCCGGACCAGTCGGTCCAGTCGCTCCTGTTGGTCCAGTTGGTCCAGTTGGCCCAGTCGGGCCTGTTGGACCCGCAGGTCCTTGTGGTCCATTAGAGCCGTCGCTTCCGTCAGACCCCGCAGGTCCAGTAGGTCCTGTTGGACCTGTTGGTCCTGTCGCTCCCGCAGGTATACTAAAAGCAAAAATCTTTGCGGTATCAGGACCGGATGCTGTTATGCCTATCGGTCCAGTAACGGCTGTCGGTGTTCCGAACCCTGCTGCTGCTCCTGCCGGCCCAGTAGGACCTGTTGCCCCATCTGAACCGTCGCTACCATCACTACCGGATGGACCAGTCGGACCTGTTGGGCCTGTCGGACCAGTAGGGCCTGTTGCCCCTTGTGGTATAGAAAATGCGAAAACCTTTGAGGTAGCCGGACCCGAAGCAGTAACCCCTATTGGGCCTGTGCTTGCTGTTGGCGTACCAAATCCGGCTGCGGCCCCTGTGGGTCCTGTTGGACCTGTGGGACCACTAGGTCCTGTTGGGCCTGTTGCCCCATCTGAACCATCGTCGCCATCTGAACCACTTGGTCCAGTAGGTCCTGTGGGTCCAGTAGGTCCAGTAGGACCAGTTGCGCCAGTCGCACCCTGTGGAATAGTAAAAGCAAAAACTTTAGAAGTGGCCGGACCGGAAGCAGTAACACCTATCGGTCCAGTCGAAGCAGTAGGTGTACCAAAACCGGCTGCTGTTCCTGTTGGTCCACTAGGTCCAGTTGGTCCATCCGGCCCATCTGGTCCGGTAGGCCCTGTCGGTCCTGTTGCCCCTTGAGGTCCGGTAGGGCCTGTTGCTCCATCCGAACCATCCGAACCTGCCGGTCCGGTAGGACCCGCCGGTCCTGTGGGGCCTGTCGGCCCAGTTGGTCCTGCTACTGTTGAATCAGCACCCGTCGGTCCCGTTGGACCTGTGGGTCCTGTTGGGCCTGTCGCTCCTTGAGGAATAGTAAAGGCAAATATTTTTGCTGTGTCCGGCCCACTAGATGTAACACCGATAGGTCCTGTTGCTGCCGTAGGTGTTCCAAATCCTGCTGCTACACCATTAGGTCCGGTAGGTCCGGTAGGACCTGTCGGTCCGGTGGAACCATCAGAGCCATCACTACCTGCTGCACCAGTAGCGCCAGTAGGTCCGGTCGGTCCGGTTGCACCAGTTGGTCCTGTTGGGCCAGTAGGACCCGTCGCACCATCAGAACCATCACTACCGGCAGGACCAGTAGGACCTGCGGGTCCAGTAGGACCTGCTGCCCCAGTAGTACCTTGAGGACCAGTAGGTCCAGTTGGTCCAGTTGGACCTGTTGCACCAGTTGGGCCGGTAGGTCCTGTTGCGCCAGTATCTCCTTTGGCTGAAAGAACAGCCCAGTAAGAAGCATTAGGTGGCTCTTGCCCCGAATGTGCTGCTGTGGCTATGTAAGAGTTACCGTTGTGGGTAACTGCGTCATCAATAGAATAAGAAGTGCTATTACTCCAAGCACCTTCAAAGACCAAACCTTCAGGTCCAACCGCACCTGCGGGTCCAGTAGGGCCAGTAGCACCTGTGGGTCCTGTGGGTCCTGTTGGACCAGTTGCACCATCAGAGCCGTCGGAACCGGAAGGTCCCGTAGGTCCTGTAGCACCGGCAGGACCAGTAGCACCTGTCGGCCCAGTTGGTCCGGCAATTCCTTGAGGTCCAGTTGGACCACTAGGTCCGGTAGCACCTGTTGGACCAGTCGCTCCTGTAGGTCCGGTAGGCCCTGTTGGGCCTGTAGGTCCGGTTGGTCCAGTAACACCTACGGATGTTATTACCATCCATGTATCTGTTGCTGTTTTTTTAATCACCGATTTAGTATATTGAGAAAGAGTAGCAGCACCATTAAGTGTAACGCCACTAGCACCACTAATTGTTACTGTACCACTACCTATATTTAAGACGTGTATTTCAGTTAAGTCAACTAAAAAAGGAACATTAGCGTTAGTAGGTATGGTAAGTGTTGTACCACTACTGCTATTAAAAACAACTAATCTACCTTCGTCTTTACGAAGTAAAGTATAATTACTAGTTTTGTTTACAGTAGGTCTTACATCAACGGCCATACCACCAACAGTAGACCCATCACCATAAAACAAATACCCTGCATCTGCATCTTTATACAAATGTTGAGTATGGGGAGTTACTGCTAGTCTTTCACTTTCAGTAGTTAGAAAGATATTTTTATTATCAGTTAGTTTTTCTGCCATGCTACACGCCCCCTGTTTTTATTCAATACCGTATGTCCTATTAAACTTATGCATTCTCCCATGAAGGGACACCACTTACTAATTTTAAGACCTGTCCATTACTGCCCGGATTTAATACGGATATTGTACCATTACCATTACCATAAAGTATTGCACCAACAGGTATTGTTTGTAGCCCTGTACCACCGTGATAAACAGGAGTATTACTAATACCACCTATAGTTTCATAAACACCATCTGCTATTTGCCTAAAGTTCCAATCACCCCTAATAGTAGGTCTTTTTACACATTTAATAGTGGCGGCTTTAACATCTATTCCTACTTCTCCATAAATCCTACCGCCATCTTTTATTACCAACTCATTACATTCTATTGTAAGCCCCGCAGGGATTTTCCAATAATTGTCTATAACGTCGTTTGCTTCAATTACTAACTTATGATATTGAGCGTAAAAGTTTTTTGTGGTACTGTCGCCTATTGCACTAGTAACACTACCTGTAACGGGGAAATCTATTGCACCATAAGGTGATGATTTAAGCGTCTTAAATCTAGCAGTAGTATGACCGAACCTAAAGGTATCACCAATGGCCGTTATAGTACCTTCAAACAAAAACTCTTTGGTATAATCGTATATATCGTAGTTATCAGAAGAAACATCGTTAGCGGTAAGCCTTCCTATATCAACAGAACCATAATTGTTAAACTCAGTACGTGAAGCATCAGAATATATTTTTTTTGCTTTTAGTGTTCCCGTAAAAGTAAAAGCAGGATATACACCATCCACCATACTAAATGAATGGTTTGGGAAAACAAAAGAAGTATTATCTCTACCTGTGTTCCAAACAGTAGTGTCTACACCAAAACTAACTAAGGCTTTAGTGTATGCCGCACCTGCACCATCGTATGTAGCAATACCTACCGATGCGGGGTCGCCCGAAAAAGTTACTGTATTTGAACCGTCAAACTTTAAGCAGTCTGCTCTATTTATTGTCAAAGCACCCGATAACCTAATATGTATAATATTATTAGTAGTTAGTTTTCCCGTATAATTAGACGCAATAGTAATATTACCTAATATGTCAGTAGTATAGTTACCGGAATCACCCAAAACACAATTAACATTTGCCCCATCAGAAGTGTCGTCAAAAGTTAAGTTATCGCCCGTTGTGGGTGTACCGCTAGGTGTCCAATTATCAGCATTTTCAAAAACTTCTGATTGACTTCCGTTCCATGTTCTATCAGTCATTTATCTCACCCCTATTGTGAAGAGAGAGAGCCGGACAATTCGCCACTTGTAGTACCACTTACTTTGGCACTTGTGGCTTTTGTATAAAATGCTGTGCCGCCTTTCTCTTCTATTGCACTTAATAGCGACTTTGCTTGCCTCTCGAATGAGGCTAATTGTTGATTGTAACGTATATCTGCTGTACCTTGTTCTTTTTCGGGTACAGTAGCAGGGATTGTGTCAATTAACACTCTTAGACAATCTACACAAACTAAGAACTTGATAGCACCCTCTATATGTGAAGTAAGAGGTGCGTTTGTAGAGTTCACACCTACATAGTTTGCCTTTCGTACCTTTTTTTGTACTTCGGGAATACGTATGTTTAGATATTCTACAATAGTAGCACTATTCAAACCTCTAGGTCTGTTAAGTAAATCTCTTATTTGTCTAGCAGATATATTAGTGTCGAGTACTGTTGCTTCGTCATCTACTACTAATTCCCCTACATCAAATGACATTCATTCACCTCTACTCATAGTCCAATGGTACGTCTATGAATACGGTGTTTGATGAAGGTTTCTCTGAACGACCTAGTACAACTACTCTTTTTGTAGCAATTATCCTGTCAGTCATATCACTCGGTGGAAGCCAGTAAAGTGCCTTCCTAGGTGAGTCCAATAATGCTAGAGGATGGTCTTTATATCTAGAACCTGCGTTACGATGTAATCTAATCAAGTAACCTTTACCCGCTTTCCAATGTTTCAAACGGTGTTCCATTTCTTTAACATCTGCTGATTCGGGCAACAAGATACCTGCGTCTTTTAGTTTAGAGGCAAGTGTAGCCTTAGACGGCTGCTTTTTCTTTGCAGCCGCCTTTGGCTTTGTGTCCTTCTTAGTAGAAGTCTTTTTAGTTGCTTTAGGCATCTAACCACGCTCCAATCTCAGGAACGTACTCCGGTTATCTTTAGGATTCTTTTGTTAGTACCCGATGAAGCACCATCTTGGTGTTCGTGGATAACGCTTCCCATGTAACCTGTTAATAACCAGTCATATCCAACGCCCGGCAATCTTGTCAACTCGGTTTCTGTAAATCCTTCTCCGTTGTATGTAAAGAACTCTGCTGTATCTGCGCCCGGAATCATCATAATAGCGTCGTTACCGATAGCGTTACCGCTTCCGTAATCTCTTGTGTATTTGATGTCTAGGTTAGCGATTCTAGCCAAGTGGTCACCTAGTGACTCAACTACGTTTCCGTATAGTGTTGTGTTTAGGATAGAACTTCTCTTGTCAGCAGGTAGAACTAGTGCAAGTGGTTCGTTTCCACTTACTCTTCCTTCTGCAAAGATGTTGTCCATAGCATTTAGGATGTCGCCTTCTTCGTCAGCACTTGCGTGTCCGAAAACTTGTGTTGCTGAAACTGCTGTTGCACCTGCACCCGCATATAATTTTGTTAGGATGTGGTTGTCAATTGTGTCAGCCCTTGCTCTTACGATAGCAAGTTGTTGACGGTCAATGTTCTCAAAGGATTCACCACGTAGACGTACTGCATCCAAGAAAGTAACTCTACCTTGTCCTTTCTCAAGTTTGGTTGTGTAGTTAGCAGTTCCAAGGTTGGTTGGGTCTGTTAGTGCTACATCATCTAGTGGGTATGTAAAAGAGCCTACAACTCCTGTGTACCACTTGAACTCTAACCAAGGTACGCTACGAACACCGACTAAATCAGTTGCGATAGCGATTGTGTTAGATTGTAGTTGGATAAAGTCTCTTAGAGTTTGCTCTAGGACTGCATCTCCAACTGAGAAAGGTCCGACTGCTGCTGTTGGGTTTAATATTTCTTCTAATGTGTTATTCATATCATTCATCTCCTATAATTTAATCTATATCTAACAAGATACAGGAATAAAATCTCCCGCAGACAACGCTGCTTCTCCGCCAAAGTAGTAACCGACTAAAGTTGCTGAGTTAGATGCATCGTCATCAACACAACCGTTTGCGTCTGCTGTTTGTGAAAGGTAAATTGGAATCCCGAACTTAGGGGATGCAATTGCGTTTGCTAGTTTTAAGTAGCAAATACCGTCAAGAGGAAGGATTGATACTGTTCCTGTTCCTGCTGCTTCCAATGCTGAATCTGCATCACGGCTTGATTCTGCCATTGTGTAGCCGATTGGTGTATCGTCTACTGATGCTGTCATTAGAATACCGCTTGCGTGATATTTAATAACTAGTCCTTTGCTTGCGAATGTTTCTCCTATATCTACTACGTGTACTGGGTCGTTTCCTGAATATGCTACCATTTTATCTCATCTCCTTAATATCATTGTACGAAGGGGCTTTCATTGTTGTTCTTTCTGCCCCCGCGAGTGTCTTGTTCCATGTGTTTGCCCAAAGGTTAAATGCCTTTGCGTAAACTTCTTCATCGTTAGAAACCATTTTTCCGTTCAAGTAGTTTGCTACTTGTGGTTTCTCTGATGCTTCTACAACTTCTTCGACAGGTTTTGTCTCAGATGCGATAGGTGTCATCTCTACTGGGGTTGGCTCTGGATGAGACGCTTCCCAAGATGCGATAAGTGTTTCTAATGTAGAAGTAGAAAGGTCATCGTGACCGGACATTCCTAAGTCTGATGCTTTAGTAACTAAAGACATTCTTTCTTCTTCTGCTCTTGCGGCCACTTCAGCCTCGAACTCAGCCACACGACTGTTAGCCAAAACTAACTCAGCCTGTATAGCCTCAATTTTTGCTTCATAATCTATTTCTGTATTTTCTGTTTCGGTCATAGCAATCACCGTTGGTTGATTATCCTCAGAGATTGAATGACCTATAAAGGTTGTCTTACTGGCTATCATTTCTTCCTCTACTGTTATTTTCTCTATTGATTCTACGTTTGCACGTTCATATGCAGGTTTTACAACCAACGCTAAGTGGTCAAAAGTGAAATCTTCACCAAAAACAAGACCATTTTCATCAGCAGAGACAGGTACACCGGAGCCACCAATACTTACTCCGTAACCATCTTCTTTCCATAGGCCGGATGCCAAACTTGGGAATAATTCTGTTTGGTAAACGTGAGCGACATACCTTACTTCGTAACCATTTTCTGTTTTGAAGAAAGATGCGCCAACTATTCTACCTACATTAGATTCTTCTATCCCATCTTCATTTCTTGTAAAGCCCGCACCTTCTTTATTTGCGGCAGGGTGATATAATGTTAAGTCTGCATCTTTCATTTGTAATGCGACATTTTTTGCGCCCTCTACTGTCAAAGACCAATTATTTTTATTCATGCCTTCGTGGAATGCTATGCCACGTATTTCGTAAACAGTCTTACCTGTTTCAGCAATAAGTTTTGCCTCTATCTCTTCTAGTTTTAAGTCTAAAGTAACTGCTACTTTGCGACATTCGCCATCTATCATTTCTTCACCGTAGCCACATTCATTAGCATACTTTTTCTTTTTGTCATCATCATAGTAACCTTCTACGTGGTCCTCTCTATCATGTGCTTCGTCTTGGTCTTTGAAAGTATGTCCTTCGTGTGCTTTCAT
>Ga0209645_1001736_pt1 | contig 10716 bp, 9 predicted proteins | sample ETNvirenome_6_30_FD_184070 | JGI IMG/M metagenome (GOLD analysis project Ga0209645, IMG submission 184070) | Marine viral communities from the Pacific Ocean - ETNP_6_30 (SPAdes) (version 2) | ecosystem: Environmental > Aquatic > Marine > Oceanic | place: Pacific Ocean | collected 2013-06-19
CCTCAAGCGCATACTTTGTGTTGTCGTCCGTCATGCTGTCCCTTTGTTTCGTTGTCTTATAGCGAGTTCAGTCGGAGATAGCAAGGCAGTTTCTGTAGGTGTCACCTCTTGCGTTGTCCCCGTGGCCACAGGCGGTGCTACCTGAGGTGTCGCTGCGGTTGCCTGTGGCTGGGTTATTGGAATGTCGACCGCTGACTGTTGTTCGTATTCTTCTCTTGTTGGGTCAATGTTAATTATAGTTGGATCATCTTTTTCTTTTTGCAATTCCAAATACTTTTTGTATCCGCCTACTTGTATTATTTCTCGGACAGTTTCTTCCGGTAGTTGAAGAGGTATGTCTCTAAATAATCTTTGAATATCCTTAAATCTTCCTCTATCTAAAAACTCTTTGACATTTTTGTATCCTTGATCTGTTGCTATTTGATTTAATCTGTCTCTTTTGTCAAAACTAGGAATACCAGCCGGGTTAAATTGTTTGTCTATTATTCTTCTGTCTCCTTTAGACAGACCTTGACGTCCTTTAAACATTTTGTTTAACTCTCTATCAGACATCCCCCACGTTTTAGCATCTTCTATCGTCTCATAAAATTTACTAAAGGTTCTATATTCATCAATATTTTGTTCAACAAAAGCATCATAAATTTGACCGGCCGTCATATTCATTTTATAATATTTGTTAGTAGCTTCTGATCTGTTGTCGGCTAAAGTTGCAACAAAATCTCTTAGTTCATATTTTTCAAAACTTTTGTTAACATTAACGGTATACTCTCTGATACCTGCAAACAAAGACATGAACTCTGTGACAAAATCAAAAGGCTCCCCTTGATTGGTGTAAATTAAATCTTTTCTATCTTTTTCAAATAAATTGTAGGACGCTCTAGCAAACTTGTCTAATTGAATTGCTGCTCCAGGAGTAAAAACAGATTTTAACATGTGAACCACGCTTTTAGTAAATTTATCTCCAAAATCGTCTGTCTTACGATATATGGGCCGACCCTCTACTGTCTTGCCTCCTCTTGTTGTAACGTCCAAAAGAGCAGCTGTTAAAATACTTTCTGACGCAAAAGGTCTTGCTACAGTAGCTATGCCCTGCAAAACTCCATTGAAAAATGCTTGGTCTCCAGTATATCCGGCTTCTTCTAAAGTGCTCATGGTTTCCATTGCCTTATAAAAAGGCGCTAGCGTTGTGGCAACGTGAGGAAACTGATACGATGTTGGAATATAATTTACAATTACATCTCCTTTATCGTTTCGTTCTACACCTGTAAAAGCTATTGGTCCTTCTTGATTCCAAGACGGAGTAAACGATCTTTGAAATCTATCAGATTGATCATTCGTTATTTGATGCATGAATTTTCCTAATTCTGCCGCACCAAACGGTAAGTATAACGCTGTTGACAAACCCATTATTCTGCGAGCTCCTTGCTGCCTAACTAAAGGATTCTTAGAGGTCATTTCTTTAAAACCGTACCTTAATAAATTAGCTTGTGTTCTATACATTTCCGCTGGAAAGGAAATAAAGTTACCGTAAGGTATTCTCCTCATTTCTTGAATAAGTTTTGGAACGTAAGAGTAATTTGGATAAACATTTTTTATAACTTCAGATGAAATTTGTCTAATTGCCGGAGCAAGTAGTTCTTCTGAAGATATAACGTGTGATTTTGATATCGGATTAAATTTACTCATGACCTCTTTTGAATAAGCATCAGCGTCAAATTCACGATTAAACACTCTTCTAAAATAATCCACCACGTCATCTAAACTTTTTATGGCTTGAGTTTTTAATGATTTTTCATACTCATACCCATATATTTTCCAAAGATCGTCTCCTGCTCTATAAATGTCCATTAATTTTGATACAGCTTTAGTATCATATAAATGTGATATTAAACTAGCAGTGTCAATTATTTTTGGATCACCCTTTAAAGAATCTTTAACTAAAAATTCAATTTCTTTTATGACCATGTTTGAGTTAATAACCCCTTCTTCTAAATATTCATCCATTTTTTTAGCTATGACCGCGTCGTCGTATATTCCATTTTTAGTAAAAACGTCTTTAAATATAAAGTACATCGCTTCTTTTAAACTAGCGCCATTGCCAACATGCCCTGCAGCCAAAGCAAAAGTTGCTGCTGATGTAACGTTTCTAATTTGAGTTGTAGGGCTAAAAACTGTTTTTTCAACTTGAGACAAAGATTTAAGTGATAGGTACGTTTTTATAAAAGGTCCGCCCAAAAATCTATCTGTCCACAGCACGCCGCCATTGGTTTCAATTGATTCTTTCATAGCAGCAACTGTCCATTTTCCATCTAAAGAATTTGCTATGCCAGTGTGGTTGTATCCTTTTAAATTAATTTGTTCTAATGGTGTTGTGTTTGGTCCACCTATTCTATTTGCCGTAGCTTTTAACAAACCATCGGGAGAGTCAAACACCCATATGTTTCTGCCCATATTATACAAATCATCGTACATTTTAGTATTAACAACAGCGTCGGCTAATTCAGAAAGAGTATTTGAAATAATAACTTTTGGATCATCAATTTTTCCAAACAATTTATTAATTACCTCTGGTATTCGTTCATTTTCTTTTATTAACTTTCTACTTTGAAATATTTTGGAATAATTTTTACCAACTAGATCTCTTAAAACATTTTCTGTTTCCTCTATTAATTGTTTTGCAGATTGACCGTCAGCTTGACCTTTTCTCATTAAATCTCTAGTTCTATTAACTGCGATTGCTTCAATGTGTTCTTCGTACAATTTACTAACATTATCTTTTGGATTTTGTTCCAATAATGTTTTTCTGTGTTGTAACATTTTTGGCTGATATCTAATTAAATTTTTAATCATTTCCACAACGTTTTGATAGTTTTTAGGGTCTGCTATAAAATCTTCTCCTTGTTGAACAATTCTAAATGTTGTTGTAAAATAATCGTAAGCATCTTTTCCTGCTCCTTTAATAAAATCATCACCAGCTTTTTCAAGACCTGCTCGGGCAAACATTCGTCTAAGAGTTAGAAGTTCTCTCTTGATCGCAGCCGCTTGTGCTCTTGTGCTTCTATCTAATAGTCTAAACGCTTGATTTGCTTTTAAATTAGGATCGGTTAAATATTTAATAAAATCATCTAAAAAAGTTGTTTTTGCCCACATTGAACCGTCTTCAAATGTTCGATTAGTTCCAGATCTAAATACAATTTTACCGCCTGAAGTTAAAGAATCTGCTATCTTGCTAATATCATCGTTGATTACATCAAAACGTCTATTTATAGATTGTTTAAGTGCTTCAAGTTGACGTATTGCTCTTCGTTGTCGTTCTTTAGCTGCTGGAGTCAAAGCTTCATTGGTTCTAATGGCTCTTAACACAGCATCAATTCGACCTATGGCATTTTGTATACCACTGTCTACATTTATTTTTCCATCAATTCTAACTGGAACTTGAGAATTGTACAATTTCCACTCAGACACAGGAGGGATCCTATTAAGACCAGGTAGTTTTCTAACTGTAGAAAGACCATCATTAACTCCTCTAATTATACTTGGAACAAAAGAACCGCCTATATAGTTACCCGTTGGTACTCCTAATATTTTTGACCTTTGCTCCGTGGTTATTAGTTTAGCTGCAGCGTCATACGATTTGCCTAAATAAGTTTTACCAATGCTGCCAGCTTTTAAAGCGTAAGGTGTTGCAAATTTAAACAGCCCTTCAAAACCGGCAGATAGCCCGCCCACTACCAACGGAGCTTCTGCTCCAAACTGACTTTTTTGTCTAAGTAATTTTAACGCCCTGTCCTTAGGAGTTAAGTTTGGATCGTCAAAATCAGGAATATCAGACACACCAGGAATAAAAAAGTTTTCACCAAAAATATTTTCACCTGACTTTTCTGCAATTTGTAAAAGAGTTCTGTCTCCAGTTGTTGCAACTATGGGCTCTCCGATAGCAGCTGGCGCACCATATTTAAAAACAGGAATACTAATTTTTGAAATTTTAGGATAGTTTTCTGCGTGATCTTTTGCTCTTTTTTCAAGATACGCTCGACCTTTTTTACCTATTGATTTTTTAAGTAACATCTCACCAAGTTTCCACCCTCCCATATACTGACCTGCCACTCCTATAAATTCACTAGCTCCAGTCGTATTTAAAGTTGGAAAATTTTCATCAATCGCTCCTAGAACATCCGTGCTTACATTCAGTCCTGTTTTGTCTTCTATAAGTCCAGTCGCAACGTCTGCTGGAATACCAATTGCAAGTTCTGAAGTTCCTTTTGCAGCACTTAATAAAGCATCAAACGCTCCTGCTTCTATAGTCCCCAAACCGTAAGCAAGATTTCCAAGAAAATTGTCAGGATAATCAGCCATTCCCGATTGATTAGGAGGGATTTTTCTTCGAAAAATGTCGTACCTAGGTTCGGTAAGTCTCATCATTGTATTAAACCGTTCAAATGACTCTTTGTTAGATTTATCTATGGCCTCGTCTCCAGTTTCTTCAACGTACGGACCTAGAAGACCTTCTTTAACATTTAAACTATCAAAAATAAGATCTCTGTTTAATTTTGGACTTGGAATACCAGCTTTAATTTGATCGTAGTAATCTTGTAGAATTTCTTTATTGTTTGGAAAAACGTGGTTATAGCGTAACAGATCTCGATTTTCTTTGTCAGATAGTTTCATACCATTGACCTTTTATCCATCTAAACCAAGACTTTTCACCGCGTCTATTGAATTATCCGTGCCTGCGCCTCCACCTGTGTCTCCGCCTATTTTTGGATCTACTCCTCCAAGTAAATCACCTATGGTTTTCATTTGTTCTTGTGTTATTAATTGATTAGGTCCTCCAAGTACGTTTATAAGCTGAAATGCTTTTAAGACAGCTGCTTCTCTTTCTCCAGGCTCTGTAAAATCATCCATACCTGCTGTGAAAGCACCAATTAAAGTTGCAGCTAAATTTATTTGTTCGTTTACTTCTGAAAAAGCCGTCCCGTACGCTCTAGATCGAGCTTCGTCAGGGGCAATACCTTGTTTAATAAAATCGTCATAAAGTTGGTTGTACAATCTCATTTCACTTGGTAAAGCATTAGCAGAAATACGTGCAGTTTCTATAGCTGTTTGACGATTAAGGCCTGCTATATTAAATTGATTAGCTAAACTAGCTACAGTTAAAGTTGTATCTCGCTCCATCTTTTTTTCTTCTGACACTCTTTCTTTGTCTTTTTCTACATCTTCTTTAGCTCCCGTAATAATAGCTAATTCTTCAGCTCTTTTGTCTCTAGCTGCCATAGTATCGAGTTCTTGCCTCGTGGTTTTTGCTTCATCTCCGCGTCTTTGAAGGTTCACAATAAAATCTGCAAACTGCCCGCCTTCTCCTTCTTTAAATTGTTTTGAAAGAGTATCTGTTGCAGCGCCTGTAATAGTTTCAAACGGTGTTGCCGCTGTTCCATAAGGTATTTCGGTCAAGCCTTCTCTAAGTTTTCTTTGTGCAGCCACTGCCTCATCTATTGTTATCGGATCTCTAACCGTAGAATCTTTGCCTAAAATTTCTTGAACGTTTTGAAAAGTAATATTGCCCAAACCTAGATCTGGATTAATGTTTTCTAGACCTGTATTAGTAGGTAAATTTATATTATGTCCTGCATATCCGCCAGGACCATCAACCAAGCCTCGTTTAGGAGTGGTTACCTGTCCACCGACCGCATATCCATCTCTGTATTGCAACCCACTTGCTATACCTGTGCTACGATGTTCGTGCTGTGGCTGTTTAAACATAGGTCTTTGTAAAATTTTATTCATAACTTACCCAAATAAATTGCCAACTGCGCCTGCTGCAGCGATACCTGTTAAAATAGGGTTAGGACTTTGGAATTGTTGAGGCGTTGGCATACCGCTTAAAATATTTGCAAACTGACCAAGGCCAAAGAATGGTGTCTGATACTGCCCTAGATTTTGCGCGCCAATAATTTGTCTTTCAGCCTCACCAAGATCAAACAATTGTCCAACATCACCAAATAATCCAGCTTGAGCTTGTTGACCAAGTCTGCCAAATATTTGACCAATGCCTGCTTGTGTTTTACCAGCTTGTTGTTGTGCTTTCATTGCATCTTGTGCTGCTCTGAATCTTAAACCAGAAAGTGCTTTGGCTGCAGCGTCGCCTTGCGCTCGTGCAAGTTCTGCGTCAGCAACCGCTCCTCTTGTGCCTGATCCTGCAAAACCACCTGTTTGTATTTGCCGTTGTGCCTGTGCCGCTCTTTGTTGACCAAACAAACGTTCCAAATCTGTCATGGTTGTATCTGCAACAGCTTGTGTAAACGGATTCATGTAATCTTGCATTGCTTGTGGACCTGTTGTTTGCAACGCAGTTGATAATGCTTGGCCGCCTGCTGTTAAGAATGGTTGATACGATCCTAAACCTTGCTGTAAAATATTAGCTGCTTGTGTTTGTGGTGCAGTAAAACCAGGTGCAAGTTGTGCACCCGTTGGCACATTTTGTGGTTGCACCATTTCCAATAAACCAGGAATGATTGTTTGTGCAAATTGCTGTTGTTGAAGTTCTTCTAACGTTGCCATTATGCTTGCGCCTCTAATTTGTTCATCAAATCGTACATTCTTTGTGCTCCTAAATCAACACTGCCACCGCCCGCTGCCCGTACAGCGTCAGCCGTCATTACAAATTCATTTTTCGATAGTCTAGCAGGCACATCATCTGCCCGTTCTTTGGCGCCGACAGGGATAAAGCCGCCTCCACGATAGTCCATTTCCATCGCTGGCTCACCACCATTTGCGAGCCCTATAATACCACCTTCTTTTGCCATTGTAAACCTTGGATTGATGCCTCGAAGATCTCCCATGTACCCCAGTTGTGGTCCAAGTGTTAAGTCTAGTCGATCTTTCTCAATAGCTCTATTTTCTAAATATTGTAAAGCCGCTGATACTGTGCCTACGCCTAGTCCTAATTTTTGTGACGGAGTTAAATTATTAAAAAAATTTTTAGCTATTTCTACTTTTTCCCCTACAGGAGCGTTTAAAAATTGACGTAAAGTTGTTTTACCTGTTGCCTGACTTGCGCCAGGTATTTCTCCCGGTTTAAAAAACACATCGCCTTCTGGAGTAACTCCGGTCGCTGCTGTTTGTGTAACACCTCCGGTTGGCACTTCTCCAGGTTTAAAAAATACATCCCCCTCTGGTGTAACTCCAGTTGCCTGTCCCGCAACGACTTCTGGCTCAGATGCTAATAATTTACCAATACCCGTTTCTGTACCAAATGGCGAACTAAAACCGCCTGTAAAACCCTCTCTTGTAAACAAATTTAAACTAGGGTCTTGAAACCCTGCGCCACCTAAAAATCTTGCACCTTGTCCGAGAGCAAACGTCCCAAGACCGGCGCCCAAGGATCGACCTATACGACCTGTTTGATCAAAACTACCAAGTCCTGCCATGGCTGCAGCGACAGCTGGATTAAATGGAGCGACCAACGGAGCAGCGGCTGATGCAACTTCTGCTATCTCGTTTGGTATGATTTTTCTGACTGCTCTTTTTAATTTACTGCCTATGCCCATGATCTCTCCAATCTATCGTATTTTGCGTCATTTTCAATCATTATTGTCCTCTGATTGTAGGCGTTGGTAATTCTTGGTAAAATACAGACACATGATACGGTTGTTCCGTAATTCTAGACTGTACTTTGTCTCCTGGCTCAAGCACCATGGTGTTAGTAAAAGTTACTGAAGAATCGTTGTTAAGAGTGCCTCTAGCAAATGGCACAAATGTGTTAGTTGTGTCCTCTACCAAACGAAGCTCGTTATCAGTGCCAGTGGCGTTAGTGCCTGATTTGTTTTTTATAGACAACGTTTTCATAATAATTGTGTGCCCAGCTGGCGCCTCTAATATATCTACAAAACTATCCTCTGTGGTTATTATTTTTGAAATATGTCTATAACGAGTTCGACTGGAACTGTCGAGTAACACAAAACTGCCTGATAGTCGTTGTGTGTCTTGATCTGACTGAAAACCTAATTTGTCTCCCTCCTCTAATACAAATTTAGTGGTAGAAAAAAGAGCGTTATTAGAAGTGATTGTATAGCTACTACCAAGCTCTACAGTTTGGCTTGTGCTTTCTGAAGCGTCTACCATGTGTATTTGTTGAGTAACTGTGCTAGCATTACCATTAAAATTAGTAAGACCACTAAAAATTAACGTTTTGCCCGTTGGACATTCTTTAAATGTAACGGGACTACCTGTAACATTTGTAGTCGCAATAAAGTTTTGAAATAACTGTGACATTATAAGAAAAACCAGTTAAGCTGCGAGTTAGAGTCTAACATATCTTCTTCGGTCACAACTCGATCAGTCTCTAAAAAACCTTTTTCTACTTCTGTAGACAATAAATCAAGATACTCTCTTAATGCTGGTGGCACGTCTTGAATAGACATGTTTAATTTAGGCATTTGTTTAAATCTAGTGCCAGACATTATTCCACTCCCATTTCATTTTTAAATTCTAGTTCTGTAATACTGCACTGCATGTATTCACAAGCGTCTTTACCTTCAGGTATAGCCTCTCCGCACTTAGGACATTTTTTTTCTTCACTCATGTGTTTCTCAATCCATCTGGTTGCATGTTAAATCGATGGTCGCCCATACGCCAGAAAGAACTGGTCGCATTGCTTGACACTACCATCGACACTTGTCGTCCACGTGCACGTATGGTCTGGTGTGTTGTGCCTGTGGCTGATGTAATCGTTTCTTCTGTTCGTTGTGTGCCGTTTGGATGATCTCTAAATTTTAGTGTCACTGTAACGTTGCCCACCTGATCGTTGAAGTCAGGTATAAAATCACTGATATACATCATTTGTTCGCCGTCCGGCGGCAAGTCAATATCGCCTGATGTTAGTGTGCACTCCATAGCCGAACCGTCGTCATCTGTGCCTGATTCGTGTTTGAATATTACAGAGCTGGATGCTGCAAGAGAACTTGCAAGCGGATTGTCATAGATACCGACCGGCGCCCAAGCCCCTCTGGCCAATGTGCCTACAGACCATGTATTCTCTAAATAGTTGTAGATGACATAGTTTGTAATATCATCTGATGCATCGTTAGATCCTGTTGGATAGAACCACCAAACTTCGTTAAATTTAACATTGAGCGCTGCAAAACATTTTAGTTTTTGTTGTTTGGTAAGATTGTCAAACACATGTCGTTCTACTGTGCATGGTATACTTTGCACTTGTCCACGATAAGCATAGAAGCCATCATCACCCATCCAATAGGCTGTGCCGTTGTGTTCAACAACAGCGTTTGGTCCAACAAGTCCTGTGTTTTCAGATAATGTTTGAAAGGCATACACATCTGGTTGTCCAACAAATGTCATAGAAAAAACAGTCGTATCAGAAAACAATAAAATATTACCTTTGGTTCTAACCGCACCAAGAAGCAGATTGCCACCCTGTAGTTCTACTGCACCTGCAAAGTTATCAAGTGTTGCTGTAAAATCATTATCTGTTTCTAAGTCAGAAAAAGCCACACGCATAGGTGCATCGTTGGTGCCGTCGTGTGCACCATATAAAATAACTTGTCTTGATTGTTGATTGACAATCACACCGTTGGCCGATGACGGTACACTAGTGCCAGAATTAGCGGCTGTCACAGCTGCTGCGTTCGTAGTCGCATCGCCTTGATACGCACTCAAGTCTAGTTTGTATAGTTTGCCGCCTATCTTATTAACACATAACAAATCTTCACCAAACGTATCCATTGTCCAAATGCCAGCAAACGTAAACACACCAGAACTGACCGTTGTGTGTTGTGCGCCTGCTGAATAACTTGATCCAGGTGTAATGTCTATATAACTGCCTGCGCCATCATCGTATAAATATAAATGACTGTGTGTCCCTATGCCGATGTATCGTTTGTTATTGGCCACTTGACCACGGAATGGTAACAATGTTCGAGCCACACCGCTTGTAATTGTATCGGTATCGAGCTTTGCCCAACCGCCTAGTTTTTCTGCACGACCTTTTAAAAAACGTATTTTGTTGGCGTCAACATACTTGCCTTCTTGTGAGTAGACTGTGTCATCCTTGAAGATACCAGGCTGTATTTGCATCTTTGTTAAAGGCATTTAACTAATCCTTATTAAAGCTGTTGTTGCAGATGCCGATGGTAAAGATACGGTTAGCGTGCCTCCAGATACGGACTTGGTGCTACCAAAGTCCAACACAGCGATTGCACGATTACTCGCTGATGAATTGTAGATAAGTGCCCCCGCAGCGTCAGATATGGTTGCGCTTGAAAAAGACACATCATCAAAGTCTACAAAAGCCACTGTGCCAGATAGTGACACGGCAACGTTTGATATGGTTGCGCCACCTGATGTGTAGTTGGTGCCGCTTGATTCGTTCGTTGTAGAAAAAGCAGTGGTCGTTGGCCCTAGTGTGGCGCTCGATGTATATAGAGCAAGTTTAAGCGTATGCCCATCAAGATCATGTAGACCTTGAAGAAGCTCTTGTTTGAATGAGTTGCATACTGCTTGTGTTATTGCCATATAATCTCCTATGCGGCACTGATCTCAGACCATGATTCGGTGTTGGCTGAAGCCGATATATCAGCCCAAAACTCATTGCCCACATCAGGACTGCCGCCAAATGATACTACACCAAAAGCCACCGCACCAAAAGCAGAAGTTTCAAACTCGGTCGCAATATCTGTGCCAATTGCCTCTAATACAAAT
>Ga0209645_1001737_pt1 | contig 10715 bp, 19 predicted proteins | sample ETNvirenome_6_30_FD_184070 | JGI IMG/M metagenome (GOLD analysis project Ga0209645, IMG submission 184070) | Marine viral communities from the Pacific Ocean - ETNP_6_30 (SPAdes) (version 2) | ecosystem: Environmental > Aquatic > Marine > Oceanic | place: Pacific Ocean | collected 2013-06-19
TGGCGGCTTGGCTAAGTCTGCAACGTCTTTGTTGCGCCAACTTGTGGACGCTGGCACGTTAGCAAACCTTCCGGGCGGCTTAAAATCTAGAGGATTGCGGATTAAAGGCGATGACACGCCAATTATGCCGGGAGAGTTCCGAGATGTGGACGTTCCGGGCGGCACAATCCAAGATAATATCCGATTTTTGCCCTACAAAGAGCCAAGCACGGTGTTGTATCAGCTTATGGGCGATATTGTAGAGGAAGGACGCCGTTTTGCTTCCGCTGCTGACGTAAAAGCGGCAGATATGAACGCAGAAGCGCCTGTCGGCACCACATTGGCGATCATGGAACGGTCAATGAAGGTGATGAGCGCGGTTCAAGCGCGGTTACACGCCTCTATGCGTACTGAGCTACGGCTTTTGTCGAATGTAGTAAAGGACTTTGGCCCTCAAGAGTACCCATACGACGAAGAAGGCCCAGCGTTAACACGCGAAGACTTTGATGACCGTGTGGACATCATACCTGTCAGTGACCCAAACGCAGGGACGATGGCTCAAAGGATTATGCAGTATCAGGCTGCGCTTCAGTTGGCTCAACAATCGCCTGATATGTACGATATGCCGCTCCTGCACAGGCAGATGCTTGAGATACTGAACATTAGGGATGCAGACAAGATCGTGCCTGTAGAGGGCGATATGCAGCCTACAGACCCAGTTTCAGAGAACATGAACATAATTAACGGCGAACCCGTTAAGGCGTTTATCTACCAAGACCATGAGGCACACATACTGGCCCACAAGTCTTTAATAGAAGACCCCAAGATTATGGAGATCATGTCAAAGAGTCCCAATGCCAAGCAGGCAGGGGCTTCTCTCGCTGCACACATACAAGAACACTTGGCGTTCCAATACAGGATGGAGATCGAAAAGCAGCTTGGTGTCGAGTTGCCGCCGCCTGATACCCCATTGCCGGAAGATATTGAGTATCGTATATCTAGACTGGTGGCTCCTGCGGCTGAACAGCTTACAGGCAGAAACCAGCAAGAGGCACAAGCCAAACAAGCTCAGCAGCAAGCGCAAGATCCTATCGTGCAAATGCAGCAGAAAGAGTTACAGATCAAAGAGTTGCAAGCTCAAACCAAGGCGCAAGCCGAAATGGCTAAAATACAGCTTGATATGCAGAAGGCTGCGGATAACTCTCAGATACAAAGACAGAGACTTGATCAGGAAAACCGCATAGCTCAAGCCAAGCTTGCGGCAAGTATCTCTGAAAACAACTCACGCGAAGAATTGGAGCAGAGGCGCATCACATCCAAGGAACAGCTAGAAGGCTTTAAGATTGGACAAGAAATAGCTAAGGACTTGCAGGGTGAATAGTGTATCCTCTGTGAACAGTTTTGAGTATTACAGGCAAGCATTGCGTAATCAGATGAACGAGTACGCAGACCACATTAGTGGTGGCGCGTGTAAAGATTATAGTGAATACTCAAAATGTGTCGGAATCATTGAAGGCTTAGCAATAGCGGAGCGAGAGCTTCTGGATATGCAGGCTAAAGCTGAGGAAGATTACTCCGCATAAGCGGTGCAAGCGACTCTGGACGCTTTTTTCCAGTGCAAAGGAAAACTAATGAGCGAATCATTAGCAATAAACGATGACGCAAGTTCGCAAGAAGACGAACAGTCACGCAAAGCAAAGCAATTGCCTCAACCTAGAGGCTATAAAATACTTATTGCTTTACCTGAACCCGAAGAGAAGACGGCTGGTGGCATAATCAAAGCCACTGAAACGCTGCACAACGAAGAGATTGGTTCGATTGTAGGTATGGTTTTGGCTTTAGGCCCGGACGCTTACAGCGACTCACAGCGATTCCCGTCTGGGCCATCCTGCAAGGAGGGCGACTTCATATTAATGCGGTCTTATTCTGGAACCAGATTTAAGGTTCACGACAAAGAGTTCCGCTTGATTAACGACGATAGTGTTGAAGCTGTCGTAGAAGATCCACGGGGGATTGTGAAGGTATGAGTGAAATGCAAGAAGCGGTGGAGACTCAAGAGTCCTCTGCCGAAGAAAAGTTTTTTGGTGTCAAGACAACTATTGGCCGATCTCAAGATAACGAAGAGGCCGATTCTAGTTCGGATTTAGAGCTAGAGATTGTTGATGACCGCCCGGAAGAAGATCGTCGCGCACCCAAAGTAGAGTCATCTGCTGATGATTCCGATGACGATGAGCTTTCAGGTTACAGTGAGCGTGTACAAAAACGTATAAACAAGCTTCGATACGAGCAAAACGAAGAGCGCAGGCAACGCGAAGCGGCTGAGCGCCTAAGAGAAGAAGCTGTAAGTTACGCTCAAGCAGTCACCGCAAAGAACAAAGAATACGAATCTTTGATAAATCGCGGTGAAGCAGCGTTGATAAGCCAGATAAAAGATAAGGCTCAGTTGGCCCTTGAGACTGCAAGAGAGCAGTACAAGAAGGCTTACGAAGAGGGCGACACAGATAATGTTGTTGCTGCTCAAGAAAGTCTTATGAGGGCGCAATCAGAGCTTACGGAAGCAGGTAAGTACGAGCAGGCGTTAGCTAAAAAGCCTGTTAGTGTGCCGGACGATGCGTACCAACAGCAGGTTTATCAGCAACAATTAGCAAGGGAACAACAGTTTGCTCAGCAGCAAGCTCAGCCACAAGTTGAGCCACAAGCTCAAGAATGGGCGACAAACAACCCTTGGTTTATGCGCGATGGTTATGAAGAGATGACCAGTACCGCATATGGTGTTCACACCGCCTTAGTTAAGAAAGGTGTAGCACCTAACTCAACGGAATACTTTGAAACCATAGACGCTACTATGCGTCAACGGTATCCAGACTTTGACTGGCAGGATTCAAGCGATACAAATGGCCGTAGCGCGTCCGTGACTGCTAGTCAGCCTTCGTCGGTGGTGGCACCCTCCTCTAGGAGTAACGGTGCTAAACCGCGCAAAATACGGTTAACGGCCAGCCAGATTGCTCTCGCCAAGCGTATCGGGCTTACCAATGAACAGTACGCAATGCAACTCATCAAGGAGGGCAAACAGTGACTGAAGAGCGCACCCCAAGAGAAAACGAGACGCGAGAAGCGTCTGCAAGACCTAGTGATTCATGGATTCCAGCTTCCATCCTGCCTGACCCTAAGCCTCAAGATGGCTGGGTTTTCCGGTGGGTTAGAACTAAAACCCTTGGTGAATCAGATAATGTTCATGTGTCTAAAATGTTTCGGGAAGGTTGGACGCCTGTAAAGGCAGAGGATCATCCTGAGCTTATGCTTTCCTCTGATATTGGATCTCAGTTTGAGGGCAATATAGAGGTTGGCGGTTTGCTTCTATGCAAGGCTGACAAAGCCAGAATGGATGCTCGTACTAAGCACTTTGAACAGGTAGCTGATAATCAAATGCAATCCGTGGACAATAATTTCTTGCGCGAAAACGACCCTCGTATGCCGCTGCTCAATCCAGAGCGAAGCACACGGGTGTCTTCATTTGGTAAGGACTAACCTCTGGCAAGGGGTTGGTTGATTAACTTGAGGAGGCCACTATGGCTACCGCTGCAACCCCTATGGGTGCTGAACCAGTTGATACTTTAAGTGCGAGCGGCTCGTTTACGGGCAAGGTTCGTCACATTAAGATCGCCAATGCTTATGGAACTGCTATTTTTTATGGCGATTTCGTAAAGTTGGTTGCTGCTGGCACCATTGAAAAAGCCGCTGTAACAACCTCTGTTGTTGCTGGCACCGTTGGCATCTTTGTAGGCTGCGCTTACACTGATCCCAGCACAAATCAAATGACATTCAACCAACAATTCCCAGCATCAACTGCTGCTGATGACATTGTTGCTTATGTCGTTGACGATCCTAAGTTGTTGTTCCGTATGCAAGGTGACGAAGCTATTGCTCAAACCGGATTAGGAAACAACATCTCAGCAGTTAACACTGCGGGATCAACCTCCATCGGACGAAGCAAGAACGCCCTAGACGGCGGCTCTATCGCTACGACCAATACATTACCACTGCGTGTCGTTGATTTCGTAGATGGCCCAACCAGCACTGTAGGTGATGCATTCACAGATTGTATCGTTACCTACTTGCCTCTGAGCCACGCTTACGAAACCAAGCTCGGCGTTTAAGGAGAACTAGGCAATGGCAATTTCAAGAGCGCAAATGCTTAAAGAACTCCTGCCGGGGCTTAACGCCTTGTTTGGTTTGGAGTACGAAAAATACGAAGACGAGCACACTCTCATTTATGAGACTGAAAGTTCTGATCGTTCTTTTGAAGAAGAAGTGAAGTTGAGCGGCTTTGGTGCTGCTCCCGTTAAAGCTGAGGGTTCTGCAATCTCTTACGATTCAGCGCAAGAAAGCTATACGGCTCGCTATAATCACGAGACGATTGCGATGGGCTTCGCCATCACCGAGGAAGCGATGGAAGACAATCTTTACGATTCTCTTTCTGCTCGCTACACCAAAGCTTTGGCACGGGCTATGGCCTATACCAAGCAAGTTAAAGCAGCGAATCCGCTTAACAATGGTTTCACCAGCTTCCAATCTGGAGATGGTGTTACGTTGTTCAACGCTTCGCACCCATTAGTTAACGGTGGAACAAACTCCAACCGTCCATCTACTGGTGCTGACTTGAACGAAACATCGCTTGAGCAAGCAATCATTGAGATTGCAGCGTTCACCGATGAGCGTGGTCTGCTTATCGCAGCCCGTCCTCGTAGCTTGGTTGTTCCTCCTGCACTGATGTTTACAGCAGATCGTCTGCTTGAAACCACTCAGCGCGTTGGTACTGCTGACAACGACATCAACGCTATCCGCAACATGGGTGCAATCCCCGGCGGATATGCTGTTAATCACTATTTGACTGACAGCAATGCCTTCTTCATCATGACTGATGTACCGAATGGCATGAAGATGTTTGAGCGTACCGCTCTAGAAACGAGCATGGACGGAGACTTCGATACGGGTAACGTGCGATATAAAGCTCGTGAACGCTATTCCTTCGGGGTAAGCGACCCACTCGGAATTTACGGATCTCCCGGCTCTAGCTAGAGTGACGTAACTTTGAACAGGGCTGCTTTCGGGTGGCCCTTGTTCTTTTCCTGACTAATTGTTTCACATGAAACATTTAGACTAACCCAGACAGGAGACTACAATGGGTACTACGACTTTCACGGGTGCAGTTCGTTCTGAAAGCACCTTCAAAACTGTAAGCAAAGACAGCACCTCTGGTGCTATTACTGAAGTTGCAACTATTGGTGACGGCCCTGTTAGCCTTGCTGATGGCAACGTAACCTTAACTAATGCCACTCACAGCGGACGAATACTGCTGGTTCCAGATGGCGGACAAGACAACACCTACACCTTGCCAGCACCTATTGCTGGATCTGTTTTTAGGTTTGTTTACGCAGGCGGTGCCGCTGACGCAACTGATGCGCTGATCGTTACCCCCGGAAACACTAATTTTTACATTGGTGGTGTTACTTTCCTTGATACTGACAACGAAGTTAGTGCAGTTTTTTCTGATGGCAACTCAAATAGCAGCATTCAGTTAAACGTACCTGCTGGCTTTGATGTAACGATTATTGGTTTGAACACAACCAATTATCAGATCTTCGGCACTGTTACGGGCGCAACTGCACCTGCATTTGCTGATCAGTAATAGGAGGTTAGCATGGCCGATGCAGTAGCAACTCAAACCATTGAGGATGGTGGTAGCACCGCCATTTTCAGGTTTACAAATGTCAGCGATGGCAGTGGCGAAAGCGCGGTCACAAAGATCGACGTATCAGCCCTTACTGCTGACCCTATGACTGGCGCGGCTTGTACCTCTGTTGTCATCCAAAAGATCTACTACTCATGCATTGGTATGGGCGTAAAGATCTTCTTTGATGCAACCACTGATGTGCTTGCTTGGCAGCTAAACGCGGATTGGTCTGATACGCTTGATTTCACTGACTTCAGCGGTATTCCAGATACAGAGGCGAGCGGCACCACGGGTGATATTAAATTCACCACGGTGGGTCATTCTAGCGGCGATGTGTATAACATCGTTATGCAGGTTCGCAAAAGATACTAGTAGTAGCTGTGGCTAGAAACTACAAAGAAGAATACAAGGATTTCCATTCAAAGCCTGACCAGAAGAAACGTCGTGCGGGGCGCAACGCTGCAAGACGCAAGATGACTGCGGCTGGCAAGGTTAAGAAGGGTGACGGTAAAGACGTTCACCATAAGGATGGAAATACCTTGAACAATAAAAAGAAAAATCTTCGGGTAGAGTCTAGGTCAAAGAATAGGGCTAGAAAGAAATGAGCTTAACTGATGCTGAAAAAAACAGGCTGAAAAAGGTTGGGCTTACAGGTCTTAACAAGCCTAAAAGAACTCCAAGCCATCCATCTAAAAAGGCTGTTGTTGCAGTGCGTGACGGCAGCAAAATGAAGATTATTCGCTTTGGTGACCAGAAGATGGGTCACAACTATAGCGCAGAGGCTCGTAAGAGCTTCAAGGCCAGACACGGCAAGAACATTGCTAAAGGAAAAACCAGTGCTGCCTATTGGGCAAACAAGGTTTTTTGGAGCGGTAAGGGTGGGAGCAAAAAGTCTCCACCTAAGTCTCAAAAGCAAAAGTTTGGTAAAGGCTGATGGCTATTAGTCGAGCGCAAATGGGCAAGCAAATAAAGAACGCCCCCGCCAAAAAGAAGCGGGTATCCAAGAAGAAGACAAAGGCTAGGAGGCCGTAATGGCTGTAAGCGGTACATATGCGTTTAACTTAGACCTTTCTGACGCTATGGAAGAGGCGTTTGAACGCGCAGGCCTTGAGCTTCGTAGTGGCTACGACTACAGGACTGCTCGCAGAAGCATAAACTTGCTGATGCTTGAGTGGCAAAATAGAGGCCTTAATCTTTGGACGGTCAAGGAGGGGACGCAAGCGTTAACCTCTGGGACTTCCGCGTATGCTTTAGATGCAAAGGTTTTTGACATCATAGAGGCGTTTGTTCGTATTAATGCTGGCAACACCTCTACACAGCAAGATCAAACATTGACTAGGATATCTGTAAGCCAGTACGCGCACCTTTCAAACAAGCTTTCTGAAAGCAAGCCGTTGCAGTATCAGATCGACAAAGCGCCGTCGCAGATCACCGTGAACCTCTGGCCTGTTCCAGACAAATCTACCTATACGCTGGTTTATTATTATTTGGAGCGTATAGACGATGCCGGATCTCCCGCATCAAACAACATGGACGTACCTGCTAGGTTCCTTCCCTGCTTAGTTGCTGGTCTTGCGTATCAGTTAACCCTGAAGTTTCCAACAGCAAGTGATCGCTCTGCTGTTTTGAAGGCTGATTACGAAGAGCAATGGAATCTAGCCGCCGATGCAGACAGAGAGAAAGCCTCTCTGTATGTTGCTCCATTTATGTCGAGCAGTTTGTAGTATGAGCGCCTTTGCCAGCGGCAAACATGCTTTTGGCTTTTGCGACCTAACAGGGTTTAGGTATCCTCTAAAAGACCTTGTTCCGCAAATAGTTAACGGCAGGCCGACAGGTTTGTTGGTTGGGAAGGATGTTAACAGCCCTGACCAGCCTCAGTTAAAGCTCGGACGCATCAGAATGGATGATCCCCAAGCTTTGAGGAACCCAAGACCAGATCAGGGCTTGGATGAAAGCAGAATCCTGTCTTCGTTTGATCCAGTGGGTCAAGTTGGATTAGAGATGTTTGGCAGCATTGGCACAGTAACAGTGAGTACAGGTTAATGGCTTTTACATTTACAACGCTAAAAAGCGCCATACAAGATTATTTAGAAACGACAGAGACTACTTTCGTTAACGATCTGCCCACAATTATTACTCAGGCAGAGGAGCGAATACTCAAGTCGGTTCAGTTACCAGACTTTAGAAAGAACGCTAACGGCACGACCACCCAGTCAAACCCCTATCTGTCTGTACCGTCTGACTTCTTAGCAACGTACTCTCTGTCAATAGACAACAGCGGGTATGAGTTCTTGATTAGAAAAGACGTAAACTTTATCCGCGAGGCGTACCCTGTTGCTTCAACTACAGGTGTGCCGAAGCATTATGCATTGTTCAATGAGCAGTCGTTTATTTTAGGGCCAACACCTAATGGCAATTACGCGGCAGAGATACATTACTTTTACAAGCCTGAGTCCATAACGGTTTCTAGTGACGGCACAAGCTGGCTAGGTACCAATGCTGAAAATGCACTTCTCTACGGTTGCTTGGTTGAGGCGTATACCTTCTTGAAGGGCGAGCCTGATCTTCTTCAGTTGTACTCAACCAGATACAACGAAGCATTAGAAGAGTTAAGGTCTTTGGGCGAAGGGTACAACACTACAGACAGTTACAGATCGGGCGCTGTGAGGGCGGCTAGATAATGTTGATTCAAGCGCCAACCCTTGAGATAGGTGAGGTTTCTGTTTCTACTACAAACAACAAGGGTCACAGTCCTGAGTTCTGGGCTGAGTCTGCCGCAAACAGGATTGTAAGTGTTGGTGGTGATTGCCACCCAGTCATAGCAGAGCAAGCAAGGGCGTTTAAGGAATCAGTCTTAAAGGTCGTTGAGTACTATATTAAGCAGGCAATACAGAGTGACAGAACAACTCTTATTGGTGAGCTTGAAGCACAAGGCCAGAGTGAAATGGCTGAAATTATTAGGAGATTGTAATGAGCATCACGACAGCTATGTGTACTAGCTTCAAAAAAGAGCTTATGGAGGCTGTGCATAATTTCAAGAATACTGGAGGCAACACCTTCAATCTTGCGCTGTACACAAGCAGTGCAACCTTGAATGCCAGCACAACGGCGTATTCAACCTCAAACGAGGTGAGCGGCACCAACTACACAGCGAAAGGCGCGTCTTTGACTCGCGTAGACCCAACCACATCAGGCACTACGGCATTCACAGACTTTGCAGACCTAACATTTTCAAATGCAACGATCACTGCGAATGGGGCGCTCATATTCAATGATTCAGCCTCTGGTGATCCGGCGGTTTGCACGTTGGCTTTTGGTGGTGACAAGACTAGTACAGCCGGGGATTTTACGATTCAGTTTCCTACGGCAGACGCTTCAAACGCGATAATAAGGATTGCATAAATGCCAGCCGCTAAAAAACCAGTAAGGAAAGTCGTTAAGAAACCCGTGGCAATGAAGTCGGGTAAAAAGACTAAATCACGGGTCAATGAAGCTGGCAATTACACTAAGCCAACCATGCGTAAGCGTTTGTTTAACAAGATAAAAGCTGGCAGCAAGGGCGGAAAGCCGGGGCAATGGTCGGCGCGTAAAGCGCAAATGCTTGCGTCTGAATACAAAAAAGCTGGCGGCGGATATAAAGACTAATGCCGCTCAAGAAGTCCCAGAAAAGCCTTAAAAAATGGACTAAGCAAGAATGGGGCACCAAGTCGGGCAAGCCTTCAACTCAAGGCAAGAAGGCTACAGGGGAAAGGTATCTTCCCAAAAAAGCCCGTCAGGCTTTGTCAGACAAGGAATACGCTGCTACTACAAGGAAGAAGAGGGCCGATACAAAGAAAGGCAAGCAGCACTCCAAGCAGCCCAAAAAGATAGCCAAGAAGACAGCAAGGCACAGGAAATAGCGTGTGGCAATTGTTAATGGCTGGGGCAGAGGGACTTGGGGCGAAGGCGCGTGGAACGAGCCTGATGTTGTCGAGCCTACGGGTGTCGCTGGTACAGGCGCTGTCACGACAGTTACCGTTGATGCGGAAGCAAATACCTCTGTCACAGGCGTTTCTGGAACGTCAGCAGTCGGCACAGTCACTACGTCAGCAGCCGCTGATGTATCGGTTACAGGCGTTTCTTCAACAGGGTCTGTTGGCTCGGTTACGGTCACAGGTGAGTCAAACGTCACATCGCCTAGCGTCTCTGGCACAGGCGCTGTTACAACGGTCACTGTTGATGCAGAGGCCAACGCATCGGTTACCGGAGTCTCTGCAACAGGTTCAACTGGTACGGTTACGGCCACTGGTACAGCGGTTATCAGCCCCACGGGTGTCGCTGGCACAACTGCTATCGGCACCATATCGGTATCTTGTGACAACAACCTTAGCGTCACAGGGGTTTCTGCAACTGCGAGCGTCGGTGATGTATCGGTCACGGGCGGCTCAATCATTGTGCCTACTGGCGTTAGCGGCACTGGCGCAACTAATACGTCAAATGTATGGGGTCTTGTTGACAACAGCCAAACGCCTAGCTGGTCAACCATATCAACAAGCCAAACACCTAGTTGGTCAGAAGTATCAACAAGTCAAACACCAAATTGGGAAGAGGTAGCTTAAATGGCAACTTATGTAAACGATTTACGGCTCAAAGAGATTGCCACCGGAGACGAGGCAGGCACATGGGGCACGAGTACAAATACTAACCTCGAATTAATTGCTGAGGCATTTTCATTTGGCACAGAAGCAATCACGACTAATGCGGATACTCATACCACTACTATTGCTGATGGTTCTACTGATCCCGGTAGGAGTCTTTTCCTTAAATACACTGGCACACTCGATTCTGCTTGTACCATAACTATCGGCCCGAATACCGTAAGTAAGCTTTGGCTCATAGAGAATGCCACTTCCGGGTCACAGAACATCATCATTAAGCAGGGCAGTGGCGCGACTGTCACAGTCCCGAATGGCCAAACCAAGGCTATCTACTCAGACGGTGCCGGATCAGGCGGCGCTATGGT
>Ga0209645_1001738_pt1 | contig 10711 bp, 12 predicted proteins | sample ETNvirenome_6_30_FD_184070 | JGI IMG/M metagenome (GOLD analysis project Ga0209645, IMG submission 184070) | Marine viral communities from the Pacific Ocean - ETNP_6_30 (SPAdes) (version 2) | ecosystem: Environmental > Aquatic > Marine > Oceanic | place: Pacific Ocean | collected 2013-06-19
GACACTACGGAGTTTGAAATAGATGTCGAAAGCTATTAGTGAAGATGCTCAGATACATATTTCGGTTGCTTTTCTTATCAAAGCGATGGTTGCTGTTGCGCTTGTGGTTGGCAGTTGGTATCAGGCACAAATGAAGTTTGCGGAACAAGATAGAAGAATAAAAGATTTAGAAAGTAAAGTTACTGTAATGAGTGCATCTATAGAAGGTATAGAAACTCAACACATACAGAAACTAGAAGAAGAAAACAGAAGCCTAATGCAACGATTAGGCATCAAAAAATAGGAGTTAGCATGGCTAAAAAAGAAAATAAAAAAGAAAATGCGCCAGTTGTAGTACTCGACGATAAAGAATATCAGATTGAATCAATGACAGACGACCAGAAATTGATGGTGTCTCACATTAGCGATTTGAATAGAAAGATAGAAACCACAACTTTTAACTTGCAGCAATTACGGTTTGGAAGACAAGCTTTTATTGATGCTTTAAAAAAAGGATTAAGTGAAGATGGAAACGAAGATTAACACTATTGATAGAGTGCTAAATGAAGATAATTTAGCAGATGTTTGTAAAACAGTACAATACTCGTTCAATAAAAAAGAAGTAAAAGATGAAGCTGTTAAAGAAGTGTTATATAAAGAAGAAGATGAAATACCTGAAGGTAAAAAAGTTGGAAATGTTAAAACACCATCTTCTCCAGCAACGTATTACTCTGCAACTCACAAAGGTGTTGTTCATTTAAATGCACCAGATTCTAAAAATTTTATAACTTATAACGACATCACAGAAGAAGACGTACGAGGATGGGTAGAGGATAGGATAGGTAAAGAAGAAATAGAAGTTATTGAAAAAGCTTTAGATAAAGCAATTGAAGAACAAAAAACACCAACAAAAGCAACTGGAAAGCCTTGGTAATATAAATGATTGAAACCTATGCAGAGTACGGAGCTATTGGAGTTATAGTCTCACTATTTGTAATGATGATAGTGAATCTTATGAAAAGCCAAAGAGCTCAAAATGAAGATTTAGACGTAATACGACAAGAAATGACTAAAATAGAATCTACAGTAGAGAATGTAGAAAGTATTGTTATTAAACTTATCGAGAGATGGAACAAATCGGACGATACAAGTGCTCGGCATAGAGAAGACATAGTAAAAGAGTTAAATGATGTAACTGACGATTTAGCGTACCTTAAAGGACGTATTAATGGAAAGGCAAGTTAACTTTATGATAGATTCAACAAAAGCTGTTTTAAACGGAGCGGTGGGTGTTGGTGTGTGGTGGACTAACTTGCCTATGTTGTTACAAATGGCAGTATCTATAGCAACTCTAGTATATTTAATTGTTAAAATAAATAAAGAAATAAGGAGCTAATATGCTACAAAAAATGGTTATGGAATACCTTTTCAATGAAGAAAATAAACAGAAAGTCATTGAAGAATTAAACAAGAATGTAAATATTCCCATTATTAATGAAGATACAGAAGAAAAAATTATTTCTGCTATCTACAATGTGTTCGAAGATGTTATGGGAAAGGTATTAAAAAAGTAATGAGAACTACTTTTGGAGAAATTGTACAAGAGGTATTACGTCACGAAGGGGGTTATGTAAATGACCCTCTTGATAGTGGTGGTGAAACTAAGTACGGAATATCAAAAAGAGCTCATCGAAACGTAGATATTAAAAATCTTACTGTAGAAGATGCTTGTGCTATTTACAGAGAAGATTATTGGAAACCATCTAAGGCGGAGAGATTACCAGAAGAACTAAGAGAACCTTATTTCTTATTTTTAGTAAATGCTGGTCAAGGTAGTGCTGTAAAAGTTTTACAAAGAGCTTGTAATGCTAAAAATGGTAAGAGTGAAGAAATCAAAGTTGATGGTAGAATAGGTAAAATGACAATAGCAGCCTCTAAGAAATTAGAGAAAGATAGACTTGTATCATACATTGTACTACACTATGCTAAAATCATATACAGAAATTCTTCACAAGAACGTTTTTGGTATGGTTGGTATAGGAGAGCTTTAGGGTTATAATGCCTAAACAATATCTCAGACTATCAGATTTTTCAGGTGGATTGAACACAAAGTTCGATGCTCGTGACATAAGTGACAATGAAATAACTGTTGCTAACAATATGCACGTGTATAGACAAGGACAATTGTTTTCTTCAACTGCATCTGCATCAGAAACAGCAAGAGCAGGTTCTATTACTAGTGGATATGGGTTATTTTTATTCAAATCTGACAATGACTTAGATAATGTTGCTCAGTCTATAGAGTTGTTAGCAGCGGCAGATGTGGCTCAAGGGCAAGTAGATTTTATAGAAGACCCACTCGGTTCACCTTCTAATCATTTTGCTAAGATTGATTTAGGTACGAATCATACTGGTGGTGAACAAAATTACTATTATGCTAACGGAGCTCTACGTATAGTTGATTCAGAGACTGGTCAAACTAATAATACGGCTTATTGGTATGGACATATAGATAGAACTGGTACAATACCAGGCGGAGCTGTTAATACTTGGGTATCTGTTACAAATAATTTAGCCGCTCCCACTGCAGGTAATATAACAGAATCTGGAAGTGCTACTTATGGAGCTGAAAACAATGGATTTGATATATCATTGTCAATTGAGTCTACAGATGCTGACGGTCTATGGGAAGCGACAACATACGAGTTTGCTTCTTCATGGGTTTATGAGGGAGACCAAGAGTCTTTGTTGCGTACTTTTCCAGAATCTGTAACACTTGGTGTAAACCAGTATTTTACAGGTGTATTGATAGGATTAACACGAGATGGAAGTGTAGGTACTATAAACAAAAGAATTAAGGGTGGTAGAATATATATAAGGAAAAAAGATAGTACAGATTTATATACATTATTTGCTGATATGGATTTTGAACGTGGAGTTAGAGAAGACATGGGTGCTGATTTTGTAGCATGGACTAATTCAAGTAACGATTATGTTAATTCTTCTAGTATAGAAATAAAAGGCCCGAGTATAGATACATACGAATCCATTAACGGTTTTAGTCCAGATGTAGGACATTTATCCTTTGGAGAAGCAGCTGGATTGTTCTATAAAGATTCTACAATATCCAATCAAAGAGCATTTGTATGTCATGTAAACTACTATGTAGAAACAGGTTCATCTTCAGTCAAACTTATGCCAGATAGAATACTATACTCTCCTATTGGTAAATATGACACGTTTCCACCAAATCAGTACATAGACTTAGGCACAAACGATGGTGAGGATTTTACAGCAATAGAGTCATTTGGTAACAAATTATTAGCATTTAAACAGAGTACATTATATATCATAGACATTAGTTCTCCTAATGATACAGACTGGCAATTAGAAGCAACTTACAATGGATTGGGTATAGATAAACCATCTGCTGTAGTTAAGACTGAGTTTGGTGTATGTTGGGTACGTAAAACTGGTATATATGCATGGTCACCAACACAAGGTATTGTAGAGTTATCTGCAAAACTTGACAAAAATTCACAACCAATGACAGGACTTACTAATCCTGTAGTAGGTTTTTATCCACCAGACTCACAACTGTTAGTGATACAGAACTGTGGAGCGGCGTCAGATGCTTTGGTATATGACTTTTCAACTAAGTCATTTACAGAACTTGGTTCTTATACATCAGCTGCGATAACTAACCTACAAAACAACCAAGATAATTGTATTTGGATAGAGAATGGTAATGTTAGGTCTTATTCATCGGCTCAGGGTAATGGAGCATGGACAATAGAAACAAAAGATTTTGATTTTGGTAATCCTGGCGTATTGAAACGTCCATTAAAGTTAATTGTTACGTATACATCATCAAATGGAGCTACGGTAACTACTAAATATTTTAAGGATGGAGATGGTACAGCAGATGATTTGGATTCCTCTACTTGGGCTGCGGCTTCTAATAGTGGAGTTAAAACAATTAGTCTATCAGGAATAGGTAACATAAGTAGTATAAAGTTTCAAATTGCAGGAGCGTCTGCAACTGGTGGATGTAAAATAAATGATATTACTGTAGTGTATAGAACTACACGTAGAGAACCTGCAACAGGTGTGAATTAATATGCCTTTAGTAAATACTAACAGAGAAAGAGCAAGACAACGTCAAGAACGTGGTAATTCTGCGGGTCAAAGATTAAATGAGAGAATAGGTGGATGGGAGTCTACTGCTAATGGTTTAAAACACGGTACGGTAGAAATTACATCATCTGGTGGTACAGAACGTATTAAGGTTGCAAGTAGAGAACAAAAATCGTCTGCTATTATGGATGGTGATTATGGAACTACAGAGACGAGTATAGACGTAACTGATGGTTCTGTATTTACTGTTGGAGATATTATCAAGGTTGCTGTAGATGGTGCAATAACTGGGGTTGAAAATTTGTTGATACAATCGATATCTAGTAACACTCTTACAGTTAGACGAGCAGTCAATGGAACAACTGCAAATGATTTAGGTGAAGAAGAAGAAATATTTATTATAAATCCTAAAAAACCTACAAGATATACAGAGTTATCATCAGAATCATTAACATTTAATAGAGATGGTCAGACATTTAATTATCCAAAACAAATGCAGTTTATACCTGCATCAGCTCTAACGTTTGGTTCAGCTTTTACATTTAGTGGAGCTAATTTAGCTAATTATGATAACGCTGAATATGATGTTATGTTTATATTAAAGGATATGCAAACATACAGTGTAACAGGTTCTGATGAATCTAGTGCTCAATCATTACAGGTATTCGCAGATAATAAAACAGCTACAGGGTTTACACCTACGGCTAATATTTATATTGGTAGTGTACTTAGTAGTTCGACAGTTACGTCGTTTGATGATTCTAGCGCTGCGTTTGGTGGAACAACATTATCAACACCAGCTTATAATACAGCTAAGACAAGTAATGATGCATATGATGACCAAGCTACAGCAAGTGTTGTATCATTAGACGTAACATTTACATTAACCTATTCATCGGTAGTTGATAAAGGTGGAGATATAAATGTAGAGGGATATATTAGAGCTGGAACATCTGATGGTTCTAATGCTTTTAATTCCTCACAATATGAACAGCAACAATTTACAGATTTTAGAGACACAGCTTTTGGAGCGGGTACAAGAACAATAACAAAGAATTTTACATTTGGTACTGCTCTTGGTAATCCAGCCAGAGTAGTATTAACAATAACAGATTTTAGTGTAACTGGAAGTAGTTCAGCGACATTAGCAGGAGCACTTACATCAATAACATATACCACGTCAAGTGGAACACAACGCTCTATTACTGGAGCAAATAGAGCAGATGCTATAGTTATAGCACGATAAGGAGGAAACATGCCTACAAGAGGTTTATCATCATTTTTATCAACATTAACACCAAGTGGTGTTGGTTTGATGTTTGAAGGAATGGAAAGAGGAAAAGCAAGTCAAGCTATGAGAAGATTTGCAGCTAATCAAGCTAGAAATTTATCTGACGCTGGAAGTATTTTTGGTATAGGTTCATCAGCTTCTAAATTAGGTGCTTTAGGATTAATGGCTTTAAATCCATTTAGTCTTCCATTATTCACTAATATGTTATTAGGGGGAGCTGTAGCTGGTCTTGGAACAAAATATGCAGGAGATAAAGCTTCGGGTGTATTATCTGAAAGAAGTGTATCTGATTTTATGGATGGTAACGTATTATATGGTGTACAAAAGGCTTTGGACTTAGAATCACAAGCAGAAACTGGTATACGTAATTTTGAAGATGCTGTTTTACCATCTGCAGTTCAAACAGCTTTTACAACACCCTTGACATATTTAACAATGCAAAATAGAATGTTTAATCCTTATGCAGAGGCAAATCAAGGAACAAATGTTGTAGAATCTTTTAGTAATATTGGTAAACCTTCAGGTTTAAGAATAGGTGGAAGTTTTATGCCAAGAAATAATAGTTATGGAATAAATAGGTTATTTGATTTCTATACAGGTGGTGGGAATTAATAATGTCAAGATATGATGATTTTTTACAAGGAAATATGTATTCAAGACCAGCTCAAATGATGAATACTATTAATCAGTATATGAATGCAAATGCAGCTGTGTTACCAACACCTACTACAATGACTCCAAGTACTGCTACAATGACTCCAGTCGGTGGTGCAACTAAACCTCCTCCACCAGAATTTACACCTTACAGTATAGGTACACCTATGCCTACTTTTGACCCCACCATGGACGGTAGAGGCCCAGATATAGTTGGTTCTAATATGGATAACTTACCTCAAATTTTTGGAGACTTGGGAATAGACTCTACACAACAACAAAGTTTATTAGATTTTATAGGTATGACTGGAGGAGACAAAACACAAGGAATATCTTCAGAAGAATGGGCTCAATTTTTTGGACTACCTGGCGAATATGCTGGTAGATTTGCAGGATTTTCAAATTTAGAAGACCTATCATCTCAAGTATCTGGTATTTCTGAAAGAGCTGGTGCCTCTGCTATGTCGGAAGTACAAGCTGCTCAATCAGCTAATATTCAAGGTCAAAGGAGAGGAAGTTTAGTTGGTGGACGAAATGATTTGAGAAGAAGGGATTTAATGAATACTTTAAATCAAAGAAGGGAATCAATACAAGAAGGAGCTGAAAATGAATACGCAAAAATTCTAGAAGGATTACGTAGAACCTTGAGAGAAGGATTTAGTATATCTGGTAATGTATTACAAGACAATCCAGATGTTATGGACAAAGCTCAAAACCTTCTCAAAATAGCTAAAGAGTACGCTACTTCATATTTAGATGGTGGAGGACAAGATAGGTATTGGAATCTTATGCATAATTCTTATTATAGAGATTTAATAGGTGCTCAAAGAACAGAGTTTGACACTTGGTGGCAACAACAACTACAAGCAGGATAATACTATGGCAAATGCAATAGATGATTTAAGGTACATATCACGATACGGTTATAAAGACCCGTGGGCTGAAGCAACTAACAACATAACAAACAGTTTGTTGCAATATGCTAAAAGTAAAAATGACAGAGATGTTTTAATTGCACAAGTAGAACAAAGACGAGAACAAGAAAATCAAAGACGAATAGAAGCTGAACGTGATGATATAATTAATATGGCACGTATATTACCTTCAGATGAGGTAGGTGATTTTTTAAGAAGTCAGAATATTTCAGGGCCAGCTGTTGATGCTGTTATCCAAAATTCTGATAAATCTAAAATTAAATCAGATAGTAAAGAAGGTTATTTGAAAACAATTAGAGACCCTAATGCACCTATTGACGATAAGTTGGAAGCGGCTAAAACAGGATTTTCTCAATCCGATACTACTTCTGACCAGGCATTGTTTAGGAATTTTATAACGAATATATCAAGTCAACAATCAAAGTTATTCGAAGCTGATTCATATAAAAAGCTAGGAGAATTAAATAAAAATATATTGGGAGATAATTACCAATCTTACACAGATGCAATAGATGACGGTAATTTTTTATTAGCTAAAACTATTATTGAACAACAATCTAGAATAACTGGTAATACATATCAAACTTTATCATCAATGTACGATAATGCTTTATCCATTTATAACAATGTAAAAGAAAAATTCGATAAACTAGAAGTAGAACAAGAAGACCTAGATGCGGCTGCAAAATCTTTACTCGATTTTCAAAGAAGACATATTTCTAATATACCACCTCAATTCAGAGACCCGAATAACGACTTTAGCCAATCTATGTCTAATTGGGCATTAAATACAAGAGGACAATCTGCAAAGACTAATCTTGGTGTTAAATCAGGTGATGGTGGTGTTGAAACAGGTATGAAACAAACTTCACAAACTACTTATAAACTAATGAATGATATCAGTGAAGGTGACATGAACATACCTAGTACCGCTGTGATATCATTAATCAATCCAAGAACGAATAAAAGATATGAACAAAAGTTTACATCAGATACAGCTCAAAGGTTAATAGAAACGGGACAGGGCATGATTGATAAAAAGAATGCTATGATAGAGTTTGAATGGGCAGGTCGAGAAAACAAAGCATTTAGAATAGATGCTGGTGTAAGAACTATGACATATCAATCGGTGAAAAAACCTTTATTATTGAAAACTAGAAATGAAAGAATAGAGTTACAATCTGGTGACGAAGTTATGGAAAAATCAAGCGGCAAAAGATTTCCTGTAATTATTGATAACCCACAGGGTAACCAAATGCGTGATAAAATAGGATATATTGTCAACGGTAAGCGTTACAATTTTCAACAATTTATTAATAAATTTGGAAAACCTATGTATGATTTAGAACTAACACAGGATTCTCTAATGAAATCTCAATTATATCAGGACACCATAAATCAATACGAATATAGCGATATGAGTATTAAAAGAGAACCTGTAAATCCACCTCAACAATAAAATATTTTATATGTCTCAACAACAATTATATCGATATACTGTAAATTACAATGGGTATGAATTTAGTTTTAATGCACACAAAGACCCGACAAAAGATGATATACATAGAATGTATGTTGACAATGTTTTACGTCAACAAGAATCTAATATCAGTATACCAAGATTAGATATTGGATATCTGGAAAATGACGATGAAAGAGCTGATGTTAACGCAAATACAAATATATCATTTGAAAGTGACCAGCAGTATAAAGATGCCACATGGATGCAAAGATTTACAGAAAGTGCAAAGTTAGCAGCTATACCGCACTTTGGTACAATGCAATCGCAATATAGCCCTGCCGATGAAAGTTCAGAGTTATGGGCTGAAGCATTAGGTGGTTTAGGTGGAGCTGTAGTTGGTATGATTCCTTTCAGTTTAGTTACTGGAGGAATAGGAACAATTGGTTCAGCAACTAAAGTTGCTTCTAAATTTAAAACTTTTAATAATCTTGTTGAACAATCGAACAAACTAAAGAAACTAGGAAAAACTGCCCAAGCAGCAAAAAAACAAAAAAAGGCAGAAGCTTTATTAAAGAAATATAATGATGTTTTTGAAAGAGCAATAACAAAAAATGAATACTACAATCCATCTGGATTATTAGGTCAAATTAAACCATACAGAAATACAATATTAAAACTTGCTGATAAAAATCCATATCATGCAAGGGCTTTAAATTTATTTGCTAACAATATAGGCGCATTTACAATGTATGGTCAAAGTAAATTACCATATGACAGATTAGAAGGAAGATTAAATCAACTTGGGGCTGACGCTGCCGCAAGTGTAGTATTTTCTGTAGCTGGATTACCCACAATGTATGGATACACTTCAAAGGGTATAAAGTATGGTGTAGAGCCTTTATCTTTATTGGGAGCTGGTATGTATTCTGATTTAGGTCAATCAGATATGACTTTAGAAGAAAGACTCATACATGGATTGGGTTTAGTTGGATTTCATTATGGAAGACAACAGTTAAGTAAACTAAATATTAAATCTAAAATGTCTACTGCTTTACGATTAAGCAACCCAGAGTTGTCGGATGCAAGATTAAATTCTATTATGGATACTCCCGGCATGGACAGGTTGGTAAAAGGTATTTTAGACAAGTCGATTGAAAAACCCTTTTATACAGATAGAAAAAAACCTCAAAGGCAAGTTGAATTACTAAGAGTCGTTGAAAAAGATGATGGTAATTACCAAATAATGTACCGAGATATTAATTCTGGTCAACCTTTTGGAATAACAGGTTCATCACGAACAGAAGCTTTACAGTCGTTTAATAAAGTATTTAGTAAAAATGTGCCAGATGTTCAATCTCCTGTTAAATCTAGAAACTTAACACCTGAAGAAAAAATTGCACTAAAAGAATTGCAAATCAAAGAAAAAGAACTTAGAGATGCTATGGATTCATCTCGTTCCTACGAGGTGGTTGAGGATGTACGTTCTTCGATAGAAACTGTTGTCAATCCATTTAAAGAAACTAAAGGAATAAATGAGGTAGATGTTTGGAGAAATAAAACTAGAGACGCAAGACAAAGGATAGAAGATGCTAAGAATCAGTATAGTTTAGATTTACAGGAAGGCAAACTTAATCCAAATGTTGCAAAAAGTAGATATTCTTCAGAACTTGTAAAAGCTCAAAAACAGTTATCAATAGCAGAGAAAAAATTAGATGAAGCTTATAAGGGTGTATCTACAACTGAAACCTCGGAATATGTAATACCTGTAGGTGGTGTTAAAAGATTTAAAACAGGGGATTATGTAAGAATACCAAAGTATGATGTTAATACACGTCAGTTAGATTATAGTAAAGCTGGTATTGGCAGATATTTAGGAACATTAAGTTCTTTCAATAAGACAGCTAGACAAGAAATTATTATGCCTGACTGGATGAGGTCAGAACCTACAAGATACACAAATTTATTTAAAGATGTAAGTGTTTTTGAAATTAAAACACATGGTGGTTCTCGTGTTGCTAAAGTAGCTATTGCAGGAAAAATGCCTAAGAAAGTATATGAATCAATACAAAAGGCAAATAGGTCAGAAAGGCCGATATTAGAGTACCTAGAAACAAGTAAAGAAGGTAAACCATTTTTTGACAATCCGATTGTTAAACAAGAACGTAGACCTGTACGTGAAGATTTAGGCGGAGGATTCTCATCTACATCGTATCAAGAGGTAGGAATATTTAACGTTAATAGCCCTATTTTCAA
>Ga0209645_1001739_pt1 | contig 10711 bp, 17 predicted proteins | sample ETNvirenome_6_30_FD_184070 | JGI IMG/M metagenome (GOLD analysis project Ga0209645, IMG submission 184070) | Marine viral communities from the Pacific Ocean - ETNP_6_30 (SPAdes) (version 2) | ecosystem: Environmental > Aquatic > Marine > Oceanic | place: Pacific Ocean | collected 2013-06-19
GTAGGTATCCCACCTATCGGTCTCTTTTGCCCTGAACCACCTGAATCCCATTTCTTTTGCTGTCTGTTTGGCGAGATCCACCTGATGCTTGTTATGTTTGAAAACCAACATGTCCCAATGGGCACTTGCGCCTGTTGATATGAATGCATTGGCATTGTCAATTACCTTGTTCCAATTTACGTTTCTACGATAGATATGGTTAGTGTCTCCCAAACCATCTATGCTGAATACACAGTAATCTAGATCTCCATCTAGCAGGTGTCCTAATTTACTCCACCATTGCGTGGTCTTGAGGCCACCATTACTGTTCAGTCCAACAACTATTTTTGGATTTTGTTCTTTGAAGTAGGCTATGATGTCCAGCAATTCTGGTGCCGATGCAGGGTCGCCGACGTTGCCGCAGAAGAATATTTTATATAAATTTTTAATTGACTTCTCGTCTATGTTTTTTTTGAACCATTCCAGTGAAAGATTTTTCAGTTTTACGTAAGGATTGAGTCCCTCACCGTTGATGTTCCTGGCACACATTGGGCATTCTGCGTTGCAAAGGCTTGTTGGTTCTATGTGGATCTCTTTGACATTGTCTAGCATGACAATACTTAATGCTAGTTTCTACGCATGGTAGATATTTCTTTAGCACCTTCTTCGTCCCATATGGGAACAAGATTACTCTTGTGCATCAGTCCAATACCGATCAATTTTCTCTTGCCAGAATATTTCATTTCTTCCTTCTTGGCCCCGCCATTGACTGGTATCTTGTCCGAACACTTGGGTTGATTGGGATCAGGCTCGTACTTGGGTATGTCGTAGCCTTTGAATTTCTTTGCTTTCTGTTTCAACGTATAGTTGTCAAGGCCCTGTGATTGCAACCACTCCTCGTGATTGGCCTGTGCCTCTCTGTTCCTTCTAGAGTTCTCTATCTTGTGTCTGATTCTTTTAGGTAGTTTCAACTGTATGAATCCCATTCTATATTATACTATTAAGGTAATTTATTGTCAACTATCGCCTGAAGTATTATTTCTGCGTATTCAGGATTGGTGCTCCAAGCACTCATTCTTACCATCAATGCTCGGTAATCCCATTTACCTCTATCAATCTGTTTTTCTCTTTCGATTCTGAAATCCTTGTATGCCGGGTGCCTGTTTAGTATTGCTATCATGTCTTCAACCGACTTGCACTTTGTAAGATACTTCTTAACACCCCAGGCCGCGTCAGGATTGCCTTTTGCCTTCATCCTTGGCGTGTTCTCGTCCCAGGTTCTTACTCCGAATAATGCGTTGCCTTCTGTGGCGAACCTGCTAGTACCCCACCCCGATTCAACTCCTGCCATTGCAATTATAATGCTGGTCGGCACCCTGCTGAATCTATCTGTTGTGTAGTTAAGATAATCTACACATCTTCTAGTGGCTTCGAGGAATTCTGTCTTACTGCTATATTCGAATTCAGGTTCTTTTAATCCCAAAGACTGCACCGCAAGTAATTCTTTCTTGTGGAATTCGTTTTCAAGTTTTTCAACTGTCCATATGTTAGGATAGAATGTGCCACCAATAAATGATCCTGCTATCACTGTCGCCACCAAAAAGATAGTGGCCGATACCCATTTCCAAATGCTATTAGTTTTCTTTTGTTCGTGTTTCACCATAATTTTTGATTGTGCTAGTGGGCCGAGATTTTTTTGCATATGGCCTTGTTGGCTCTATAGGGGCACTCGAACCCACCCGCATCAATATTATACTGCAACTTTTTGTTCTGTTGCTGGTTCTGTTGTCTTCGCTTCGTACTTCGCTTTGTACTCTGCTTCTGCTGATCTCATCGCATTGTTCCAGTCTGCCTTAGACAAACCTGTAAATCTAGTGATGATACCATCTGACATGATCTTGAAAGATCCACATAACTTGTGTGATCCATCTTCAGCAATCTTATGCACTACACCTGTAGCCTTACCATCGGCATTCTCTCTGCCCATGATGTACATATAGTTGCCTGATCTGCCTCTCCATTTGTTATTAGTCTGTGTGTCTTCCTGACATCTAGATCTAACTTGATCTAACACCAAACTTGCTTTCTCTGAACATTTGTACATATTCTCTTCTCCTTCTTTATACCATTATTATAACAGGTAATGGTAATCTGTCAACTGGTAAAAAAGTCGCTAATTTACTACATAAAAAAACCATCTGGATACAATTCATCCACAGTTTTTGTGCTTTTCTCTGTCAGACAATAGAATTTTTCAAATATACCAATGGTACCCATCTCGGGTTTTCCATTGTTCCACCACTTGCCATCCGCGATCGTAGATAATTTTTTAAGACCTTTTGCCCAACCATGCACAGTTTCTGGATAGTGAGCATTCATGTATTCAAGTGCTTTCTTTTCTTTACCAGTATAGACTGTGTATTCGCTTATTGTGTCTTGCTCTAAGTCTTTCAGAGGGAAAACAGTTTGCTCATATCTACCAAGCATCTTGTTCCATTGATCTTGGTATGTCGCGTAATCAGTGATTTGGTTATAGTCTTTTGTTTCATAGTTGTTTTCTATCTGTTTGATAACCATGTGGCACTGCTTGGCGTGTATCACTGGGTCATCAGAGAAAAAATTTATTTGATTTGGACAAGGTTCTATATCCACATCAAAGAAATAGGTGTACCATTTCCCATCAACATATTTCAGTCGAGGTTTATCCTTGCCCCAGACGTTCACATATTCGCTGTTGAGCGTGTCAAACTTAACGAAATTAGTGTTGCTGAATCTAAAATGGAAATGTTGGACGGTGGGCCTCAGTGATAAAAATTTGTCAGGCCAACTGTCATCAGAATAGAATTGCTTGTAGAAATCATAAGAATGACTTACCACGTTGATATCGGTGTTTGGGATAGTGTGCCTTATTGTGTCAAGGTATGGCAATGCGTAGTTGTCTATCTCGAAGTCAGCAGGTTTGACACCTGATTTGACACAGACTATTTCATCTATGTGTATTTTGTTCCTAAGGAAACTGTCAAGCATCACATGGCTGTCACAGCCACCGGAATACCATACCCTTATCTTCTTGTTCTCATCTCTGATTTTGGTAGCATACAGTTTCAAGAGAGTGTCTAGGGATTCCGCAGAGTCTATCGACCAATCATGCGTAGAGAACGAATCTGGCCCCACGAAGTTTATCATCTGCCCACTTTGGTGACTCTCTTTCACCGCCTGTATCTTTCCAATAAATTTTTTGCCGTTGCAAGTGTAGTGCCAACCCATCAAATTTGCTCCATGATCATTCGTGCTATGATTTGGTGAGCCTGCTTTGTTGGATGGCCAGTGAAAGGATTTGCTACCCCCTTTTCAACTGCACGTTTAATTTTCCTGTCGGTGTCTAGCCAGTCACTTCGATGTGGCCTGTCATTCTCATCCATGTCTCCCGTGAGCACGGACAAGAGGCTTTTACCTTGGAATAACAAATTTGGTATGTGTTTATCAAACTTGTGGTCGCTAAAAAGATCTATCCAAAAGTTCCGTATGCCTTTGGCAGAGAAATAAACATTCCACATCTGTATCTTGCGTGACAAGTCTTTCGTTTGTTCTTTTTCGTCCCAACACTGCACAGCCAACACTTTAGAGACTGCATTGTCTCCTGGAAGTTGTGTGTTGATGTACTGGCCAGAGTTAATGTCAAAGTATTCGGTACGATACACAGAAGTCAATCCCCATAAAACAACGTCAGAGTCTCGACCTTTGTTGTCATCCAAGAAGTACTGTTCTGCCAGTCTGAATTGCCGTTGGTTTGAACTGCCGCCCTCGCTCATATTGACATTCTCAATGTTGTAATTTTCAGCAATCAACTGTCTAAATGGTTTTGCGTTATCATCCCATGGCGAGTGAGTGTGCCTATTGTAGTCCTCTTTGCTCATGCCTTGCACGTAATGGCAACCAACACCAAACATCCAACTGTCTCCAAGGGTGATCAGTCTCTTCATTGCTTGATCCCTAAACACTGCACTAGGATTTTTTTTGTGAAACCTGCGTTGGCCGTCGCATGTTTGCAGTAGTATGGCATTTTGATGACATCACCAGCACCCCATTTGATGTTTGTGGTCTGGCAGTAGAAAGAATGTCCAACTTCCTGTGGTGTCATAAAAGCGATATAGAAAACAGTGTCCTCGAAAGTGTATTTTTTTGCTTGATCAGGATAGTTGTCATACCAAATCCTCCAAGTGTCCTCATGGGCAGGTACAACAGATCCCGGCGGTTGGATGTTGAGACTGAACACAGGATACCTAATGGGCAAGGTGTTGAGTTCATCTAGTAGTTGTTCGGGCAAGTCCTTGTGATCCACGTAATCTAATTTGGTGTTCTCCTTGTTGTAACCTTTTGACATCATGTAGTCTCGCCAGTCTGCTTTGGACCCCCATGATCTGTCCCGGAGGATCGTTCTGTCTTGTATCTTTTCTTCGAAAAGAATAGTTTCGGGCAGTGCCAGTGTGGTCACTGCTTCGGCGAATTGTCCTTGGTGGTCTGCCTGTTTCTGTTTCACAAGGTCATAGTACACCATGAGATTGTCATGGAATTCACTTATGCTAGTGCTACTTAGATCAAAATTATTTGATTTCATATCCCTTTTCAAGTTCTTTTGTCAGTGCAAGTTCTTGTTCCCAGGTGCTGGAAGGTCTGACCAGTTTTCTTGATGTGTGGTATTCTATGAACTGTAAATCCATTGTGATATCATATATAATTTCCCTTATTTGTTGCACATCGATATTTGTGCCTATTACTGTGGCCACCATCATTGGCAACACATCTGATGCTTCACAAGTGCCTTGACCTGATTTGATGTATTTGAAACTCTTGCCTTGATTGTTCACCATCATGTCAACGTCACCTCCCAGGATACCTTTCAACATGGCGCCACTGTTCTTGTAGGGCACAAGAGTTATGTTTTCTCCCAGCAAACTCTTCAACAAGTTTGGATCATAGCCTTTGCCGTGTGCCACTGTCAGTACGCCTGTCTTGCCTTTACTGGCATTTGTCCTGCAAACATACAATGGTTGCTGATATTCTGCCATGATAAAGTTGTTCTCTGTGTGGAAGAGGTCCTGCTTGTACACTTGATTGTTCGCATAAACCATGATTGTTGGCTTACTTGATTCCTTGAACATCTTGACCGCTTGTGATATCTTGCCTATGTTTTCATACACAACATCGTAACCGTGTGCGATCAATCCATCCTTGTACATCTGCGTCCTTGCATTGAAAGACCCACCTGCCTTGCCACTGTTTATTACCGTGATGCTTTCTTTTGTCTCTGCAAACGATGGTGTAGCAAAAATTAACAAAGCAAGTGCAATTATTATTTTTTTCATTTTTATCTCCTATATTAACATTTGTCTGTAAAAAACGCCTTCCATATCATTGCCCAGTATGAACATGAATATCAAAGGCACCGTCTCGTATTTTTTTATTAAAAGTCCCACACAACTGAACACGAACAAACAAATTGTGTACAACCAAACTCTATAATCTAATATCCCCAAATATGTGTTTAATAATAACATACCCACACCCAATATTACAATCATGTATTTTTTACTGTGAGCCAACACATTCAATATCTGTCTTGCCAGCGGCCAGGCAACGATAAGTCCTATGATGTTGGCAACAACGAACCATGGCACGATCTGTCTGAAGATCATGTCTGCGTTGTTGGCCACGTTGTCAAATTGGAAAGGTGACCATCCAGCATCAACAAGCATACTGTAAAGCACTATTTCAGAACCCGTGATAGGGATACCAATTAGTAATAATGGTAGCATACTTGCAAACTGTCCAGAGTTGTTTGCTGTCTCACTTGACACTAACAACTTGCCTGGATTGTTTGGGTGCAGTTTCTTCTCGAAAGAATAACTGGCATTGGTTGATAGCACTGTGCTCACTCCAGGAACAAATCCACACAGGTAGCCAATAAAACTACCTCGCAATGAACTTGCAATCAGTCTTTGTCTAAAGTATTTTACAACTTTACAGAATCCTATATCCACGTTAGGTAAGAACACATTTGGATTTGATGAACCGATCATTTTCGCTATCGTGGGGACAATAAGAAAACCAATCAATACAGGCATGAGCGGAATGCCAAACTGTAAATCTTCTATACCAAATGTATAACGGAAGTCGGGTGATATATCCGACTCTCCCGGAACACTCAACATGAATCCAATTGCACACAATGATAGATTTACAAGCACATTTTTTTTATTATACACTAAAAGGCAAAATGCAATTATAAAAATGTACAGATAAAACTTTGTTGCGTTGCTGAAAAATGCTGTCATGTGTTCTACCAACACAGACATCAATCCATATGTGATAGCAACTGCAACAAGGCTACCCAGCACACTTCCCACCGCACATATACCTATTGCCAATTTGGCCATTTTGCGTTTATTGAATTTAGTGCCTTCTATGACTGCGGGCAAACTGTTTGTTTCACCAGGCACACCAAGATACACAGCCGGTATGGTGCCTGTGAATTGTACCATGCTCGCCAAAGACATATAGAACAACAACAATTGGATTATGTCAAAATGCATAAGCAACGGTGTGGCCACAATCATGGCTACCATTACTCCTGCACCTGGTACGATACCAGTTATGGTACCTGCAAATAATCCTGTAGAAACTGCTAACAGTTCATTCATATCATATTATAAACGTTTTTGCTGAGGTTAGCAAGTAATCTTGCACACGGCATGGCCCTTTTCTATGGTCCTCCCTCACGGTACTAACAGGTCATTTTTATGCCGACGTCATCTGGATGATGGCGCTACATGAATATTTATTTGAGGTTTGCCAGTATGGCCGCTTCTTTGGCCTTGGCTTTTTCTGCTTTGATCCTGTTCTCTTCTTCGATCTCTTCCGGTGTCTTTACTTTCTCTGGCTCCAGTTGTGTTGGTGCCTCTATGGGAAAGCCACCGTTGTCGAACCATCTCCCATCTGCTGTGACAGTGCATGGACTATAGAATTTTTTCTTCTCTTTTGTTATTGCATCTGTGCTGGTCACCAAACGTCTTTTGGAATACAGTTTGCCTTTGTAGTAGGTTCCGTTGGCCTGTAGCAATCGAGATCCACCTTTGAATATGCTACCATAAACCCTGTCTATCATGATGTATTCATCACCCTCGTCGTCCTTGCGTTTCTTTGCTTTGTCATAAGTCTTTGGCAGAGGATGTACCGACGACTGTGCCAGATAGAATCTGTTAGTGTATGAATTCACCCTTTCCTCGTCATAGACTTTTGGTGCAGAATCAGTTATCTTACCCAGTCCTTCAAGTATTTTCTTTGTTTTTTCGCTTGGCATAATGAATTAGCACTCCACCAGTCCGTTATCAACTCCAGCCTCGCCTTTCGGCTATACATCCATTCATCGACATAGAGTGTCTCCTAATAGAGTTTGCAAATGAGAACTGGTACCTTACCGGCTCTGGTGGCTTTGCTGTCTTAATTATACAACAATTAGGTAATTGTGTCAACCACCCCAAGCATTTTAAAATGTTGCTCGAGTGTATAAGTTTCTAGATCCACAATGTTTCCCCTCACATCTTTGATGGTCTTGGTGAAGCCTGCGAGTTTGTACCTACGGAATGGGAATTCCCAGTTGCCTGCTGTCTGCCAGTCACCTTCTAGTATGTGTTTGTCAGCATCGTCTATCAAACAAAGAGGCATCTGTAAAACAATTTCCGCTGATATCTTGTCATGCAGGTATGCCGTGACAATCTTGTTCTGTGGTATCACATGTTCTAGATGTTGTTTGCCGTCCATGTCCTGTGCTTTGTAGTGATATCCCATAGGGGCCAACTGCTTTTGCATTGATCTGATATACAATACCAAAGAAGTTTTTATGTGTTTCTTTGTTGCCTGGCTCCATCTGTCATCGAAAAGGTCTGCCTTCATGTGATCTATGTACTCGGCAAGTTCTTTCAATTCAGGTCTGCCCTTGCTCTTGAAATTGATCTCCGGTAGGTTAGTAAGGTTTTGGTAGTCTATCATCGAATTCCTCTTTGGTTATCATTTCAAGTTCAACAGCGTCAGCACCATCTCGGTAATGTTGTTCGACTGCGTCCGTGATGTCTTTGTATGGCAAGCCATATCCGTATTCTTCTGTCTTGCCATTTTTTGTTACAAAACAGATGTAATAACTCAACTTACTTGACATACTTGTTGAAGGCCGTCTGTGCTTCTGAGTCACTCGCAACGTCACCATCCTCAAGTTTCAGTGTGACGTTGGGCATATAACTTGGTTCGAATGTGCCGTCCTCTATGAGATACACTTCCCTCAACAGATGAGCCATTGCCACTGGTGCGTCCCAACCAACGCCGTTTGCGTGTTGCCACTGCTTCTTTGCGGCGGTGTGTATCAGTGTGGCACTTGGACATACTTTTTTCATGGCCTCTAACATCTTGGTCATCCAATCGTTTGGCAACCTTTTCAGCCTTTTGGCCTCTTGACCCATCTGGTACTGCTTCATCAATCCTATGAACAGACCCTGGTTTATCTCACCACCCTCTTCGTCGCCATACACATTCTTTATAGATAACAGGGCGTCCGTCAATCCAATCGGTCCTGCCATCTTGATGCCTTTGTATGCGTAATCAAAATGTGAGAAGTAGTGCTTGTTTGGTCCGCACTTGCCGGGACTCTTCCTCACACGTTTAGGCTCTAGGTCAATCTCACAAGAATCAAATACCTGTTGGACCATGTGTGCTGTCACAACTCTTTCGGTTTCTGTTTCTCCCATCTTGTATCTGTGCAACAGGCATCTGTGAATCTCTTCTGTACCTGCCCTCAGTATTCCTGAGTCATTGACAATTTCAAATGCCTCTGCATCAAAGGCCGGTTCATCGGTTTCAACTATTGTCACTGGTATTTTGTCATAACCCAAAAGTGCCAAAGACACTGCTCTGTGTTGTCCGTCAAATATGTATAGGGTCTTGCTGTCTGACCTTCTCACTGCGGAAACAGGACAACATACCCTTGGATCAAATTTTTTCATTATGTTCATCACATGGCCTGCCCGTACATCTCTCTGTACAGAGTAATTGAAAGCGAAGTCTTCCAATGGGTGTGCTTCAGTGCCCAGTGGCAATTGCCTGCCCTTGGCCAATTGATTTTTTAGATTTACTTGTGATTCTGCGAATTTGGCGTTCCAGTTGGGAACATCTTGTGGTGCTTCTTTCTTGACTTCTGCGACAACGTCTAGAAGCATTTTTACTTTGCTCATATCATCTCCTATAGTTAATGAGTGCAATCGAGAGCAGAATTCCTACGATAGGATAAACTCTAAATTACACTACTATTATAGCAGATTTTATGAATTTGTCAACCCAGGCACCAATTCACATGTGAATTGCGAGTGTTCTACATGGTATCCATAGTCAGCATAGGCTTCCACTATCTGACTGTGTTTCGCCGAGGCGTTGGCCATGCATTCACTTCTCGTGTTGTAAAATTTTTTTGGATCTTCTTCCATCAACACACACGGGTTGCCTAATGCACAAACTATGAGTACTACTTTCCACATAAAATTACCTCGTATTTTTCTTTCCTAACAAATCTCGCACAGTGTCCTTGCAGGCGTCGTGCCAATATTTGCCACTGTCTCTCAATTTTTCATTTGCAATTCTCAATTTCTCCATCTTCCTTTCTATGGATTTGAACTTGCTCTCCTTGAATTCTCTACCTATAACTTTTTCCAATTTATTTAAAACATCATCTATCGCGGGGCAGGTTATATCGGGCACCTTGGGTGCTTTTTTCCTTACCCGAGACCAATACGAAGTTCGCTTTTGAGCCTTTCTAAACACTGATTTCCTCCCCTTGACAAAATATTTAACGTCCTATGACGCCAAGTGAAGTGCTACTATAAGTTCTATGCTAGTGTTTTGTGATGACCCACGCACGATGATAGAAGTCATCGATGTTTCTCTGTATCAGGGATTTGGCCATTTCCGTAGCCTGACTCTCGTCCGAGTAAGGTCCGTGTTCTATCTCAGTGTTATGGTCTATTGTGTTCTGGTCGTTGGGATCTGTGTGCGTACCTTCAACTACCCAATATCTGTTTGTGATCTTGCCCATTTTAAAGTAATGTGATTGCTCCGTAGATGAAAACCAATGTGTAGATTACGATAATCCCCCACAAAGTTGTGTTGCTCACTTGATGCCGTGCCTCTTCTCGTGATCTCTACGACCCTTTTTCATTCCCATGTAGTACTCACCTGGCTCGTAGTCCCAGACCTTGCCGTGATGTCCACGATAATCTGCCCAGGCCATTCTGAGTTTTACCAGTAATTTGACTAACGGGTTGTGACTTACTCTCATCTTCCTATCTTTTTCTTTCTACCTAGTGGTATCTTTTGATCTTTGACGAATTCTTCTCCAGCCTTCGTCGTCCACTCGATAGTTATCATCTTGGACTTAGAATTGCCCTGATATGATTTCACGGCCTTCTTGAAAGAGAGTGCTTCAACCTCCTTTGTCTCTGCTCCATCTATAATTGTAAATTTTCTCATTTTTGGCATATACAATAATTTAGCACAAGATTGACAAACTGTCAAGTCTATGCTTAAATATTCCTGCAGACGTTGAAACATTTGAAATAAGCGTTGCGGACGTCGGGGCAGTACCGACCACCTCCACCAATTTATTACTTGGTGGCTTATGTAATCCCTTCCG
>Ga0209645_1001741_pt1 | contig 10696 bp, 23 predicted proteins | sample ETNvirenome_6_30_FD_184070 | JGI IMG/M metagenome (GOLD analysis project Ga0209645, IMG submission 184070) | Marine viral communities from the Pacific Ocean - ETNP_6_30 (SPAdes) (version 2) | ecosystem: Environmental > Aquatic > Marine > Oceanic | place: Pacific Ocean | collected 2013-06-19
GCAAATCCTCTGTCAATTGCTCTAAAGCTTTCTCGCTATCTGAACTAAGACCAAGCATAAGAATTTCTTTAAGCCAACTTTCCATTGAACTATTTTTCCAATCAGGTATTTCGCTAAGCTCTAAGTCTTTGATAAACAATTCTCCATTGTCATCACGACCATATTCTCTCATAGCCCAAGCACCTGACATATCCCTTCGCATCTGCAAAGACATCAAACCCTGTGATTTGTTGATATGTTCGCTAGGAGCCACACCTGAAAATTCCTCATGTTCCTCAACAGAGCATTTGTGTCCGTCCTCATCTTTTTTGTCACATTGTTCTTTGACAAACCAAGTATCTTGAACAACAACAACTGCCTCAGTTGGAAACAATGACATAAATGGTGTAAGCAACATATGTTTCATCATCTTGTCTTTTTGGTCATTGTCCATTGCAGGAAGACCAAAAAACATAAACGGATGACTATTATCTTTTTCAAACAGATAAACCATTGGGTCTAACTCGTGACCTTTATCGTTTAGATACTGTAGAAAATTATATGCGTCATCAGTAGCAGTTTCAATCATCTTTGAATTAGATACTGACATTGCTTAACCCCTTATGAACTTTCCAATCGCCGTTTTCGACTGTGTTAGCTTGTACTTTTTCATCGGTAAAAAAGTAAGCATATACATCTGTTTGTTCCCAACCATATATGTCAATGATATCTCTGTTATAGAGAACAGGCACACCCTCGATTAAATCAAGTCGTGCTAATGTTTCATCATCAACAATATATAAATCGCCAACAATCTGTGTTTCTCCACCTTTTAAAATACATGGAAAAGCACCTAAATCGTACATGGTATATTTGCTTTCACTCTTACAAGTAGCAACATGTGTCGCTGACGATAATGCAGGACTTAATGGTAAGCCCTCACGCAACGAGCCATATACGAATATGTTTGTCTCATTTTTTTGGGGGGATGAGTTACCCCCATTTGTATTAATTTGATTAGTCATAATTAATGACCTTTCTTTTTAAGTTAGTTATGTAATATCTAGTAATTTATTGAAATAACTAGATGTAATAAATATACACAAATATTTATATTGTGCAAGTTATATTAGAAAAAAAATATAAAAAAAAAGAAAGAGCAGGAAATTTATGAAAACCTGCTCTCTCTCCCATAACAATAAACACAAAGGAGGTATCCTTATGTTTGATTAAATTATATCACATAATAAATTAACGTGTCAAATTGTGGAGGTGGAGGGAATTGCACCCTCGTTAGATACTAAGTCAAGTGTCCCGCAACTTAATATCTCTACTCTAAAGCACCCCCTGTTGTTTTCTTTACCGGTGTCGGCGAAGAAAACATCAAACCCTATGTTTCTTGAGTTTTTTGTTGTTATAATCAAGCAACATCATTTGTAGATATTTAACTTGTTGTCTTGTTAGTTGATATTCCTCGATTAATCTAACAGTTTCATTAAACACGTGGTTTGCAACCATTATTCCTCCTCCTTATTGCCTAAGCATATTTCCTCTAGCATAAGGTAAGGATGTATTAATTTAGATAGTTGGATAGCTACCTCAGTTCGTGAGGTGCTATTCCAATCTAATTTTGCGCTTTCATAAGTTTCAGTTAATTCACTTACTTGATGTCTTAAAACATCTCTTGATTTAAGTATAAGATTTTCAATGTTCTCGTCCTCGAAATCAAATATTTCAAACATATTATTCTGTATCCCCATACTTCTCTAATTGTTTATCTAGGAAATATTCGCTTTCTCCGTCAAATTGTGACCACAAATGTAGTCCAATTCCAAGAGCCATTGCACATCTCTTTACTGCGTCACTTATTGCGTCTTTCATTCTAGCTCCGTCAGTTTTCCAATTAAATGGTTGTTCAACGTCTCCTGCCTCCTCAATAGTGACAAGCTCTCCGTCAATTTCAACTGTTAGTGCTAGAACAACACCTGTAACTACTTCTCTTTCAACACCCTGTTTATCTGTGAGCTTTTCACGGATAATGTGTTTTACTTCCTGAGAATAACCACCTAATACACTCAATATTCTTTGTCTTATTACTGAGTGTTGGATGTAGTCTCCAAACCCTGTGGGATTTTTATGTATAAACTTGTCAGGAAATATCCTGCTTAATTCATAAAGTTGTTTCATGGTATTAACCCTTTCCAATTACATTATCATTATCATCAGCCCAATTGTCAAGCTCGTTAGCCCTACGCATTTTACTTTGTAAGTCATTGAGTTCTTTAGGAGACAATTTTGGTTGTGGTTGTTGCATACTTGCCCAATGTTTTACTAGAGCCATTGGTGTAGGTTTCCAACCAAATGATAAAGCAAAATTTTTTGCTCTAACTTCAATATCGTGAGGTGTAGCTCCAACTTCAGCTAATTCTTTACTAGCTTTGTTAAGCTGACCTCTTGCAGTTGTTGTTAAACCCTGTGTGTCATATTCTAATGTTTCACACAAAGCTTTAAAAACAATCTTATTATCTGTTTTTACAGTATCTATTTGTTGTAATTCTTTAGAATTACCCTCAATAGTCTGCTCTTGTCTAGTCTTCTCTAGTCTAGTCTTCTCTACGTTGGACGGTGTAGGGATGTCCTCCGGACGTCCTACGGACGTGCCACTAAGCTTATTAGTATCAGTTGTTTCCCACGATGTCCTATTTTGAGAGTTTTTAGAGTTTTCACTCTTTCTAGCTCTAGCTTGACGCTTTCTTTCTGCGTCTTTTTCTCTTGTTTCAATTAATGCACCTGTATAATCAAGCCAATCATGAATGATAAGCTTATTATCAATTACATCAATGAAATTATGTTTAATGAGACTTTCTATAAAATATTCCTCATCGCCTGTCCATTGACTTGCGTTAGGTATGAAGTCTCTGTATCTTGTTAAGTTGCCGTCATCAGCGTAGTCTAAAGCCCACCACCATAAAAGATGTAGATGTCCTATAACTTGGGGGACACCTATTCCTAGCTCTTTGGCTAGTAAATGAACTTTTGGATGACTAGCTAGCGCTTGCTCACTTTTTATCCAAGCCATTATCTACCTCTTTCCACATTTTTTCTAACTCTAACACAACTTCTTTTATAAGTGATAATCTACAAATAAATAATCCGTCTTTTGTTCCCTCAGGCATTGCAATTAACCCAAAAAGTTCTTTAGGATTATCTTTTGTAAGTTCATACTCCCAAGATTGACTTTCTGCTTTTTCAAACAAAGTCATAGTGGGATTTGCTTGCTTACCACTTTTAACTTCAAGTCTTATGTTTTGAGTGTTCCAAAATTCTTCATCACTATCTTTACCTAGCTTACTGTCCGGAACACCTAGAAGCTGTTTAGCTCTGTCCTGAGCTTGCCGACCTGAAACCCTAATATTACTGTTTTGTTTTGATAATAAATCTTTTTTAAGCTTTTCTAATCTTTTTTTAGTTGTTTCGTCCATAACCTTTTAATAATTCTTTCAATAATGTTTCATCTATACAGTAGAGTGTTGTCGTGCCATCTGGGGCTCGGCGAACACTAGACCCTTTATTTACTAGCTTTTTCCAAGCTAAGATAACAGGTTTGTCTGTTTTTTGTTTAGCTTTATGATATGTCTGATGAATATTAAGGTTTTGTCGTGCTTTGCATTCAAATATTACTTCATCAGGAAGTTCAACTTGAACGTCTCCCTCATCTTTTAATCCACCCTCAGCTAGTCTGTATGCTTTAAAACCCCAAGACTTTAATAGGTCTCGTGTCGCACTTTCAAATCTAGTCCCCTGTATTTTCGGTTTGTTCGCCAACTTTTTTCCTTTCTAATACTGATTTCTTAAACAAACTAAATGTTTCATCTTTTTTATTTTTAGGTCTGTCTAATTCAAGCCACATCATGTATGGTTGTTGATACTCGTTAGGATTTTTTAAAAAATAAACAACATCTTTAGCAGACTTCATATAACCTATTTTGGTCATAGCTTGTGCAAAGTCGCTCATTTCTAAATAATCTTTTCTGTATTGTTCCCACCTTTCAACACCAATTTTTTCTTGAACTTGTTCGTTTTTATAACGAGCATATTCTTGACCTGCAATAGCGACTGCGTTAGATATAAAATTTAAAATTTGATTATCAATAACATAAAGTTCATCTTGCCCAATCATATCCATTTCCATTTCATCATGCATTTCATTATCCTCCTGTGCTTGACCAACAGGGCAACTTGGATGATGAAGTGTGTTGAGTTTGCTACCACATACTCGGCAGACTAAGTTGTTTTCCATATTTGAATTATAGTCCTAATAAATAAACTGCTACGTCTTTCCTAGTTCTTGTTTCCATTTTTTTTCCCACTTGTATTTATTTCCCCAACACCACTTACTAGAATTCCAATCTCTCCATTGTGTCCTACCATAAATATCCTCAGCAAGAATACTCGCAAACATAATATTGTAATAAGGTGTGTATTGAACTTTTACTTGTTCAAAACCCATGTCATGTGGATAAGTTTTGTTTTCAGTATATGGTCTGCCCCAACGCATAATTACCCACTCATCCCACATTGGTAAGTCATATTCCTCTGCTACCCAATTCCATGTCCAAGATACAAATTGCATAAGTCCTGTATCTCCGTTGTCTGTTCTGTGTGCAGTAGCTTTGCCACGACTTTCACACCATGAAATACGAATTGCAGTATCTAAATTATTTTTATCAAAAAATTCATAAAACAAAGGTGCGTGTTCGTGTAGTTTGTGAGGAACGTTTTGATTACATTGTTGGATATTATCAATGTAGTTGTTTTCTTGGTGTAGCGAAATATCGGTGTTAGCCACACCAAAACTAGCTAAAAATATTATGCACTCTGTAATCATTTGATAATACTAACCTTAGTAATATCTAAATGTCAAATTACCTTTGAGATTTACCTAATATAACTTGTCTAGCTGATTTACTAGCAGATTGTAATGACTTACCACCTGTTGAGGTGTAATGAACTAATGTTCCGTCACATGTTTGTTTATAAATGTGAGCGTCATACGACAACAACAGTTCGTTGAAAACAACTGCTACATAATTTTCGTCAAACCAAAATGAAACTTCCGGACTGTCATTTACTAATGGATTGACTTGATAGCTTGTATCTTGCATATAATAATTATACAGGGTTGTAGAAATAAAAAAAGGTATTTTGCACATATAAACTTGACAATATAAATAAGCTTGTTAATATACCTATTAGTGATACTACTTTGTTTGCTAAGTTTCATAACCAATATTCGCAAGCAAACAAAGTTTGACTTGGTTGTCAGGAAGTCACGCAAGTGACGAAAGGCGATATAAACAGATTAACTTTCCTGTTTCGCCCCCAAGTCAGCTATCGACTAGCGCTAAATACATTGTTGTCTAAGCATTAGTAACTAGCAATGGTAGGTAGCACACTAAGTTGAGGTGCTTGGCTCCTGATAAAAAAGACAAGTCGGTTTCATAGTTTGCCGTTATTCACTTCAGCTTAGTGTGGTACTTACCTCCACTACGAATTAACCACTCGTGGTGTTGGCAGAGATGTATAAGGGATGACATCTAACGGCTACAAAGTAAGTGCCGGCACATTTAGTTATGTGTTTCCTTATTAGGAGGAGGTGGTTGTTTCATACTCATACCCTGTTTATATCAACCACCAATTCCTAAACTATGTTAAGATTTTACTGAGGAGAAAATGAAATACGATAATCTTTCAAAACCATTAGGGGTAAATGAAATTGCAACATTACTAGATGTCAAACCTGATACAGTAAGTTCGTGGCAACTAAGAAAAATATTTCCTAAACCTGACGCATACATAAACGATATGAAAACAAGAGTGTGGAAACTCCAAACAGTTTTTGATTGGGCAAGAGCAACAGGCAGAAATAACAGAAAATTTGAAAATTATGGAGACGCAGGGTCGTTCTTAGACAATGCATCCTTGCGAAGAATTCGACAACAAACCCCACAAAGTATAGATAATTATGCACAAATTGGCTCTTATGATGATAGTAAATTAAATTAAATCTAAATTTTACATATAGATTTCTTTGTGTAATAATATAAAGGCGCTACAAAAAGTAGCGCCTTTACTATATGGAAAGGGGGTTTTCACAATGAGTGAAAAACCTATTACAAGTATAACAGAGATAACTACTTTAGTTAATGAGATTGTTGAACTTAATTATAGTGTTGATGAAGACAAGTTAGAGGACGAGTTGCTGGAGGTGACGGAAGAAAAATTTCCAACAACAAACCCTGACTTAGTTGAATTGTTATACAAAGTGAAGTCAGTTAAGAGAGCCGTTGGCTTATTAGAAAGTAAAATCAAAAATCAATTAAGCGTAAATATGCAGGGCAAAGCCCAAAAAATTGGTAATGATGTTCTTATAGGCAAAGGAACTAACACTTATAAACCATACAATGTGGATAAAGTGTTGGAATACTTAGGAGATGATTGGAAAATTGCAGTAAGACCAAGTTTTAGGACAACTGCAATTAAGAAAATAGCTGAGGAAAGAGGAGATAATCCATTTGTAATATTTGATAGTTTGTTTGAAACTGTTATTACAGGGGATGTTTCTATTGTTCCTGAAAGCAAAGCTCCAAAGAAATACCAATCTCTTAATGACGGAGAGGAAATGGATATATGATAAATGCTTACAAAATGGTCAAGCGACAAATTCATAAATGCCGTGAGCTTATGCAAGACATCTATGGTCAAAAGTATAGCGCTCCAACTCTTACCTATAGAATGCCTGAATTAAAAAGCGAAAACCAAAGACTTTTTGAAATGGGTATAAACATAGGTTGGATTGAGGGTTTAGAATATGTCAAAGATTGGCTAGAGGCAGAGTTTGAGGAGGAAGTATCAAATGCCACATGAAGTAGAAACAATGTTTTCAGCTAGAGTTCCTGCATGGCACGGACTTGGTGTAATGACACCAATGGCTTTAAACAGTAGAGACGCAATTGTTCATGCAGGATTAGATTGGACAGTTGCTACTAGACCAATGGTTACATTTGACGCAGAAAATGGGGCAAATGGTTTTGTCGCAGTTCCTGACCATTATGCAACAGTTAGAGAAACAGACGATAAAGTTCTTGGTGTTGTTGGTAGTCGATATACTCCAATACAAAACCTAGAGTGTTTTGATTTTATGGACACAATAGTTGATGATAGTGGTGCAACATATGAAACTGCAGGAAGTTTGTATGACGGAAAAGTTGTTTGGATGTTGCTAAACCTTAATAAACCTGCACAAATTGATGAGGATATAACACATAATTATTTGTTATTAACTAATTCTCATGACGGAAGTTCAAGTTTAAAAGGTTTAACTACTCCTATCAGGGTTGTGTGTGCTAACACGCTTAGATTGGCTATTAACGGAAAAGTTAATGGTTTTTCTTTTAGACACACAAGTAATTTACAGGGAAAGGTAGCACAAGCAAGAGCAACATTAACTAAAGCTTTAGATTATGTTGATAGTTTCCAACTAGAAATGGAAAGATTGCTTGAAACAGAAGTCACAAATGAAAAATTTGTTGAGATTATGGACAATGCTATGCCTATTCCTGCACCAACTACTGAAAATGTCAAAGCAGTTACTAGGATTACTAACAACAGAGCAACAATAGAGCATTTGTTTCACACACCTGAATTTGACACACACACTAATACAGGTTGGGCTCTTATTAATGCAACATCTAATTACGAACAATGGGTTTCATCTATTAGAGGAACTCAAAGTCGTTTTGAAAAGATTGCAGGTAAGACCATAATGGGAACAGAAAGCCCTATAACTGCTAAGGTTTATGCGCAATTATGATAGATAATCGTATTTTAAAACCAATTAGTAGCTTTATTGCTACAGAAAGGTTAAGTTGGAATGCTCAAACATTAGTTTATAGTGTTGATTTAGCAATGGTTTATTCCGTAATTCCTGACATAACCTTAGAACAAGTAGAGCAGGTTGCAAAAGTTTATGCAGGTATTATTAAATTAAGACTTACAGGGGTTGATAAAAATCATCCTATCCGTAAAGGATTTAATGAGGAAGTCTTTGTTGATAATACTATTAAGACATTTACTTTTATTAAAAACCAAATGCAAATTAGTGATAGCGCAATGTTTAAAGGGTTGCTAGCTATCCAAAAAAAGATGTATGAGGAGGAAGAGTAATGAAAGTTGGACAAACTTTTAGTGATATTGACTTAGACGCATTACCTACTATGAAATTAGGTCGTAAAAACCTTTTAGATGAAAAACCTGAGTGGTTAGATTTAATGAATAGTGCAAAACATAAATGGGTTGTTTTAGAAAGTGTAGAAAATACACCTACAAACAGTAGTCGTTTAAGAAATAGAGTAACAAGAATTAACAAAGCTTGTTCTGAAAGAGTAATGCCTTATGAGTTTATTACAAGAACAAACTCAAAAGACAATGTAATTGCTTTTTTGGGTAAAAGAAAGAATTTTAGTGATAGACAAATTTACAAGATTGTTGAGTAATGTATATTGCTAAGATTGGTAGTATGTTATCCTTAATGATTATAAGGTTTCATGTTTTCATAGTAGTCGAATTTTGGAAAGGAGCTGTGAAATGAAAGAGTGGTATAGTCATAATTACCAATCAAATGATTTTATTGAGCTAAAATTAAGAGTTCTTGCATATCGCAAAAAAATAGAAACTCTTGAAAGACAAATACACCATATTATAGATATTGTTACTAAATCAGTTAGTGATGAATTAGTACAAGAACTATATGATGTATTAGCAGAGGAGGAATAGTGGTTGAACATTTATCAAAAAAGCAATGGATTGAAGTTGTTGCTTGGATAAATATGCGTTGGAGCAATGCAAACATTGATGAAAGCAAAGTTAAAGAACTTTATGATGATTTTAAGTTCTTTGGCGAGGATGTTGTTTGGAGGTCAATGCAGTTGTATTACGACAATGGAAATACTTTTTTTAATTTAGTAGATTTTAGAAAGTTATGTCAAGACCAATACCAAGAACATTGTAGAAATTTAGATAATGTGAAAGCATTAACTATGGGAGATGTTGTAAATGCAAACGCAGGTGGGTTGCTTGAATATCTTAAGATGAACGGATATGAAAGTTTCGCACATGCAGTTTATGATGTTAAACAAAAAAGGGTAAAAGCAGGTAAGCCGTTCTTAAATGAGGACGAGGTTATTGACGCAGATTTACCTTACGAACAAGCAAAGGATAGTTTCTTACAAACTTTTAAACCTGAACTTAGTATTGCTGAGTTAGAGAGAAAAAGGGATGAAAGAGAAAATCCAAAGCCAAAAGATACCAAAAGGAGTAATTTATATGGCTAGTAATAATAACACCATACTTGTTGGGCAAATGATGAAACCGGAAGTTAGACAAACTAAAACCGGTAAAACAGTTGCAAAAGCTCGTATGGTTATCAAAACCTACGGAGATGATACTGATGATATGTGGGTATCAGTCAATATGTGGGAAAATCTTGCAGAGAATACTAATTATTCGTTCCCAAATGACGCAAAGACTATAAGAGTTATGGTCACAGGGCGATTGCAAGAGGAAAAATGGACAGGACAAGACGGAAATGAACGCAAAGAGTTAGTGATTACTGCTGACCAAGTTGCAGTTTGTTTAGATTATCAAACAGTTATGGGGTTGCAATACCAAGCTAAAGATACGCCGTCAAGTGCTTACAACAACAAAACCGAAATGGTTAAAGATGTAATGGGAGCAGTAGAAAAAGCACCTACACCTGTTGCAAGAACAGATTATGCCGAACATGAGGCACCTTTCTAGTGAATTGGGAGGGTTTAATGTCGTGGGCAGAAGAAGAAGATGCAGTTTCTTCTGCTCCGACAGACCATAAACAGACACAAATGGAGACTTTAAAGGGTTTATTGTTCTCCAGACCAGAGGGGGTATGCAACACAGAACTGTTAAAAGAATATATCCCTCGTGGAAGTGCGTTAATATGGACATTAAGACACGAGGAACAATGGGATATTGACACCGAAACTTGTGATTTACACGAACACAAGAACAGGCAAGTCAAATATGTATATAACGGCAGGAGATTTGATGATTAAGATAGCTAAGTTTATTAGTAATGTTTGTAATTTTATATCAATTCGTTTGGATTATTATGTTGAAGTTAAACAATATGAGATAGAAAAACGCAATGAATTACCTATTGAGTGGTTTGTTGATGATAATAAGAAAGATTATAAAGGTAATCCTAACTTTCATGGAGACGACTAATGGCTCGTGTTCAATGTAATGGTGGCGATTGCACAAAAGATGAAATTATTATTACACCTGTTGAATACTCATGGTTAAAGAATTTAGCTATGGATTTTGAAAAGGAAATTATACAAATACTATATGTAGTAGATGAGAATGAAAAAGATGATTTTAGAGTGGAAATTTATTTAAGATGATACTTTGGTTATTAAGTTTAGTTTGGTATATCATATCAATTTTTACCGGATTTGGTAGAACTAAAGTCTATTACAACAGAAACACTAGACAAATCGAGCGCTGGTGACAATTCATCACAGTCAGGTTCCCAAAAAAAACACGAAACCCTATAAACATTGGCTCTAAGTTCTTCGCTGCGCATCACCTGACGCTAAAGACATAAAACCCAATAAACATA
>Ga0209645_1001743_pt1 | contig 10693 bp, 11 predicted proteins | sample ETNvirenome_6_30_FD_184070 | JGI IMG/M metagenome (GOLD analysis project Ga0209645, IMG submission 184070) | Marine viral communities from the Pacific Ocean - ETNP_6_30 (SPAdes) (version 2) | ecosystem: Environmental > Aquatic > Marine > Oceanic | place: Pacific Ocean | collected 2013-06-19
GAAGATTTATTAAAAAGTAATCAGATTCCTTATATTCCGAAAGGTAAGGATTTTGTAGTTAGTTGTTTAAATCCGGAACATGAAGATCGTAATCCTAGTATGAGGATTGACCAGGTTACTGGAATTTTTAATTGTTTTTCTTGCGAGTTTAAAGGTAATTTATTTTCACATTTTGGTCAAAAACCAAATCGTATGGAAATAAAAAGACAACTTTTAAAGAAAAAGATAGCGGAGGTTAGAGCTCAAACTGTGGGATTACAAATGCCAGAAGGCTATATGCCGTATGTGGGGAACTGGAGAAACATAAAGCCAGAGACATATACTGACTTTGAAGCCTTTATTCATGTTGGTTCAGATTTTTCTGGAAGAATATGTTTTCCTGTCCGAGATAGAACAGGAGAAATAGTTGCGTTTGTATCTAGAACAACTACGGATCAGCAACCAAAATATTTGAATAGTCCTAGAGGCGCTAAGATGCCTTTATTTCCTGTAGTCGAACCAATACAAAATAAGATAATCCTAGTAGAAGGAATATTTGATGTATTAAATTTACATGATAAAGGACTTACAAATGCTGTTTGTTGTTTTGGGGTAAAAAACGTAACAGAAGAAAAACTAGAGGTGCTCTCTGTACAAGGAATAGAGGGTATAGATATATTTTTAGACAATGATGAAGCAGGACAAAAAGCTGCTCAAAAAATACAGGAAATGTGTGAGAAAGTTGGTCTCATATCCCGCAAAGTTTCTTTCGGAAGTAAAGAACTAGATGCAGGAGCACTAGCACAAACTCAAGTAGAAAAACTGAGGAATAAATTATATGCCTAAGGTTGCATTAGTAGAAACCAAAAGTAGTAGAACAAACTTTAAAAAAGAATTTGACAATGCATTTGAATTTGACCAGTATCAACTCTGTTCGGATCCTAGCATTAAAAAAGTTTTAAAGAGAGACTGTGATATTGATATGAACCCAGATGAGTATGACTGGGTAGTATTAGTAGGCTCAGACGCTCTCAAGTACTTTACAAAAATTAACTCTGTAACAGAGTACTCAGGCAAAAAGGTAGATGGTAAATTTTTGCCTGTCATTAACCCTTCCATGCTAGCTTTTAAACCAGAGGCTAGAAAAACATGGGACGATTCTAAAAGTAATATTATAAAGTATATCTCTGGAGAGATAGAAGATGTAATTATTAATGAAGAAATTGCTTTTGGGATACAAGATACGGAGAAAGCAAATGAATTTATTCGTTGTGCCATCAAAGACCCATGCCCATATATTGCTCTCGACTCTGAGACGACTGGCCTATATCCTAGAGATGGTCATATGCTCGGTATTAGTCTCAGCTATAATGGTAAGTGTGGGGCTTATATTGATACCAATTGCTTTAACGACGGCACTGAATCACTTTTGCAGACCTTATTTGATAAAAAGACAGTAGTCTTTCATAATGCCAAGTTTGATATGGCATTCTTTGAGTATCACTTTAATTTTAAGTTTCCTCAGTTTGAGGATACCATGTTACTACATTATCTGATTGATGAAAATCCTGGAGGACACGGACTGAAGCAACTGTCCCTAAAGTATACTCCATTTGGTGATTATGAAAAGCCTATGTATGAGTGGATAGATCAGTATAGAAAAGAACACGGGATATTGAAGGATCAGTTTACTTGGGATAGTATTCCCTTTGATGTAATGAAAACGTATGCTGCAATGGATGCAGTATGTACTTTTTTAATTTACGAAAAGTTTGTAAAGATTAAGCAAAACCCTAAACTTAAGAGTGTTTATGAAAATATATTGATTCCAGGCACTCGCTTTCTTATAGACACACAGGATAATGGTGTACCCTTTGACCGTACAAGATTACTTGTGGCTCAAGAGGCAATGCAGAATGATATTGATAAAGCAATCTCTACCTTATATGAAAATGATAAGATAAGGAGGTTTGAAGAACTGAATGGTAAATCTTTTAATCCTAATTCTACTGTGCAGTTGCGGAGTCTACTATTTGACTATCTTGGCCTCTCGCCTACTGGAAAAAAGACAGGTACGGGCGCACACTCTACTGATGCGGAAGTGCTCAAGGAACTCAGCTCTCAATCACCAGTACCGCAACTCATCTTGGATATACGACAAAAATCTAAAATCAAGAATACTTATCTTGACAAGATTATACCTCAGCTGGACAGAGACTCTCATCTTCGTACAGGCTTTAACCTTCATGGTACTACTTCTGGCAGGCTCTCTTCTAGTGGTAAACTTAATATGCAACAACTGCCTCGTGACAATCCTACCGTAAAAGGATGCATAAAGGCAGCCCCGGGCCATAAAATAGTTGCTATGGACTTAACTACTGCTGAAGTTTATGTTGCAGCAGTATTATCAAAGGACAAAGCCCTTATGGAAGTATTTTCTAGCGGAGGAAACTTTCATAGTACTATTGCTCATAAAGTATTTCGTTTGCCATGCGAAGTAGAAGAAGTAGCAGAGCTATATTCGGATCGTAGGCAAGCGGCTAAAGCTGTAACTTTTGGTATCATGTACGGGGCGGGGCCTGCTAAGATCAGTGAACAAGTAACAAAAGATAGTGGAAAGTACTTTTCAAAGTCAGAAGCTACAGAAGTAATCAATGATTATTTTGCTGCGTTTCATAATCTTAAATCTTGGATAGAAGAAAATCAAAAATTCATACAAGCAAATGGATTTACTTACAGCTACTTCGGTAGAAAAAGGAGATTACCAAATGTTGAAAGTTCCGATGCGGGCATCCGATCTCATAGCATTCGCTCTGGTCTTAATTTCTTGGTTCAGTCTGCTGCATCTGATATTAACCTTCTTGGAGCTATAGATATGGGAGACTTCATTAAGGGCCAAAAAATGAAGTCTAAAATTTTTGCATTAGTGCATGACTCTATTCTAGCGGAGGTTCCAGAAGATGAGTTAGATTTTTATTGTGAAATGCTACAGAAATTTGTACAAAAAGACCGCGGCATTTATATTACAGGGGCCCCAATAGGTTGTGATTTTGAGGTTGGGGAAGATTACTCAATGGGTAAATTTACAAAACTTTATGGTAATACAATATAGAAATCTTCAAAAAATAAGATTTCCAGTATATGAGCTTTCTTCTGGAAATTGGGAAAAACTAGATGGGTTGTTATTTTTAGATGGAAAAATTGTAGATGATAAAAATATGACGGGAGATACTTTAGGTATCCGCCGCATTCAAACACCTCATACAAACTTATTTAAATTAAAAAATCAAATAGATACAGTTAGAGGTATACTTAAAAGTAACAATAAATATTTTATTGATTCTTATGGAATGCCTTTTATCTATGAAAAAACAGAATTTTGTAAGTTAAAATACTACAGAATTAAAGATATAAAACCAAAAGACACGTGTTCTTTACTAAAACTTGATGGAGTAAAGAACTTATTTGTAATACCAAGGCCACCTCCTACAGATACTCAGTACGCAGGAGTATTACATAACGGGGCCAGGCCTTGGCTTTTATATGATTATTCAGAAACTAAACTTAAAGATACAAGAAGGAAGGTATGAAACTCAGCCAAAGACTAGACATAATAGTATTAGTACTAATAATACTTTATGTTCTTACAGGATGTACGATTACAACAAATCCTGAGTTAGATTTAAGTCCGTGTGCACAGTGGGCTGATGTCCAAGTAGTAGATAAAGAATGTACATTACCCCTTTATGGTGGAGAAAGACTGTGTATATATGAGCCTTATATAACTTCAATTTGTGTTGCTCGTGAAAGCAGTACTTAGTAATCGTATATTTATGGAGGCAAACTTGGAGCTTCGAGAGAAGCTATCCAAGGAGTTAACCTATAAGATACCTCCACAAAACCCAAACGACCCTCCGCAGATTATTAAGAATCTGCAGCGGGTGCGCGAAAATCTGGTATCCATACCAATCGGACGAGGAGATTTAGTACCAAATGCGTATGAAATGGTGGACAAGAGGATTATGGTTCCTGCTGATTTTCCTGATTTTAAGTTTGTACTCCGCGAATCTCAACAAGCCGTCTATGATGAACTCGACGATAGCAGTATCATCAATGCGTGGGTAAGCTGGGGAAAAACTTTTACAGGTCTGGCTATCGCAGGAAAGCTAGGACAGAAAACATTAGTAATTACACACACTGTTCCTTTGAGGAATCAGTGGGCGAAAGAGGTAGAAAAAGTATATGGAATTACCCCAGGGATTATTGGTAGTGGTAGTTGGAATACCGATCCTTGTATTGTGGTTGGTAATACCCAAACACTCTACAGAAACATTGATCGAATTCGAAAAATGTTTGGAACAATTATCTTGGACGAAATGCACCACGTATCTTCGCCAACTTTTTCGAAGATCATCGACACAAGTCATGCCCGATACAAAATCGGATTAAGTGGCACAATCGAGCGAAAAGATGGAAAGCACGTAGTCTTTCGTGACTATTTTGGCAGCAAACTATTTCAGCCCCCAAAAGAAAACTTTATGACTCCGACGATAAACATTTATCGTTCGGAAGTACGCTTCATGGATGGTGCAAATATTCCATGGGCAAATCGGGTAAATAACCTGGCAAACAATGAAGAATATGTTCATAGTGTCTCGTTACTTGCATCCTACTATGCAGCACGAGGGCACAAGGTACTTGTAGTATCAGATCGAGTGCACTTCCTTAAAACTTGTGCACAGTTAGTAGGAGATAATGCAATCTGTGTAACAGGGGAGGTTCCCCATGAAGAGCGCGAAAGCCTCATTGATGAGATAAACTATGGAGATAAAGAAATACTTTTCGGTACTCAAGCGATATTTAGTGAAGGGATTTCAGTCAATTCCCTCTCTGTCCTTATACTCGGTACCCCTATCAACAACGACCCCCTCCTCACTCAGCTCATTGGAAGAGTCATCCGAGAGCAAGAAGGAAAACCAGATCCCGTAGTTGTAGATATTCATCTCAAAGGTAAAACAGCTACTAGGCAAGCTTCTAACCGTATGGGATACTACATGAAACAAGGGTATGCTATAAAAGAGATATAGCGTACAAAAATAATTCTTGACACCAGCCTCAATTTTGTGTATAATAGTATGTTCTTATATGATTGGCAAAAGATTTTTGAAAAGTCAGAAGGCGACGCTTCTGTTGTTTTCACGATTTTCAAAATGATGGTTACAGACCAGATCCCTAAAAGTAAGTATGATAAAATATATCGCTTTAGTTATATAAACTTTATTGGGGGTTCTTTTCTTATACATCCAGATGTTCTGCTTTATAACTCATATAAATATAGTCATGTCGAGGTAGCCCAGTACCTCGCGTTGGCTTCTTTACGTCCACTTTCGGACTATTTCGTATCTGGGAAAACTAGTCTCGACCTCAACCTAGTTGAAGTCGATATTGAACTTTTTATAGAAAACAGTCTACTTCGTATAGAAGATAATGAAGTTCATTTCTTATATGAAGAAGTCCCACAGGAGAAAAAACAATGGCACTAAGTTTTAATCAATCAAAAGGCGCAGCTCAAAAAGGCTCTATCACTTCCTACTCTTATCGAGATGGCGACAATGAAGTTCGTTTGGTAGGTGATGTTCTCGCTCGCTATGTATATTGGCTGGAAGGCAAGAACGGTAAGAACATTCCATTCGAGTGTTTGTCTTTTGATCGCAACGAAGAGCGATTCAACAACAAAGAAAAAGATTGGGTTCGTGAGTACTATCCCGACCTCAAGTGTGGCTGGAGCTACGCTATGCAATGCATAGACGGTGGTGAAGTCAAAGTAATCAATCTGAAGAAGAAGCTTTTCGAAGCGATTCTTACAGCAGCAGAGGACCTGGGCGATCCTACAGATCCAGAAAATGGATGGGATGTGAAGTTTAAGCGAGTAAAAACTGGGCCCCTTGCCTATAATGTAGAGTATCAGCTGCAAGTACTAAAGTGCAAGCAGCGAGCACTTGATGAAAATGAAATGGCTTTGATTGCAGAGTTAAAGTCAATGGATGATGTGATGCCTCGGCCTACTCCCGATGCACAAAAGACTCTTCTTGATGAAATTCGAGAAGATGCAGCAGGAGATATGGACGAAGCACTTGAAGCAGAGTTCAAAGTGTCATGATTCTATTCACGGCAGACTGGCATCTAAAGCTAGGTCAAAAGAATGTGCCACGAGAGTGGGCACTTAACCGCTACGGATTATTTTTTGAGCAAATTCATAGTCTCGAAAAACAGTGTGAAATGCACATCATTGGTGGTGATCTTTTTGATCGTCTGCCGAACATGGAGGAATTGGAACTCTACTTCTCGTTTATTCGGGAAGTAGGGATTCCAACTCTTATCTATGACGGTAATCATGAAGCAACAAAGAAAAACAAAACATTCTTTACTCAACTAAAGCAAGTTAGTAGAGACATAAATCCCCTTGTAAAAATAGCGGATATTTCATATTATGATTCAGAGCTTGGTTTTAGTATTCTTCCTTATGCCGACTTGCATAGAGAAGGAAGCATTGAAAAATTTATATCAACAGCACCACTATTTACTCATGTACGAGGAGAAATACCTCCACACGTCAAGCCAGAGGTGGACTTAGACAGGTTTGAGGATTTTCCCGTCGTATTTGCAGGAGACCTACACGCACATAGCAATACTCAAAGAAATATTGTTTACCCCGGGTCTCCCATGACAACATCATTTCATAGAACTGAAGTAAAAACGGGATACCTACTAATTAATCCCGAAGATTGGAGCTGGATGTGGGATGCTTTTGATCTACCGCAACTTATTAGAAAAACAGTTTCTGATCCATCTGAAATGATACCGACAGACTTTCACCATACTATATATGAGCTGGAAGGAGATATGCAAGAGCTTGCTAACGTAAAAAATAATGAGTTGTTAGATAAAAAAGTTATAAAACGAAACTCAGAAGCAAGTCTCATAATAGAAAAGGATATGAGTATTCAAGAAGAATTAGTAGAGTACTTAACTTATATTCTAGGAATTTCAGAAACACAAATACCAGACATAGTAGGCATATTCAATGATTACGCTTCAAAAATTGAAATGGAGTAATTGTTTTAGCTATGGAGCCAACAATGAGTTAAGCCTTGAAGATAATACTGTAACTCAACTCATAGGAACAAATGGAATGGGAAAGTCTTCCATTCCATTAATTATAGAAGAAGCTCTATATAACAAGAACTCAAAAGGAATTAAAAAGGCTGATATACCTAATAGGTATGTCAATGATGGATATTATATAAATTTAGTATTCACTAAGGATGACAAAACATATGAAGTTATCATCAATAGAAAGTCTAATATCAAAATCAAACTCCTTGAAGAGGGAGAGGATATTAGCTCACATACGGCAACCAATACCTATAAGACACTACAGGATATTATCGGTATTGATTTCAAGACATTCTCCCAACTGGTATATCAAAACACTAACAGCAGCTTACAGTTTCTCACAGCGACCGATACGAATAGGAAAAAATTCTTAATTGATTTATTGCATTTAGAGCAGTATGTAAAATTATTTGAGGTGTTTAAGGAAGAATCAAGAAAGAGCACAATCAATTTAACAAGTATTGAAGCACAGATAGCAACAGTAGAAAAATGGTTGCAAGATAACAAATTGACCAATACAGACGTACTGCCACTAGAAGAAATTGTAATCGACACGGAAGAAGATGAGAAAGAACTCGCCACTCTTACGATAGAACTGGAAAATATTTCAGAAAAAAATAAAAAAATTTCACAGAACAATACTTATAAAGACATACTCGCTAGTATGGATGCCGACTTACAGAAGGCTCAGGCCTGCGAAATCCCAGGTAAACAATCGTATGATAGTTTGCAAACTGAATTAGGAAGTCTCAACGGGGTCGTAGCGGGGTCAAAAAAGCTGTTAGAAAAGCTAAATAAACTAGGAGATCACTGCCCCACTTGTGAGCAGGAAGTTGACTCAGAATTTAAACAATCACTGATTTTAGAAGAATCTAAAAAGATAGCGGAGGCGCGAGAAACTCAAGATGAACTTGAAGCAAGAATACAAAAAATTAGACGAGAGAATGACGAATTTTCTCATTCAGAGCAAATTAAACGAGACTGGGAAGAAATATTTAGAAGTATTGATAGAACTTTGCCAGTGGCCGTCTTGGATAAAGCAGAGCTGGAAAGCCGCGTGGCAGGAGTACGAGCTAACTTGGTTTCAGCACAAAAGTCTTTGGAAGAAGCAACGCGAAATAACGAAAAGATCACAAGACATAACACAAGAATTCAAGTCATCCTCGAGCAAACAGGAGAGTTTGAAAGCCAACTAGCAGATAGTTTAGCCTTATTTGAAGAAGAAAAAGAAAGGTCTAATAATTTAGAAGTACTAAAGAAATCTTTTAGTACAAACGGTCTTTTAGCATACAAAATAGAAAATCTAGTAAAAGAATTAGAAGAGTTAACAAATTACTATCTGGCGGAGCTTTCAGACGGTCGTTTTACTCTTGAATTTGTAGTAAATAATGATAAACTTAATGTTGAAATTACTGATAATAGTAATATTGTAGACATTTTGGCTTTATCTAGCGGAGAATTAGCTCGTGTTAATACTGCAACACTCATTGCAATTCGCCGACTAATGAGTAGCATATCAAAGTCTAAAATAAATATTCTTTTTCTTGACGAAGTTATCGCAGTTTTGGATGATGCCGGTAGAGAAAAACTAGTGGAGGTATTATTAAAGGAAGATTTAAATACCTATATTGTAAGCCATGGGTGGACTCACCCGCTATTAGACAAAGTGGAGGTCGTTAAGTGCGGCAATGTCAGCAAACTAGAAAAGTAAAAGAGGAGAATAAAGATGAAAGCACGGATACTGGAAGCACTTCAGGCGAAGTACTTCGGGGAGATCAAGGAAGCACAGGCAAATATCGAGATATATCTGGAAAACCCAGTTGGTATTGGAGAGCATCCCGAAATACTCGACGCCATTGATACACAGATCGCAAAACTTGCCGAAGCACAAGAAAAATTCGAAGTATTAAAAGAGTTTACAGATGGTTGATAGTAGAGCAAAGGGTGCTCGTGGTGAATATCTAGTAAGAGACTTATTAAGACAACATACCAATCTTCAGTTTGAAAGAGTTCCTAATTCAGGAGCTTTGGAGTACTTAAAAGGAGATTTATATGTACCGCATGAAAAAAATAAGTATTGTATTGAGGTAAAAAATTACTCTGAATCTCCTCTTACAGATAAAATTTTTACTGCACCGAGAACAAATAATCTTATACGCTGGTGGAATAAGTTAAAGACACAGGCAGCTCAGGGAAACCAAGAAGCCTTGCTTTTCTTTAAGTATAATAGATCACCTATTTTTGTAGTTACAGCAGATAAGCCTAAAAACTTTTCTTTATGGATAAATATAAATTTTTTAGGATGTTATGTAATGGTTGCAGACGAATGGCTAAGAAACGAAGAGCCGGAGTTTTTAAATGGCATTTAATTTTAATGAAAAAGTAGCAGGAGAGCCTTCCACATTAATAGTAGATTCATTAAATTTAGCATTTAGGTGGAAGCATCAAGGAAGAACAGACTTTAGATACGAGTTTGATAAAACAATAGAAAGTCTAGCTTTATCATACAAGTGTAAAAAAGTAATAATTACAGCAGATTGGGGATCTTCTGAGTATCGTAAAATGATACTCCCAAACTATAAACAAAACAGAAAAGAAAAATTTGCTGAGCAAAGCGAAGAGGAAAGAATCGCTTTTGAAGAGTTCTTTGAAGAGTTTGAAGAGTCTTTAGAATTGCTAGCAGAAAAATATGTTGTGCTTCGATATAAAAATGTGGAAGCAGATGATATAGCAGGTTACTTAGTAAAATATAAAGATAAATTTAATCTAGGTAACGTTTGGCTAATATCAAGTGATAGAGACTGGGATCTTTTAATTAGTGAGGATGTTAGTAGATTTTCTTATGTGACGAGGAAGGAAGTCACGCTAGAAAATTGGGATACTCACTATAATGTTACTCCAGAAGAGTATATCTCTCTCAAATGCCTAACAGGGGATAAAGGAGATAATGTTCCAGGAATCTCAGGGATTGGCCCTAAAAGAGCAGAAGCTCTAATTAAAGAATATGGGGACGCTTTAGAAATCTATAACTGTTTACCAATACAAAGCAGTTATAAACATATTCAAGCACTAAATGACAGTGGGGATTCTCTACTTCGTAATTATGAGCTGATGGATATTATTACATATTGCGACCAAGCTATCGGACCAGATAATGTCCAAGATTTAGAGAGTAGATTAGGATGAGTATAGAAATTGATTTTCGTAGAGATCGTTATCTCTCACAATTTAGTATAAAAACATTACAAGACAGATACCTGGTTGATGGAGAAGGATCTCCACAGCAGGCATTTGCACGAGCAGCGGAGGCATTTGCAGATGATGAAGGACATGCCCAGCGATTGTATGATTACGCTAGTAAGTTATGGTTCATGTTCTCTACTCCCATCCTTAGCAATGGAGGTACTAAGCGCGGTCTTCCTATTAGCTGTTTTCTCAATCACGTGGATGATAGTAGAACGGGTATCACCGACCACTATACAGAGAATGCGTTTCTCAGTTCAGTCGGTGGGGGTATTGGCGGTTATTGGGGCGATAT
>Ga0209645_1001744_pt1 | contig 10693 bp, 9 predicted proteins | sample ETNvirenome_6_30_FD_184070 | JGI IMG/M metagenome (GOLD analysis project Ga0209645, IMG submission 184070) | Marine viral communities from the Pacific Ocean - ETNP_6_30 (SPAdes) (version 2) | ecosystem: Environmental > Aquatic > Marine > Oceanic | place: Pacific Ocean | collected 2013-06-19
ACCTGTGCTTCCAAGGTTTCCATTTAATAATGAAAAGAATGGGATACTGGTAAAGTTTCTTATTTGTGCACCCGGAGACAAAACAGTTTTACCGTATTGTGACCCAGCTTTTACTGCTAAAAATCCTGTATACATTTTTCCTAACACAGGAAATTGAGCTTTCATGTCTGCTGTCGCTCCCATCAATGCATCAAACACATCTGCTCTCGCATATGATCCGCCTAAAGCACCAGCAGTTTCTTTGTCAAATTGTTTGAATACTATTGCATTACCTTGAGCATCATAATCTACCAATTCTTTTTGAGCTTTTCCTGTGTTTGGATCTATACCAAATTCCTCTGGCTTTAAAAATTTAACACCGCCTGTTTTATTAGAAAGTTCATCTAGTTGTTTTATTTGACTAAACATTTCTGTTTTGCCAATAAGATTAGATAGTTTTTGCGAGGTTACATTTGCTGTAAGTTTGGTGTTAGCAAGAGCACTCTTCCAATCTGTTTGCAAGTATCCTGCTGCCTCACCTAAAGCTCTTCTTACTTGCGGTAAATTATCTAGCTGTCTGCCTTTAAGAATACCTTTCTCTCTTTGCAATCCTTCCATTAACATTTCATTGGTTTCAAAATCAAAACCATTTTTATTCTTTGGTCCGGGATTAAATAGCTCAAACAATTCTCTTTGTGCTGTTTGTTTGTCAACACCAAAATTTTCTTGTATTTCTTTTACAGCAAGCTCTTGAAACTCTGGTTGCATTTTAAAATTTTTATCAATAATAGATCGGTACACTCTAGTTCCGTATAAGCCAGAGTTTTCATCAATGATAGATTTAAGTTCTTTTGGTATAAAAAGATTCATAAAAGTATCAGCCTCTTCATCGCTGTATTTCAAAACTTGATTTGAGTATGTATCAAAAAGATCTCTATTGTTTTTTAGTAATGTAGATATTTTTAATCCTTTTTCTAAACCCAACCCTTTGTAATCGATGTATTGATTTTCTAAATTTTTAATATTAGATTCAGCTTCTCTTTGTATTCTTCTAGCTTCTTGTAATTTTTCTGCGCGAGATAATTTTGGTGATTGGTAGTCTACTCTTATTCTTGGAAACATATAATCTTCTATGCTTCTAGATAAAGCTAGTGCATTAGTTTGATTCATTCTTCCTGAGTCAACACTTCTTTGAGCTGTTTTAATTATTTGATCGAAAGCAGTATCAACTTGATCTTGCATGGCTTTTACTTGTGATGTTTTAGCGGCCATGGTTTGTGCAACAAACTCATCTGGTCTCTTTCCTGCAAAAGTAAACCATTTCTTTAAAACACTTTGATTAGCATCAAATGCAGTTTTTTGTAACTCATTAGGTTTTAATGCTTTAGTTGCACCAACAGCACCCTTGGCCACTACTGATCCAAGAGGTGCTAGTAAGTCTGTAGCTCCGTAGATGGCTCCTTTTGCTCCTTTAAATGCTAGAGGTATACCTAATATAAACCCTGCACCTTCAGCAGCTACCTCAAGTTTTTTCTTAAGTCTTTCATGTGCGGCCTCTGCACCATTAAGTCTGTCCAGTCTCGCCTCATCTGACTCTGATTGCTTGTCTATGAAAGTATCTTTAAGAGTTACGATATCATCAGTTGCTACTGCGCCATCTGCAATACCACCGCCCAAGGCTTGTCCAATCTTTCCTATCTTGCCTGATTTAGCTAGAGCACCAGCAACCCCAAAGCCAGGCAAACCAAATTGAACTAAGTATTTAGTAACATTACCCGCTGTGGTTTCAGCTTCGCCTGGTGATATCTTGTCAAAGTATTCATTAACATCTCTAGTTAAATCATCATCAGAAAAGTAATCGTAAGCAGATGTAACGGTTGTTGACAAGCCTCTACCAATATCTTGAAGACCTCTTACAGTTTGCCTGCCGACATCTCCAAGTACACTGGCTTTGCCTTTATTCATCGCTTTAACAGCAGCTGCATGCTCTGCTTTTGCTTGTGCTATGGTTTCTGGCTTTTTGTCTTTTATGTATTTTTGGGTGCCATCCGGGAAGTTAAGATATGGCATAACACTATTTTGGTTCTAAATAAAATTCATTTGCAAAAAATCCTAAACCTCTATCTTGCAAACTCATTAATGTAGTAGCATTTATTGGCCCTACAGGTTTGCCAGTTTGAGGATCTTTATAAAAAACATTTAGATCTTGATAGTCATCTGTTGTATATTTTGAACTATTTTGTATTAAATTTCTTTTAATATTTTCAGATTGTTTTTGAGCTTCTTCAATTTTGTAATCACCAATAGCACCTGCTCTAGCTGTCTCTAAAGCCAACATGTCTTTATAGGCTTGAGGATTGCTTTTAAAGTATTCTAAAAGTTTAGCATCAGCTGGCAACATATCAGCTTGTCTTGTCTCTTCGCCAAGGTATCCTTCACCAAATGCAACTGCTGGGTTGATAGGCACATAACCTTCTACTGGCTTCATCATGTTTAAGAAACCTGCCATCATTTTTTTAGCATAGTCTGGGTCATTGCCTACTTTTTCCATGTAACCAGATGGTAAAGATTTTACATAGTCAAAGAAACTTGGTTTCTTATCACCAGTAAATGTTTGTGTTTGCGGATCAAAATCAAAACCTTTTCCTGCTAACTCTTGTTTTACATAATAGGCTAATGAATTATCTGTAACAGGGGGAAGTTTAGTTCCACCGCCGCCAACTATTAAATCATCAGTGACAGAAGTTCCATCGTCATCGTCATCACTAGCATCTGATTTTATTTCATCTTCATCGCCCATGTTATATAAAGAAGCACCCCCTACTAAAGCAGTGGTTACTAAAGCTGGTTTCTTTAATTTTTGTATAGCAGATCTATCATCTTTAAGACCGCCTTCAGGTATACCATCGTCTACTTTATTTGCTCCTGAAGTTTTTTTAGATGCATCCAAAGATTCATCTACTTTCGATGCTATCGTAGGGCCTTGTGATGGTATTGGTCCATCAGCTCCTGCTATTGGTCTAGCTGGACCAACATCAGCTTGAGCAGATTGTGAGCCTAATCTTTGTTGGGGGGTTTCACCTGTTCTAGCTCTTGCGGCTTCAGCTCTTGATAACCTAGCTTGTCTTTCAGTTTCTTCTCTAGCTTGAGCTTCTTGTTTTGCTCTTCTAGTCTCAGCTCTTTTTTGAGCTGTTGCTGCTTTCTTAGCTTCTTGTTGTTTTTTTACTTCGTCTTTATATTCTTTGGTAGATTTTTTAGGAGAGCCATCTTTGTTTTGTAGTTTAGGATTTTTCTTTACTTTATTTAAAAAAGCTCTACCTAAACTAATACCACCGCCTAATACATCACTGCCTTTTGAAAGCATCATAATGCCGCCATCAGCTTTTTTATTTATTTCACTAGGTCTTTTAGTAAATGAATCTGGTAATAATTCTAAAGGATTGTATCTAGAATAATCTGCTTCTAATGCAGAACTAGCTAGAGCAGATGGTATTCCTTTAATTTCTTCTGCAATAGCTTGTCTGCCATCTTCTGTTTGAGCTATTTCATAAACCTCTTTACCTACATCACCTAATTCTCTCATAGATTCTATTAAAGCAGGCAATCCTCCTTCATATGTTTCATCTGGATTTTCTCTTATATATTCTTTCATTTCATCGCTATAAGAAAATACTGCGCCAGGCCTATTGTGAGGAATTAAATCAGCCATCTCTTGTCTTAATAGTAATTGTGCTGCTTTACCTTTAACACCTTCTCTAGTTGGACCAAGCGTTAAACCTTTGGCTGCTTCTACTTTTTTCAAAGTGTTTCTTAATTTATTTCCTTTAACTCCTGCTTGAATAAGTTTGGCCGCAATACCAGCAGGTGGAAAAGCCATCATGCCAAGAACTAAGTAATCTACTGGATCTGTTGGATCAAATAAAAAATCAGTAACATCTCTTAGATTAGCTCCAGAACCCGGTGCTGTTTTTCGTAAGTTATAAAAACTCTTACTAGCATCGCCGCCTTCTTGCATTTTTACTGGCTCAAGGCCTGACATTATTCCCGGCATTACATCACCTTGCTGTAATCTACAGCGTAGTAGCCATCTTGAACAATGACTGCATCTGGTTTAACTTCTAGAATTTCTTGAGCAAGTACGCCTTCAGCCGGTTCGCTTTCAGCACCTAGTGCTTTACCTTTGTCGTTCCAATCCCATGTGTACCAGCCAACACCTGGCTCTAACTCACCAACTTTTTTAATATTTGTTTTAAGATCCATGTCTGATATGCCCATAGCACCTAATCCAGTCATAATCGTTCCAGCGGCACCAACTGCTTGTCCTAATCCTGTTGGTTGCTGATAGACACCACGTTGATATGCGCTTGTGCCAGTACCTCCAGAGATACCTCCCATTGGAGATCCAGCGAGAAGCTGTTGACCTGTAAGCAATCTTTGTAATGGTTCTTGAGCAAGCTGTTGCGCTCCAGCAAACTGTCTTGATAGTGCTGCTTGCTGAGTAGCTTGGCCTTGCTGACCGAGTTGGTTGAGTAGGTTAACTTGATTGCCTAGTTGCTGTTGAGATTGCTGACCTAGTCCTGCAAGTCCACCACCAATCTGTCCAAACTGTCCGCCCATGCCAGCAGCTAATTGTCCAAGCCCACCAAGAGCCTGGCCTAGTTGTGCTTGCTGTCCACCCACTCCTGCTTGCATGGTTGCAAGTCCTTGTTGAGCACCACGTTGTTGTTCAAATGCTTGTTGCGCTTGTTGTTGAGCTTGACCAAACCCAGCGCTTCTAATTCCAGAAACAGCCTCAGCTGCACCACGTCCTGTTTGACGTGCTAATTCTTCTTGAGTAATTCTACCTCTTGCGCCACCAAATGCTCCAGCTGATACCGCTCTATCCCTAAGACCTATGTCTGCTTGAGCTCTTTGTCTGCCTATATCCTCTAATGTTTGTTGAACAACTTGCTCTTCAAATGGATTATAAAAACCTTGAGCCATAGATGGATCGTACATTCCTGTAGTACCCATGGCTGTTTGTTCTGCTCTTTGTAATGCGCCAAGGCCGCCAGTAACTGCTTCACGGGCACCCGGCAAATATCCATAAGCTTCATCCAAAGCTCTCTCTTGTCTACCGAAGAGTCGACCAGCTTCAGTTAGATAAGGTTGATATTCTCCTAGTCGGCCTGCTTGTTGTCGAGCTTGGATTTGTAAAGGAGTAAGCCCGGCAGTTTGCTCGATGGGAATATCTCTGGGTCTAGATATAAGACCTTCGTATTCACCAGGTGCGCCAAAGTAAGATGATAATAATCTACGAGAATAGTCCTCCATGTATGGAGAAACAAAACTATAACCTGTTTGTGGGGTTGTTATGACCTCTGCTGGAGGTGCTGATTTTGTTTTACTGAGACACATCTTCTATTTATTTCCTATAATACATACCGCCTATCTGGTGAAAACCCTTCTTATCAAAAAGTTTCTTAGCTCTTTCTACACCTTCTAGGTTAAAAATGCCAAGAATCAAAGGCTTGTCTTGCTCTTTAGCATAATCTATTACTGCATCTATTAAAAGATGTGACGGTGGGATTTGGTCTTTTAAGTTCCTGTATTCAGGCAACACATAAAACCAACCATCGCCAATGTATTGTTCTGCTGACCACCAATAATCATCTGGTCCTGCAGCAATACTACCAATGATTGTATCACCATCTAGTACATTATACACAATACCGTTAAACAAGAAATGATTTATGTGAGAGGATGCTCGGCCCCACTCGATAGGTGGAGATCCTTCGCCTGAGAGAGAATGTTCTGCCCAAAAGTGTTCTGATAAAAAATCAGCTATGCGTTTACCATTTTCTGGTATAGGTTCTACCTTTTCTAAGGTTAAATTCATGCAAGTTGCTTGGCTATTTCTTCTCCGAATTTTTGCATCTTGTACATTTCACGAGCACCTATTAATCTTTGCTCGTATTCGTCTTGTGGATCTGCGCCAGCTGCTATACCCATGCCTCTTACTGCTGCTGAGTTGGTTACAAACTCACCATCACTTAACATGGCTGGTATTTGATCGCCTCGTTCTCCACCGGGGCCAGTGACTAATTGATCTCTTTCTACAAAAGTTCCATCTTTTGCGTATAACTGACTGGCTATACGTCTAGGTTGAAGATCATCTATAAAGGTAGCTTCTCGTGGAGGTGCTACCAGTGGAGAGAAAGGTACGCCTTTGGCTTGTGCATAAATTTTAGATACTTCAGATGGGTAGAATCTATAAACATCTGGTGTTACATCCTTAGCATCAATGCTAATGCCAGCGCCAGGTGTTGTATCTCTGTAACCCATTGATCTAGCATAAGCTCCTATGCCTTCTGAAGGTGCGCCATATGCTCTAGCAAGAGCGGTGGCCATATCTTCTTCTGTGCCTTCGCCTGTATCTATGCCTAAAATATTTTCTAGATAATCGTTAATATCAAAATCTAAATTGTAATTAAGGTTTGCCAAGCCTCCTCCGTTATATCTTTGTAATTGAGGTATGCTTGCTTGAGATCCTTTGATTATTTGACTAGAAACTAGTGGAGAGAAATCATTGGAAGCTCCAACCATTTCTAGCATCTCTCCAAGAATTTCCATTTTTTCTGCATTTTTTTCTTTTTTAACTTTATTAACACTTTCTTCTAAATCATCACGAGCATCATCTTCAGCTGTTCTAGTTGAGTCCATGTAATTTTCATATGCAGACTTATCAATATTATAAGGATTGTCTGAGTCGTACTTTATTTCAAATGGCTCTACTTCAAAATCTTCATCAAAGATGTCAATAGCTTCGTCTGGAAGGCTAGATGGCATATTAATTTTAGGAGTATTAATCATCATAGATGGTATACCACCTCCCGGAACCAGGCCAACAGCATCTCCTGTTGCAAAGCCTTCAACTTCTTCTTTTGTTTTTGTGTTGTAAGGTTTACCCATAAACTCAAAGACTTCATCGCCTCTTTCTCTGGCACGTTTAAACTCTATCTCAAACATTTCTCTAATGCTCATATTAGCTTGTGCTTGACGCTCATCAAAGCCCTCTGGTTTAAGGATATCACGCATATATTCTTGTGTTGGACCAAGACCTGACATAGGAGAACCAATGCCACCTCTGATTGCTTCGTAAATTTTTCTAAGGTTACTTTTGTCTTCCATTTTCTTTTTGTTTTTTTATTTCGCGTTCTTGCATTAGCAATTGTAAGTCATGCCAACGGTACATTTGTTTATTAACATCATCCCAGTACCAGCCTTTATAATCTTTCGATTGTTCCATTTGCTTAATTTATCATAAAGTCAAGGTGATATCACCATTTGTTTTTATACTAACAACTCCTAATTGTGCATTGCCTTGGTAACCATGGGGGCTAACAGGAGTATGTAATTGTAACCACGCGTTGCCAGTGTAAACCTGTAGCACGCCAATAGATGTATTCCATATCACATCTCCAGCGTTAAAAGCAAAGGTGCTTATTTCACTGTCATTAAACTGTGGTGTCGAATTTGGGTCAAACTTTCCTAAGTTAATCTCTAGTATTCTAACTAGCCGATTGAATATGTTCGCATCAACCTCAGTTAATGCTAATGGTAACCTACTATCAAGAAGCTTTGCCATTATCTTCTGCCATCAGTTCTAATATCGAATCTATTAGCTCCTAGTCTCCATTTAAATCCAGTGCGTACTGCTGTATCTGCATCATCATCTGACTGTACTCTAAACACCATTTGTCTTGCTCTAGTTCTTACAAAGTTTTGTGTGGTAGAGCTGGTAACATCGCTGGTTGAACTCGTTGTTAAACTTTCTCCGGGGAAGTTTCTAGTTTTAAGAACGTAATTTATTTGGCCGCTTGTAGGAGTAGATCCAAAAAATTTAATGTCAGGAATAATTCTGCTTACAAAACCAAATTGCTCACCTTCGTCAATATCGATATCACCGGATTCAATAAAGACATTGTCCATCGGAACACCGTCTGCATCTGAGCCAGTCTCGTGATTGTATAAAATGCTGCTGTTCCCTGAACCTTCTGTTGCCAACGGATTGTTAAATATTCCTTCATCTAACCAAGCTGTTCTTGATAGCTCTCCTATGCTCCAAACATTTTCTAAATAATTATAGGTTACATATCTATCGATATCATCACTGCTTCCAGAGCAATAGAACCAACCTATCTCATTAAACTCTTTGTTACTAAAACCAAATATTTTAAATGATTGTGTTGTATTCAAATCATCTAAAACATAATTAAGCACACTACAGTTAACTCTTTGCACTGATCCTGCGTATCTATAGAAACCATCACGAGCCATCCAATAGACGCCATCAGGCGCATTAATAGCAGCGTTAGGAGATATCATGCCGACATTTTCATTGATTAGATTAACGCCAAATGTAAATGGAGCGCCAATAAACTGCATAGAATATAAAGATGTATCAGTCCAAATAAGTATTTCTTGTCTTGCTCTAAGACCACCAACTATTTGAGAGCCTGAAGACAGTCTTATATCTCCTGCTGTATTGGTAGCTGTTGGCTCCCAGTCTGTCAAGCTTTCTTGACTGCTAAACGCTACAAGCAAAGGATCTACGCTTCCTGTTCTTGCACTTCCAGAAATTGGATCTGCGCCCAAAACAATAACATGACGATCAATATCACTAACAATAGTTTGTAAACCAACGGTTGGTGCTAAATTGGATCCTGATAAAGATGTAATGTTTACTGCTCTGGTCGTCACACCACTAGATGTATCCCAATAATAAATACCACCAGCTCTTGGGTTGATAACCAAATCTTCACCAAATGCATCATGCGACCATAATCTTAATTGATTAGCAAAACTTGCCGCTGCCGCTGATCCCCATGTGCTAGATCCCCATGTGCCTACACCCCAACCTGTGGATGGAAGATAAACATTTAAACCTGTATTAATTTGATAAACTCCTACTGTAGATCCGCCACCATTGCCAGTATCACTTGCGTTTGCAGTTACAGTAGCTCCGCTAGTATCTTTAGCTTCTATGGTATAAGAGTTAGCATTTACTATGGTTGCTATTTGATATTCTTGATTAAGCACTGTAGCAGTGATATTACCGCCAAGAGACGCAGCACCTGAGTATGTTACAAAATCGTTGGCAACCGCTCCATGCGCTGTATCACTAACAGTAATTGTTGCATCTCCATTAGAAGCTGAAAAAGTTACATCGCCAGCGCCAGTTGTAGATCTTATTGGAGTAATATCATTAAAGTTAGCCCCTTCCTTAACATAGTATTTTAAGTTGGTTCCCATGCCTAAAAATTTTGTAGATGACAATGACACCCAACCAATTAAAGCTCGACAAGCTCCTAAGAAAGTGTTTAAACTGTTTTTAGTCCAACCACCTATTTTTTCTGGCAAGCCTTTTCTAAAGCGAACAAGATTACCATCAGCCCAACCGCCTTTATCCATAAGGTCTGTCATCTCTTTGTTGATGCCGGGTTGAAATGTAAATTTTGTTAAAGGCATATTCTGTTAATCTTTTTTACTTAAAGGACTGAGCTCTGGTGTTTTGTTTATTTTTAACAAAGCTTTAAGCAAAGAATCCTTTGAATCTATTTTATTTAAAGTTTTAATGGTTTTAGATACCTCAGTTAAGTTTTTTGTACCGTCATACACATCAAAAAATACTTTATTAATTGGCAAAGCAACAAAACAAAACATGTCGATTTGGCCATTTCCATATCTTACCATTTTATTTTGGCGAATGTTATTAACAGTTCTTTTACTTGTGCGCAACTCCCAACGATAATAATCGCTATCTCTTCTTGTGTATACAGTGTTTGTAGTTTTTACTTGAACCCTATAAAGTTCGTTGTCGTGGTCAAGAATAAGATCCGCTTTGTGCCCCGGTGGGGTAGGAATAACAGAGTCGCAATATCTCAGCATGTAAGATGCTGCTAGATATTCTCCTGCTAATGATATTCTAGCAGAGGATTCAGACATCTAGCCTCCGTTATATTTGTTGCCAGTCCCTTCCTTCAAACATTAAAGCTTCTGCTTCTCTTCTTCTTGTAAGGCCAGGCAATACTTTGCGCTCACCATTAACAGTCGCTTTGTTCCATCTTTTTATTTGTGCAGGAACTTCGTTGTACTCTCCTGCATTTAATTTTTTTAATAAAGTAGATACTTTTAAATTGGCTGGACCTAGGTTGTACACCCAAGAAACTAAAGCATCAAACTGACATTGGTTCATTGGTACAGTGACAAGAGCATTTATGTAATGCTCATACTCGTCTTCAAGCTCACGCCATAACATAAAGTCTGCTTTTTCTTCAGACCACTTATCGCCTTCTTGTACATCTTTGGTATGGCCATAGCCTATAGTCCATACTCCAGCAGCACATTGGTAAGCTTCAAGCTCACAGCCTTCAAATTTTTTTATAAGCTCAAAGCCTTCGTCTGAGGTGTGCATTAATTTCCGAATACAATTGTTATAAAAGCGATAAATAAAGTTCCTATAAAACCGAAAGTTCCAAACATTGCTATCCTTAGCGTTCTGTTTAAATCGTTCATCTCTTGCTTTATCTCTGCTGTTTCTTTGAATATGCTTTTCCATCTTTCTTCACATTTAGCCTCATGCGCTTTTAAGTCTGATGCAACAGATTGTACTGTATTTCTACTCGCCATCTTTTTTCTCGCCTGAGTTAGATGCTCCAAAATAGAATGAAAT